>ENA-OSAE01000102-OSAE01000102.1-marine-sediment-metagenome-genome-assembly--contig:-NODE-102-length-60003-cov-48.726363_pt1 | contig 60003 bp, 53 predicted proteins | sample MGYA00237870_ERZ529317 | MGnify/ENA primary metagenome ERZ529317 (study PRJEB26369, sample SAMN03142812) | marine sediment metagenome | biome: marine; feature: borehole; material: sediment... | reverse complement strand
CAATGGTACCAATATTCACGTGCGGCTTGGTACGCTCAAATTTGGGTTTCGCCATTCGCCCGACCTCCTCGAAAGACACAAAATGGTTATTACTTATTTGTCCAACGCCAAGATGTTTATTCGCTAAACAAAGGCAATCTCCTGCCGGGCCAGACAAAAACCAGCCCATCCGGCTGGTTTGAAGATCTGGTAGCGGAGGAGGGACTTGAACCCCCGACGCAGCGGGTATGAACCGCTTGCTCTACCAACCTGAGCTACTCCGCCAATCAAACTGGAGCCCATAGGCGGGATCGAACCGCCGACCTTATCCTTACCAAGGATACGCTCTACCTACTGAGCTATATGGGCCCATTTGATAAGCTGATATTTGGTTGCGGGGGCAGGATTTGAACCTGCGACCTTCGGGTTATGAGCCCGACGAGCTACCGGCTGCTCCACCCCGCGACGTCAACAGCGCAACCATTGTATCACAAACCGGCATACTTTACAAGAACAATTGCCAGCCGGCACCTTGCTGGAGCCGGCGAAGGGATTTGAACCCCCGACCCGCTGATTACAAATCAGCTGCTCTGCCACTGAGCTACGCCGGCATAAAACGTAGACGGGCTAGCATTGGCCGGTACCGTCCACCGCGCCTCCTGAGCGCATACTTATGTTAGCAAAAGGAGCGGTGGCTGTCAACTCCTCGCAAAACAAATTCCCCGCACACGTCACCGCAAATACTACCGCAATACTAGACCATCTTGATCGGAATCCTTTTGGTATCTGCTGCCGGCAGCGCTTTACGCGGTACGGTAATGGTCAACACGCCCCGCTTAAAGACGGCCTGGATGCCATCCTGATCTGCATCTTCGGGCAACGACAAAACTCTCTGGAATGAACCGTAAGCACGTTCCACCCGGTAGAAATCCTTCTCTTTTTCTTCTTCTACCTGCTTTTTCTCGCCCCGGATGACCAAGGTATCATTGGCGAGCTCCAAGTAGATGTCCTTTTCTTCTACCCCAGGCAATTCCACCGTAATTGTGTATTCGCGTTCGGTCGCACCGATGTCCAGGGTGGGCTTAAACCACCCCGCCGGGAAGGTAGAACCAAACGCCGAACCGAAGTCCGGCCATCTTGAAAGCCGGAAGCCGCGGAAGAAGTCGTCAAAGAGCCGCGCGATTTCTTGGGGAAACTGGGACTCCAGGCCCTGATAAACAGGCATTCCCGGCCGATACACAGGGAGAAGTTTACCTTCTTGCTCCTGTTCCTGTTCTTTTTTGAACCAGTTCCAAGGAGCAAGTTTCTTAAGTTTCATAAGGCAACATCCCTTTCAAGACAGACTTCCTTAAAAAATGTCTTTTATTTTAATTATACAACTTGGTAGCAAAAAAAGCTAAAACAAAAACGGGGCATTAACCCCCGTTTTTGGTTAATTGATGCTAACTAGTTAAACTTCACGCTTTTCAAGGTATTTTTCCAGCTTGCGCTTTACCCGCTGCAGCGCGTTATCGATGGATTTCACGTGGCGGTCCAATTCCTCGGCAATCTCCTGGTAAGACTTGCCGTCCAAATAAGACATCAGCACGTTCCATTCTAACGAACTGAGCAGTTCGCCAATTTTCTCCTCGATATCGTCGAACTCTTCCCTGCTGATTACCAGCTCCTCCGGGTCGGTGATCTTGGAACCGGAGATAACGTCGAGAAGAGTGCGGTCGGAATCCTCGTCGTAAATTGGTTTATTCAGAGAAACATAAGAATTCAACGGGATGTGCTTCTGGCGGGTTGCGGTCTTGATGGCGGTGATGATCTGCCTGGTAATGCAAAGCTCCGCGAACGCCCGGAAAGAGGAAAGTTTGTCCAAGCGGAAGTCGCGGATCGCCTTGAATAAACCGATCATCCCCTCCTGGATGATGTCCTCCCGGTCCGCCCCGATGAGGAAATACGAACGCGCCTTAGCCCGGACAAAATGACGGTACTTATTGATAAGATACTCTAACGCCTCGGTATCGCCTTCCCGGGCGTATTCGACAATCTTTTCGTCCTCTAATGATGAGAGATAAACTGGCGTAGGTTCAAGGTGGGGGTTGAGGCTCAAGACATTATCGCCTCCGTGCAAGGGTGTAAAGCCAGGAGTCACTTACGTGATGATTATACTTAAAAGTTCCGGAATGAGTCAAGCCCACTTGTCCGTCAGCCGCTCGGTTTTTTGTGGCGCCAGGCCTCCAGAGCCGTCCGAACCCGCTCATCGAGTCGGTTTTCCAGGTAGCAATCCGCGGGTAGATCCTTTCGGTAGGCGTGGCCGGCCTCATCGTGGAGTTGCCGTACCCTAGCCCAGAACTCGACCGGTGGCACCCGGAACGCTCCCCGCCCCAAAATCAACCGCTGCTCCGCGTAATCCGCGGTCACCACAAAAACTAAACCGGAAGCGGAAAGCTTGCCGGCCAAACGCTCGATAACATTATCGGCCGTTTCTCCCTGCGCCGTGTAAATCACTTCCACGCCGCCATGTCTTTCGGTGTGCGTTGTACCTCCAGGCACCAAGTGCGCGTCAAACACCACGGTTATCTTTTGCCCGGATAAAACAGCGAAGCTGACCAGGGTATCGACCAGGCGCTGGCGTGCGTGTTCCAGATCATCCAGTAATCCCTTTAACTCGGGGGACTGGAAAATCACATTATAGCCATCAACCAGCAGGTATTCTTGCCTTCTCTCCTTCACTTCCGGCCGCTCCTCTGCCGAACAGCCTCGTAGACCAATAAGGCCGCGGCTACCGAGGCGTTCAGCGACCCCACCCGGCCATACATGGGCACCCGGACCAGGTGGTCACATTCCCCGCGCACCACGCGGCCCAAGCCGCGGTCCTCCCCGCCGATCACCAAAACCAAAGGTCCCTGCAGGTCGGCCTCCCAGTAGAGTCGATCTCCTCCGGGATCGGCCCCCACAACCCAAAACCCATTCTCTTTAAAAAAGCGCAAGGTCTGCGCGATGTTGGTTACGCGCGCCACGCGCAGGTAACCGACTGCCCCGGCCGAAGCCTTCACCACCGCCGGGGTGACGCCCGCCGCGCGCCGGGTCGAAATCACAGCCCCCGTACAGCCCGCCGCCTCTGCCGTCCGCAGGATTGCTCCGAGGTTATGAGGGTCCTGAATCTCATTCAAAACCAGGACCAGAGGCGAACCTTCGGCGGTCAATAACTCCTCAACGGCAACGTAGGCCTGTTCAGCCGCCACCGCCAGGACTCCCTGGTGCGCCGCGCCCGGAGCCAAGGTGTCGAACCGCGCCCGCGCTACCTCCTGCACCGGCACACCCTGACGGCGGGCCAGGGATATGAGTTCCCGACGTACCGACGGCGTCATACCGCGGGCCAAGATCAATTTATGCAACGGTTGACCGGACCGCAGGGCCTCCCGCACCGCGTTCCGACCGTAGATGATGTCACTCAGGAAGAATCACCCACCTTGATACCCTCTATTCTAACCCAATTTGGATACCGGGCAAAGCTATTTAACCTTCGGGCAATCTGCACCAGCCACCCGCGCCCACGAACTCAGGGACTGGGGTACCGTGGCCGTGCTGGAGAAAGTGCTCCTCGACCGCGAGGACCTCGGTTATCACCTGTACAGCGTGTTGGAAGATGACACTTTGGTTCGGGGAATGACCCACCTGATAGACGGGCGCGGGGACAAAGCCGGCAACCGCCCCATGGATCCTAACACCAAGCTCCAGTGAAGCGTGACGCCGGCCGGTTACTCCGGGTGCGTGCCATAGCGGGCACGTACCTCATTTATCATGCCGCAACTGAAATCTCCTTCCGGACAGGGGCCGCGCAGACAGGCCGGACCGGCCTTGGCAAAGATGGTGGGGGCAACCGGCTTCACCAAACGCAGGATCGCATTGGCCAACTCCCTGATCTCCCACTGTGCCCGCGCACAGCAGCGCAGGGTGAAAAAATGCAAAAGCTCCCGGGCGTTCATGGTGAACACGAACTTGGTCTCGGCGGCGTTCGGAAGAACAAAGCGGGCATCCTCGAAGGCGTCCCGGGTGCCGCCCAACGCCTGCACCCAGTGGTCGTACCATTCCTGGATCTGGCGCATCTGCCGGGCGAATTCGGCCCGCGCCCCCTCACCTAGGGCGGCGATGCGCGGCGGGATAACATAATCAAACACACCGCCGGTGTTTTGGGTGGCCGTTTCCCCGACGTAGCGTTGAGACTGGACGCTAAAAGAGGCCAGGCGGTGCCGGGTGATCTGGGCCAGGAGGCTCCGTGACACCCCTTCCACCGCAAAGGTGAAGGAGGCGTGCTCGATAATGGTTACGTGACCCATGCCGGTCACTTTTGCCACGAAGGCAGCCGGGTTGTTATCCTCTTCGCGTTGCCACAACGCCTCATTATCCAAGCGCGAGTAGCACCGACGCCCGGCCAGGGCGGCCAGCTTCTCAGGTTCCGGGGTGTGCGCCAGCAAGAGCACCTTTAACTTCGTTTCACCCACGGTCAAACTCTCCTTGTCTCACTTACTTATATGGTGCCTGCGCTAGCTGCTTTTCCCGATCGTGTTTCCCGCCCCGGTTCTTTTCCAACGCACACCTTGCGGGGTATCCTCCAAAACAATACCCAAGGCGCGCAAGCCGTCGCGGATCCGGTCCGCGGTCGTGAAATCCTTCCGCCGGCGGGCTTCCTGCCGCACGGCAATCAGGAGGTCCAAGAGCCGGTGCGCGAAGTCGTCGGCCGACACTCCGGTTTCTACAACCATTTGTCCGTCCCGTTCCGGGAAAATGCCCAGCACGCGGTTGAAAGTGGCGAAAAGGTCCAAAGCGCGCTGGACGGTCGCCCGGTCGGGCCGGTCAACGTGGTGCAGGTAGCTGTTCACTTCGCCGACCAGGTCGAAAAGGACGGCCTGCGCCAGCGCCGTGTTGAAGTCGTCATCCATGGCCGCTTCGAAACGGTTCCGGAGCTCTTCCAAGCGCGCGGACAGCGCCGCCCCGTCCGCGGGGTTATCCTGCACCCGGGCGTTGTCCAACACCTCCCGGAGTAAAACCACCGAGGTTTTCAGCCGCTCCAACGCTCGGACCCCGGCTTCCATGGCCTCCGGCGTAAAGTCCAAAGGGCTGCGGTAGTGGTTGGAAAGCAGGAACAAACGCAGCGCCGGCGGCGGGTAGATACGGGTCAGTTCACGTACCAGGGATACGTTACCCAGTGACTTGGACATCTTCTCTTGACGGATGGTGACAAAGCCGTTGTGGATCCAGTAACGCGCGAAAGGCCGTCTGCTTGCTCCCTCGGACTGGGCGATCTCGTTCTCGTGATGCGGGAAAATCAGGTCGGCCCCGCCGCCGTGGATATCGAAAGCCTCTCCCAGGTATTTGAGGGCCATGGCCGAGCACTCGATATGCCAACCGGGACGCCCGGGACCCCAGGGGCTGTCCCACCAGGGCTCGCCCGGCTTAGCCGCTTTCCAGAGAGCGAAATCCAAGGGGTCACGCTTATGCTCCCCGACCTCCACCCGCGCACCGGCCCGCAGATCGTCGAGGCTGCGCTTGGAGAGTTTGCCGTATTCCGGAAACTTGCGGACTGCAAAATACACATCCCCGTTCGCCGTGTAAGCGAGTCCCCGGTCAATGAGGACCTGGATCAGTTGGATAATCTCCGGGATGTGCTCGGACACTTTGGGGTGTACGTCCGCCCGCCGCACGTTGAGGGCATCGGCATCCACGAAATACTCGTCCACGTACTTGGCGGCCAGGGCCGCAGGCTCCACGCCCTCTTCCCGCGCCCGGTTGATAATCTTGTCGTCCACATCGGTAAAGTTCTGTACGTAGGTCACCCGGTAACCCCGGTACAAAAAATACCGGCGGATGGTGTCAAACACCACCAGCGCGCGGGCGTTCCCCAGATGGATATAATTATAGGTGGTCGGTCCGCAGACGTAGATGCTCACCCGCCCCGCCTCACGGGGTAGGAACGGCTCTTTACGCCCGGTCAGGGTATTAAAGACCTCCAAGGTTCTTGTCCCCTCCCACCTGTCGTTCTTCCAATCTGGCAAGTTTCGCTTCCAACTCTATAATCCGCGCCTGCATAGCGGACAGGGCCTCGGCCACCGGGTCGGGCAGTTCATCGTGCCTGAGGTCAATGGTATCCACCCGCTGCCCATCGCGCCGCACGATTTTCCCGGGAACCCCAACCACCGTGCAGTTGGGAGGCACGGGCTTCAAAACCACCGAACCGGCCCCGATTTTAGAGTTCTCCCCGACCTCGAAGGAACCCAGAATCTTGGCGCCGGCGCTGATCACCACGTTGTCCCGAATGGTTGGGTGGCGCTTACCCTTCTCCTTGCCCGTTCCGCCTAGGGTCACGCCCTGATAGATAGTGACGTTCTTGCCGATTTCCGCAGTTTCCCCAATCACCACGCCCAGGCCGTGGTCAATGAAAAACCCCTCCCCGATCCGGGCCCCGGGGTGAATCTCGATACCGGTCAGGAAGCGGGAAAGGTGCGAGATAAGCCGGGCGAGGGTAAAACACCGCCAGCGGTAGAAGGTATGGGCAATGCGGTGCATGCAGATCGCGTGCAAACCGGGGTAACACAGGAGCACTTCCAACAAATTTTTCGCCGCCGGGTCCCGTTCAAACACCACCTGGACGTCCCGCCGGAGCGTCCGGAACACGCTCTCCCCTCCCCGCACTCCAGAACTCGCCCGAAAGCTAGCCCTTATTATACCACCGGGCTAACGGCGAAAACAACCGCGCAAGACGGCCACGGCGTAAGCCGCCATCCCCGCTCCTGTGCCCGCAAAACCCAACCCCTCGGTGGTGGTCGCCTTGACGTTGACCGCTTCCGGGGGCACACCCAACACATGGGCCAGGTTGCGTTCCATCTGGGCCAAGTAAGGTGCCAACCGCGGTGCCTGGGCCACGATTACCGCATCCACGTTTTCCGGCTCCAGACCGCGCTCCCGGACCAACTGGACCACTCGCTCCAAGAGGACCAGGCTGGAAATACCACGGTAGGCCGGATCGCTGTCCGGGAACAGCCGGCCGATATCACCGGCGCCTGCCGCCCCCAGCAGGGCGTCCATTACAGCGTGCACCAACACGTCGGCATCGGAGTGACCGGCCAGGCCCCGGTCAAAGGGAACGTCCACCCCGCCCAAGATCAATTTCCGGTCTTTAACCAATTGGTGGACATCGTAGCCGAACCCGGTACGCACCGGACCCCCTCCTAATAGTGCCTCCGCATAGGCGAAGTCTTCCGGCGTGGTGATCTTGATATTGCGGTAGCTGCCGTGCACTAACCGTACCGGGTGGCCGGCGAACTCGACCAGGGAAGTGTCATCCGTACTCTGAAAACCCTGTTCCCGGGCCAGGCGGTGCGCCGCGCACAGCAGCTCACGGCGAAAGACTTGGGGCGTCTGCACCAGCCACAGACGCTCCCGGGGCAGCGTGGAGGTTGCGTTACCATCCGTGGATGCCAGCTTCACGGTGTCCTTGGGGGGCACGGCCAGAGTGGCCGCCCCCCATTCCCGCGCCGCGGCCGCCAGCTCCGCGATTTGCTCAGGAGTTACGAACGGGCGCACCCCGTCGTGCACCAGAACCAACTCGCATGGCGGCAAGACCTGCAACCCACGCCACACCGATTCCTGGCGTGTAGCGCCGCCAGGCACCACCGCCATCACCTTCGTGCAACCGTAACGGCGCACAATATGCGCCCGGCACCAGGCCTCCTCCCCGGCAGCCACCACCAGAACCACGCCCCCGACCAGGGACGAGCCTTCGAATGTTTCCAGCGTATGCACCAAAACCGGACGGCCGGCCAGCAACCGGTATTGTTTCTTGGGCCCGCCGCCCATCCGGCTGCTCTGGCCGGCCGCCACCACCACGGCCAGCAACTCAGCCAACCGCATTCACCTCGTCTAGTTCCTGGACCAAACCCTCGCGCTTTGCCGCGGTCTTGGGCCGGGCAAAAATCATGCGGCCGGCAGTGGTCTGCAACACACTGGTAACCAATACCCGAATGGTGTGGCCGATATATTTTTTCCCACCGTCGACCACGATCATGGTGCCGTCATCCAGGTACCCGACCCCTTGTCCGGCTTCCTTACCTTCCTTGATCACCTGTATGCTCATCTCTTCGCCCGGTAACACCGCCGGTTTAAGAGCGTTGGCCAACTCATTGATGTTTAGCACCTGAATCCCATGGATCTCGGCCACCTTGTTCAGGTTGAAGTCGGTGGTGATGATCTTTACCCCCAGCTTCTTGGCCAATTTAACCAGTTTTGCGTCCACGTCCTGCAGGCCTTCCAGGCCCTTTGTATTTTCATAAACCTGCACCTTGATGTTCCCCTGGTTCCGGATGTGGTTGATAATGTCCAGGCCGCGGCGCCCCCGGTTCCGCTTTAAGGTGTCGCCCGAGTCGGCCACCTGCTGTAGTTCTTCCAGAACGAAGGCCGGAACCAATAGGGGACCGTCCATAAAACCACTCTTGCACAGGTCGGCGATGCGTCCGTCGATGATCGCCGAAGTATCCAGCAGTTTCGCTTCTCCGCGGTTCCCTTTTTCCCGGCCGAACCACGGCAGGTTGCCGACCATACCAAGCAGGTCGTCCCGTTTCTTGACGGCCAGGATCATCCCGACGTAACCGAGAAAGCCGGCGAGGATGATCGTGGCAACCTGCCCAACATAACCGAAACCGGCAAGCAAAGAACCGACGAGGTTGGCAAGAATAAGTCCAAATATGAGTCCAAAAGAACCAATAATTAAATCCTGAGCGGGTATTCTTTGTAGGTACTCAATCGTCCGCGTGAGGAGCGTGCTGGTAATGTCTATAATGCGCGGGGCAACTGCCAGACCCGCCACCAGACCCACCACGGCAATCAACACCGCCAATCCCAAGTCCAACGGGGGATGGAAATAGTCGCCGGTGACCACAAAATACCCCAGCACAGCGCCGGCCAAGCCGAAGGCCAGAATCAGAGTAATAAACACAATCTTACGCGCCAGTCCGGTCACCCCCTTTCTTAAAAACAAAAATAGTTTTGGCATACGCCACCTTACCCATATTATCCTAATATTATACAATTATAAAAAGGTCTGCATAACAAAAAAGCTGGCGTTTTTCGCCAGCGCTAGGCAAGCATCTCTTCCAACATTGATCGTGTCTCGTCTTCCTCTATTTCGGTGGCCAACACCAACTCACTGATCAGGATTTGCCGTGCGCTTTCGAGCATCCTCTTTTCACCCGAGGAAAGTCCCTTTTCACGCTCCCGGCGGGCCAGGTTCCGGACCACCTCGGCCACTTCGTAGATGTTCCCACTCTTAATTTTTTCTAGGTTCGCCCGGTACCTTCGGTTCCAGTTACCGGGCATCTGGGTGCTCACCCCTTTCAGGATGTGCAGCACCTCCTGCACTTCGTCTTGACTGATTACCTGGCGCAGTCCGATACTCTCACCGCTGGCGGTCGGCACCATCACCTTCATATTCCCGATTGGCAGGCGCAGTACGTAATACTGCTGCCGCTCCCCCAGAATTTCCTTCTCTTCTATCGATTCTATGACTCCGGCTCCGTGCATCGGGTACACGACCTTGTCCCCAATCTTGAACAACAGGCGCCACCTCCTAAAAAAACCCCTCTCACTTCTAACTAGTATAGCACAAACCTGTCATTACTGTCAAAACACGTGTCCGGGCAAGCAAAATCATCTATACCGCTCCTGTAGTAACTGATTCCAGTAGCGACTCAAACCGTCCTTAATGGAACGGGCCCTGGTCTCGCCGATCCCTTCGACCTCATCCAATTCATCCAGGGAAGCATTCAGCACCTGACTGAGGCTGCCGAAGCGGTTTACCAGGTTTTCCACCACCGGGTAAGGAAGGCGGGGGATTTTGCCCAATATCCGGTAGCCGCGCGGGGAGACATTCTGTTCCAAGATGCCGCTACCCCCGGAATAGCCCAGGGCGCGAGCAATCAGGGGAAGGTCCAAAAGGTCTTCGTTCGGCCAGGACTCGATGATCGCTAGGATCTGCTGCGGAGTTTTTTCCTCCAGGCTGACGGCGTAGTCCCGGATCACCATCAGACCCTCGTTATCGACGTTACTGACCAACTCCTCCAACTGCATGGTGATTAGCCGCCCTTCGGTACCCAACTCGCAGATATACTTTTCAATCTCCTTGACTACCTGGCGGGTCATCACCACTCGCTGGATCACCTTGCACACCTCAAAAAGGGTCACCGTGTCCTCGAACTCGGCAATGCTCAGGCTGACCAGTACGCGGTCCAACACGGCGCGGTATTTCTCCAGCGTCTGCAACGCCTGGTTGGCCTTGGTGAAGATGACCTCCAAGTCCCGCAGGACGTACTTCATCGCCCCTTTATAAATGGTGATCACACCGCGCCGCTCGGAAATCGAAATCACCAAAGCATCGGTCTGCCGGGCCACGCGTTCAGCGGTACGGTGCCTGATGCCGGTTTCGTTCGACGGGATACCAAGGTCAGGAACTAACTGTGTGTTCGCCGCCAATATGCGGCGGGCATCCTTGTCCAGGATGATGGCCCCATCCATCTTGGCCAGTTCGTACAGCTTAGCCGGTGAAAAGTCGGCGTTGACGTGAAAACCGCCTTCTGCAATCTCCAGTACCTCCGGGCGATCGGCGATCACAATCAAGGCCCCGCTCTCCGATCGCAAGATGTGCTCCAGCCCCTCACGCAGAGGCGTACCAGGGGCAACAGTCCGCAGGACTTTCAACAATTGTTCTTCGGCCCGCTCGTCTTGCAAGTTATTTCATCCCTTCTGCATGCACACCTGACCAAAGATGTTTAATTACCTGGCAAAGAAAATCTCCAGTATCTCCTTCAGACTCCCGGCTGTATACAGTTCCATACCGGTCTCCACAGCACCGTTCTTGGCAGCTTCCGGCAATACCGCCCTAGCAAAACCCAGCTTGGCCGCCTCTTTCAACCGTTTCTCCACGGCGGGTACCGGGCGCAGTTCTCCGGTCAGGCCGACCTCGCCGATCGCCACCGTATCCGGCGGCACCGGCCGGTTCCGAAAACTGGAAGCCATGGCCAGCGCAATGCCCAGATCGGCCGCCGGTTCACCGATTTTTACCCCGCCGACGGCGTTTACGTATACATCCTGGTTGGATAAAATCATGCCCACCTGCTTCTCCAGCACGGCGGTCATCAGGATTACCCGGTTGTGGTCCACCCCGGTGGTCAGCCGCCGCGGCGTACCGAAACCGGACGCACCAACCAGTGCCTGTATCTCGACCAATAGCGGTCTGGTACCTTCCATACACGAAACGGCCACGGAACCCGCAACCGGGGCGTCCCGGTTGCTCAAAAACAGCCGGGACGGGTTTTCCACCTCCGTCAGACCGCCGGCCTCCATCTCAAAGACCCCGATTTCGTTGGTCGAACCGAAACGGTTTTTCACGCCGCGCAGCACGCGGTAGTTGTGGTGCCGGTCACCCTCCAGGTACAGCACGGTGTCCACCATGTGTTCTAACGTCCGGGGTCCGGCCAACAACCCTTCCTTGGTCACGTGTCCGACGAGCAGCACCGGAATCCCGGTGCGCTTGGCCAGACGGGTCAACCGTAAAGTGCACTCCCGGACCTGTCCCAGACTGCCTGGAACGGCCGCCAGGCCGGCATAAAAAACGGTCTGGATAGAATCAACGACCACCAAACGCGGGCTTACTTCGGTGATGTGGCTTTCCAGACGTTCAATGTCCGTCTCGGCAACCAGGTAGAGTTCGGGATGGAGGGTACCCAAACGCTCGGCCCGGAGACGCACCTGGAGAGCCGACTCTTCGCCCGAGGCGAATAACACCCGCCACCCGGAACGTGCTATCCGGAAGGCCGCCTGGAGCAACAGCGTGGACTTGCCGATTCCCGGATCCCCGCCCAGCAGCACCACCGAGCCGGGAACCAACCCGCCCCCCAGAACCCGGTCCATCTCGGCAATGCCGATGGCGACGCGCGGTTCCCCCACGGCAGCTACCTCGGTAATCGGACGCGGCGGTTCAACGGACGGAGGGCCAGTTGGGCCGGGGCTTTCCTCCTCGAAGGTGTGCCACTCCCCGCACCCCGGGCAACGCCCCAGCCAACGCACCGATTGGTAGCCGCACTCCCGGCAACGCATTTACAAACCTCGCTCACTGGTATAGGGAAGGTGAATTCTCACCGCACTCCGGTTTCTGATTCCGGAAGTTTGCATTATGCTCATTATACCATTTTCTGGACTTGGCCACAAGTCGAACACGGTCACTGTATGTTTAAATCTATCACTTTACGGCGCGCACGGTGATCTCGTCACCCTCGGCGTCCAGCAGCACCCGGTCTCCCCGTCGAAAAGTGCCGCGGAGCAACTCCTCGGACAGCTTATCTTCCACCCGGCGCTGGATAGTGCGGCGGAGCAACCGGGCCCCAAACTTTTCGTCTACGCCCTCGCGCACCAGCAAGTCCTTGACCCGGTCGGTAAACTCCACTTCCACTTCGTTCTCCTTCAGGCGCCGGACTACATCCTGGAGCATCAGGTCCGCGATTTGCCGGATCTCGGCGTCGGTAAGCGCGTGAAAGACAATGATTTCGTCCAGGCGGTTCAGGAACTCCGGACGAAAAGTCCGGTGCAGTTCACCCAGCACGTTTTCCTTCATTCGTTCGTAACTCGCCGCCCGGTCATCCGTTAAGAAGCCGAGTCTGGCCTCCTTGATCAGCCCCACACCAACGTTAGAGGTGAGGATGACGACTGTGTTCCGAAAATCAACCGTACGTCCGCGGGCGTCGGTGAGCCGACCGTCCTCCAGCACCTGCAGCAGGACGTTGAAAACTTCCGGGTGGGCCTTTTCGATCTCGTCCAGGAGAACTACCGTGTAGGGCCGGCGCCGCACGGCCTCGGTCAACTGCCCGCCCTCGTCGTACCCGACGTAACCGGGGGGCGCACCGATCAGCCGGGAAACGGTGTGCCGCTCCTGGTACTCGGACATATCGATGCGCACCAGGGCGTCCTCGTCACCGAACAGAGCCTCCGCCAAAGCGCGGGCCAGTTCGGTCTTGCCCACCCCGGTGGGCCCCAAAAACATGAACGAACCGATCGGCCGGCGCGGGTCCTTCAAACCAGCGCGGGCCCGGCGGATGGCGCGGGACACAGCCCGTACGGCTTCATCCTGACCCACCACCCGTTCGTGAAGAACCTCCTCCATCCGGAGCAGGCGTTCGGTTTCCCCTTCGGCCAATCTCTTGACCGGCACGCCGGTCCAACTGGAGACGATGTGGGCGATATCCTGCTCGTCCACCACCACTTCGTCCCCCCCTTTTTGTTGGCGCCAGTTACTCCGGGCGGTCTCCAGCTCCTGCCTCATTTTGTGTTCCTGATCACGCAATTGAGCCGCCTTTTCAAACTCCTGAGCCGCTACCGCCGCTTCCTTTTCCTTGCGCAGCTCCTCAACCCTCTGTTCCAGCTCCTTCAGTTCCGGCGGCATGGTAAAAGCCTGCAGGCGCACCCGCGCCCCGGCCTCATCGATCAGATCGATGGCCTTATCCGGCAGGAACCGGTCCGTGACATACCGGTCGGAAAGCCGTGCCGCAGCTTCGATGGCGGCGTCGGTGATCCGTACGCGGTGGTGCGCCTCGTACCGGTCCCGCAACCCCCGCAGTATGGCGATAGTTTCCTCCACCGAAGGCTCTTCGACGATGATCGGCTGGAAACGCCTTTCCAGCGCCGAGTCCCGTTCCACATGCTTGCGGTACTCGTCCAGGGTAGTCGCTCCGATGGTTTGCAACTCCCCGCGGGCCAGCGCCGGCTTCAGAATGTTGGCAGCGTCAATGGCACCCTCCGCCGCGCCGGCCCCCACCAGGGTATGCAGTTCGTCAATGAAAAGCACAATGTTCCCGGCTCCCCGGATTTCTTCCAGCACCTTTTTCAGGCGCTCCTCGAACTCGCCCCGGTACTTGGTTCCGGCAACCAGCGCCGCCAGGTCCAGCGCCACCACCCGTTTTCCGGTCAGGACCTCGGGCACGTTCCCTGCGGCGATGCGCTGGGCCAGCCCTTCGGCAATAGCCGTTTTGCCTACGCCCGGGTCACCGATCAAGCAAGGGTTATTCTTCGTCCGGCGGCTCAAGATCTGAATCACGCGCTCGATTTCCCGGTCCCGCCCGATCACGGGGTCCAACTTACCGTCCGCGGCAAGAGCCGTCAGATCCCTGGCGTACTGGTCCAGGTTAGGGGTGTCCGTCTTGACCTGCTGCGGTGTCCGTCCCGGCGTTCCTTCGGCGGGTGTGGGGCTGCCCAGCATCTGCAGCACCAGCTTACGGACCCGGTCCAGGTCGGCGCCCATACCGGTAAGGATCTGCGCCGCTACACCTTCACCCTCCCGGATCAAACCCAGCAGAATGTGCTCGGTACCCACATAGTTGTGGCCAAGACGCCGCGCTTCATCGACGGACAATTCCAACACTTTTTTGGCTCGCGGGGTAAAGGATACCTCCACCGCCGCACCACCGCCCTGACCCGGCTCCACCATTTTCTCTATGGCCGCCTGGATTTTGCGGGCGTCGATATTCATTTCCGACAGCACCTTAGCCGCGACGCCCTCACCTTCCCGCACTAGGCCCAAGAGCAGGTGTTCGGTACCGATGTAAGGATACCCAAGCCTTCGGGCTTCTTCCTGGGCCAACAGAATTACCTTCTGAGCCCGTCTGGTAAAACGTCCGAACATGACAAGAAAACACCTCCACGCAACTTGCTACAACATTAGTGGTTAACAGATAGTATGCTTTTGCACATTCTAATCATCTATAACGATGTCCTTGAAGGCCTGCCTGACCAAGGCGGCCCTGAACACGCCGCGCTCCGGGGGAGACAATTGGCGCCCGCTGGTTTTGACCAAGTAGGTGGCCCTGGTTTGGACCATCAGTTCGGTAAGCAGTCGCGGTCTGATTCCTTTCAAAAAGCCCATTCCCACCCCCAGACGCACGTCCGAAAGCAAACGCATTACCTCGTCAGACCCCAGGACATAAGCGTGGCGTAGGATCCCAAATGCCCGGCTGATCCGGTCCCGAACCACCGCCGGCATCTGCGTCCGTAACTGGTTCCGGGCCGTTCGTTCCTGATCGATCACCTGTCGGGTGATGGTCTCCAGCTTGCTCACGATGTCCGCCTCGCTTGGCCCCAGCGTGACCTGGTTGGAAAGCTGAAACAGGTGTCCGGCCGACTCGGTCCCCTCGCCGAAAAGCCCGCGAACGGTCAAACCCAACTTGGTCACGGTGGTAAGAATCTCTTTAACCCTTTCCAGCAGCACCAGGGCCGGAAGGTGCAGCATCACCGAAACCCGGAGCCCCGTACCCACGTTCGTCGGGCAAGCCGTAACGTACCCGATGCGTTCCGAAAAGGCAAAATCCAAGGTCTTCTCCAGAATGGTATCGGCCTCGTCGGCCAGCCGTACCGCCGCTGCAGGCTGCAGTCCGGGAAAAAGAGCTTGGATGCGGAGGTGGTCCTCTTCGTTCACCATAATGCTGAGCTGCTCGTCTGCCGACAGCACCAACCCCTTCTGCTGGTCGCCGATATGCTGCGCGGTGACAAATCCAGGACTGATCAGGTGCTTTTCGACCAGCATCCAGCGTTCCACGGGGGCCAGCTCGGCCAGTCTGACCAACTCCGGATCGAAACGGCTGCTGAAGGCGGGCTCCCGAATGGCCAGGGCCACCGCGTGCACCACCTGTTCGGCCTTTTCCGGAGACAACCGTTGGGGAAACGGAAAAGCGGCCAGACTCCGGGCTAAACGAGCCCGGGAAGAAATGACCACGTCCGTTTCCGGTGCGTCATCGTCCATCCAGGGACTGTAAGCGTTACTTACCGTTTCCTTGAGACCCATTGCCACCCATCCCTCTCAAGTCAATCCCTGCTCCAGTTTTTTGATCTCGTCCCGCAGTTCGGCAGCCCGCTCAAACTCCTCCCGCTCCACGGCGGCACTAAGTTCGGCCTTAAGCCGCTCGACTTCCTGCACCAACCGGTATTTTTGCCGGGAACGCTGGGGAACCTTCCCGGTATGCCGTGTGGAACCGTGAATCCGCCGCAAGAGCGGCTCCAGCCGTTCACCAAAATGCCGGTAGCAATCGGCGCAACCTAAAAGACCCTGTTTGACAAACGCCTCTTCGGCTAAGCCGCAAGTCGTGCACGAAAGTCCCCGGTCCGTACCGGCATCCTTCCCGGACTCCTGGGCGCCAATCACCGGGCTCATCAAGCCCACCAGAAAACTGTGCAGGTTGAGCGGGGTGCCCATACCAAAAGCTTTTTGAGCCTCCCAGGCACAGACCTCGCACAGGTGCATGTGGGTGGTTCGGTTGTTCACCACCTCGGTATAGTGTACCGAGGCCGGACGCTGCTTGCAGCGTTCACAAAGCATAATTTGAAAACCTCCTTCAGCGCCGCTAATCTGTGGCGCGACCGTTGCCCGCCTTCCGGCAGGCATCATGCTCCATCAGCAAGACGCCCAGCATGTGTTTTAAAATATCGGCCCGTACCGCCTTACGCCAGGAAGCGTCCACCCTACGCAAGGCACGGTTATCTACAACGCCGAGAATAAGCCGTGCCTCCCGCTCGGTGATCAAGCCTTCCCTACGCAGGCGCTGAACCATTTCGCGCGCTTCACGGCTACCGATTTGTGACCCGATGTGCCGGTAGAGCTCTCCGACCAAGCCCGCAGATTCGGGCAGGGAAAGCTTTACAATGCGGATGAAACCGCCGCCGCCGCGCCGACTCTCCACCAAAAAACCGGCCCGCACGTCGAACCTGGTCGCCAGCACATAGGTCACCTGTGATGGCGTACACCGAAAACGCGCTGCCAGATCGCCGCGCTGAACTTGAATGCGGCCGTCCGGGCTCTCGGCAAGGCGCTTTTTAAGATATTCGGCGATATAGTCGGTCAGGGTCGGCATCGTCAACCCTCCGGTTTTGACTTTGACTTACTTTGACTATAGTATATCCTGTAGGCCCGCCAAAAACAACCCACTATAGCTATGGTGTATATTTTCCTGCCGAACGCGGTTTTAAAGCCCCAAAACCACCCGGGGCTTTCTGGGCGTCTAACGTCCAAATAAATAACATGTTCAACCAACAGCCATATAGTGTGTTATAATTAATACCAGCAAGTAGTCAAAGACTGTCATACCCATTCTACTTTCTGGGAGAGCTGGCCGTGAGGTCCCTCCTTGTCTTGCGAGTGCATCGGGTTTCCTGATTCTGGGCGGGTCCGCCGCCTGAATTAAAAACGCAAAGGAGATGTAAGGATGATCATAACCACAACCGGTGAGGTGCCCGGTAAACGAGTGGTGCGCACCCTGGGATTGGTCAGCGGGAACATTGTCCGCAGCCGGAACATCGGCCGCGACGTGCTGGCTGGTTTAAAGAACATCGTCGGCGGCGAAATCAAGGAGTACACCGAATTGATGGCGATGTCCCGCCGGGACGCGCTCAAACGGATGATCACCGAAGCTGAACAAATGGGGGCGAACGCGATCATCGAAGTCCGGTTCGTCACCGCCCAGGTGGCAACCGCCGCCGCCGAAATCATGGTCTACGGCACGGCCGTAATCGTCGAAGACTAGCGCCAGGTACTCGTACAAATCCGCGGACCTACCCTACGGTTTCGGCGGCTACGGGGCATACCCAATTGCTCTTCATTGCCAAAAACTGCGACTGTCCAACCGTGGAGGCAGGGGTCTCAGTCTTTTCCTCAGGCTCGAAGCCCATGGGAACCAATCGATATGACCCCAACCGCTCGGGATGAAATTCGGCTTGTTTGGGTAGATGACCTTCTGACCAAGGGAATAGATTACCATGATACGGGAAGGTTCAGGTAAGTCCATTATAACTACAATAGGCAGGTTTTTTTATTTTTTATGGAAAGCCGCCGTCCCGGTGGTGGCGCTCTGGCTGGCCATCGTGTTTTTGACTTATGCCGCCGGCCTTCCGGCCCAGGGGCCGGGGCCGGGAAAATGAGCCGGCCAGTTGGTAAAAAAACCGGACGGAGACGATGGTCACCGTCCGGAACCCATCACCCGCCGGTTCCCGGAGCCGGAGAAGTACGCCAAGATAACGGCCGGCTTTGCCCTCGAACTTAACGGGAAGATGAAGGAGACCACCGCCGGGCAGGGCGTCAGCTAGGCCGGCCTCGTCCCAGAACCGCGGGCAACCGGGTCATAGAGCAACCTCAATTTGTTGCAGTCCAACAAAGACGGGCAAGTTATCCAACATTTGGCGTCCTTTAAGTTCCTCAAGGCATAACTCTAAAACCTCTTTCAGGTTCTGGTGAAGTTCGTCAAGTGTAGCTCCCTGGGTGTGCGCTCCCGGAATTCCCGGTACAAGTCCCACGTAAAGCTTGGTTTCCGGATCCCACTCTACAAAGACAGTAAAAACTCTCCTTTTTTCCATTTCCATAAAAGCCAACTCACTCCCCGGTATCGTGTTCGGCGCCCTGGAAGGCGGCTACAACCGGGACGTACTGGGCAAAAACGTAAAGGCTTTCCTGAGAAGTCTTCGGGGGCAACCGAAGCCGTTGTTTCCGGACCACCCTGAAACTGCGTATTCCGCTGATTTCGTCCACCTGTTCCGGAGTTTTCGTCCAGTGGTCGAAACGTAGCGGCGCTGGTTATGGGAATAGTACCCGAGTGGACGGAATCAGTCAAGCTTGGCCATTAATTTACACATAGACTCCCCCTGAGTTCCAGTTTGTAGGCGTTGTGTACTAGCCGGTCCAGGGTGGCGTCAGCAAGCGCAGGGTCAGCCAAGATAAGGTTTCTGGGCCTGGTTAAAGCGGTTCCTCCTGGCTCTCCTCGGCCTGGGGAGTTGATTTTCGGTGCGGAAAACGGATCTTTTCCGGCTGGCCTGGACCAACCTGGGGCGGAGGAAGGTGCGCACCGGTTTGACCACGGTGGGCGTGATTAGATGAAGCGGCAATAGAAGAACTGCGGGCCATCGAGGGCGTGGTGGCCGTGTTGCCCACCGTTTGGCTGCCCGATGTGGAATTAACCTATGGCCGCTACCAAACCCGCCTGAGTCTTACTGGCATCGATCCGGTGGAAAGCGGCACCAGGGAAATCGGAATCATGAAGGTCATCGGCGCCTCGGTAAACGATGTCAAGCAACTTTTTCTGCTGGAAGCCGGCAGTATCGGTTTTATCGGCGGCACCATCGGGCTGGGTGTCGGCTGGAGCGGGGCGTAACTGATCAACCTGGTGGCCAATGCTTTTCTGGCCCGGGGCGGCGGTGACCCGGTAACCGTGGTTTACGTACCGCTGTGGTTGGCCCTGTTCGCCGTGGGCTTTGCCACCGTTATCGGCCTGCTGTCGGGTTTGTACCCGGCGCTGCGGGCGGCCAAGATGAGCCCGCTGACGGCCATCAGGCAGGAGTAAGGATGTGTTCAAACAGGGACGCCAGGCCAACCTGGTCGACGCCGCTTTGGCCGAACCGCTGGCGGCGGCTGACCTGGTGCCGGATATCCTGGAAATCGGACTGGCACAGGGCGTAGCCGAAGCCGAACCATATCCTCCTGTCCGCGCACATCCCAGACCTGGAAAAAGTCGGGGCGGCCGGCGAAGTCGTCTTATATATAGCACATGGCCCGAAAGGAGAAAGTGTGCGCAAAATTCTTGTTTCCACTTGCTTCTTTTTTGAATAGAATATAAAATTAAGAAATTAAATCGATTACAACTTTGAAATGAGGTGTTAGCTGCAAGCATGCGGTGCGGCCAAAGCGGAAATGCGGGCGGGCAGTTTCATTTAAGGAGGTCGGATTATGGCGTTGCAAGAAGGTTGCGTTCAACCTGCACGTGGGCCGCTCGGGCCTACTCCCGGGTCCGCCGCCCCGGCGGCGGCGACTACACTAGCAGAGGAGGCGAAGGATGTGCTGGCGCGTGTTGGCCGGGAAGCTCCAGATTTTGAGGCGAACGCTTTTGTGGCCGGCGTAGGTTTCAAGTCGGTCAAACTTTCTGACTACAAAGGTCGCTGGATCGTGGTGTGCTTTTATCCCGGGGACTTCACCTTCGTTTGACCCACAGAACTGGCGGCGGTCGCCGTCCGTTACGAGGAATTGCGGAAATTGGGGGTCGAGGTCCTGGCGATAAGCACGGACAGCCGCTTTGTGCACCAGATCTGGCAAGAGCAAGAACTTTCCAAGATGGTGACCGGCGGTGTCCCGTTTCCAATGCTTTCAGATGCCGGGGGTAAGATCGGCGCCGTCTATGGAGTGTATGACGAAACCGCTGGCGTGGATATCCGCGGTCGGTTCATCATCGACCCCGACTTCGTGATCCGGGCGATGGAAGTATTGACGCCGGAGGTGGGCCGCAGCCCCGACGAACTGATCCGCCAGATCAAAGCGTTCCAGCACGCCAGGAATACCGGTGAAGTCCTCCCTTCAGGTTGGCAACCCGGGGAGGCCACGCTGCAGCCCGGCCCGGCGCTGGTTGGAAGAGTATGGGAAAAATGGAAACCATAAACGGAGGTCTTGAACAAATGGCGGAAAAAATGTGCCAAACCAAAACGGGTTTGCTACAGATCTACAAGTGCGAAATATGTGGCAATGTCGTGGAAGTCCTGCATACCGGCGCAAGAGCGCTGGTATGCTGTAAGCAACCGATGAACCTGCTGGTGGAACAAACCGAGGAATCCGGTCGCGAAAAACACCGGCCCGTGGTCGAAGAAACGGACCACGGCGTAAAAGTCACGGTCGGCGCCACTCCCCATCCAATGGCCGAAAAACACTACATCGAGTGGGTGGAGGTGGCCGCCGGCGACAAGGTACTCCGTAAGTTCTTGAAGCCGGGAGACGCACCAGAAGCAGCCTTTGGCGTTGCCGACAAGCACGTGGGGGTCGCAAAAGTCAGGGCCTATTGCAACCTGCATGGCCTGTGGACCACAAAAAAGTAAAAGTGCCGGCCGGGAAAACAAGCCCCGGAAGTCCGGTACGACAGCATGTCCTGCGACGTGCCGCACCGGGTGCATCCGGGCCTGACCGGACAGCAGATCAATAAATTAAATCAAGGAGGCCTGGACAATGACCGACCACAAATACCGCTGTACAGCGTGCGGTTATGTATACGAACCCGATGCTGGAGACTCCCCTTCCGGCATCGAACCCGGCACCCCCTTTGAAAAGCTACCCGACGATTGGACCTGCCCGGTCTGCGGGGTTGGAAAAGATTTCTTTGTGCCAGTAATCGAGGAGGCCTAAAGGATGCAACCAATCGAGTTGAAAGAGGGCATCTACTGGGTCGGCGCCATTGATTGGGAATTGCGGAATTTTCACGGTTATTTGACGCCCCGGGGCTCAACCTACAATGCGTACCTGATCATTGACGAAAAGATTACGCTAATCGATACCGTCAAACACCACCTGTACGAGGAAATGATCGCCCGCATCGCCCAGATCATCGATCCGGCCCAAATAAATTACCTTGTCTCGAGCCACGTGGAAATGGACCACTCCGGTGGCATTCCCAGGCTGGCCGAAGTCGCGAAAAACATCACCATCGTTACTTCAAGCAGAGGGGAAACCGGCCTCAAAAACCACTATGGGCAAAAATGGTCTTTCCAAGTGGTCAAGTCCGGAGAAGTGCTGCCTATCGGCAAGCGAAGCCTTAAGTTCATCCACACGCCCATGGTTCACTGGCCGGATAATATGGTCGGCTATTTGTCCGCCGAAAAAATCCTGTTCACCAGTGATGCCTTCGGACAGCACTTGGCCTCTGCGGAGCGGTTCGACGATGAACTTCCGCGGGATATAGTTATGGAAGAGGCTAAAAGATACTACGCGAACATAGTTTTGCCTCACAGCAGTCAGGTCATAAAGGCAATGCAAGCTGTTTCCGGACTAGAAGTAGAACTTATCGCTCCGAGTCACGGCTTGATCTGGCGGTCCCGTATTCCCGAGATAATGGCGGCATACAGAGAATGGGCGGCCAACCGGACGACCGAAACCGCTGTGATCGTCTGGGATTCCATGTGGGGATCCACCGCAAAAATAGCCCGGGCCCTTCAGACCGCCTTCGAAAACAAAGGTATCCGCGCCAGGATGCTGCCTTTGGGCGTCAATCATATTTCGGACGTTATGACCGAGGTGCTGACCGCCAGGTACATTTGCGTGGGCTCCCCGACCCTGAATAACGGCATGCTACCCACGGTGTCTTCTTTTCTGACCTATTTAAAAGGACTGGCGCCAAAAGAGAGAGTGGGCTTGGCCTTTGGTTCTTACGGTTGGGGAGGCCAGAGCATCAGCCAGGTAGAAGAAGTACTGCGGAGCTGCGGCTTTGAATTGCTGGACAAAATAAAGGTCCAATACGTCCCGGACCAAAACACGTTGCAGAAGATAACGGACAACCTGCAGGCAAAACTCCCATAAACCGGACAAAGGAGGGAGAAAGCATGGCCGATGGAACGCCGGTCAAAACAAGTTATGATGTTTCCCTTATCAGGCCCGAATTGCGATTTGAGGATATCAGAACCAGAGGGCGTGATTTCGCACCGGAAAGATTGAAGGCCATCAAAAAGGGATTGCTCACCCTGCACAATCTGGAAACAATGGCGACTAACCTTTATAGATTCCAAATCACCAACAAAGACACCGAACTAAATCGCACCCTGATTGCCGCTATGGCCAATGAAATGACCCATGTTCAAGATTTTCAAGTCAAACTTTTTGAGTACGGCTGGAAGCCCAGCCTTTTCTGGTGGGTGTACGGAATCATTGGGTTCAAACTTGGTTTTTTTTCCCGGCTGCTGGGCGAAAAAATGCTTCTTAAAGCCGGCATCTGGGTAGAAACAAAAGCCGTTTATCACTACGGCGAATTTCTCCGAACAATAGACTGGGACACCGACACGCGCAAAATAATAGAGAAAAATCAAGCCGATGAAGACGGGCATATCAACCGATGGAAAGAACTGCTCCGGGCGCACGAACGGCAAACTGCTTAGCGGGCCTTTGGGTACCCGGCGCCGACGTAAAAACTTCCGGAAAGGGGCAAAGTAAAAACGACCGACATTAAAGAATACTTGCGAAAAAAGGCCGTCCGGCCGTCTCACCACCGCTTGCAAGTATTGGCGTATTTAATGCGGTCCAAGACGCATCCGACCGCAGACATGGTTTATAAAGCTCTTGCGCAGCAACTGCCAACTCTTTCTAAAACTACTGTTTACAACATATTAAGCCTTTTTTTGGAGAGAGGTATTGTCTCCTCACTGATAATCGACGACGAAAACGAGCGGAGATACGATTTTAACACTACACCACACCCGCATTTTAAGTGTCTTCGCTGCGGACGGGTGCTGGATCTGCACCTGCCCATCACTTTGTGCGCGCAAGAGATGATCGAAGGACACCGGGTTTTTGAATGCCACCTCCATTTGAAGGGCATCTGCCGGGAGTGCCTGGCAGCAACCATGAACCCGTAACGTGGCGGGTAAAACATACCTCACCGACAATGGCAATTTCCACCATCCAGGCGGACAACGGCTCTTCTGACTCACTAACGATTTTTGGTTCTTGGTTTCGGGCGGGAAAGCCTGGTATAATGGGCAGGACGGGGGGATACCATGTCTTACAATCACTTGCTCCTGGACTTGGACGGTACCCTCTTGCCCATGGACATGCAGGAATTCTTGAACGCCTACCTTCAAGCCGTGTCTACCTGGATGGCACCCTACATGGCCCCGGACCGTTTTCTCAAATGCCTGCTGGCTTCCACCCGGGTTATGATCGAAGACCAGGATCCCAGGCGCACAAATGAAGAGGTGTTCTGGGACGACTTCATTCCGCGCACCGGCTTGGGTAAAGACAAGGTGGTGCCGGTGCTGGAGCGGTTTTACCGGGAGCAGTTTCCTAAGCTGGCACCGGTGGCACGGCCCACCCCGATCGCCCGGGCGATTTGCGCCCGCGCCCTGGAACTGGGGGCCCAGCTGGTAATCGCCACCAACCCGATTTTCCCGCGGATCGCCATCGAGGAGCGCCTGCGCTGGGCCGGGATCGCCGGAATTCCGTTCCGGCTGGTGACGACTTACGAGAATATGCATTCCTGTAAGCCAAAACAAGAGTACTACCGGCAGATTCTGGACTATATCGGGGCGAAGCCGGAAGATTGCCTGATGGTGGGCAACGACCCCGCCGAAGACCTGGTGGCCCAGGACCTGGGCATCACCACCTACCTGGTACTGGACTGCCTGGTGCCCCGCGACGGTACGCAGCGCCGACCCGACTACCAGGGGCGGCTGGCAGACCTGCCGGGCTTTTTGGAGGCGAAACTGGGGGAAAAGCGCAACGCGGCCGCCAACTAACAGTAGGTCCGGCGCCGGCCCTCCCGCGCCAAGTCCTTGGGCACCAGGCTGATCTGGGAGCCGGCGAACAGTTTCTCCAACCCGATTCTTTCGCGGTAAGCTAAGCGCTTGCAATTCTTGCAGTCGCGGCAGGCGTCGGGTTGGGCTTGTGGTTCGCTGTAGGCCGTGATCAACCCCTCGTAGTTGCGCAGGATAACCTTGCCCTCGGCCTGAGAAATCAGGTACTGCGGCGCGACCGGGATTTTTCCACCACCGCCCGGGGCGTCCACCACGTAGGTAGGTACAGCCAGGCCCGAGGTATGGCCGCGCAGAAGCTCGGTGATCTCGATCCCCCTGGCCACCGTGGTCCGGAAGTGTTCCAGGCCCGGGGAAAGGTCGCACTGGTAAAGATAGTAGGGACGCACCCGCATACGCAAAAGCGCGTGCATCAGATCCTTGATGATGTACGGACAGTCGTTCACCCCGCGCAGCAACACGTTTTGGTTGCCCAGCGGAATGCCGGCGTCCGCCAGTTCTCCGCAGGCCGCGACGGCTTCCGGGGTGATTTCTCGCGGATGATTGAAGTGGGTGTTCACGTAGAGCGGGTGAAAGCGGCGCAGCAGCGCGCAGAGCGCCGGCGTGACTCGGTGCGGCACCACTACCGGCGTGCGGGTGCCGATGCGGATGATTTCCACATGGTCGATCGCCCGCAGCCGCTCCAGAATGTCGCCCAGCCGGTCTTCCGGCAGGAGCAGGCTGTCGCCCCCGGAAAGAAGCACGTCCCTGACGGCCGGGGTTTTACGGATATAATCCAGAGCACCTTCGATCTGAGCGGGGGGCAGGGCGCGGTCGGTCTTGCCGGCGAGGCGGCGCCGGGTACAGTGGCGACAGTACACGGCGCACCGATCGGTAACCAGGAACAGCACCCGGTCCGGATAGCGGTGGGTAATCCCGGGGACCGGCGAATCCACGTCTTCATACAGCGGGTCCTCGCTCTCGGCCCGTCCGGACTGCAGCTCGGCGGCCACCGGCACCGCCTGCTTGCGAATGGGACATCCCGGATCATCCGGGTCCATCAGACTGGCGTAATACGGCGTGATCGCCATCCGCAGGATCTGCAGGCAGCGGCGCACCCCCTCCTCCTCTTCGGCGGTCAGGTTAATGATCGACCGCAGTTCTTCCAGCCGGGTAACGCGGTTGGCCAATTGCCAGCGCCAGTCGTTCCAGGCGCTGTCCGGCACGTCTTGCCAGGGACCCCGGTTACGGGAAGCCGCGGTTGGTAAAGCCAAAGATAGCCACCTCCGGCGTAGTTTTTGCCGGAGTCGGAGGGGCTATACGGAACAGCGAAGACGGAAAGGTTAATTGCAAAACGGTGAAGGAGTGACCGGCACTTGCTTTTTACCGATAACGACGACTTGCTCCGGGAGGAGCACAAAGGGTTTTGCCTGCACGCCCACAATGACCATACCAATAAACGGCTGTGGGTGTTCGCGTACCGGGTACAGGACTGGACGGACTTCGCGAATTACGTGGACCGGCATGCACGGGCCAAAGGTTTCGGCAAGATCATCGTCCCCACCCGGGAGGCGGATGCGGCCGCGCTAGCCGCCACGGGGTTTATAAACGAGGCGCGCGCCGAGGGCTTTTTCCGCGGTGAAACAGCCTATTTCCTCGTACGCTACCTTTGCCCCCAAAGGCGAAAAAGCACGCTGCTGGACGAAGAACTGGCGATGTTGGCCGACATTCAGCGCCAGCCCCGCAAAGCGCCGGCCGCCCCGGAGCCCGGCTTCGAGCTGCGCCCGGCCGCTTGGGGGGATATTCCGGAATTGGCCGCGCTTTTTGATCGCGTATTCGCGTCCTACCCCACCCCGATCAACGATCCGGAATACCTGGCGCTGTCTATGCGGCTGGGCACCATCTTCCAGGTAGCACGGCACAACGGACGTATTGTAGGCGCGGCGGCGGCCGAAACGGACCCGGCGCAACGGCATGCCGAGATGACCGACTGCGCCACACATCCGGACTACCGGGGGCAGGGCCTGGCCAGCCAGCTGATCGCCGCCCTGGAAGAGGAGTGCGCCGCCCGCGGTTATCGTTGCTTCTGGAGCCTGTCCCGGGCCGGTTCCTACGGTATGAACCTCGTTTTTCACCGCCTCGGTTACCGGCACGGAGGAACCCTCATCAACAATGCCCACATCGGCGGGCGTTACGAGGATCTCCATCTTTGGGTGAAATACCCCGTGACCTAAAACCGGCAGTCGTTAGTCCAGGAACCTGCGATAGCCGGTGCCCAAGCGCACCAAGCCCAGTACGGCCAGCACCAGTAACGCCCAGCCGTAATACTCGCCGATTAATCGGATCCCCACGGGAAAAAGGGCGGTGAGTATCCCCAGACCAAAAACCCAGAGGCCGGCGAACATAAACAAGCCGGCGGGGTTGGCGATGCCCCGAATGGGTATCCCGGCTGCCCGGGCAATCCGGTCTGCGAACATAATCAGGTTACCGGTGGAGATCAGCACGAGCCCCAGCCCCAGAGTGATTACGTCCAGCGGACCCAAATCCCAATCCATCGCGCTCCCTTCCTAACCGGGACAGATTCGCCCGTCAATACCAGCACATCAGCTTTGGTAGTTTCTGCTGAAACACTTTACGGGTGTGCGCCGGCGGCCTCCTTATACCCCGTCGAAATACTCCTTCCAACGCCGGTCGACTAGGGCCACCGTTTCCGGCAGCGGCTCCACCTCCGGCGGGTAGGCCCGCTTCATCCGGGCGTCGATCACCACCGGACTGGTGTACCGCAGGTGGTGGCGCCGCACTTCGGTACCGGCCGCGTAGATATCGGCCGCCGGCTCAAACCGGGTGAACACGGTCCACAAAAACTGTGTCTGGTCCCGGGCGATGTCCGCCCGGTCGGCGACAATGATCAGCGGCCAGGGCGCGAAAACCGGGTGCGCGGCCACGCGGGCCGCCAAATCCGGGGCATCGGCGTGCGCCGTCCCGGCCACCACCAGGCAGCCCGGGCAGAAGGTTTCAGCAGCCGAAAGGCCCGCCGGCAGTTCTCCGGTGAAAGCGGCGGGCAGTTCCCGGTGTGCCGGGCCCAGGCCCATCAGGATGGCCTTGGAACCCCGGTTCAATTCCGGCCCGGCGTAGTCCAGGGTGTCCATGGCCAGGTTGTCCAGGATAAAGAAGTCGGTCTCCCAGTGTGTCCGGGCCAGAACATGGGTGAGAAGACCCCGGAAATCCTTCAGGTCCTGCATCTCGTCGGTCAGGATCAGGAACTTGGTCAGGGAAAGCTGACCCTCGCCGAGAATTCGGAAAGCCGAAACCAGCGCCTCCCGGGCGTAACGCTCCTTGACCACGGCGGCAGCCAGGGGGTGAAAACCGGTCTCGCCGTAGGTCCACAGCTTGCGCACCGACGGCATGACCAGCGGGAACAGCGGGCTCATCAACTCGGTCAAATACTCCCCGATGTAGTAGTCCTCCTGCCGGGGCTTGCCCACCACCGTGGCCGGGTAAATGGCCTCCTTGCGCCGGTAAACGGTTTCCACGTGGAACACCGGAAAGTCGTGGGCCAGCGAATAATAACCGTAGTGGTCCCCAAACGGTCCCTCCGGACGGCGTTCGTGCGGCGGCACCCGCCCGCAGAGGGCAAACTCACATTCGGCCACCAGGGGATGACCGCCGTCGGGGTTTTCTACCAGGTGCAGCTTGCGCCCGGCCAACAGGGAGGCGAACACCAACTCCGGAACGTCTTCGGGCAGCGGCGCGATGGCCGCCAGGATCAGGGCCGGCGGACCGCCCAGGAACACGGTCACCGGCAAAGGCTCGCCCCTTTGTTCGGCCACGTGGTAATGGAATCCACCGCCCTTACCAATTTGCCAGTGCATACCGGCGGTAGTCGCATCGTAGCGCTGGACACGGTACATCCCCAGGTTGTGCTTACCGGTTTCCGGATGTTCGGTGTATACCAACGGCAGGGTAAGAAAAGCACCCCCGTCCTCCGGCCAGCCGGTAAGCATTGGCAGCAGGTCCAGCCGCGGCGGCCGTTCAATCACCTCGGTCACCGGCCCCCGGCGGACCCGCCTGGTCCCGAGGCGCAGCAGGTCACGCAGGGTACGGCGCGCCGCCCACACAGCCGCCGGCCTGGGCGGTAGTAAAGTTTCCGCCAGATGCACCGCATCCCGTACCAATTGCGCCGGGCGCGGGCCGAAGGCCATCTCGATCCGTTTTACCGTCCCGAACATATTCGTAAGCACGGGGAAGGGGCTACCCTTTGGCCGCCGAAACAACAGCGCCGGCCCGCCCGCGGCGATCACCCGCCGGTGAATCTCCGGAATCTCCAGGTAGGGGTCGACCTCGGCTGTGATTTCGACCAGATCGTTCTCCTTGCGCAACAGCGCCACAAATTCGTGCAGGTTCGCGAGCATAATCAACACCCTTGAATTAGGCTTAAGTCATCATACCAAAAAGGCCGGCGGGCGTAAACAAGCCCGCACTTGGCGGTTCCGGAAAGCAAAAAACCGCCACCCCTGGGCAGGTGACGGTGCTTGTTTCTGAGTATGGCTCCGCGAGTAGGATTCGAACCTACAACCCTCCGGTTAACAGCCGGATGCTCTACCGTTGAGCTATCGCGGAACGGCAATTGTCATTATATCATGGGAGGTCCGCCAACGCAAATGGTTTGGCGGCCGTAAAAAGCTTGACCTATGCCTGCGCCAAGAACACCGCGCCGGCGAAAAAATGGTGGACGTCACTCAACCACCCCTTCTTCTCCGTGCCGGTCTCCCCTCCGGGTGCCTCCGTTGCGGGTAACAACACAATCTCTCCCCGGTCCACTTGGTAACCGCGAAATTCCTCCCAGGGATAAAACTCACCTGGGGCAGACCAACTGGCATTCCATACACAGGCCGCCTCCGGTTTTCCGGGCGGTGCAACAGTGATCAATGCTACCGCAGCCGGCGGTTTCATTACCACCGGCACCGGGCAAACAAGCTTACAGAAAGCCCGCCGGTCTATTATATATAGATAGATAAAGGCCAGGAGCACGGCGGTCAGATAATAAAGTGCATTGCCGGCAAACATCCACAGCATTTCGGTCCTGTGCAGGTGGTGACACTCCGCCGTGGGACAAATCCCAGCGGCTTTTTCGGGCACCCGTGCCTGGTTGCTTCACGCAGCAATTGCGGCATGGCCGCTACCGCATTGAGGGCGTAGTGGACCTAAAGTACAGGGCCGCGGCTTTTATAAGTGGTGTGCAGCAACTCTTTCGCAAGTTTACTGTAAGGCTCCCCCAAGAAACGCTCATAAAGCTCCAAGATTTCGGGGTTCTCATACGATTCGCGCCAGACCTCGACTGCGTCTTTAGCATAAAGGGTATCGATCCGCGCTTGGAGAACAGTATCGGTTGGCGGAACGGCCGTTCTGGGTTGGCCGCCGCCGCCGATACAGCCGCCGGGACAGGACATGAACTCGATAAAATGCCAGCCGCTTGGGTTGCCCGCCTGCACCATGTCGCAAACGGTGCGGGCATTCTCAAGCCCATGGGCAACGGCCACATTAACCGTCACGCCGTTAATCTCTACAGAGGCTTCCTTAATCCCGTTCAGGCCGCGAACCGGCTTGAAATCCAACAAGGCCGGAGGGGGTTGTTTCCCGGTAAGGAAAAAATAAGCTGTTCTAAGTGCTGCTTCCATTACACCACCCGTAGCACCAAAAATGAGGGCCGCACCGGTACTTTCCCCCATTAACGAGTCATAGTCTTCAGCCGGCAGTTTGGTAAAGTCGATACCCCGGAACTTGATCATACGTGCCAATTCGCGTGTGGTCAGAACCACGTCAACATCACGGCTCACCAAATCATTGCCCCAGTACCGGCTGGCGGCATTCATTTCAGGCCGTTGGGCTTCAAACTTCTTAGCCGTGCAAGGCATGATGGATACTGAGAAGATCTTTTCGGGATCCAGTCCCCGGGCCTCAGCGTAGTAAGTCTTGGCCAAAGCCCCGAACATCTGTTGCGGCGACTTGCAAGTCGAAACGTGCGGGATAAGATCGGGATAGAAATACTCCATAAATTTAACCCAACCGGGGCTGCAGGAGGTGAACATCGGCAACGGGTATGTTCCCTTAACAACCCGCTTGAGAAACTCCGTGGTCTCCTCCATAATTGTAAGGTCGGCAGTAAAGTTGGTATCAAGGACGGCATCAAAACCGAGACGGCGCAGCGCCGCCACCTGCTGCCCCGTTACCCATGCCCCGGGATCAAGCCCGAACTCTTCTCCGAGAGCCACCCGGGTAGCCGGGGCGGTCTGAACAACCACGTGGTAATCGGGATTGGCCAAAGCTTCGAAAACCACCGCCGTTTCGTCCCGCTCCCGGATGGCGGGGATTCCATGCTTGCCGGGACATACAAGGGCGCACTGCCCGCAATTAACACAGACAATCTCTTGCGCCACGCTCTGATCCCAATAACCGAAAACCGCCTGAACCTCATGACAAACGCGGACACACTCACCACAAGAACCATGTTTGCAAAACTGCTGGTAATAAACAATGGAAGGATTATCAGGAGCAATTGGCACCACTTCACCATGACGGTGACCCCCGCGAGAACGTTTCCTATGTTGTTGTTTCCCGTAATCAGACTCCGGGATATAACCCGCAACAGGTGCAGTAAGACCACCCAAGGCGGCACCTGCAAGGCCGGTTAATCCTAAACCCGTCATGAGTTTCAAGAAAGACCGCCGGGTCAATTCCTTTCGGGCATCATCCTTGACACACGGCTTTTCAGGCACTCTTAATCACTTCCTCTCCGTAATGAAAAACCCAAGTGCTTTCTATCCAGCTTGATCCAAACATCACACCTTCTTCAATTAAGATAATGCCTGCTTCCTTCTCGGCCTGCTCGCCGCATAAAGCAAAGCACCCCACAAACATAAAGTGCAAAGCTTTCCTTCGCCCGCACTCACAAAACACCAAATATTCACATTCTTGCGATAAAACTATCATACAGGTTGTGGACTGTCAAGAGTTTTGTGGATCATATGGCATATTCTGGTATATGTTTCGCCCAGGTACGCCGCTCCGGGGTTTAAGGTGAGGTAAGGAAGAAATGCAGAGCCGGACTCTGGAGGGGAATGGGAAGAGGATTTTAGACCGTTGTTCGCAGCAAATCCAACCGGTACCGCCTCAGCGGAATCACCGGCGACGAAGGTAAAAACCCGCGCTGCTCCAGGTTCCTCTTCACCAACTGCACCGCCTTCCGGATGGCAAGCCGGACTTCCTTGGATACTCCCAAGACCTGATTCACCATCTGCGGCTCAATAATGATAAAAGTCATCTCGGGCGGTATCACGCCAAGGCGTTCCGCCAGATGTAACCTTCTGAGTACCGGTCGCATCTCGTTACCGGGGAACTCCCACCACAAACGCTCCGGTTTCCGGTAGGCCGTTTGGGAAACATACCCACCGGGATAACCCCGGGTCACGGCCTGCACCAAAATCGCGTAATCCCGTTGGTAAAGATGCACCTCGAGATCAAATATCCGGGAACCTAAATCGGCAAGTTCAACCGCAAAACCCAATTGCTCCTGGCCCAGCACTTCAATGACGTACGATCCCGCACCTCTATCGCCCCATGTTACCTCTCCCAGCCCTATAACGACCGCTTTTTTCATCAAAATCAGCCATCCTTAAATCTAATTTACATTAACAAACACCCTTATTACCGGGCGCAACGCCAGCAGCCACGGCCTCCATTTCCACGAAAAAAACCACAAAGGAAAGCTCGCCTCGACGAAGCTTAACCTTCGTGGTTTTTGTCTCCAAACAAATATTTATTCTCCCGGAGGACACCGGGGGCGGCTTCGAACCACCCACTATCCTACCGTCTTAGTATAAACTACAGGCAGTAATTTGTAAAGCATGTTGGAGCACCAAGCTTTTGGCGTTGTTGGCAATTTTGCCTTTCGGCAGGGCAGCACCACTTCCGGCAGGGTACGGCCTGAACCGCCAGACAGCCGGTATTATCCTGGTACTGGGCTTTGCCGGGCGTTCTTCCGACAACACCATTTTCCCGACTGGGCCTGGCTCAGGCCGTCCTAACCAGGCTCCTCAAGCCGGCGTCCTGTTTTTTTCACTTCCCGCTGCAGGCGGTCCAGCACGGTGTCGACGCGCAGTTTACCCTTGTGTACCTTCATGCTGTCCGCCAGGCGGCTTGCCGCGTCAATGGCCGACCGGCCCAGTACGCGCGGCACCGACAAACTGGCCTTGTCGCCCACGGTAGGTATCTCGCACTCGAAAAGCAATTCTCCAGCCACCGGCCTTATGATATCAGCAGGTAAATCCGGCACAAGAACTTGTTCTTTTTCCTCAACAATTCTGTTCACTTCACGCAGTACCGGCCAGAATAAAGCATCTTCCCCTGCGTGCCGCGCCTTGAAACCCAGCAAGTCACCAATCACTAAAAAGGCAAGCATTTCCTGCGCATAGGCGGCGCGCAGGTTGCTTCGCTCAATGCGGCCGGCCGCTCCGTAATGCTCAAACTCCTCCCTGGCTAACTGACGGAGCTTTTCCCGCAGAGGCTCCACGTCGGCCTCCGACAAGGTTTCCTTTTCATCCAAATCCAGATTCCTCAAATCGTTCCACGCCGTTATCAGCCGGACCTCACGGGCACCGCCCGTCCCGCAGCAAAGAGCCGCGTAACCGACCACTTCCACACCGTCCACGCCGGGAGCCGGTACGGAAAGACGCCGCACGCAAGCAGGAAGTGCAAACCGGCTCAAGTGTTGCAGTAGCGCGTCGAAAACCGGCTCGCCGTATGAGGCAAAACGCAAAGCGCCTCGAGGGCTATTGCCAAGGCCTTCCTCGTAGAGTTCGCGTGAAACCGTGATGAGAGTTCCATCGGGAACGCCTTCGACGCCGGACAGGGCTATTAGCGGCTTGCCGGCTTCCGTCCCGGCTACACATCCCAGCGCACGCAAATAGGGGGAACCGCTCAGCGCCTCCCATATTGCCGGTAAGTCCACCGGAACGGGCCTCCGGTAACCGTCCCGCTCCATACGCATGTATATTTCGTAAAGCTCCTGCGGGTCCATTTCCATGCGTTGGGACTGCTTGCGCTGTTCCTCGATTTTTTTCGTGGCTTCGGCCTCCAGTTCCTCGGGGGTCAGTTCTCCGTCAGCCAACTTGCGGAAATCCTCGGGATCCACCGGCAACAATGAAAGCTGCTGGGTGCCGACAATCATGTTGGCCTCGGTCAGCCGCTTCAGCAAGCGCACGTACACCGTCTCTTCGGCACTGCCGGCGTAACACAGGTTCAAAACGTATATTTCCCGGTGCTTTTGACCGATGCGGTCTATACGCCCGATGCGCTGCTCCACTTTCATGGGGTTCCAGCCAAGATCAAAATTCACCAGCAGGTTGGCGGTTTGCAGGTTCAAACCCTCGGCCGCGGCGTCCGTACACACCAGCACGTCGATTTCGCCCCGCAGGAACCGCTCCTTTACTTCTTCCCGGTCCACGCGGATCATATTACCCGAAGCCGAGTCAAAATACTCGGCGCCCTGCCCCGAATAAGTGCCCACCCGCATTTGCGGATCCACACGGCGCAAGCGGTGGACCAGGTCCTGCAGGGTGTCGTAAAACCGCGTAAATATAACGGTTTGCTGAATGCGGCCGGTTTGCCTGTCTTTGCGCTGGTCAAGCCTTTGGAGGAGTTCCACCATTTTGGACGAGAGCCCGGTCAAATCAGCCATTCCCTCAATCATCTCTTTAAGTTTTTCCCGCTCCCATTCCAGGTCAGCTGTGGTGCGGTTCTTCAGCAATGCTTCCACGGCCGCTTCGTCGCCCTCTTCCTCGGTTGCGGAGAGCAGTTCTTCCAGGCGCGCCGCACTGAGTTCCGACTCGTCCAATTCCAGCTTGAGCTGGTGCCGGAGTGTGGCTTCCACCTTATGTAAACGGCGCCGCAGTGTTTCGCGGATGGCATAAAAGCTGGAGGCAAAACGGAGCCGCAAAAAGCTTAACAGAAAGCTAACCACCTGCTGAAACTGGTGGTCGCCATAGAGGCGGATTTGCCTGGCCAAACCCCGGCAATACTCTTCCAGCTGGTCGTAAACGCGCTGCTCCCGCGGGTTGAATTTAATGCCGGGCATGCTGATGATATGGCGCCGGGCAAGGTTTTGCTGCAACCGGCCATTATTGCGGTATATTTCCAGCAACTGCCGGGTGTGCCGCAGCATCACCCGCGCAAGGGGCGAAGCGTAGAAAATGAGCCGGCACATCAACTGGCGGTCCCGGCCCCTGGGAACCCAGCCGTGCACAAGCCACCGCTTTACAACCGGCCGGATACGCCCGTCAATGACCTTCTCTTTGATAAAATGCCAAAGTAGCGGGTCCTGCCACTCCACCGCCTGCACGGCACGCCGCAAAAACTCCCATTCCTGGGCGGCGGGCTCCCGCCCCTGCACAATTTTGCCCAAAATCTCGTAGTATTGTAGCGTTAAGGTGGGATCAAACTGAAATGCCCCCACGCGGTTGGTCAATCTCAGCAGGTCGCAAACCTCCACCGGGTGGATTTGCATCGGCGTGGCGGTGGCCAGCCACAGACCGCGCGCTTGTTTGCGCAGGTACTTGCGGATGGACAGGTAAAGATAACCGTAGTCCGGGTACGCCGCCGGCCCGGCCGTGGGGTTCCTGCGCCTGGCGGCATGCGCCTCGTCCACCAGCGCTATGTCGAAGGGCTCCGCTTCCGCCAGGATCGCCGCCCGCTCCTGGCGGGACAACAGCCCCGTGGATATGATAACCAGGTCCGGCCCGAAAATGGACCCGGCCGGCCGGGTTTCCTCTACCGGAAAAATATACTCGTGGGCCGTGTCCGGCGTGGTGCGCACCCGGCCGAAGGGAAGCAGCACCTTTGACGCCATTTGGCGCTGCCACTGCCGGGTCAAACCGGCCGGCGCGGCAATGAGGATGCGCTTCACCAGGCCCGACAGGTACAGGGAGCGAAAAGCCAGGCCTGCCTCAATGGTTTTGCCCAGACCCACCTCGTCGCACAACAGGTACGAGTACGGCCAGGTTTCCACCAGCCGGCGCACAACCACGGCCTGGTGCGGCCACGGGGCCACGGGCGCGGTATGCATGCCCACAAACCGCCCGCCCGGCATGCGGGGGGCGTCGCGCAGCACGGCAAAGCGCAGGCGCTCCAGCGCCGCAGGCGGTTCCACCGTTTTGGGTGCTGCGCTGGTGCCGTCTATCTCCACCGGGCGTTCAATTCCCTCCGCAATCCGGATTAGGCGCTGCCGGACCGCTTCCGGCAGGGTCATTACCGGCATGTGGGGAACCCGTCCCATCCACAGGTTCTCAAAGGTTTCTACGGCTTCGTCTACCCGCCGGCGGTCCGTCTCTCCCCACCAATCGCAGTGGACGTCAATATTCTCAGCGTTAAGGATAAGTGCCGTTTTCGATTCGTTGAGCGTGCCTGCCCCGTACAGGCGATTGCCGAATTCATCGTGCAGAATGAACCATTTTTCATGCACATAGCCGTCATCCACCGCATCGAAAGGAAGCGGCTCGCCGGTCTCCCTGTGAACCCGGAAGGCCACGCGAACCTCCAGATATCCATGCGCCACCATCCAGGCGAGAAGCGTTACGCCGTTTCGTATGCCCTCCGGCCAGGACTCAGGCCGGTCGAGCTCACCATTCAATCTCGCCGCCAGCCGCTGCGAATCACCGGCCAGGATGGCCTTCACGTCGGCGGGCTCCAGGTCGGCGCCCACAATGAGGCGCATCTTGCCCCGCCGGCCGACAAAGGCGGAAAATCCCTGCGAAGCGGCCGCCAGGGAAGACGAGCGGAAGTATCCGGCCACGCGGTCGTACCGCACTGCAAGGCGAAGGGCAGGAACGTAAAAATCATGCAGCATATCGACCGGGCGGCCGTCAATCATGGTTGATGAAGTTTTATAGGAAAGGAGCCAGCGGCGGGACCGCAGGCCCTTACCTTCCGTGGAGGCTCCATCCGAATTCATCATGCTATCCCTCCACCACCATGTCTGCCGCCGGCTGACTTCAGGCCGAACAGGATTGCCTCTCCCTCCCTGCGCAGCTCTTCGTCGGCCATTTCCACCGCCCAAACGGAGAGCAGATCAAGGATCACCTGGTCCCGTCCTTCCGCATGCTGCTCCAGGTAAGCGCGGGCGACGGGCACGTCGCCCTCCCGGTAGGCCAGGATCAGGCCGTGGAGGATGTCCCACTCAGTCTGCGGATTGTCCATACGCTTCTTGTTGCGCTCCTCCGGCAGGGCGAGGCGCAGCTTTGACCCGCGGCGCACCAGAGGCGCGTGGTAACCGGCATCTTCTGCTTCATCGCTTCTCCGCCCGGTACGCCGGCCCTGGCTTTCGTCGTTGATGCCGATCATGCGGCCTTTTACGGTATACCCGGCGGTCCTGCTCCCCAGGCTGATGTTGAGTGAACGCGAGAGGTTCAGCGCCTCGTCATAGGGGAAATCCGCCAACCCAAATATTCCGTATAACGTCAGAGCCATGGCGGCTTCGGGATTCAGATCGTCCACCTGCAAGCGCCCCTGCGTTAACCGGGCAATCTGGTAATGGGCGACCACCGCGCTGGCTTCGTTCATGGCCCGGATGGGGCTGACCGGCTCGTTGCCGTCCAGCACCGGCCAATTCTCAGAAAGCACTTTAAGCGCCCGGCCGTAACACGCCACCATTTCGTCCACGGGATTCAGCCGCAGCGGCTCAAACTCATCCAACGCCCGGCGCACGGCCTCGCGCACCCATTGGGCCACCCCCGTGCCACCGAAACCAGTCCAGGTAGCAGGCGTGTTGTCCGCTGCCTTTCGTTTGCGACAGGTCAGGAAGATAGAGCTGGCAGCCGCAGCCATGCCCTTCTGGTGAATCGACTCGGCTGCCTCAGACTCAACAGGCATTGAAGATGTGATCGTCCAGCCGTTCTCAATCAGCGAGCGCGTGAGTGCCTCCCAGGCTTCCTGCGTCTTGTGGGTGAACATGATCGTCATGATGCCGTCGTCTTTAAGAACTCGACGGCACTCGGCGAAAATCTCACCCATCAGGCGCTCGTACTCCTTGGCTGCTTTAGAAGCAGACCCATCCCGGGCCGGGTTGGCCACCGCCTCGTCCGTCTTGTTTGTAAGCCGCCGGCGAAAGATGTCCGGGTAGAGGTCATGGAGGGTACGCCGCTGCCAGACGTAAAAGTAGTCGGACAGCTCTGCGTACTGGACATTGTTATAATAAGGCGGGTCAATACATACCAGGTCAACGGAGCGGTCAGGTAAGCCTGTGTGGGCGGCTGTGCCACATCGGATGCTCACCGGAGGTGCGGCTCCGTTAAGCTTGTCGTGCAGCGGTGCCATTAGTTCCGCTATCCCTGCGTAGGCGTCGATGACCTGCGATAGCGCCCAGGCCGCGCCCGAATTGGGGCCTGTGAAGATCATCTCGCCGAATGTCCATTTCAGTGAGAAGTCATGGCGCCCGAAGGTTCCTTTCACGATGCCTCGAGTGTATTCCCAGCGCGTCTGCCTGCTGTTGTAGTCAAGTCCCTTATCGATCACAAACTGGAGGTACGTAACGACAGCCCGGCCGCGGTCTTCACCGAGTTCCCGGAGAATTTCAGGCTTGAGGCAGTTGAGTTCCTCTACCAGGATGAGGTGCCCCAGGAGCTGGCGCGGGGTGAACATATCGCACCAGCGCGTCATGCCCACACGTAATGGTTCCATTGTTTTGTGGCCCCGGGGAATGTTCTCCGTAGGGATGAATCCCTGCCGCTCCCACTCTGGCCAGCGCTGCCGGAGTTGTTTTTCTGCCTCAGCCAAAGCCTGCAGGTCGCGTTCGTTGGGCGGCCGGAAAAAGCGGACCTTCTCTGTTTTGATCTCTCCGGCCCGTTTACCGCTTTTATAGCGCTGCGGCCTGCCGTTTTTGTCCAGCCTGGGCTGGTAGCGCACGGCCACAACGCAGTAGAGCCGGTCCTGCCACCTGCCGTGCGGCGATTCACCCCGGGCCTGGGCCTTGATCTCATCGGCGGAAATGGCCTGGCGGCAGTGCACACACGTACCGACGCCGCCGCTGACCGTGGCGAAGTTCGGATCCTCACCGTTCGGCCCCCGGTTGCCCCTGACGCGATAGGTTTCAAACCGGACCTTACCACCTCTCTTCCGGCCGTCCGTGACGATCCGCACGCCCCACTTCTCGCCCTCTTTAGACAGCCAGCATGTGTTCAGCAGGGGCGCCTCGCCGCCACAATGCGGGCAGGTCACCTGGCGAGCATAGAGGAAACCATCGAGTTCCTCCTCGTTGAACTGCGATAGCATGCCTTCCGGGCAGTTGCGGAGGTATCTCTTCAGTTCCTCTAGCTCCTGTCTGGTCAATGGCGATGCTGGAAACAGGTCTCCTATCTGGTTTACCATTGCGTCACGCAGACGATTGCCCCAATACTTTATGTCATCAACAAGGCTCGGGCCGAAACGGAGGGGGTAATCTAGCGTTGCATAGAGGATTACAGCTGCCACAGGGTTCAAATCAATTGCGATCGCTCTGTGCCCCAGGCGCAGCGCTTCGAAAGGAATTGACCCCCCTCCAGCGGTTGGGTCCAGAACTGTGAGTTGCTCACTTTTGGGCAATGCCTCGCACGAGGATTTGCTGAAGGCACGTGCATATCCGTATTTATCCTCTTTTGTGCGAAACCCCTTTTCGTTCTCCCAGGCGATACGTTGCTTTGCCCAATAGGGATCGGCAGCGCACCTTACAACGGGTAGCTTTTCCCCTTCATTCGGGAGAGCCCCTTGAAAAGGTTGATTCTCTTTCTCCCAACGCTGAAGCACTGGATCTCGCGCCAAGGAAGAATCAGCTTGCTTGAGCCTGGCTATTGTCTCCAGGTTAGCCGCACGGCGGTCCTGCTCCTTTCGCAAAGCCCTGAGAACGACTCCATCGACAGGAAGCCACTCGCGGCCATCAGAATCTACCTTAATTCTCTCCACAAGCCTGTCCTCCAGCGTCCACCGCTCCCCGTTGACCAGTGCCTGCACCTTTTCGATGCCCAGCTGGCGGAGAAACCAGTCCGGATCCGTCCCGGCGGGCAGGAGCGAGCCGAGGATGGCGGCGCGGCTCGGTGTCAGCGGGCGCCGGGCCCACCATACATGGAGAAAATAAAGCGGCGGGAGAGCAGAGCTGGCACCGCGCTCGCGCTGTGTCTCGGCGCCGACCTGGTGGCAGGGAAAGCCCGCTTCAATCAGGCGGGTATCGTATTTTGTATTACTATTATTTTTCATATTTCATCGCCTCTTGTGCCTTACCTGCGCAATCTCTCCAGCACTTGCGAAATCGCCTTGTCATCCGGCTGGCCGCCCAGCATGAGGCGCATGCCGGCTAAAGCCCAGCGGTTTACCGCATCGCCGTAATGGGTGGCCCGCGTCAGCCAGTAGATTGCTTCCTCGCGGCTGAAACGCTCCACGCGCCGGGCGATAAGTTCCACCCGGTCCATGTCCTTGACGCGTTCCTGGAGCTTGAATATCAGCGACAGTTTGGCGCCCGCTTCTTCGTCCAGCGGCAGGTTGCCCCGGAACGTTATGCGCCCGTTATGGAACAAACGCTGCAGTTCCAACGGTATCCCGGCATCGTCGCACACGTTGCCCACGATGGAACGTATCACGGGCAGGCAGCAACGCAGGGATTGGCCGTACAAAAGGCCCCGGTCTTTCAGCACCCTCTTGCCTTGCGCCTTGCCGTTTATCTTTTCGTCCTCCCCGATTGTTAGCCGTTCTTTCACCACCAGAACGGGCGCCGGCTTATCCTTGTGCTCGGTTACCCGCAGTACCCAGGGAGAGCGGTCCACGAGGTTTTTAATCCGGCGCAGTGGCTCGTGCTCTATGCTCCAGTTGGGTGAGTTACGTTTGGTCATTTTTCACGCCTCGCCTCGCTGTTTTTGAGTTCCCGGATAAAGGGGCAGTTTTCATCGGGGTCGATTATTTCCAGAAAGGCTTCGGTATGTTCGCCCTGCTGCACCACACCGTCCAGAGCTTCAAATATTTCGCCCAGCGCCCGCATGGAACCGGGGGTTACCTTGTTCAGGCGCAGGGTGAGGGTGCCGCCTTCGGGCAGTTCCAATTCCGACAGGTCCATGTTTTCAATGGTTGTTCTGGCGCCGCGGCTGTAAATGCTGCCCAGCCGCCGCAACAGGGGCAGTATCGTCCCGGCCCCTTCTTTGCCCCCCAGGTTGAGGCTGCGCCGCCCGGTGGTAATCCACCCCCGCTTGGCGGCTTCGGCCGGCGTGATGAGAACATCGCTGGGCTGCGGGGTGTAAAGAACCGCCTCGGCCCCCTGGATCAGTTCGGGCTTCTCGGTTTGATCCGCCGTGCCCCGGAAGGCCAGCAGGCGGCCGTCCTTAACCATGGCCACCACGGCTTCTTCGAAGTCAGGGCCCGGTATCTCCCCGTGTTTCTCGGCGTACTTCTCCGTTACCTCGCGGAACGTGGCCGTGCCGTTTTGCGCCACGGTATACATTACTTCTTCTTTGGCCCTGGACGGGTCGAATTTCCTCTCTTCCGTCCAGCCGCGCTGCTTGGCACCCTGCGGGGTAATCAGCAGGTAATTGCCGCCGGACAAATCCACGCCCATGGGAATCTCGTTGTCCCGGTAGTAGAATTCGGCCGGTTTAATGCTCTCTTCGGCACCCATGCGGAAGACGCACCACACACCCTTTTGCACCCCGGCCCGCACAACCTGTTCCAGAATCCCGGGGTTTTCCAGCACCGGCCAGGTGCGCACACAGCAAAAACTCTGGCGCAGTTTTTCCACGGTGATGGTGTCGCCGTGTTCGAAAAAGAGCTTGCTCAGATTGATGAGGTCGGATTGGGTGGTGTTATCACCGGTGAGCAGTTTACCGTCCTTGATTAATGTTTGGCGTATCAGCTCAATAAAGGGCAAGCCGCCCTCACCGCCGGCCGTCTTTATTTCCCTGCGCACGATATGCCCCGTGGTTGAGGGGTAATAAAGCCCGGTATATATACCTGAAACGGCAGTTTCCAGGGCCTTCTCGCGCTCGGCACGGCGATTGCGAAAATCGTCTTCCTCCAGGCGGCGGGGATTAACGCCGTAACTCTGGGGCCTTTCGGTGAGCACACGCATAGCCTTGACCTGGCGGGCAATGGCTTCAAGGCGCTGCCACACCTCCTGCGCTCGGGTATTCAGGTTTGGAAACAGTTCCCCTTGTTCATCGCTTCCTTTTACCCTGACGGTTTCCGGAACCAGGATGAATACGAGGTTTTGCTGCTCGCGGGGCTTGTTCATTCCCTTGGTGGTCACCATAGCTTCAACATCAACGGTTTCCGCGGCCAGCGAGACCACGCCCAACACGGGCCTGCCCTTGCCATCCGGCAAGTGCTCGGGCAACGAAACGTCGTGCTCGATTTGGAACAGGTGGGAACTGCCGGCGACAATTTTACGCGCCGCCGCCTGGAGCAGGTTCCTTACCTGGTCCGCGCTGAGCGTGCGGCGGATCCTGGCCAAAACGCTGTTGATGGTGGGCTCGTTGCTGGCGTAATACCTCCCCTGCTCGTACCGCAGGTAAAAGGCGCTTTCGCTTATTTCCTCCAGGGCGGTGCGCACCTGCGGAGGTGTTAAGCCCGGGAAGGATACGCAAAATAGCGCTTCCGGCGCGGTGAGGCCGAAGATTTTGGATTCCAGGCCTTCCTCGCGGCCCACCAGGCTGTGCAGGAAAACGGTCTTCCAAGTGTACTCGTAAAGGGGGTAACCTTCGGGATGCGGGTTGCGCCGGTCGGCCAGTTCCGCGTTGCTGTGCCCCCCTTCCAGGCTGCCGGTATCCACGCCCCCCACATCGGCGTTCAATACCGGCAGCAGGTCCGAGCTGCCTGTGCGGCCCAGGATTTCGTTGACCACCCGCTCCGAGCGCAGGTCCAGGTGGCACGCGTGAAGCATGGGCACCGGCTGGCGCTTTTGCCATAAACTGCGCACCGCCAGGGAAAGCACGCGCAACACGCCGCGGGTGCCCTGGAAGTTTTCGGCGATGGCCAATTTCTTGTTCAAAAAGTCCACCAGGGTAGGGTGAAACGGGTAAGTGGCCACCATGCGGTCCTTGAAATCCTCATTGGAAGCCGCCTCCGGCAAAAGGCTTGAGTTCCGGCGGTACATGGACATGTATTCTTCGGCGGCGGCCCTAGCCGCCTCGCGGTCCACGGACACGAACAGCCGCTTGGCCAGCACGGAGGAAATCTCCGCGGCCTGCACCGGCGTAATCTGCACGGCATCACGGGCCACCACACTGGCCACACCCTTCACGGCCTTTTCACCGATACCCAGGGCATCGTCCGCGCTGATTTCTTCGCCACGCACCTGGCCGATCAGCTTGGCCAGATGTTCCGTTTGCCTGGCAAAGGCGTCCGTAGCGCTGGCCAGGGTGAGCACCACCGCTATGCCGGGGTGGTTGCGGGCATATCCGTGCAGCGACATTAGAAAGGCAGCCAGTTGGCTGGCGCCGTCGGGCCGGGCCGCTTCCAACCGCGCCGCGTACTGGGCCAGTTCGTCCAGCATGATGAGGGCCTTACGGCCGGCAAACACCCGCTCAAAATAAGTCCGGCCGGGCGCGGCGTGGGAGCTCGCTTCCGCTTCCACTTCCCGGTAAAGGCTTTCCCCGCCGATTTGATACGCGATCTCGCCCCATAAGGTGTAGGGCACCAGAGCGTCACCCTTGGGCTTGTGTACGGGGATTTCGTCGCCCGCCACGCCGGCGACGACAACGGAACCGGGCTCGGGTAAGAGCTCCGGATCGAGAATATCGTGAATAACATCACGCAGTTCGGCGCCCCTATGGGCGATGTGCGTGCAGGCGATCAGCGTATGGGTCTTGCCGCCCCCAAAAGCCGTTTCCAGCCGGTGAATGGCCGGCACGGTCATATCACCTGCAATGCGGCCGAACACCTCCGCCAGCGCCAAACGCAGACCCTGGGTCGGATAGGTGGCTTCCCGGAAAAAGAGCTCCGCATTGGCATAAATACTGTCTATAGCGCCCCGACCACTGTGGTAATACTCAATGATAGGGCTGAGCGACGCAGTGAAGACTTCCGGATTAAACGTGCCCGCCAGGATTTCGGACCGCGGTTTGCATGTGTCCAGCACCGATTTCACCTTTCACCCTCCCATTTACAGACTCCGTTGATTGAGAAGCTTTACATATGTAATAACAGATTCGGTAATCCTCGCCAAGAATCCTACTGAAAATTATCAGAATTATGAATGAGATGGTTATGTTTAAAGGCCGTTTAATCGCCGCGTGCGGGTGCCCGCCGGTCGGGATCCGCACCCTACAGGACAGAAGCCACACCGAACGCGCAAAAAAAACCGGGTGCGCATGCACCCCTTCCACCGTATCAAATAGGGCTACGCTTGCTCCAGCCGTTCCACAGCAGCGCATCTTAACTTTATTTATAAAATCATAGTTAGTTTAGTTATAATAAGCTGCTCGGACGTTGTTCACGGAATCCAGCGTTGCGCGATGGGAAAGCGTCGGCCGGGGCCGAAGGCCTTGGAGGTGACCTTGAGGCCGGGCGCGGCCTGGCGCCGCTTGTACTCCGCCCGGTCGACCATAGCGATTACGCGCCGCACCACCGGTTCGGCGTAACCCCGCGCCACAATTTGGCGTACCGGCAAACCGTCTTCGATGTAAGCCTGCAGGATGCCGTCCAGGATCGGGTAGGGCGGCAGGCTGTCCTCGTCCACCTGCCCGGGTCGAAGTTCGGCGGAGGGCACCTTCCGGATGATGTTGTAGGGAATGAGTTCCTGTTCGCGGTTGATGTAAGCGGCCAGTTCGTACACCATGACCTTGGGCACGTCCGCCAGTACGGCCAGCCCCCCGGCCATATCCCCGTACAGGGTGGTGTAGCCCACGGCGGTTTCCGACTTGTTACCGGTGCTCAGCACCAGGTGCCCCTCCCGGTTGGAAATGAACATCAGGATATTGCCCCGGAGCCGGGCTTGGACGTTTTCCTCGGCCAAGTCGTACACGGCCCGTCCGCCGGGATTGAATTGGTTCAGAAAGGACTGGAAGTGGGCGTCGATCGGCAGAACCCGAAACTCGATGCCCAGGCGCCGGGCCAGTTCACGGGCGTCTTCCAGGCTACTCCGGGACGAGTACCGGGAGGGCATACTCACCCCCAGCACGTTTTCGGCACCCAGCGCCGCCACGGCAACGGCCGCCGTAACCGCCGAGTCAATGCCGCCGGAAAGCCCCACCACCGCCTTGCGGAAGCCGGTCTTGCGCAGGTAATCCTTAAGACCCAGAACCAGAGCCTGGTAAACCGACGGCGCGCCTTCCTCCGGCTCGGCGCAGGGAGCCGGCAGCCGGTCCACGTCCTCGAGATTGAAGACCCAAAAGTCGGAGTCGAAAGCTTGGCCCCGGAGCACCGGCCGACCGCGGCGGTCGGCCAAGAAACTGGCCCCGTCAAACACCAGGTCGTCATTACCCCCGACCTGATTCACGTACAACACCGGGCGACTGTACCGGGCGGCGACCGCGCCGACTACCTCCCGGCGCTGCCGCTGCTTTCCCAGGTGGTAGGGCGAAGCGGAAAGGTTGATAAAAAGGTCCACGCCCTGCCCGGCGAGCATCCTGACCGGATCGACCGGATAGGGCGGGATTCCCGCCACGCCACCGATGTTCCAGATGTCCTCGCACACCGTCACTCCAAGCCTTAGGCCCCGTAAGGTCAGGGGCCGCTGCTCTGTGCCCGGGGTGAAGTACCGCCGCTCGTCAAACACGTCGTATTCCGGGAGAAGCGTTTTGGCCGTGCGGTCCGCTACCTGCCGGTCACACAACAGCACGGCCGCATTAAGCAATCCTCCGCCTTCCCCGCGCACCGGGGCGCCCACCAATACCGCGATGCCGGTGGTGGCCGCGCGAATACGGTCCAGGCCCGCTTCCACCGCGTCCAGAAAGTCGCCGCGGCAGAGCAGGTCCTTCGGTGGGTACCCGCATACGGCTAGTTCGGGGAAAACCACCAGGTCGGCCGCCGCTTCGCGCGCGCGCCCGGTTGCCGCCACGATCAGCTCCGTGTTACCGCTGATATCCCCAACCGTGGGGTTGATTTGGGCCACGGCGATGCGCATTAACGCCACCCCCGTCATAGATTCGGCAAACTCAAAGGCTATACCAACCGGTCGCAGACCGCCAGCCAGTTGCGCGCCAGCCGCAGCGCCCGCCGGTAATGGGACACCCACAGCTTCCGGGTGAACCGTTCCGTCTCCGCAACCGCCGCGGCACCGCCAAAATCAAGGATCTCGTCGTGGTACGCCGCCAGCCAGGTACCGATCATCTGGACCGTTACCTCCAGGTGAAACTGCAGGCCGAAAACCCGGTCATCGTAGGAAAAGGCCTGTTCCGTACAGTCTTCCGAGGCGGCCAGGTGGAGCGCACCCTCCGGGATATAAAACCGGTCCCCATGCCACTGGAACACCGGAAAATGATCAGGGAGCCCGGCAAAAAGCGGGGACTCCAAACCTTGCCGGGTCAGCTGCACGTCATACCAGCCGATTTCGGGCTTGTCGTTGCGTACCACCGGCGCACCCAGGTTCTTGGCCAGAATCTGCGCCCCCAGGCAGATGCCCAGCATCGGCACGCCGGCGTACAGTCCCTGGGTCACGAGTTCGTCGACCTGGTACAGGTAGGGATAGGTCTTCGTTTCGTAAACATTCATCGGCCCGCCCAGAATGATCAGGGCTTGGTAGCCCCGCAGGGAGAGCGGGAGGACTACTCGTGGGTCCTCCATCATCCTGAGGTCTAGTTCCCACCCCGCCCGGCACATAGTGTGCCCGATAACACCGCTCCCTTCGATCTCTACGTTCTGAATCACCAGCGCCCGCCGCGCCTTTTTCTTTTCAACCGGACCGCAAAACATCAGCATCACCTTCTTACCGGAGAAGAAACAGTAACGAAAGCCTCCACCGGAGCTGTACGGCTCCGGTGGAGGACATTATCTGACACCCGGCATCCGGTCTTGGGGACCGCAAGCAGTCTAGTTTGCGTTCGACGGCGCCGGCGCAACCTCGGACCGGGCTGTAGCCGAAGCCCCGGGCGACTCGCGGTACAGTACGCCGCCGCCGACGTAATCGCTGTAAGCGTCCTCGCCGTGCTGGCTGAGGTCCAGGCCGGTGTCCTCGTCGTTCTCCGACACCCGCAGCGGTACGAAGACACCCACCAGCTTCAGCAGGATGAAAGTAGCCACCGCCACGAAGACAAAGGTAGCTAGCACGGCGACCGCCTGGATTCCAACCTGGGCCGGATTGCCTTCTAAAAGCCCGGGCGTGCCGCCGATGGCCGCCGCGGCAAAGACGCCGGTCAACAGCGCCCCCCAGGCGCCCGCCACCCCGTGAATGCCGAACACGTCGAGGGAGTCATCATAACCGAGCTTGTGCTTGACAATGGTCACCATCACGAAGCACAGTAAGCCGCCGGAAAACCCGATGACGAGGGCCGCCAGGGGTCCCACGAAGCCCGCCGCCGGCGTGATGGCCACCAGACCGGCAATGCAGCCGGAAGCAGCACCCAGGAGCGTCGGCTTTCCGTGCCGGACCCACTCGGCGAAAGCCCAGCCGATCGCCGCGGCGGCCGCCGCGATCTGGGTGACCACAAAGGCGCTGGCCGCCAAGCCGCCGACTTCCAAGGCACTGCCGGCGTTGAAACCGAACCAGCCGAACCACAGCATCGCCGCCCCCAGGAGCACAAGCGGCAGGTTGTGCGGCGGCATGGGCCGCTGGCCGAAGCCTTTGCGGGCACCGAGCACCAGGGCGCCGACCAGCGCGGCCACCCCGCTACTGAGATGCACCACCTTACCGCCCGCAAAGTCCAGGGCTCCCATCTCTCCGATCCAGCCACCGCCCCACACCCAGTGGCAGAGGGGCGCGTAAACAAAGGTCGCCCACAGCACACCGAAGAGCAGAAAAGCGCCGAAACGCATTCTTTCCACGTATGCCCCGGCGATCAGGGCGACCGTCAGGGCGCAGAACATCATCTGGAAAACCGCGAAGGCCAGGTGCGGCAGAGTGCCCGCCGCCTCCATGCCGACACCCCGGAAGCCAAGAAACTCAAGCGAACCGATTAGTCCCGCGGTGCTGGTGCCGAAGGCCAGGCTGTATCCCCACAACACCCACACGATGGAAAGTAGGCAAAGCATGGCAAAGCACATCATCAGGGTGTTCACCACATTCCGCCGGGAGACCATCCCGCCGTAAAAAAGGGCCACCCCCGGAACCATCAACATCACGAAGGCCGAGGCCATCAGAATGAAACCGGTGTCCGCCGGGCTGATCGTCTCCTCCGCCGCCAGCGCCAAACCCGGAACGGCCACCAACAACAGAGTAAGGGGCAGAATCACCCGCCAACGCAAATATCTCAACAGTCCGCTGTTCTTCATCACCAGTCACTCCTTTTCAGGTTTAACCGGAACCATCCCGGAAAACAAGCGCGCTTTTATTCTGCTAAGAATGAAGGTACCCCGGGGGAGTTTTATTCCCGCCGGGGCGCCATTGCCCGCCGTGGTGACTAAATCGCCGCGTCACCAGATTCACCTGTCCTGATCCTCACGGCATTCTCCACCGGATAGATGAAGATCTTGCCGTCCCCCACTTCGCCCGTTCGGGCCACGGTGGTAATGGTGTCAATCACCTGGTCCACCAGAGCTTCTTGAACCACAACTTCGATTTTCACCTTGGGCAGTAACTTTATGAATTCAGTCCCTCGATAGATCTCACGCTGCCCGCGCTGCAGGCCGCAGCCCAGCACATCGGTGACGGTCATCCCCTTGATCCCAAACTTGCCCAGCGCTTGCTTCACTTCTTCAAACTTGCCGGGACGGATTACCGCTTCGATTTTTTTCATTCGACCTCACCTCCTTTCTCCAACCGTTGCGGAGCCGGCAAACCGCAAAAGGTCTGGGAAAACAGAAACGCCCTCCAGAGAAGGGCGTCCTAGGCCTAGTCCCGATACAACACTGTATCGCCGGTATGCAACTACGGTATAATAGTACCTGCTGCTTGGGCCGGCGTCAACCACTTTTTTCAATGAATCCTGTATACAAATCACCAAACACCTCTTGTGATCTCCGCACTCTCGGGGTTTGTCGCAGGGCGCCAAAACAACAAGAAGACGCCCCTCTCCCAATTGCCATTTATTGCCACAGAAGTCGAATGCCAACCCGCCGTCCTCTCTCGTAAGATAGAACTGAACCGGAAACTTCATAAACGACTCAAGGCAACGGCGCCACGAGTAAGGAATTCAGAGCAGAACTACTCGTCGTGGCGCTTTCGCGTGTTCTTGGAAAGGGTGAGAGACTGACATGTGCGGCATCGCAGGTTGGATCGACTGGGAGCGTGACCTGCGCCGGGAACGCCCGGCGATCACCGAAATGACCGAGACTCTGGCCGCCCGGGGACCGGATGCCTCCGGCGTCTGGCTCTCCGCACGCGCCGCCCTGGGACACCGGCGCCTGATCGTGGTAGACCCCGCGGGCGGGGGTCAACCCATGATCCGCCGCCTGGGAGAGCGGGAATACGTTTTGGTCTATAATGGTGAGCTGTATAACACGCCCGAGTTGCGGCGGGAACTGGAAGCGCGGGGTCACGTCTTCCGCGGCCACTCCGACACCGAGGCGCTGCTCCTGTCCTTCATGGAATGGGGTCCGGAGTGCCTGAAACGCCTGAACGGTATCTTCGCCTTCGCCGTGTGGAGTGCATACGACCAGCGCCTGTTCATGGCCCGCGACCGGATGGGCGTCAAACCCCTGTTTTACGCCCGGCGCGGTCCGGCCTTTCTGTTCGGTTCGGAACCGAAGGCACTCCTGGCCCACCCTGCGGTGCAGCCGGAAGTGGACGCGGAGGGGCTGGCCGAGGTTTTCATGCTCGGTCCGGCCCGCACACCGGGACACGGCGTCTTTCGTGGGATTGCGGAACTGCGCCCCGGTCACTGCCTGGTGTTCGACCAAAACGGTATGCGCCTCCGCCGGTACTGGCAGTTGGAAAGCCGGCCGCATCCCGATGACCTGCCCACCACCGCGGAAAAGGTACGCTACCTGCTCCAGGACGCGGTGGAACGACAGTTGGTGGCCGACGTGCCCGTGTGCACCCTGCTTTCGGGCGGGCTGGACTCCACCGCGCTCACCACCTTCGCCGGCCGGGCCTTCGCCAAACAGGGACGCGGCGTGGTGCACACCTATTCCATTGACTACGCGGGAAACGAACAATACTTTCGCCCGAACTCCTTCCAGCCCGATGCCGACAGCCTCTGGGTGGACCGGGTAGCGGAATGGCTGGGCACCGTGCACCACCCCGTGGTGGTCGACACCCCGGAACTGATCAACACCCTGGAGACGGTCGTCCGGGCGCGCGACCTGCCGGGCATGGTGGACGTGGACGGCTCGTTGCACATTCTCTGCAGCGAGATCAAAAAGCACTTCACCGTCGCCCTTTCCGGCGAGTGCGCCGACGAGGTGTTCGGGGGCTATCCCTGGTTCCACCGCCCAGAGGACCTAAACGCCGGTACCTTCCCCTGGTCCAGATCCACTCCGGCGCGGATGCGGCTGCTGGCCCCGGATCTGGCCGAGGCCATGCGCCCAGAGGAGTACGTGGCCCAACGCTACCGGGACACCCTGGCCGAAGTGCCCCGGCTCCCGGGCGAGGACCCCGGGGAGGCCCGCCGGCGCGAAATGTTCTACCTGAATATCCTGTGGTTCATGACCACCCTGCTGGACCGCAAGGACCGCATGAGCATGGCCACCGGCCTGGAAGTGCGGGTGCCGTTCTGCGACCACCGGTTGGTGGAGTACATCTGGAACATTCCCTGGGCCATAAAGACCTGGGACGGGCGGGAAAAGGGCATCCTGCGGTTGGCACTCCGGGATGTGGTGCCCGAACCCGTGCTACAGCGCCGCAAGAGCCCGTACCCGAAGACCCACAACCCGTCCTACCTGAAGGCAGCACGCCAAAAGCTGCTGGGGGTGCTGGACGACCCGGCGTCCCCCCTGCTCCCGCTGATCAACGTGGACACAGTCCGTGAATTGGCCCGGACCGACGGGTCTTCCTTCGGACCCACCTGGTTCGGACAGCTGTTGGCCGGCCCGCAACTCTTTGCCTATCTTTACCAAGTTAACGCCTGGCTGCGGGATTACCGGATAATCATCCGGTAATCTTGTCCGGCCCGGCGGGAGGGCGTTAAACTGGGTTTCGTCGTTCCGCCTCAATGCCAGGCCTTTTCACCATCCAGAAGCGCAATAAACCGTTCAACCAGCTCCGGGTCGAACTGGGTGCCGGCGCAGCGCCGCAGTTCAGCCACCGCCTCGGCGTGGGACATGGCCTTCCGGTAGGGCCGGTCGCTGGTCATCGCGTCATAGGCATCGGCCACCGCCAGGATACGGCACTCCAGGGGAATTTCCGTTCCTTTGAGTCCCAAGGGGTAACCCTTGCCATTCCACCACTCGTGGTGTTCGAGAATCCAATCGGCGATGGGTGCCAGGTCGGGCGCCGCCAGGGCGATCCGGTGACCGATTTCACTGTGCCGCTGCATTTCGGCGCGTTCTTCCGCGGTAAGCGGGCCGGCTTTATACAGGATACAGTCGGGTATCCCCACCTTGCCGATGTCGTGAAACTGGGCCAGCAAGCGCAGGTCGCTTATCTGGCGTTCGGACAGCTCCAGATCTCTCGCTAGGGCCACCACTAAATTCTGCAAACGGTCCGCGTGGCCCTCGGTGATAAAGTCTCTTGCTTCCAACGCCTTCATCAACGTCTGGACGATGGCGCTGCGGGCACTGCGGCTGCGGTGCAGCTTTTCGCGGTACATGTTGTTGTCCGCTTCCTTGAACAGTTCGCCCATATCCGCCCACTCCGCACTGCTGACCGCAAAGCCGATGGAGACGCTTAGCGGCAGCCCCGGGTTTTCGTCATTATAGCGCTTGACCGCGTCCCTTATCCGTTGGACGACGCTTTCCACGGACTGCCGGTTGCTTTTGGGGAGCAACACCGCGAACTCGTCCCCACCGACCCGCGCCACCACGTCGCCGGCCCGCAACACGCCCCGGATTACATCGGCCACCTTTTTCAGTAAGGTGTCCCCCTCCTCGTGTCCCAGGGTATCGTTCACAATCTTCAGCCCGTCGACATCGGAGAGGATCACTCCCACCGGGGCATAGCGGTTTCCCCCGAGGCGGTGCATTTCCTGCTCGAAGTACGCGCGGTTGAACAATCCGGTCAGCGGATCGTGCATACTGAGGTACTGCAGGCGGTCCTGAACCTGTTTGCGTTCGGTGATGTCGCTGTAAATACCGTAAATACCGACCAATTCGTTATTCAGCACAATGGGGTAGCAGAGGATTGATACATTTACCAGTGTGCCGTCCTTGCGCCGGCGCACCGATTCTTTCTGCACCACGCGCCCGGCGAGTGCAGTACGGAACAGAAGAGAGGCTTCTTCAAAGAGTTCCTCCGGCACGATGACCTCGTTGATGGGGCGGCCGAGTACCTCTTCAGGCGCGTACTGGAACAGTTTTTGGAAACCTTTGTTGACACGTATGATTCGATCTGTGGTGTCGAGCATCACAATGCCGTCGGGGGAGTTCTCGAAGAGCTGCTGGAAATAGGCTTTCTGCAGGTTGAGTTCTTCCCGTGCCCGGCGCTGCTCGGTGATGTCGCGGACGGACTCGATCGCTCCCGCCAGGTTGCCCCCCCGGTCGTAAAGCGGTGAAGCCTTAGCCCAGAGGTAAGCGTCTTGGCCGCCGCGCAGCCGTGGCACGAACGTCTCGGCGTACAGGGTGTCCCCCTTGCGATGAATGTATTCGTATTGCCCTTCGGCCTGAAGGTCGGGAGCACCGACCAAGTCGATCAGGATAGGGCGGGGCTTACCATAAAAAGGTATGGCGTAGGCGTAATCACCTTTGCCGATGATGTCTTCTTTAGACACGCCGGTTAACTCTTCCATAGCCCGGTTCCAGAAGATTACCTTTTTGTCCCGGTCGATGACAAAAGTAGCATCGGGGAGAAAATCAATAATGTCGTGCAGTCGCCGGTTGGCCGAGGCCAGGGCTTCCCGGCTTTTCTCCAGTTCGTCCAACTGCTGTTTGAGCTCTTCGTCGGTAGCCCGCAGTTCCTCGTTGATGGCTACCAACTCCTCGTTGAGTGCTTCCAGTTCCTCGTTGGTGCGCTGTAGTTCCCGCTGGCTTTGCTTGCGCTCGGTGATATCGCGGACGTTGGCCAGGATCACGTCCTGGCCGTCCAAATGCAGCTTGCGCAGGAACACCTCCACGTCGAAAACCGAACCGTCCACCGGCCGGCGCGCCCGCCATTCAAAAAACTGGTCCTCACCGGCCCGGACTCGTTCCCAGATCTCCGGCAGCCGGTCCAGAAGGTTTTCCGGAGCGAAGTAATCATCCCTGATGGACAGGCGCAAGGCCTGCTCCCGGCTAACTCCATACATTTCCAGCATCTTGTTATTGACGTCGATGATCGTGCCGTCGAACGTATGTACAAAGATGGCATCGTAAACGCTGTTAAAAATGGTGCGGAGGGTCTCTCTGGAGGTGCGAAGCTTATGTTCCATTTGTTTGCGTTTGGTGATGTCTCGAAAACTCTCGATCACCCCAATGATTTCCCCCGCCGCGCTTTTCAGCGGGGTAGCAATGAGCGCCACGTCTATTTTCCGGCCGTCAGGCCGCGCATTTTTCACTTCCAGGTACACACGTTCTTCGCCGGCCAGGATACGCTGCAGAATGCAGTGTTCAGAACCGCAGTAGGGATGATGGAAGGTCTGAAAGCACTTCTTACCCACCGCCTCGTGCGCCGGCACGCCGGAGAGCCGCTCCATCTCCCGGTTTTGACGGACGATCCGGCAGTCGGTGCCGATAATGCGCATGCCGTCGCCCGATCCTTGGAAGATAGCCTCCAAGGACGCCCGCTCCCGCTGCAGCTGTTCTTCGAGCCTTTTCTGTTCCAAACTGCGGCGGCCGAGATCAAAAAGGAGACTGACCATATTGGTGAACAAACGGGTCATTTGCCAAAACCGCTCTTCCGGGATTACCGGCAACCGGCGGATGGCCGCCAGATAGGGTTTCTCGTCCAAGCCCAGTTCCCGCGCCTGTATCCGAAACAAACTTTCATCCGGCGGACTGAAAAACACCTGGTTCACCACCAGCGTGGCCAGGTGTTTTTCGGCTAAAAAAAGCGGGATGCCCACGGTAACCAGGCCGTTATCACAGACCTGAATGACCTCGGCCTGCTGCGCGGCTGCCGCCTCCAGGAGCCGGCGGTGGCTTACCCGGCAGCGGGAGCGGCCGAGCGGCGAACGGCGGATAAACTCCTCGCACACATTGCTGGTGCCCGAACGGGTCCATACTTGGCCGGAGGGGTCCAGGAAAGAAGTAGACAAGCCGGTAACCGCGGTGAAGTCATCCTGCAACCGCTGTACGGCCTCGATATCGACCAATTGGGCAAAAGTAAAGCCTTCTGGATAACGAGTCACGGCCAGACCCCATTTCCGGCTGCCTTATTAACAATTAATGTCAAGCTACTATTTTCTTGTTTTTTATAATACTTCTACAATACTCCCTTTGATCCTTTAGTTTTTCAGCCAAACCTCGCGTTTGGCGGCTACCGACGGCTTTGCGATCCGGTACCACCGAATAGTCGCCTGTGTCCAAACACATAAAGGCCGCCCTTTGGGCGACTTTGCAGGCTGGCTCTCTACCTGCAACCCTCTTCATAAACCACTCTCCTTTTTCTCCGCATCAGCTAAGTCTTTGTATTTCCGAAAGTTACCGAATCCACCAATTCGCTGACCAGCCGGAAACGGCGTTAACTCGAATTTCCGCCCTCCGAATCGGAACCGTGTACATCACAATGGCCTAGAACTCCGTTCTCCCTATCTCTCCCTTCCATGTGCCCCCTGGCGGATCGGCGGGGAAAGGCGCTTGACTACGGTTCTTCTCTCGTGTAATTTGAACACAAGATATTCAATCGTACAGACGGAGACTTCGAGCATGATCAAGCGAACTTTGGCCGACAAGTTGAAGCAGGCGGCAAAGCAGTTCCCGATCCTCACCGTGACCGGGCCCAGGCAGTCCGGCAAGACCACCCTGGTCCAGGCCGTATTCAGGAACTACCAGTATGTGTCTCTCGAGCTCCTGGACCAGCGGCAGTTCGCCCTGGAGGACCCGCGCGGCTTCCTGGACCAGTTCGACGGCCCGGTCATCCTGGACGAGGTTCAGCGAGCGCCGGAGCTCTTTTCGTACATCCAGGTGCTTGTGGACGAACACAGGGATTGGACAGGCAGGTTTATCCTGACCGGCTCACAGAACTTCCTTCTGCTCCAGAGCATATCCCAGTCACTCGCCGGAAGGTGCGCGGTGTTGCATCTTCTCCCCTTCTCCCTGGCAGAGCTCGAAGGGCGAAAGCCCATAGCGCTCGAGACGCTTGGCAAAAGCTCTCCCAGGAACTTGAAGCCACCCGCGAAGGGCTTGCTGGAAACGCTCTTCACCGGCTTTTATCCCCGGATACACGACAAGCACCTTCCTCCGCGCGACTGGCTGGCCGGCTACTACCAGACCTACCTCGAGCGGGACGTGCGAAATGTCCTCAACGTCGGCGACATCGAGACGTTCGGCAGGTTCATCAGGCTGTGTGCCGGCCGATGTGGACAACTGCTCAATCTATCGGGGCTGGCGTCCGACTGCGGCATCTCGCACACGACAGCCAAGCGGTGGATCTCCGCACTCGAGGCCAGCTTCATAGTGACGCTCTTGAGGCCGCATCACAAGAACTTCGGCAAGCGGCTTATCAAGAGCCCCAAGCTATACTTCTTGGATACAGGGCTTTTGTGCTACCTGCTTCAAATCCGCTCACCGGATGAGCTTTTCCACCGGGCCGAGCGCGGAGCAGTCTTCGAGAGTTTCGTGGTCTCGGAGATGTACAAAAACTTCATGCACCGCGGTGAGCAGCCGAGCCTTTACTTCTGGCGCGACGCCTCCGGCCACGAAGTGGATATCATCATCGATCTCGGGCAGAAATTGATCCCTGTGGAGACCAAGTCCGCCCAGACGATAGCGTCCGACTTTTTCAGCAACCTTATCTACTGGCGAAAATTGTCGGATGATGAAACTACCCCCGCCGCCCTCATCTACGGCGGCGATCTATCGTTCAAACGCTCCGGGGCGGTCGTGTATCCGTGGTTCGTCCTCTGAGGTAACCGGCACCACCTGCATCAAGGTTTTGGAGTCAGGCCGTAATGACCCCCGTAAGTCAAGACAAAACCGGTCGAGGCTATTTGCGCTGTAAGCATGAAGTCCACCCCGGACTTGCGCCTCTTTTCAGTCCGAAACCGCGCGTTTAAGGTAATATTTGGACCAGGTGAATTATCTATCCATATACTGCCCGAAGTCCGGCAGCAACGTGCTCATTTCGTCCACCAGCCGCGCAAATATTTTTTCCACTTCGTTGGCACACCGCATAAGCTTTTTCAAGAAGCGGGAGTAAACATGCGCCAGCGGAACCGCCCGCTCCCCCAGCTACGGATCGAAGCCGCAAATCACCCGTAATTGTGCGTTCTGTGGAAGCTCCCGCCGCGCATTAACTCCTCATCAGGCAGATGGTCAAACCAGTACCAGGTGCTCCAAATCGCCTAATTCATTTATTTCCTGCCACCCAAAGAGCCGTTGTTGTGATATAATGGCTATAAGGGGAAACCTCCTTTGGTTCTTTTTGGGGAGTTAGAAAAAGAATTCTTCATAAAGTTATTGATTGGCCTCCTCAGCCACCGGCCCAATCTCTGCAAAGCACTTCAGCTTGCTCTAGGACGAGTTCAGTTGCCCGTTGCTGCATATCCGGAGGATAGCCGTATTTTCGGAGGATGCGCTTCACCAGCACGCGAATTTGGGCTCGGGCGTTTTCGCGCACCTGCCAGTCAATGGTGACGTTTTGCTTTACGCGGTTGACCAATTCCTGAGCCAAAAACCGCAATTTATCGTCACCCATTACCTCACGAGCACTTTCGTTTTCTGCCAATGCGTCATAAAACGCTACCTCGTCATCCGTAAGGCCAAGCTCCTGCCCTCGTGACTGGGCCTTCCGAATGTCTTTGGCTAACTGAATGAGTTCCTCGATCACTTGAGCAGCTTCAATCGCGCGGTTCTGGTACTTCCGGACAGCCTTTTCCAACATCTCGGCGAATGACCGGGCCTGGACGACGTTCTTGCGCATGTGCGTCTTAATTTCGTCATTGATCAATTTCTTAAGGAGCTCCACCGCTAGGTTGCGCTGAGGTAGCTGCTTCACCTCCGCCAAGAACTCGTCCGACAGGATAGAAATATCCGGCTTCTCCAATCCGGCAGCTGCAAAAACATCCACAATGTCTGTAGGGTAAACCGCACGGGAAACCAATTGCCGGATAGCAGACTCCATTTCATCTGGTGTCCTTTCCGAGTCGGATACTGTCGCCTTGACAAGAGCCGATCGAATCTCCTGAAACAGCCCGACTTCGTCGCGGATCGCAAGGGCCTGTTCAGGAGGTACCGCCAAAGCGAATGCCTTGGAAAGGGCTGATACAGCTCGGAGATAGCGCTTTTTACCATCGTCAAGGCCGAGGATGAACTCCATTGCTTGGGCTACGCCGCTCATCCTTTTCGCTGCGTCTGCGGCCAGAATCGTTTTGTAGTCGAAACCATGGAACATGTCGCGTACGACTTCGAACTTCTCCATCATCACTGCAACGGCTTGCTCTTGGTCATCATATTCCTTTTGTACCAGCTCACATAGGTATTGAGCTGGCCGATGTATTCGTGGGAAAAGGCATCCACCTTCAGTTCAATGAGTACATGGCATTTCAGTATCCGGTGGTAAAAGACCAAATCGACAAAATTGTTAGGAATCGCCTATAAGAATCCGCTTCTGTCTGGCCTCGAAGCAGAATCCATGCCCAAGTTCCAGCAAGAACTCCTGCAACTTGTCTAGGAGCTGCTTCTCCAGATCAGATTCGCTCATTACCTCTGCGGGTTTCAGACCAAGGAATTCAAAGACATAAGGATCGCGTATGGCAAGTTTCGGTTCGGCCCGTTCAGCACCGGATTGGACGAGTTCGGCGAGTTTCTCTTTATTTCTGGAAAGGCCCGATCTTTCGTAATAGAGGCTTGCGATCTGGCGTTTAAGCTCACGCACCGACCAGTTGCCACGGATGCATTCAATTTCATAGAAAGCACGTTTGATTGGATCATCTATCTTTATCAATTCCGCAAGATGCGTGAAGGAAAGCCTTTCAAGGATTGCCTTTCCGTTTACACCCAATGCGGGAGTCACTGACTCCCACATTGGAACAAGTTCCTCAATGGCCGGGAGCATTGCCCGAGATTCGGGAGTCAATGCCTCCCGAATTTGCAAGTAGAACTGCCTGTACCTTCGCAGTTCGCGCACATCAACCCGCTTCATACCGGATTGCCGCAGGCGATCCGCAGATATTCGCCGTAACGGGCGCGGTCTGAACCGTTTTGTTCGTATTCGTAGATGTACAGGCCTACAATCCAGTTTCTCAGCGTCAAGCTGATGTTGACAGCCCTGCTTGCCTGAGCGGAGAAGTGCTTGTGAACCTTCTGAATGGCCCTCGCAAGTCTTTCAAAGGTGAGTTCACTTCCCATAGCCCAACCTCTCCAGGTTCCGGCGGATTACGGCGTCGAGTTCTTCCGCCTCGGCCATCTGCTCGTATAGTTCAGCAGTAAGTTCAGCCATTTTCTCTTCGAAGGGGACGCCATCGTCTTCGATCTCGGGAGCCCCGACATAACGCCCGGGCGTGAGAACGTAGTTGTGAGCCTGGATGTCTTTGAGCGTGGCCGCCTTGCAGAAGCCTGGCTTGTCTTCGTACTCACCTGCTCCCTTTTCACCGCGCCACGCATGATTAGGTACGGGCGATCACGGCGATCTCCTCGTCCGAGAGCTCGCGATGGGTACGGTCAATGAGCGTCCCCATCTTTCGAGCGTCGATAAAAAGCGTTTCGCCGTGGCGGGCGCGGAAGCCGCGTTGTCTGTCCGCCCCCTTGTTCCGTGTCAGGAACCACAGGCAAGCAGGAATCTGGGTGGTGTAAAAGAGCTGGCCAGGCAGGGCAATGATGCAGTCGACCAAGTCAGCCTCGATGATTGCTTTTCGGATTTCGCCCTCCCCGGATGTGTTGCTGGTGAAAGACCCATTGGCCAAGACGAATCCGGCTATGCCGTGCGGGGCCAGATGATGGAGGAAGTGGAGAATCCAGGCGTAATTGGCGTTACCACCGTCCACGTGGATGATGGACCCATCCTTCTGCTTGCGGGGTCCGCCGGGCGGCAGAGAAAACTGCCCATTGCCATCAAAACGCCTCCAGCGGACGTCGTCTTTGACCTTGCTGTAGCCCCAGTCCTCCATGTTGAACGGTGGATTGGCGAGAATGAAATCGGCCTTGAGGTCCTTGTGTTTGTCGTTTAGAAAGCTGTCACCCCACCGGATGTCGGCGTCGATTCCGCGAATCGCCAGGTTCATCAGGCACAGACGCCAGGTTGTGTAGTTTGACTCCTGGCCGTAGATGGAAATCTCGCGTTGCAGCCTCACTCTCGACCGCTTGCCGTTGCCGTTGTTCGAAGCATGCGCCTGGACAAATCGGACGGCCTGAACAAACATCCCACCGGAGCCACAGCACGGGTCAAAGACACGGCCCTTGAACGGTTCGATCATCTCGACCAGAAGTTTGACAACGCACTGGGGCGTGTAGAACTCTCCTCCTCCCTTGCCTTCCTTCTCTGCGAACTTCGCCAGGAAATATTCGTACACACGGCCGAAAATGTCCTTCTGGCGACTCTCCTTGTCACCGAGACCAATAGTACCGATGAGGTCGATAAGCTCGCCAAGGCGGGCCTTGTCAAGAGCGGGGCGTGCGTAGTCTTTGGGAAGAACACCTTTGAGTGTCCTGTTGTCGCGTTCAATGGCGGCCATACGCGCACGGACTTTATCAACGCCGGATAATCTTTCTCTCTTCCAACCATCGACCTTTTCTTCGTGGCAAAGGCGAAGTCTGACATCACTAGCAATTTTCGCATATATTATATCACGTGCGAGGAAAAAGCAAGTAAAGGTCTGATCTCAACCTAAAGTGCCCGTCGTACTGCTTCATCCAGACCCAGAAGCCCCGCGGGGAGTACCCGCGCCTGGTGAAAGGGAGCCGCACCGGTGGCTCCCACCGTCCCCTGTGGATTCACCACTTCCTCTGGTGGGTAGCTCCCGGGGATTTTCTGCGGTCTTTGCCCTTCGCCCGAACACATTGCAAGCCCCCCTCTTCCTTGTGCCCGGCCCTTCCTCCTCCTGGCGTCTCGGAGAAGCACCATGGCCCCCGCCGTCTCCTGCCGGTTCAACCACAACCTTACAGCCAGCACCCTCGCCAGGCATATTAAAGCAAAAATCCCGCCGGGTCATCCCGACGGGGTCTCGCGTTAACCAAGAACCGCCTTAAGTTGGCGGATTAAAATCTGGCTCCGCGAGTAGGATTCGAACCTACAACCTACCGGTTAACAGCCGGTTGCTCTACCGTTGAGCTATCGCGGAACAGTTTTTCACCGGTAGTATTTTAGCAAAAGGACGGATCATCTGTCAACGGCGGGCGGGCTCTAGGTCAAGAAGTGTGGAAAGGAGATCAGCCAAGCCAAGGGGAGAAAAG
>ENA-OSAE01000101-OSAE01000101.1-marine-sediment-metagenome-genome-assembly--contig:-NODE-101-length-61615-cov-23.869331_pt1 | contig 61615 bp, 65 predicted proteins | sample MGYA00237870_ERZ529317 | MGnify/ENA primary metagenome ERZ529317 (study PRJEB26369, sample SAMN03142812) | marine sediment metagenome | biome: marine; feature: borehole; material: sediment... | reverse complement strand
TGACAGGAGAGCCATTCCTTTTGATGGGTTATCCAGCGCCGCTTCGTCCCCGGGCTAGGGTGGTTGACCATTTTCGGAATCGGTGGTCGGAAGTTTCCGGAATGAGTGGTCGATTTGGTCCGGAATCCGCAGTGGAGCCTGCAACCCCTCTGAGAACTGCGTGGGCTCGAGCTAATCGGTCAGACAGAAGCTCAGAGTCTGCAGCGGACTGTCGGACACCCTGAGCGTAACAGTTTCAGTAATGGTCTTGGTAGCTGACCTAGCGTGAAAGATGACCTTGTACTCGCCAGCGCGCATACCTAAGGGCAGGGGCATTTGGCCCATCCACCCGTTAACGACTTTGACGAGGGAGGTCTCTGCCAACTCGTCAAGCTTGGCCGTGACTTCCAGTACGTTATTGCTGGTATGGGCCTCGACGAGGAGTGTCGTGCCGGGAACTGCCGGATTAGGCGACACCGAGGGTTGAAGCGATATTGGATCCATCACCAGAACCGTGACCGTGGCGTACCTGGTGCCGTCCTCGTAATCCGCCTTCACTTTGACCTGGCGGATTCCCTCAGGTGTCGAAAGCGGGAGGTGTTCTTCCAAGGTCCATACATCTAGGTGCTCGGTGTCGGTAATACGTCGGAAGGGCAGGTCGCCGGATTCGAGCAGGACGGCTTGAGCACCCCCAGTGGTTCGAGCGGTATATCGCAGGGAGCCACCGGGACGTACTACCTGGGGTTGTACGGACACGGTGAGGCTTTTCCTCTGCAACAGGATCGGCTTCCTCACGCTGTGGTAGGTATTCCCCTGCCGATCTTGAGCCCACCCGGTGTAGAAGTATAGGCCGTTGGGGACAGGCCCCCCAGCGTCCCTATCGCCCTGCCAGGCTACTGTCGACGGCAGCTCTTCGAAACCTCTTCCAGAAAAAGTCCTTACGACCTCTCCGCTCAAATCCTCGATGTAAAGGGCCCAGCGATAGATGTTTCGGTTACGCAAGTAGTCGACGTCGATATAACAGACGTCGAGGATCCCGTCGCCGTCCGGTGAGAACTCCGGCTGTCTGGCGTTTAACCTGAAGATACATGAACGGTAAATGAGAGCGGCGGCCTCTACGCGAGTTAGATAGGAGGATGGTCTAAGGGTCCTGTCGGGGTAACCCCTTACTATCTTAAGGGAGACGGCGAGGGCCACGTAACGAGCTGAATGATCATCCATCTTACGCCAATCCCGGAATCGCTTCAGATGCCGTAAGACTTCGGCATCGGATAACCCCTCGGCGAGCTCTCTCAGTTCAAGGGCGTTCAACAGCCATACTATAGCCTCCTCCCGGCGGATCGCAGATGAAGGGCGAAAGTTACCCGAATCCTCCAGAAGTTCAGCCTCGATTGCGGCGTTGAGGTAGGGCTCAAGGGGCACTCGGTCGTACAGCAGGAGGCCTCGAGGGACATCAGAGAAGGGGCTTACCCCGGGCTTCGGCGTGAGCCCGAGGGTCTTAGTCAGGAGCACGAGGAACTCCCCGCGCGTTATGTCCCGTTTGGGCCTGAAGTGGTATTCAGTTCGCGTAAACCAGGTAAAGAGGAAAGGATGCCAATCCCGATCAATAGTATACCACCCGTCGGCCACCCCCTCTTCCCACAGCACCCTCACGTAATCGTACGCCCAGTGATGGCGAGTCATGTCATCAAACCACACCTCTTCTGCCGCGATAGCCGTTGAGTACGGGAGCGCGACCGTGACGGCCAAGAGAAGGCATACCAGCGCGACGCGGTAAAGCATCCCTTAACCCCCTCTTTGCTAGAACTTGACAATTAAGATTCTCTCTCCCTCTGGCAAATCCTGCCATTACCGCTCGGCAGTTTTTTACAGCTTTTCGGGTGATCCCCTAGAGCCCAACTATGCTAGATTCACGGCGAGGCAAAGCCCGATGCGCCCTCGCGGTTTTCCAGTTCACGGGTATTGACACACTTACTGGGAGAACAGTAAACTTAAACCTACATCGGCAGTTTATGGGAGGGGAGGGTCGAGAATGGCAATACTGGTGGAAAACAAATACTTGGTTCTTGCCTTCATAGGGGCGCTGCTCACGGCGATATTGGTCTACGGGTTCCTGGCGGAGGTCGGGGAGACCACGACGGTGGTCGTGGCCGGCATTGACGTGCCAGCGGGCTCATTGCTTGAACGGGACCAGCTTAAAGAGGTAGAGCTACCGTACGGTGCAGTGCATCCAGATGCGGTACGCAGCGTGGCCGACGCGGCAGGGAGCTACGCAACTGGCCCAATCTACCGCGGCCAGCAGGTGCTCAAACAGATGGTCGGCGGCAGGAACTCTGACGCCGCTCTCAAGGCCTATCTCGACTCGGGGTATAGGCTTATGCAATTTCCAGTGGATCCCGCGAGGTGTCCGATTGACCTGTTGCTGCCTGGTGATGTCGTGGACATCCTCTTTATCCCCACTGGAATCGTATCAGAGGGCCCGTCTACGATGACCATTGAGGGAGTGCGTGTTGTGAGAATTGCGCGTGACGGCGACGGACGGTCTGCGGGCATAACCTTAGCTGTGACCCCACAGCAGGCGCAGTTGCTGGCCTTCGCCGGGGAAGCGGGCCAAGTGTTCATCGTTCTCCACGGTGGGAACGAGGGGGCTGTTGAGGAGGGCGGCGAACGATGACAGGTCCGAGCCGTAGGGTATTGCTGATGTCTCCCGAGGGAGAGCTGAGATCATACCTGGGCGATGAGGGCGTAGTGGTGCGCACGTTAGATGAGGTGCTGTCCCACGACAACGTAGATGTCATCGTGGTTGACGGCAGCGCCATAAGTAACGTTCCGGCCACCCTCAGGGCCCTTTCAGCCGGCATGCCTGGGACGGAGATAATCTTGGCTGTAGCTGACCTGGAGCGACTATCGCCCGAAGACCACCGCCTGCTGAACTCCATTGGTGGGTCAGTCGTCAGCTATGAACAGTTGTCGACGCACCTAAGGGGATTGAACCCGATAACCGTCGACGTCAAGCGACTGCTCAACGTGTCTACAGGAGGCGATTTTACAGCTCTACCGGCTAGGTGCGTCGCTGTTCTCGGCCCGAAGGGGGGCGTCGGCAAGACCTTGATGGCCGTAAACCTCGCCTTCCTGGTAGCGCGTTCGGGCATGAAGACGCTTCTTGTGGACCTCGATCTGGCCGCCAGCGATGCGTCGGTCCACCTTGGTTTGCTCGAAGGTCCGACGATACTGGACATGATCCCCTTCGTGGACGACCTTCCCACCATGGGATTCAGTAAGTTCGTCCGTTCTCACCCATCGGGCTTGGACTTGGTAACCGGCGTCCCTAGGCCGGAACTGGCTGAGATGGTTGAGCCGTCGCACGTCCGCAGCTTGTTGGTCGCAGCCTTCAAGTACTACTCCTTCATAATCGTCGACACTCCCGCAGGGGCAACCGTGGATCTCACCTACGAGAGCGTGGAATTTTGCAACTACTGCCTCTTGGTGACCACGCAGGACCCCTGTGCCGTAAGACAGGCTGGCACGGCGCTCAACACGTTGTTACGCATGGGCATCCCCTCCGAACGGTTTAAAGTGACCGTAAACCGTTATGCAGATGGAGGGGCGCTGCCTACCGCAGCCGCCATAGGGAGGTTCCTGGGAGCATCGGTAATAGGTACCGTGAGGCAGGAGCCTGCTGCCGTGGGCCAAGCGCTAGTAAGGGGCATCCCGGTGGTGGGTTGCACTGACGATGGCATCACACGCGACCTAAAACGGATTGCGGAGGCCCTTTGCCCCGGCATCAAGGCCGATGAGACGCGGGAGCCAGCCTTTTCAATTCTTCAACTGGTCAGGAGGTTGATTAGATGAACGGTGTACTCGGACACATAGAGCGGCAGGGCGGACTGGTACCTTTGAACGAGGTCGGCGTTCAGGGGACGACCCTTGAGAGGCTCACGAAGAAGGTGCAGGATCGCATCGTTAAGGAGTACGGGGAGATCCTCGCTAGTGCAAGGGTCAACGTAGAGAGGAGGAAACAGTTGGCCCGGATCATTGGCAGTATTGTGGCCAGTGAGGACGGATGGGGTAAGTTCGGCGGCGATCGCCGCATCTACGAGCTCATCGCCGACGAGATAGTAGGGTTTGGCCCCATCGAGCCCCCTATCAGAGACCCGCAGGTGCAGGAAATCATGATCAACGGCCCCGATGAGGTGTTCGTTGAACGAGACGGGGTGCTGTGTAAAACGGAGATCAAGTTTCGCAGCGAGAGCCACCTCATGGACGTGATCGCGCGTTTGATCGCCCCTTCTGGAAGGAGGGTTGACCAGTCCAGCCCTTACTGTGATGCGCGTCTGCCGGATGGTTCCAGGGTCAACGTCATCATCCCCCCGCTGGCAGTGGACGGCCCGACGGTGACCATCCGGAAGTTCGGGACGCGCCAGATGACCTGCGGTGACCTGGTCAAGAGGGGGACGATGACGCAGGAAATGGCGGAGTTCCTAGCTCGGGCGGTACGGTCGAGGCTGAACATTATCATCACGGGAGGGGCATCGTCAGGCAAGACCTCGACCCTCAACGCACTCTCGGAGCATATCGACCCCGCCGAGAGGGTCATCACCATCGAGGATTCCGCCGAGCTCAGGTTAACCAACAAGCACGTGGTCAGACTCGAGACGCGGCCGACCAATTTTGAGGGTCGTGGCGAGGTTACTATGAGAGACCTCTTGCGCAACGCGCTGCGGATGCGTCCCGACCGGATCATTATAGGCGAGGTGCGGGGCGAGGAGGCCTTCGAGCTACTCCAGGCCCTCAACACCGGCCACGCGGGTTCGCTCTCCACCCTTCACGCCAACGGCCCGGAAGATGCAGTAGTTAGGTTTTCGGATATGGTGATGATGGCCGGTTCAGGACTACCCTACGACAGGGTGCGGAGACAGGTGCTCCAGGTTATCGATCTGGTCGTGCATCTTCACCGTAACCCAGAGGGACACCGGTACGTACGACAGATATGTGCCACCGACGGGGTCCAGGTGGTCCAGGTCGTTGCTTATACCGGCAACGGGCAAGCTGAATTCTTCCAGCTCCCCGCCAGGTTGGCTGAGAGGATGGAGCGCCGGTGAAAGTCGGGGAGCTGGTGACCGCCCTTGTGGCGGGCGCTACGGGGTTCAGCGCCATCATGTTGTTAGTTGAAAAGGCCGTGCAGGTAGGAAACCCCCTGTCTAGGTACAATTCCCTTCACGGTGAGAGGAATAGGCCTCAAGTTCACAAGAGGTTGAACCTCCCCGTCGCCATGGGCGTCCTCATGATGTTAAGTGGAGTTGTCCTTGCGCCACTGGGCTTGGCCTTTCTGGTTCCGGCGGGCCTCACGACCATCGCTCTTCATTCAGCATTGAAGGACAGGGCCGCCGCCAAGTTGACTCGAACGAGGGAGAGTCAAATGTTCGGGATGGTGGCAATCCTTTATTCCTGCTTCCGGGCCGGCGGGAACCTGGTTGAAGGCCTGCGGGCTTGTCTGAGTTTGCCCGATGGACCCGTGCGGAGCGAAGTCCAGAGGATCTTGGCCGGCATAAGCGCCGGGAAGAGTCCCCCTGACGCCCTGTGGGAGGCCTTCGAAAGGACGGGCTCTCACCTTTGGCGGTATGTAGCGCTGGTAAATGAGGTGCACAGGCGAACCGGAGGCGACCTGTCATCGATGTTGACCAGAGTCATGAGATCTCTGAACGAGGAGCGGCTCTTGCGTATGGAGTTGGACGCGAGAATGACTGATGCGAAGCTGACGGCCTGGGCTCTTACCCTGGCGCCGTTATGCCTCAGTATCTTCCTGCAGGTGACGCAGGCGGAGGTCATGCGGCAATTTTACAGTACCCCCATCGGCAGGGGGATCCTTGCCTACGCGGGCCTGTCCTGGCTTTTGGGTTTCCATCTCATGAAGCGCATGGCTACCGTAAGGGGATTGAGGTAAGATGGTCGCCGCTCCGCTTATGGCCGCTCTCAGCGTTTGGTTCCTATGGTTGTGGCTCCGAGGCAGACGACTTGGGGGGCTTAAAGTATGGCGGCACCGATTGCCGGCTGCCCCGAACCGACGACTCCACTATGATGAAGAGCTTCCGTTGGCAATAGACCTGTTGGTCCTCTGCTTCGAGGGCGGCCTCGGGGTGAACTCCTCCCTTAAGCTCCTCGCTGAAGTGGCACCGGACCTGCTTGGGGGAAGGATCAAGATGGCCGTGAGAGAGTTGAATGCCGGCAAGGGCGAAGGTGAGGTGTTGGCCTCGCTCGGCCTCTCGGAGGACGGTGAGTCCCTTTGGGGCCTATCCACCATTGTGGATGCGGCCCGGAGATGGGGTGTCCCGGTACGAGAGATCATGGAGTCGTTGTCTGAGAACGCGTTGAAAACGAGGAGGATCGCCTTGGAGCAGGAGGCCAACAAGATACCCTTTCGCCTGACGGTGTGCAGCCTGTTAACCATGCTTCCCCCCCTCCTGATGCTGGCCATCGTCCCTTATGTAATAACTTTTCTCAGCTGGTGAAGAAGGGAGGTGGAAGGGTGATGGGTATCCTCAGATGGTTGTACTGGACATTGCGCTCCGATCGAGGTGTCACGACGACGGAATACGCTCTGCTCCTGGCGTTGATCGTGGTAATGCTCATAGGAACCCTGAGTGCCCTCGGGGGAGCGCTGGAGAACAAGCTACACGAGATTATCACGCAGATCGAGGGGGTTTAACGGTTCATGGTATCCCGAATCGGTCAGTCCGAAGAGGGTACCAGTACGGCCGAGTTCGTCATAGTTTTATTTCTCCTCGTGACGATCCTCTTCTCGATCCTCGAATTCGGCACGATGATGAACGCGTACCTGGTGGTGAGTACTGCAGCTAGGGAGGGGGCCCGCCGAGCGGCAATAGAAGGCGGAAGGACGGCCGAGGTGCTGGCCAGCATAGAGCATCAGCTAGCGCTCGGGAACCTCCTCCCTGACCACGCCGAGATAACGATCTCGCCCAAGGAGGCCGCCTACGGAAGGCCGATTAGCGTTCGGGTTGCCTATCCCTATAGGCCCCGCTTCGGCTTCGTCACGGCGCTGAGTGGCGGAATCATATGGCTTGACGCCGAGGTTATGACCCGGAGTGAGAAGGTCCGATGAACCCTAAAGACAGTGGCGGGGCCGTGACGGTCATGGTCGTGATAATGCTGCCCCTCTTTCTCCTGAGCTTGGCGTTGGTTCTGGACGTCGGCCTCCTGTTCATAACCAGAACTCAGGCGCAGGCAGCAGTGGATATGGGAGCATTGGCCGGCGTGCAGGAACTTGACTGGGATGCGGCGGCGAGGGGCGTTCTCCAGCTCAGACCCGAGGAGGCAGAGAGGAGTGCGAAGGAGTGGACCTTGCGAAACTTGGAGGCCCTGCGTCGGGCGCGGCCGGGTCCGGGTGACGTATTCATCAAAGTTGAGGTGTACAACGCATCTCCGGATCAGCCGATGACCGTGCGCGGTACCGGGAGAGTTATCTCCACTCCGACCGTCCGGGTGGAGGCCAAGATACCTACCACGCTCCTTCTGCTCTCCCTTCCTGTTGAATTGAAGGTCGCAGCCGACGCCTCGGTGGTTAGATCGGAAACTAGATAACTTGAGAAAGAGGGAACAAGGGCTGAGTGGAGAATTATATAAATGACACAATATTGCGACGATAGGCAGCTGCTTCCAGAGGCGGGTAAACTGGGAAGGGAGTTGTGAGACCCGTGTCCGGAGCCATGTCTGAAGAGTACCTCTGTCCCGTATGCGAGGTGCGGAGTTTGAAGCTAACCGGGTTCGCGGTTCCTTCGGCGACGAAGAGCGATGACCCCAGTCCCTTTAAAGTCACGGGAGATTACATCTTCCGATGCGGCAACTGTAAGACCAAGCTCCTCTTTCCCGACCCTCCGTGGGAGGTGAGGGAATCCTCGGAGGCGGATAAGTATCATGCCCCTAGCGCTGATTTGACCTCTTCTTGAGGTCATTTTTCTTATGCATTCACTACCGCTGCATTTCCTCAGAATCGATGGCCTGGCCGAGGGGCTGTCGGCCTGCTGCTGGCTATGGATGGTGAAGGAGATACTGGTTCGAATGGAGAATTCATACCAACTGACAACAGAATACAGCCGGATGACTGTCGCTTGATGTCCTTTATGGTGGTCGGGTTTTAGGGTGCGATGAATAAGACCTCTTGTGGATGGGGCAGAAAGCGCCAGGACGGGACTCTGGAGAGTATCCCGGACGCACCGCCGGGACACCGAAGGGGCAAGTCCTGAATTTCAGGGCGAAACTCTCAGGTAAAAGGACAGAGAAGACGTTGTTCTTGTTTGTCCTTTTTAAATTTTCTCGGGGTGCCGGAGCTAAGATAAGCACAGGCCGGCACGTTCTGGAGGTGGTACGGTGCCGGAGCTTAAACGTACGCCGCTTTACGAAACACATCTTGAGGAGGGTGGGCGAATAATTGATTTCGGTGGATGGGCTCTGCCGGTAGAGTACTCGGGGATAATCGCCGAGCACAGGGCCGTTAGGTCCTCCGCCGGCCTTTTCGACGTCTCCCACATGGGGGAGATACTGGTCAGCGGGCCGGGAGCCCTCGAATTCTTGAACTACGCCCTGACCAACGACCTGTCGTCTATTGTCCAGGGCCAGGTGATGTATTCGCCCATGGCCAACGAAGAGGGGGGGACCGTCGACGACCTCTTGGTGTACCGGTTGGCCGGTGACGCGTTCCTGTTGGTAGTGAACGCGGCCAACACCGAGAAGGACTACTCCCATTTGCGGCTCCTGGCCGCCGAGAGGCCGGGGGTGGAGGTAGAGGACGTCTCGGACCGCTGGGCCGAGCTGGCCTTGCAGGGACCGCGAGCCGAGGACGTCCTGCGGAGACTTACCGATTTCAACCTCGGCGACATAAGATACTACTACTTCGCCCACGAGGTATCTGTCGCCGGGGTCAGCTGTCTCGTCTCCCGCACCGGTTATACCGGGGAGGATGGGTTTGAGCTCTACTGCGAGCCCGCGGACGCCGCCGCCCTTTGGCGGGCCATAAGGGACGCCGGGGGGGAGGACGTGATCCCCGCCGGGCTCGGGGCGCGGGACACTCTGCGGTTGGAGGCCGGCATGCCCCTCTATGGCCATGAGCTGGGGGAGGACATCAGCCCCCTCGACGCCGGCCTCGGCAGGTTCGTGGCCCAGGACAAGGACTTCGTGGGCCGGGAGGCCATGCTCAAGGGGTCAGGTCGGAGGAGGCTGGTAGCCTTCGAGATGACCGAGCGGGGTATACCTCGACAGGGACATCCCCTCATATTCCAAGGAGAAGAGGTCGGCGTGGTGACCAGCGGCACCTATTCTCCGTGGCTGAACAAAAGCATCGGCATGGGCTTTGTGCCGCCTGATCTCGCCTCACCGGGACAGGTTATGGCGGTATCCATCCGGGGACGGCAGCGGGCGTGCACCATCGTGAAGAGACCCTTTGTTAAAGGTAGGCGGAAAACCTAAGAAGGAGGTTCTGGTATGTATCCCAAGGATCTCAAGTACACCGAGGAACACGAGTGGGTGAGGGTGGAAGACGGGGTCGCGACCGTGGGAATCACTCACTACGCCCAGGAGCAACTCGGCGACATAGTCTTCGTAGAACTGCCTGAAGTGGGACAGCGGCTGGAGAAGGGAGAGTCCTTCGGAGTCGTGGAGTCGGTCAAGACGGTCTCTGACCTGTACTCCCCCGTCTCTGGGACCGTTACCGCGATCAACGAGGAGCTGTTGGACGCCCCAGAAAAGGTTAACGAGGACCCCTATGGCGCGGGGTGGATGATTAAGCTCGAGTTGGCCGACGAGGGCGAGCTCGCTGAGCTTCTCGATGCCGCGGAGTACACGAGAATGCTCGAGGAAGAGGGATAGACGTGCGTTACCTACCCAATACAGAGGCTGACAGGAGGGAGATGCTGGCCGCCATAGGCCTTGAGTCCGTAGAGGAGCTCTTCTCGGACATACCGGAGGCCGTTAGGTTCAAAGGCAGGCTCGAGCTTCCCGAGGCGATGTCGGAGTTAGAGCTAAGAAGACACATGGCGGAACTGGCGTCCGGGAGCTCGGACCTCGACCGTTTCGCCTGCTTTCTCGGAGCGGGGGCCTACGACCACTTTATCCCCAGCGTCGTGGGGCATATCCTCTCCAGGGCTGAGTTTTACACCGCCTACACCCCCTACCAGGCGGAGATAAGCCAGGGAGTGCTCCAATCCATCTATGAGTACCAGACGATGATCTGCCGCCTCACTGGTATGGACGTCGCCAACGCCTCCATGTACGATGGCGCCACTGCCCTGGCTGAGGCCGGGCTCATGACCACCGGGATCACCCGCCGCAAGGCACTGGTCATCTCCAGCACCGTTCATCCGGAATACCGGGAGGTAGTGAAGACCTATGCCGGCGGTGCCGACATCGAGGTGCGCGAGGTGCCGTACACCGATGGGGTTACGGACCTCGACGCCCTCCAGAAGGCCGTGGGCCAAGACACGGCCGGAGTGCTAATTCAGCACCCCAACTTCTTCGGAAACTTGGAGCCCGTCAGCGATATCGGGGGCGTTGCCAAGGAGGCGGGCGCCCTGTTCGTGCCCTGTGTCGACCCCATCTCTTTGGCCCTGTTGAGGGCACCTGCCGACTACGGCGCGGACATAGTCGTCGGTGAGGGCCAGCCTCTCGGCAACCCGGTATCCTTCGGGGGCCCCTATCTCGGGTTCTTCGCCGCTCGGCAGAAGTTCATGCGTCGCATGCCAGGCCGTATCGTAGGGGCGACGGTAGACGCCGAGGGCAAGCGCGGCTTCGTCCTCACCCTTCAGACGAGGGAACAGCACATCCGGCGAGAGAGGGCCACGTCCAACATCTGTTCCAACGAAGCCCTGTGCGCCTTGGCGGCAACGGTGTACCTCTCGCTGATGGGACCGTCAGGGCTGAGGGGGGTCGCCGAACAGTGTCTCAAGAAATCCCATTATACCCTCGAACGGCTACTGGAGATCCCGGGCGTCACGCGGGAGTTCTCCGCCCCCTTCTTCAAGGAGTTCGTGGTACGCGTAGAGGCTGACCCGGATACGGTGAACGAGAGGCTCTATGAACGGGGCATCATAGGCGGGCTCAACCTGGGGAGGTTCTATCCCGAGCTCGACGGCTGCATGATGTTCTGCGTTACCGAGAAGCGGACCGGAGCGGAGATCGAGGACCTCGTCGAGGTCATCAGGGGGTGCGTGAGATGACGGAACCTCTGATCTTCGAGCTTAGCTCTCCTGGCCGGCAAGGGTATTCACTGCCGTCCCTGGATGTGCCCGACAAGGCCGTGGAGGACCTGTTGCCGGCAGAGGAACTTAGGCCTGAGCCCCCGCGGCTTCCAGAGGTCAGTGAGGTCGACGTGGTCAGGCATTTCACCAGGCTCTCCAACATGAACCACGGGGTGGACAACGACTTCTATCCCTTGGGGTCCTGTACGATGAAGTACAACCCGAAGGTGAACGAGGATGTGGCACGGCTGCCGGGCTTCATTAACCTTCACCCCTATCAGGCCGAGGAGACTGTACAGGGAGCGCTCAGGTTGATGTACGAGTTGCAGCGCTACCTGGCCGAGATCGGCGGGGTCGACGCCGTGAGCCTTCAGCCTGCGGCGGGCGCCCACGGCGAGTTGACCGGGCTTCTCCTGATCAAGGCCTATCATGCCGACCGGGGCGAGGCCCGCGACGTCATTATCGTGCCCGATTCCGCCCACGGCACCAACCCCGCCACGGTGACCATGTGCGGTTTCAAGGTGCGAGTGGTAAAGTCCGACGAGCGGGGCGGAGTGGACCTCGACTCTTTGAGGCAGGCGCTGTCCGATGACGTCGCCGGCCTGATGCTGACGAATCCGAACACCTTGGGGTTGTTCGACGAGAACATCCACATCATAGCCGACCTGGTGCACGAGGCGGGAGGGCTCCTGTACTACGACGGGGCCAACGCCAACGCCATTCTGGGCATCGCTAGGCCCGGAGACATGGGCTTTGACGTAGTTCACTTTAACCTGCACAAGACCTTCTCCACGCCGCACGGCGGCGGCGGGCCGGGCTCCGGCCCGGTCGGGGTCAAGGAGGTCTTGGTGCCTTACCTGCCCGTTCCCATCGCGGAGAAGAGGGACGAAGGCTACGTCCTCTCCTACGATGTGCCGAAGTCCATCGGGCGGATGAAGGCCTTCTACGGCAACTTCGGCGTCGCCGTCAAGGCCTACGCGTACATCCGCAGCATGGGGCCCGATGGCCTGCGGCGGGTCAGCGAGGACGCGGTGCTCAACGCCAACTACCTCATGCGACGGCTCGCGGAATACTACGATCTGCCCTATGACCGGCATTGCAAGCACGAGTTCGTGTTGTCAGGTTCCGGGCTGAAGAAGAAATTCGGCGTCAGAACCTTGGACGTGGCCAAGAGGCTGCTGGATTACGGATTCCATCCCCCCACGGTATATTTCCCCCTCATAGTCGACGAGGCCCTGATGATAGAGCCTACCGAGACTGAGAGCAGGGAGACCCTCGACCGTTTCGCGGCTGCGATGATCGCCATAGCCAAAGAGGCGGAGGAGGACCCCGACCGGCTCAAGGGAGCTCCGTACACCATGGTGGTCGGACGCCTGGACGAGGCCTTGGCCGCGCGGCAGCCGAACCTGGCCTGGCGTGAAGACTAAATCCCGAGAGGGCCGGTCGGCTTGTTCGACCGGCCCTAACAGTGAGGGTTGCCATGAAGCTTCAGGAGAGGGCGTGGAAGATTCGTCAGAGGTTCCACCCGCGGCGGATACGATTTTACCGCCCGGCGAGGACGCGCCCGGTGAGCGTTACGGGCCGGGCCTGCTCCCAGGACTGCGCCCACTGCGGAGGCCGACACCTGATGCACATGCAGGGGGTAGAGGCGGCCTTGTCCGCGGCGCCGAGCGCCAGTTATTTGGTGAGCGGGGGCTGTGACGAGGCCGGTCGCGTGCCGATAGCTGAGCACGTCGACCTCCTCCGGGCCCTGCGGGAGAGGGGCCGGCTGAACGTCCACTCGGGCATCGTCACCGAGGGGGATGTGGCCATCCTGAGGGAGCTCGACCCGGTCGTGTCTTATGATTTCGTCGTCCACCAACCAACCATAACCACCGTCTACGGACACGGGAGGACGGCGAGGGATTTCCTCGAGGGCTACCGGCTTCTCAGGAGCGCCGGCCTCAGGGTTGTCCCCCACGTGCTCATCGGCCTCAACGGCGGCCGCATAGAGGGTGAGAGGGCAGCGGTGGAGGCCCTCAGGGAGCTGGGCTGCGAGGAGCTGGTCTTCCTGGTATTGATCCCAACGCGCGGTTCGAGGTTCGCCACCGCCCAGCCGCCTCCGCCTGAGGAGGTGGCGGAGGTACTGTGCTGGGCGAGGGTCACCTTGCCCGAGGCCGACCTCCAGCTCGGGTGCATGAGGCCCGGTGGGCGATACCGCAGGAACCTCGACCCTCTGGCCGTCCGCGCCGGGGTGAACGGCATCGTAAAGCCCGACCCTGCCGCGGTCAGGGCCGCAGAGGAGGTGGGACTGAAAATTGAGTGGGGCGAAGAATGCTGTGTCTTCTGAGCGAAGGGTAAGGGTATCGGCCGGCACAGCCGTGGTGCTGGGCCTGAGCTCGGCCAGGGTGGATGCCCGCCCGACCACCGCGTACCTGATGACGGGTGTGGAGGACGGGTGCCTGTACGACTGTGCCTTCTGTGCGAGAGCCCGGTCCGCGAAGGGCCGCTCCGATGCTCTGTCGCGGGTAACCTGGCCAGAGTGGCCGGAGGACGAGGTGTTCGCTCGCCTGGTGCGGGCCCATGACGACGAAGTCCTCAAGAGGGCCTGCTTTCAGGTGGTGAGGACCAAGGACTACATTGACGACATATGCCGCAGGGTGCGCCTGTTGGCAAGCTACGGCGAACTTTCAGTATGTGTCTCCGCCAACCTGCGGAGCTCAGCCGAGGTCGCACGGCTCCTGGAGGTCGGGGTGGACCGGGTGTCGATACCCATCGATGCCGCGAGCCCGGCGGTCTACGCGAGGGTGAAGGGCGGCTCGTGGCACGGGACCCTGGAATTGCTCCGGGAGTGCGCGCGAAAGTTCCCCGGTCGGATAACCACACACATCATAATCGGGCTGGGCGAGTCGGAGGAGGACGCCGTGAGCCTGATAGGCTCCCTCACCGACGAGGGGATAATGACGGCCCTCTTCGCCTTTACCCCGGTGAGGGGCACGAGGCTAGAGGGCGCGAAGCCCCCGGACATCACGTCCTACAGGAAGATACAGGCCGCCAGGTATCTCCTGGACAGGGGGCTTGTTCGGGTGTCCCAGATGACCTTCGTCGACGGGGTCCTCACGGACTTCGGCCTCGACCGGGCGACCCTACTCGAGGTCCTCGCCGACGGTGAGGCCTTCAGGACCAGCGGCTGTCCGGACTGCAACCGACCCTACTACAACGAACGCCCGGGCGGGGTGATCTACAACTACCCCGAGCCCCTCACGGAGGCGCAGCGGGAGGAGGCCCTGGCTCAACTTGCGGGAGGATTGTCACGGTGATCTGGAGACTGGTCAGGACTGAACCCATGGATGGCGCGGAGAACATGGCGGTGGACGAAGTGCTCATGAGGGGCAGCCGCGGCGGGATGCCCACCTTGAGGTTCTACACCTGGTCGCCGCCCGCCGTGTCCGTGGGATATTTCCAGCAGCTTACCGACGAGGTCCGCCTGGACCGCTGCCGTGAGGCCGGGGTGGACGTGGTGAGGCGTCTCACCGGCGGCAGGGCGGTGTTGCACGAGCACGAGGTGACCTACAGCGTCACGGCGCCCGTGTCCCTGTTCCCGGGCGACGTGGTAGAGACCTTCCGCTATCTCAGCGCCGGCCTGTTGGAGGGCCTTAGGCTGTTAGGTCTCGAGGCCGAGGTCACCCGCGCCGGCGGCGGAAGAGGACCCGCGACGTCGCCGGCCTGCTTCGATGCCGCCGCGGGATATGAGGTGGTGGCAAGGGGCAAGAAGATCATAGGTTCCGCCCAGACCCGCCGGGAGGGGGCCTTGCTACAGCACGGCTCCATCCTGATCCGTTTTGACGCCAGACGGCTTACGAGCCTTCTGAACTTCACGGGGCCCCCCCTGGGGTCTTGGGAAGAGAGGCGGGTTGTCGAGTATTTGATGGAGAGGGCGGCGGGCCTGTCGGACGTTCTGGGCCGAGAGCTCGAGCCGGCCGAGGTGACGGAGGCCTTCATCGCGGGCTTCGCCAGGGCCCTGGGCTGGGAGCTCAAGGAGATTCCTTTGACGCCGGAGGAGGTCCGGCAGGCGAGGCTATTGGCTCAGCGGTACCGATCTCGCGAGTGGAACGAGGAACGGCGCCCGGTGGTATTGGAGGGATGAAGCATGTATGACCTGGGTATTGTCGGAGGAGGTCCGGGGGGATACGTCTGCGCCCTGAGAGGGGCCCAGCTCGGCCTCAAGGTGGTGCTGTTCGAGGAAGCGGAGCTCGGCGGCACCTGTCTAAATCGCGGCTGTATTCCAACCAAGGCTCTCCTCCACGTGGCGGAGGTCTATCAACAGAGCTTGACGGCCGAGGAGTTCGGCCTCCGCGTGGAGTCGGTGACGCTGGACTACGCTGCGGCAGTGGCCTGGAAGGACCGCGTGGTCTCCAAGCTGGTAGGTGGTGTGGACAACCTCCTCCGGGCCGCCGGGGTGGACGTGGTCAGGGAGAGGGCGGAGGTCGCGCCCGGAAGGGTGCTGGCCGGGGGGGAGGAGTTCCCCGTGCGCAATATCGTCCTGGCCACCGGCTCCCGGCCGGCCATGCCGCCGATAGAGGGACGTGACCTCGATGGTGTGATCACCAGCGACGGCGCCCTGTCCCTGTCGCATGTCCCCCGGGGCATGGTCGTCATCGGCGGCGGGGTGATCGGGGTCGAACTGGCCTGTCTCTTCGCCGCGCTCGGGTGCGAGGTGACGCTTATAGAGATGGAGCGCACCCTGCTCCCGACCGTAACCGACGCGGAGGTGGCCCGTCGGCTGACACCAGCCCTCAAGCGCGCGGGCATCAAGGTCGTAACCGGCCACAGGGTCCAGAGGATAGAGCAGACGGCCGGAGGCCTGGTGGTCCTCCACGGTGCTGACCCCGAGCGGGCGGAGGGGTCTGAGGCGGAGTTGGTGTTGATAGCGACGGGCAGGGTCCCGGACTTCGGCGGCCTGAACCTGGATTCCCTAGGCGTCGACTATGGCGGCCGCGGCATCGAGGTGGATTCGCACATGAGGACCTCGGTGCCGGGCGTCTATGCCGTGGGAGACGTCACAGGAGGGCCCCTGCTGGCGCACGTGGCCTCCCACGAGGGCATGGTGGCGGCGGAGAACGTGGCCGGCCGGGATACGACGATGGATTACAGCGCTATCCCTGCTGCCGTTTTCTCCACGCCCGAGATCGCGTCGGTGGGCCTCACGGAGCAGCAGCTGAAGGAGAAGGGGGTAGCCTACAAGAAGAGCACCTTTTCCTTCGCTGCCAACGGCCGGGCCCTCTGTCTCGGTCAAGCCGAGGGGGTCGTCAAGCTGCTGGCTGAAGAGGAAACCGGCAGGCTACTGGGAGCCCACCTCTTGGGGCCGGGGGCATCAGAGCTCATCCACGAGGTGGTTGTGGCGATGAGGGCGGGGCTCACGGCCTCCGATATCAAACACGCCGTACACGCCCATCCCACCCTCAGCGAGGCCATTGCCGAGGCCGCCTTCGGTTTCTTCGAGGGCCCCCTCCACCAGGCGCGCCGGGGCAGGCGGTAGATAATCTATACAGAGGTGTTGAACGTGGAATACCTGACTGAATTGAAGAGGGTCGACCCCGAGGTCTATGAAGCCATCGCGAGGGAAAGGCAGCGACAGGAGAACAACATCGAGCTGATAGCGTCGGAGAATTTCGCCTCCAGGGCCGTCATGGAGGCCATGGGCACTTGTCTTACCAATAAGTACGCGGAAGGCTACCCCGCCCACCGTTACTACGGCGGTTGCGAGTACGTGGACCAGGTGGAGGAGCTGGCGCGGACCCGGGCCCGTAGGTTGTTCGGAGCGCAACACGTGAACGTCCAGCCCCATTCGGGCAGCCAGGCCAACCAGGCCTGCTATCTGGCCGTGCTGCGGCCGGGGGACGTCGTCTTGGGGATGGACCTCAGCCACGGCGGTCACCTGACCCACGGTCACCCCGCCAACCTGTCAGGCCGTTATTTCACCATCGCCTCCTACGGGGTGAGGCGGGAGGACGAGAGGCTGGATTACGAAGAGGTCGCCAAGCTGGTCAGGCAGCACCGGCCCAAGCTGATCGTCGCGGGCGCCAGCGCCTATCCCCGCACCATCAACTTCGCCGAGTTCAGGGCCATAGCCGATGAAGTGGGCGCATACCTTATGGTGGACATGGCTCATATCGCCGGGCTGGTGGCTGCGGGGGTTCACCCAAGCCCCATTCCCCACGCGCACTTCGTCACCACGACCACTCACAAGACCCTGCGCGGTCCCCGCGGGGGCCTGATATTCACCACCAAAGAGCTGGCCTCACGGGTTGACAAGGCCGTCTTCCCCGGCCTGCAGGGCGGCCCCCTGATGCACGTCATCGCCGCCAAGGCCGTGGGGCTCAAGGAGGCCCTGGAACCCTCTTTCAGGGAGTATCAGAGACAGATAGTGCGAAACGCCCGGGCCTTGGCAAGCACTCTGGCGGAGGGGGGCCTTCGGTTGGTATCCGGCGGGACCGACATTCACCTGCTCCTTGTAGACGTGAGGTCGGTGGGGCTCACGGGGAGGGAGGCCGAGCAGGTCCTCGACTCCGTGGGTATCACCGTCAACAAGAACACCATCCCCTACGACCCGGAGAAGCCGGCCGTGGCCAGCGGTATCCGAATCGGGACCCCCGCTGTAACTACGCGGGGCATGAAGGAGGAAGAGATGCAGGTTATCGGGAACATTATCTGCGATGTGTTACACAGCAGGGGGGACGAGGCCTATCTAACCCGAGCCAGGAGACAGGTCCGCGAGCTGACGGAGGCCTTCCCCATGAAGTCAATACCCTAGGGAGGGATGACCTTGAAGGAGCGGCTGGATGCCCTCCGGGGCGCGTTGGCCGAGGAGGGCATCGACGCCATGTTGATCACCCGGCCGGAGAACCGGTTCTACCTCAGCGGGTTCACCGGCTCCGCGGGGTCCCTTGTCGTATCTCCGGACCGCGCCTGGTTGCTCACCGACTTCCGTTACGTCGAGCAGGCGGAAGGGGAGGCCCCTGCCTTCGAGATCGTCAAGGTGAAGGGCCCCTATCCGCCGGCGATCGGGGAACTCTGCGAGAGGTTCGGCCTGAAGCGGCTGGGATTTGAGGCGGACATCATGACCTACTCCGATTACCGGGCCTACAGTGACGCCCTGCCCGGGGAGCTGGTGCCCCTCAAGGGGGTCGTCGAGAGGCTTCGCCTGGTCAAGGACCCAGCTGAGCTTGCGTGGATCAGGAGGGCCTGTGAGATAGTGGTTGAGGCCTGGAAGCGCTGCCTACCGGCCCTGCGGGCGGGGGTTAGGGAGGTGGACTTCGCCCTGGAGCTCGAGTTCACCATGAGGAGGCTCGGGGCCAGCGGGCTCAGCTTTGATACCATCGTAGCCTCGGGCCCCAGGTCGGCCCTGCCTCACGGTACGGCCTCGGATAGGGTCATGGAGGAGGGCGACTTCGTCACCGTAGATACGGGCTGTGTCTTCCGCGGCTACTGTTCGGACATGACGCGAACCGTGGTTTTGGGGAAGCCCTCCGCCGAACAACGCCGGATCTACGAGACGGTACTGCGGGCCCAGGAGGCCGCCCTGGCGATGGTCGGACCCGACAGGCCCGCCCGCGAGGTGGACCTGGCGGCCCGGCGGGTGATAGAGGAGGCGGGGTACGGAGACAGGTTCGGCCACAGGACCGGCCACGGGGTCGGCATAGCGGTTCATGAGGGCCCCGCGGTGTACCATGAGGCCGATGATGTCCTCCGGCCCGGCATGGTCATCACCGTGGAGCCGGGGATATACGTGCCGGGGCTTGGCGGGGTGCGGATCGAGGATACCGTCGTGGTTACGGAAGAGGGGTATGAGAACTTGATAGATGTGAACAAGGGATTACTGGAACTGTGAGGGGGAAGAGGATTGATATCGACCAACGACTTTCGAACCGGGATAACCATCGAGGTGGACGGGGCGGTTTGGTCCGTGGTGGAGTTTCAGCACGTTAAACCGGGGAAGGGATCTGCCTTCGTCAGGTCAAAGTTAAAGAACGTGGAGACGGGGCAGGTAAGAGAGCGGACGTTTCGGGCCGGGGAGAAGGTGCCCAGGGCTCACCTCGATAAGAAGAAGATGCAATACCTTTACCGCAGCGGGGACGAATTGTTCTTCATGGACACGGAGACCTACGAACAGACGCCGCTTCTCGAGGAGCAGATCGGGGACGGTATCAAGTACCTCAAGGACAACCTCATCGTCGAGGTGCTCTTCTACAAGGGCAGGTGCATTGGGGTTGAGCTGCCCACCTTCGTGGAGTTGGAGGTGGTTCGAACTGACCCGGGTGTACGCGGCGATACGGTCTCGGGCGGCAGCAAACCGGCCCAGATCGAGACCGGGGCCACGGTCAACGTCCCGCTGTTCATCAACGAGGGGGATGTGATCAAGATCGACACCCGCACGGGCGAGTACATCGAGCGCGTTAACAAGTGAGCCGGGCAGGCCTCGAAGCTCTTGGAGGCTCAGGTTAGCGGGGGCAGTTCGACGGCTGTGAATCCGGGGGAGTCCGATAACCGGTTGAGCCGGGGTTCGATGTCGGGGGTGAGAGAATGGCGGCCAAGGAAGTCAGGAGCCTCAGGCTTCCCCAGACGGTAGAGGTCATCAGGGGCAACATAGTCAAACACGGAAACCCGCTGGCCTTGAAAGGTGCTGAGATAGCTGCCTGGGCCAAGGAGCTGGATTTGCCGCGGCAGGGAGAGGTGTTGTTGTACACCGGCGGAGAGTACCAGCTGATACCCTTTATCGACAGCCTGGTGCAGGCGATGACGGCCGTGGGCCAGGGGAGCAGGAGCTTTTCGCTGATGATGGGGGTACGCAACCTCATGGACCGGGCCGGGATCAGCGTGGAGAAGCTCTACGCCTCCGTTCTGGCCAAGGACCGCGAGCGCTTCAACTTGGTATCCTACAAAGCGGCCAGGGTGCTCGGGGAGCTGGGGCTCGAACTGTGTTATCTGGGCGAAGAGGAAATTTACAGCGGGGCGCTCCTGTATGAATTCGGCTTCTGGGATGACTTGAGGGCGCACGCGGAGAGGGTAGCCTCGCTGATCGAGAGCACGGGCGCGAGGACGGTCATCTGTCTCTCCCCTCATTCTGCCGAAGTCTTAAAGCTGGTTTATCCGAAGCTGGTGGACGGCTTCGAGCTGGAGGTCAAGACCTTCGTGGAGGCCCTGTCGGAGCTGATGAGGGAGGGGAGACGCTTGCGCTCCGGGTTCTCGGGGGCGGTGGTCGTCCACGATTCCTGCCGCCTGGCCAGGGAGCTCGGGATTACGGAGGAGATACGTGACATCCTCGCGGCGATGGACGGCCTGACGGTGGTAGAGGCCGAGCAGAATCGCCGCTGGACGACCTGTTGTGGGGGGCCCGCCAAGGTGTTGTTCCCGGAGATATCCTCCCAGATCGCCGTCCACAGGGCCGGTGAACTGGAGGAGACGGGAGCGGACCTGGCCCTGACCTTCTGCCCCTATTGTCTCGCCGCCGTTGACAAGGGGGTACGCGGGAAGGGTATCCGCGTGGAGGATTTCATCGAGTTCGTCTACAGGGGGATTGCCTGATGAGCGCCTCATCGGAAGCCATATTTCAAAAGTATACGGCTGAGCTTATCAAGGCCGCCAAGGACGAGAATATCCAGCTCGCTCTCTCTCGTGCCGTCCGGTCCTACCGCGACAATACCAGGGCTGCCCTCGAACGCTACCCGCACACGGTTCAGATGGCGGAGGAAGTGCTCGAGATCAAGAGACGTTCCATTGAGAGGATGGATGAGCTGGTCGCTCAAGCCAGGGAGTCCATTGAGGCGAACCACGGCAAGACCTACCTCGCCAGGACCAGGGAGGATGCCCTCCAGCTGGCCTCTGACATAATTGGTACCGGCAAGATAGTGGTCAAGGGCAAGAGCATCCTGGGAGAGGAGCTGGAGGTCAGGGATTACCTGATAGATCGGGGGAACGAGGTCTGGGAGTCTGACCTCGGGGAGTTCATACTGCAGTTGAGACATGAGAGGCCCATGCACATCGTCTCCCCCTCCATCCACGTGCCGCGGGAGCAGGTGGCGGAGATCTTCAGCGAGTTCTTCGGCCGGCCCATTGAGCCTGATATCGCCAAAGAAGTGGCCGTGGTGAAGGAGTTCCTGCGAGACAAGTACTTTGATGCCGACTTCGGGATGAGCGGCGCCAATGTGGTGGCGGCCGATACCGGGGCGCTGGTGATAATCGAAAACGAGGGGAACGCCAGGATCTGCACGGCGGTCCCCCCGGTACACCTCGTGCTGGTGGGCATAGAGAAGGTCGTGCCCACTTTCCAGGACGCCATGAAGGTCGCGGAAGTTACCTGGCGCTACGCCAACTACACCGTTCCGAGTTACGTCAATATCATCAGCGGCCCCAGCAAGACCGGGGACATCGAGAAGGTGACGACCTACGGCGCCCACGGGCCGGGCGAGCTCCACGTGATCTTCGTGGACAATGGCCGCAGCAGGATGGCCGGGGAGGACCTCTTCAGGCAAGGGCTCTATTGTTTGCGCTGTGGAGGGTGTATGTATGAGTGCCCTGTCTTCCAACAGGTAGCGGGGTACTTCGGATACCGCTATCTCGGCGGCATCGGCGCCATCTGGACGGCCTTCGTGGCCGGAGGCCTGGAGAATGCCGTGCCGCTTATCTACACCTGCCTGCGTTGTGGCAGGTGTGTGGAACGTTGCCCCGTGAGCATCGATGTCCCCGCTATGATCATCGAGCTCCGGAAGCGGATAGTCGCGGCCGGCTATTCGGCCTAATGAGAAATCCCCCTCGACGGGATCGGAGGTTGAGGCGCGACCGAGGTTCGCTCTGGTCGCGCCTTTCGCATTGCCCGGGTAATGGCGGGCGGCTGAGGTCGCCGCCCGCCACACCCTGTTGTGGCCCTCGTCCATGCTACTCCCCCTTCCGGCCCACCGACCCTTAACCGCCCAACCGGGTTCCGAACCATCTGATCTTCTCGTTATCATGTGGAATAATTTGCCGGTGACGTTAATAGCTATAGTATACCCGGATTGTCCCAGGGGTGAGAGACCGTTGGGAGGACTACCCGCTGAGCTGTTGTCCCTGCTGCCCGAGCCCATCGCCGCCGCCCTTCTCGGCTGGTCTGATGCCGGGGGAGAGCCCCCGCAGGAGATACGTATGGGGGCTCGGAGGCCGCTGTTGGTGGTGACCCCCTCGGGCGGGGTGATCCTGGACGCGGCGGGAAGGCCCGTCGCGCCGGAGGCGGCCTACGAGGTCAGCCAGCGGGACCTCGTGCACGTCCTGCAAGCGGCCACCGGCGGCTCGGTGTACGCGGCCGAAGACGAGATCCGGTCCGGATACATCACGGTCCGGGGCGGGCACAGGATAGGTCTGGCGGGCACAGCAGTAACCGACGGCGGCAGGATCGAGACGTTAAAGCACATCTCCTCGCTCAGCATCCGGATCTGTCGCGACGTGCCCGGCGCTTGCCGTGAGGTCCTCCCCCTGATTCTGCAGGACGGGAGGCCCCTTAGCACCCTGATCCTATCCCCGCCCGGCGCGGGGAAGACCACCCTGCTGCGGGACCTGGCGCGAAACCTCAGCTACGGTGTTCCGGACCTCGGGGTCAGACCCTATGTCGTCGGCATCGTGGACGAGAGGTCGGAGTTGGCCGGCACTTACCGGGGAATACCGCAGCTGGACGTCGGGCCGCGGACGGACGTGCTCGACGCCTGTCCCAAGGGGGTGGGGATAATGATGTTCATCCGGGCCATGTCCCCGGAGGTGATCGTCACCGACGAGGTGGGGCGGCCCGAGGATGTGGGCGCCCTGAGGGAGGCCGTCAACTGCGGCGTCACGGTCATAGCGTCGTGCCACGGGAGGTCTGTTGAAGAGGTGAGGAGGCGTCCGATGATGAGGGTGCTGTTGTCGGAGGGGATCTTCGCACGGCTGGTGTGCCTCTCTCGTCGCCGGGGGCCGGGCACCCTGGAGGCGGTTATGGACGCCACGGGACGTCAGCTGACGCCAGCGTGGAGGGATGGGTCGTGGTCCTCAAGCTCCTGGCGAGCCTAGCCCTGATCGGTTCGTCGACGGCGGCCGGCTTCCTCATCGCCGGGTCCTTCGCGGCACGTCCTGAGCAGATACGGTCCTTTCAGGCCGCGCTGGAGATGTTGGAGACGGAGATCGGTTATACCAGGACGCCGCTGGTGGAGGCGCTGGAGCGGGTAGGCGCCATCGCCGTCGCGCCCGCGGGCCCTACCCTGCGGCGAGCCGCCGCGCTGCTGCGACAGAACCCCGGCCGCGAGCCTGGAGACGCGTGGCGAGAGGCCGTTGGGTGGATATACCCCGAGACCGCTCTCTCTCCCACCGACAGGCAGGTGCTGGAACAGATGTCGCCGTACCTCGGGGCCTCGGACAGGGACGACCAGTTGAGGCACCTGAGGGTGACCATGACCCGGCTCAAGCAGCTAGAGGAGGAGGCCCGCGGGGAGGCGCAGCGGAACCAGAGGATGTGGCAGTATCTCGGGGTCTTGACCGGGACCGCCATCGTGCTTATCTTGTTATAGATTTGGAGGTCCGGCCCAGATGGACATCGACTTGATCTTCAGGATCGCCGGCGTGGGGATTATAGTCGCCATTCTCCATACGGTCCTGGAACAGCTGGGCAACCGGAATCAGGCCCAGCTGGTGGCCCTCGCCGGTGTAGTGGTTGTGCTGCTGATGGTCGTGCAGATGGTTTATGACCTGTTTGACACGGTTAAGACGATGTTTCGCCTGAACTAGGGGTGGGGTTATGGATATCCTGCGGGTAGTGGCCCTCGGGCTGATCGGTACCGTCCTGGCGGTGGCCATCCGGCAACACCGGCCCGAACTGGCGCTCCAGCTCAGCATTGCCGTCGGGGTCGCCATATTCATCATCCTGGTCCCGGCCCTGGTGGAGCTGGTCACCTTCTTGCAGGACCTCGCGCTGAGAGCCGACGTGGACCTCATCTACCTGGACCTGATCCTCAAGATCATCGGAGTGGCTTACATCACCGAGTTCGGGGCCCAGGTGTGCCGGGATGCCCAGGAGTCGGCCGTGGCCAGTAAGGTTGAGATGGCGGGCAAGATAACCATCCTGCTGCTGGCAGTGCCCATCGTCATGGCCGTGCTGAACCTGATCCTCGGACTACTGCCTTAGGGGGAACGGGCTTGTTCTTCAGGGGAGCCGTCTTGCTCATAACCATACTGACGTTGTTCTCCGTGCCCGCCCTGGCGGCAGAGGACTCCGACGATCAGGTTATGAGGCTGGCTCGGGTCGTGGATACGAGGGAGATCGAACGCCTCCTCGAGGGATTGCAGGTGGAAGGGGACGAGTTCCTGCCGGAGCTCTCGGTCGAGACCGTGCTCGACCTCATTCGCGGCCGGGGAGAGCTCAGCCTGAGGGAACTCCTCGTAGGCCTCGCACGATACCTAATCCGGGACATCCTCTCCCACGCCCGGCTTCTCGGCCAACTGGTGGTGCTCACGGTGGTCGGCGCCGTGCTGTGGAACCTGCAGAGCGCCTTCGCGGGGGACAGCGTGGGCCTTTTGGCCCACGGGGTAGTCTACCTCCTTCTGGTTGCCCTGGCGGTGGGCAGCTTCACCTACGCCGTGAAACTGGCCACGGGCGTGGTTGCGGACCTCGTCTCCTTCATGCTGGCGCTGCTGCCCGTGCTCCTGACCCTATTGGCGGCCATGGGAGGCGTGGCCTCCGCCGGGCTCTTTCACCCCATGATGGTCATCGTCATCGACCTGGTGAGCGTCCTGGTGGTGGACGTGGTCATTCCGGTGCTGTTTCTGGCCGTGGTGTTGGAGCTGGTGACGGGGTTTTCCCCGAACTTCCAGGTCTCCAAACTGGCCGTCCTCTTGCGACAAGGGGCCATTGTGGTCCTGGGATTATCTCTCTCGCTCTTCCTGGGCATCATGACGGTGCTTGGGGCCGCCGGAGCGGTGGCGGACGGGGTGACCCTGAGGACCGCCAAGTTCGTGGCCGCGACCTTTGTGCCCGTGGTCGGCAAGATGTTCGCCGATGCGGCGGACGTGGTCTTCGGCTCGTCCCTGGTGTTGAAGAACGCCCTGGGGGTGCTGGGGGCCCTCGGTATCATGGTCGTAGTGGCCTTCCCCCTGCTCAAGATCCTGTCCCTCGTGGTCATCTACAGGCTGGCGGCCGCGGTGGTCCAGCCCATTGCGTCGGGGCAGGTAGTGGGGTGTTTGACCAGCCTCGGGGATTATCTTCTCCTGCTCTTCGTCGCCGTGCTCACGGTAGCCCTCATGTTCTTCGTGGGCATGGCCGTGATCGTGGGAGCTGGAAACGTGATGGTGATGTTGCGGTGATATCTTACCTCGCCGACTGGGTGCGGCAGATCGCCATCGTGGTCATCCTTGCCGGGTTCCTCGAGATGTTAGTTCCCGACAACGGGATGAAGAGATACGTCAAAGTCGCCATGGGCCTGTTCATACTGCTCATGATCCTCACGCCCGTCATGGAGCTGTTGCGCGGAAGCCTCGCACCTGATTTTAGCCTGGGGCTTCCGGGGAACGGGCGGCCTGTCCTCCTGGGTGAGGTGGAGGAGGTGAGGGAGCACATGGAACAGGAGATCCTTCGCCAGCACCTCGCGGCGGTGGAGGAGCTGGCCGAGAGGAGCATTGAGGACCTTCCGGAGGTGGAGAGCGTTTCGGTACACGCGGTGAAGGCTTCGCCGGACGGGGGTATCGATGGTTTCACCGTGCGGGTAGTTGAGAGCGGCCCCGAGCCCATGGGGCCGGTGGTCCTGGGTGCGCGCGCCGAGGGGGCCAAGGACGAGCTCGCCCGGCGGATACGCTCTCTGCTTGAGGCCCTCTTCGGGGTGCCGCCGGAGGAAGTAGAGGTCATATTCGAGGGGGGAGGGTAGGCGGGATGCCGGGACAGACCGAAAAGGGGCAGAGGTTGTTCAATTTACGGGGAGACAAGGGCCGTTACCTCTCCTGGCTGATGGTGATCATGGCGGTGGCGGCCGCGGCTCTGATCCTCCTAGAGCCCTTCTTCGGGGGCGGAGGCAACGCGACCCCTCCCCCACCGGCCCGGCCGGAGGAGGGGGCCGGGCTCGGCTATCAGGGACAGCTGGCCTCGGAGCTTGAGAGGATCCTGGAGAGCATCGAGGGGGCGGGTCAAGTCGAGGTGTTCCTGTACTTCGACTCCGGCCCCAAACACCTCTACGCTGAGGACGAAGTGGTGGAGGAGAGGCAGATCGTGGAACGAGACAGTCAGGGCGGCACGCGCGAGACGACCGAGACCCGTCGGGAGAACAAGATCGTCACCGTCGACAAGGACGGGGAGCGCCAGGCGCTGGTAGTCGAGTCCACCATGCCGCAGCTGGCGGGGGTGTTGGTCGTCGCAGAGGGTGCCGTTCACCCCGAGACCAGGGCGCTGCTGGCCAGGGCCGTGCAGACTGCCCTGAGTCTGCCGGCTCACAAGGTAATGGTGGTGCCGAGGAAGGGAGGCGGATAGGGTGGTAATCAAGAGGGAGTCACTGCTGAGGTTTTTCCTGTTCCTGCTCGTGGTGACCGTCATAGCGCTGTATCTGACGACCGGTGGGGGGCAGCCGGAGGAGGCCGATGTGCTAGGAGAGCCCCTCGAGGGAGAGCCCGCGGTCGTGGTGACGGCGCCGGCCGAGAGCCTGGACGCGCTTGTCCTGGAGCAGGAGGGCGATTTTTTCACGGACTTCGCCTACGAGCGTCAGCAGGCCCTGAGCCAGCAGCTGGAATGGCTGGAGGAGGTCATGAGCAACCCCGATGCTGCTGCTGTGGCCCGGGAGAAGGCGTCGGAGGAGTACCTGGCGCTGACCCGTAGGTTCGGCCTGCAGGTGGAGCTTGAGGGCCTCATCGAGGCCAAGGGCTTCGAGGATGCGATCGTGGTGCTCTTCGAAGACCACGCGTCGGTCACGGTGCGGGCCAGCGAGCTGACGCCGGTGGAGCTGGCGCGCATAATGGAGATCATTCGGCAGGGCACGGGCCTTGAGCCGAATCAGATCAGCGTGACCGCGCGGGTCCGGTAGTTCCTTGTCCTGTTAAAGCCCTTCAGGTATAATATAGGCACGGTGGGACTAACTAGCACGTGGAGAGGTGTGGTGTTCGCGTGGACAGTGATAGCAAGAAGGGAGCTCCTTTTAACCTGGATGACAGTGGGAATATCAAGATAGCTGACGATGTGGTGGGGGTTATCGCCGGTATCGCCGCCGCGGAGGTAGAAGGCGTGGTGGGAATGAGCGGCGGCCTGGTGGGCGGCATATCCGAAATACTGGGCAAGAAGAGCCTGTCCAAGGGAGTCAAGGTCGAGGTGGGGGAGAAGCAGACCGCCATCGACCTGCACATAGTGGTTGAGTACGGGGCGCGGATCCCGGAGGTAGCCGAGCAGGTGCAGGCCAACGTGAAGAAGGCGGTAGAGAGCATGACGGGCCTTGAGGTGGTCGAAGTTAACATTCACGTACAGGGGGTTGCCTTCCCCAGCGAGGGTCAGACGGAGGAGGCTCGGGTCCGTTAGCAAACGGGTGGGGGAGAAAGGGGAATTCCTTCCGATATGGGTATCATCGACAGGGTTATCCTGACCCTCTACACGCTCAGTCTGTCCGGGCTGTCCGTCCTGACCATCCTCCTGTCCCTGGGGTGGACCGACCCGCTGGACGCCGTTCGGACAGGCCTATCCACCCCCGAGGGCAGGCTGCTCACGGGTGCGGTCGGCGGTCTGTTCTTCATCGTCAGCCTGCGGCTGATGTACTCGGGTTTCGTCAGACGGCCCCGCAGGGGAGCTCTGGTACAGGTCAACGACCTGGGCCGGGTGGAGGTCTCGGCGCAGGCGGTCTCCGGCCTGGTCAGCAGGACCACCCGCCAGGTCGTCGGGGTGAGGGATGTCAAGGCGGCGTCGATTTTCGGGGATCCCCGTGGCGGTATAGCCGTCCGAGTCAGGATCGCCGTGGGTTCGGACGTCAGCGTTCCCGACGTCACAGGAGAGGTCCAGAGGAGGATCAAAGACCACGTCCGGGACGTTGTGGGAGTGGAGGTAGGCCCCGTCCAGGTGGCCGTTGAGGCCATAGGGGATGACCTCGGGAAGAAGACTTTGCGCTAAAAGGTGAGGAGGGCAAGGCGCTGACTGTTCGCCAGCTGCTCACAGAGGCCCTTATGAGAATATGGACGCATCATCGCGGTAAGGCCCTGGGCTCGTTGTTCGGCCTGCTCCTCGGCCTGGGCATAATGCTACTGGGGGTTTTTTGGGCCCTGTTCATCGCTGCCCTGGTGTTCGCAGGTTACCAGATTGGGAAGAGGTTCGATGAAGACAACGAGGAGGAGCTTCTGGATATCCTCGACCGCTTTCTGCCCCCCGGGGCGAGATAGTAGTCCTTCCTCGTCGGGTAGGTTGGGGTGAGATCATGGGAAGACGAAAGGCCAGGGAGATCGCCCTGGGCGTTCTTTTTCAACTGGACAGTGAGACTTCGGGAAGTCCCCATAAGGTGCTGCGTCGGACCTTGGAGGACAGCAAGCTGCCTGAGGAGGAGCGGACCTTCGTGGAGGAGGTCGTGTTGGGGGCTCGCGAGAGGTTGACTGAGCTCGACGCGGTGATCCGGGAGTACGCCGTCGGCTGGTCCGTGGAACGCATGCCGCGCGTAGACAGAAATGTGCTCAGGCTCGCCCTGTACGAGATAATGTACAGGGACGACGTGCCGACTAGTGTGTCTATCAATGAGGCCGTGGAGCTGGCCAAGAAGTACTCGACGGAGGACTCCGGCCGGTTCGTGAACGGGATCTTGGGGAACGTGGTTAAGTCGCGGCGAACCTAGGGGAGGGCACATAAGCTCTCCCCTCAGTATTGGCCGGGCGCCTCCCGCCGAACCGTCGTCGAGCCGGAGTCTCGATGGATAGTTGACCCCATGGTGTGTTGCTGAACCTGCCGATTTAATAGAGGAAAGAGAGGAAATAAAGGTGAAACGTAGAACAATCCCTTGGAGGCGTTGATCCGGTGTAGTCAAGACCATCATGGATGGTCGCTTTTGAGTTTTATGGGGTGGTGTGAAAATTCGGCCGAGTCTAAAAAATGGGGGAGAGTGGCGTGTTCAAAATCGTCAAGCGCAGAGATCTCACACCAGTCACCAAGCTTTTCGTAGTCGATGCGCCCTTGGTAGCTAGGTCAGCCAAACCGGGGCAGTTCGTCATCGTCCGGATTCGGGAGCAGGGCGAGAGGATACCGCTGACCATCGCAGATTACGACCCGGAGGCTGGGACGGTCACCATCATATTCCAGGAGGTCGGCATGACCACCCGCCTCATGGGCGAGTTGAAGGAAGGGGATGAGCTGCTCGACTTCGTAGGGCCCCTGGGCCAGGCCGCGCCCGAGGTTACGGAGGGGAACGTGATCTTCGTGGGCGGCGGATTCGGGGTGGCGCCCATTTACCCCATAGCCAAGCAGTACTTCAACGCCGGCGTGCACGTGGAGTCGATCATCGGCGCCCGGACGAAGGACCTGCTTATCCTGAAGGAGGAGATGGAGACGGTTAGCCATCGCCTCCACGTCGCCACCGACGACGGCTCTCTCGGACACAAGGGCTTCGTCACCGAGGTGCTGCAGCGGATGATAGATGAGGGTCAACGCATGGACATAGTAGTGGCTATCGGCCCGATGGTCATGATGCGGGCGGTCACCGAGGTTACCCGCCCCTACGGCATCAAGACCTTGGTGAGCGTCGACCCCATCATGGTCGACGGCACGGGGATGTGCGGGGCGTGTCGGGTCACCGTCGGCGGCAAGACCAAGTTCGCCTGCGTGGACGGCCCGATTTTCGACGCCCACGAAGTTGATTTCGACGAGGCTGTGAGACGCGGCAAGATGTACGCTGAAGAGGAGAGGCGCGCCAATGAGGCCTGCCGGTGCGGAGGTGGAGCGTGATGGCCAAGGTCAAGGAGAAGCGGACCCCCATGCCCAGTCAGGACCCCAGGGAGAGGATCGGCAACTTCGACGAGGTGGCGCTGGGCTACACGGTGGAGATGGCCGTTGAGGAAGCGAAGAGATGCCTCCAGTGCAAGAGGCCGACTTGCCTTGAGGGGTGCCCGGTGCAGGTGCAAATACCGGAGTTCATCGCCCTCGTCGCCGAGGGGGACTTCCTGGGGGCGGCGCGGAAGATAAAGGAGACCAACAGTCTGCCCGCCATCTGCGGCCGGGTATGCCCCCAGGAGGAGCAGTGCGAGATCCGGTGCGTGCTGGGCAAGAAGTGGGAGCCGGTAGCCATAGGGCGTCTTGAGCGCTTTGTGGCCGACTACGAGCGCCTGCACGGGGAAGGGGACGACATACAGCGCGTTCCGAGCAACGGTCGAAAGGTGGCGGTGGTCGGCTCCGGGCCGGCGGGGCTCACCTGCGCCGGCGACCTGGCCAAGCTGGGTTACGAGGTGACGATCTTCGAGGCGCTGCACGCCCCGGGCGGCGTTCTCGTGTACGGGATCCCGGAGTTCCGGCTGCCCAAGGAGATCGTCAGGGCCGAGGTGGAGACCATCCGCAAGCTCGGCGTCCGGATCCTCACGAACGTGGTGGTCGGGAAGACCGTCACCATAGACCAGCTGCTGGCCGACGGTTATGAGGCCGTGTTCGTAGGCAGTGGTGCCGGCCTGCCGCGGTTCATGAACATCCCCGGCGAGAACCTCAACGGGGTGTACTCGGCCAACGAGTTCCTGACCAGGGTCAACCTCATGAAGGGCTACCTCTTCCCCGAGTGGGACACGCCGGTGAAGGTGGGCAAACGCGTGGCGGTGGTCGGCGGCGGCAACGTGGCCATGGACGCCGTGCGGTGCTCGCTGCGGCTGGGCGTGGAGGAGGCCTATATCATCTACCGCAGGTCGGAGAAGGAGGTGCCCGCCAGGGCCGAGGAGGTCGAGCACGCCAAGGAAGAGGGGGTCAAGTTCAAGTTCCTCACCAACCCGGTTCGCATCCTGGGGACTGAGGACGGCTGGGTCAAGGCCATGGAGTGCCTCCGGATGGAGCTCGGCGAACCCGACGCCTCCGGCCGCAGACGCCCCATACCCGTAAAGGGGTCGGAGCACATTATAGAGGTGGATACGGTCATCATGGCCCTCGGCACGAGCCCGAACCCCCTCATAGCTGGTAGTACGAGCGGGCTTGAGACCACTAGCTGGGGCGGCATTATCATCGACGAGGAGACGGGACAGACCTCCCGCCCGGAGGTCTTCGCCGGCGGCGACGCCGTCACCGGTGCTGCGACGGTGATCCTGGCCATGGGCGCCGGCAAGAGGGCAGCGAAGGGTATTCACGAGTATTTGACGAAGGGGAGCTAAACAGGGAGGAGGTGCTGGCCCTGCGGCCGTAATGGCCGCGGGCGGTGAGATGGCGGCTAAGATCATCGATGGGAAGGCCATTGCTCGGGACATCCGCGCGGAACTTAAGGCCGAGGTGGAGGCCCTCAAGGCCAAGGGGGTTATCCCGGGGCTGGCCGTGATACTGGTCGGCGATGACCCGGCCTCACAGACCTACGTGAGGAACAAGGAGAAGGCCTGTAAGGAGATCGGGTTGTACTCAGAGGTACACCGGCTTCCGGCGAGTACCAGCCAGGCGGAGCTCTTGTCGCTGGTGGAGGAGCTCAACGCCAAGGACGATATCCACGGCATCCTCGTCCAGCTGCCGTTGCCGGACCACATCGACGGCGACGCGGTGCTCAACGCCATTAAGCCCGAGAAGGACGTCGACGGCTTTCACCCCGTCAACATGGGCAAGCTGGCGGTCGGGGAGCGCGGGTTCGTTCCCTGTACGCCCAACGGGATAATAGAGCTGCTTGACCGGTCAGGAGTGGAGATCAAGGGCAAGCACGCTGTAGTGGTGGGGCGTTCGAACATCGTCGGCAAGCCCGTGTCCCTGTTATTACTTGCGCGACACGCCACGGTGACCATATGCCACTCCAGGACGCCCGACCTCGGATATCACACTCGGCAGGCCGATATCCTGGTGGTCGCGGTGGGCCGGCCCGAGATGGTCACCGGCGACATGGTGAAGGAGGGCGCCGTGGTCATTGACGTCGGGGTCAACCGTGTGGGCAAGAAGCTGGTCGGCGACGTGGAGTTCTCCAGCGCGGCCGAGCGGGCCTCGATGATCACCCCTGTGCCGGGCGGGGTTGGGCCCATGACCATCACCATGCTGTTGAAGAATACGGTTGAGGCCGTGCGATGACGACCAGGCGGATACTCACCGTCCGGGAGCTCACGAGGTATATCAAAGGCCTCCTGGATACCGACGCCCTCCTGAGGGGGCTGTGGGTAGAGGGTGAGATCTCCAACTTCAAGCATCACACATCCGGCCACATGTACTTCACCCTGAAGGACGGGGAGTCACAGATCCGGTGCGTGATGTTCAGAAGCTATAACAGCAGCCTGTCCTTTCAGCCGGAGGACGGGCTGCGTGTTCTTATACACGGTCACGTGAGCGTGTATGAACGGGGCGGTCAGTATCAGCTGTACGCTGAGGCCATGGAGCCCGCCGGCTTAGGATCGCTGTTCCTCGCCTTCGAACAGCTGAAGGACAGGCTGGCCCGCGAGGGGCTTTTTGACGCGGCCCTCAAGCGGCCCCTGCCCTTTCTCCCCAAGCGGGTCGGCGTCGTAACCTCTCCCACGGGGGCGGCCATCCGGGACATCATTAAGGTCATGTGTCGTCGGAACCCCGGCGTTCAGATCGTGCTGTCGCCCGCCCGCGTGCAGGGCGAGGGCGCCGCGGCGGACATCATTCGCGCCCTGGACCTGCTGGAGGCAAGCGTCCGGGTGGACGTGATCATCGTGGGCAGGGGCGGCGGGTCCATCGAAGAGCTCTGGGCCTTCAACGACGAGGGGCTCGCCAGGCGGATCCGGGCCTGTCGAGTTCCCGTGGTCTCGGCGGTGGGGCACGAAACGGACGTTACCATAGCCGATCTGGTCGCCGATGTCAGAGCGCCTACCCCATCTGCGGCTGCCGAGATGGTGGTCCCGGACGTGGCCGAGCTCGCACGCAGGGTAGAGTCCCTGCGGACACGCCTTCCCCAGGCGCTCAGGAGGTCCTGTCGGGGCCTTAGAGAGAAGTTGGAGGCGCTACAGGCCAGGCAGGTCCTGAAGGCGCCCCCGCAGCTCAGGGAGGCGCAGCAGCGCCTGGACCAGGACAGCGCGAGCCTCGAGCGCGCCATGGAGGCCATCCTGAGGGAGCTGCGACACAGGTTCAGCGAAGCCTGCCAGGGCCTTGAGGCGTTGAGTCCCCTGAAGGTGCTGGCCAGGGGCTACGCCCTCTGTACTCGGGAGGACGGCCAGCTGGTGCGCAGCGTGCAAGAGGTGAGCCGGGGCGATCTGCTCAGGGTGAAGTTCGCCGACGGCCGAGTGGACTGTGAGGTCAGGGAGACCTTCCTCGACATGAAGGGGGACGAGCGATGAGCAAAGAGGAAATGCCCTTCGAGAAGGCGCTGGAGCGTCTTGAGGAGATAGTGGAGATCCTCGAGGCTGGGAAACTGGGGCTGGAGGAATCCCTGGCCCTGTTCGCAGAGGGAGTCTCGCTTTCTCGCTACTGCAGCCAGAAATTGGCCGAGGCGGAGCGGAAGGTGGAGATGCTCCTCGAGGATGCATCGGGCGAGGTGGAGGTCCGTCCCTTTGCGATAGGGGAGGACGGCCAGTGAAGGAGGTCCTGAGCGCTTTCGTGCGATCGGCGTCAGAGAGGATTGACGCGGCCCTTGATTCGTACCTCCCTCCGGCGGAGAGCCCTCCAGGTCGGATCAACGAGTCGGTGCGGTACAGCGTCTTCTCCGGGGGCAAGCGCTTCAGGCCGCTCTTGTTGCTCCTTTCCGCGCGGGTAGTGGGCGGTGAGGGCGCCGTGTGGCGGGAGGAGAGCCTTCGCGCCGCCGCCGCTGTGGAAATGGTTCACACCTACTCGCTGATCCACGATGACCTGCCCTGTATGGACGATGACCAGTTCAGGCGGGGCAAGCCCACCAATCACGTGGTGTTCGGCGAGGCCGTGGCCCTGTTGGCGGGGGACGCGCTGCTGACCATGGCCTTCGAGACCCTGGGGGGCATCGAGGACGCCGAGTTGTCCGCGGCCCTCATCAGGGAGCTGGCCGGTGCGGCTGGCCCGGCGGGGATGATAGGTGGCCAGGTGCTCGATATGGCCGGTGACGCCGGGAGGGCCACCGCCGAGGAGCTGGAGAGGATCCACTCGTTGAAGACGGGCGCCCTCATCAGGGCCAGCGCCCGCATGGGAGGGTTGGTCGGCGGTGCAGAGGAGGCGCAATTGAGGGCCCTGGACGAGTACGCGACCAACCTAGGCCTGGCCTTCCAGATCACCGACGACATACTCGATGTGGTGGGGGACCCGGCCAAGACCGGGAAGTCGCGGGGCTCCGATGAGCGCAACCGCAAGGCCACCTATCCGGCCCTCTTCGGCCTTGAGAGGTCGCGGGAGCTCGCTCGTCGGGCGGTGTCCCGCGCCTGTGGTGCTCTGAGAGAAGGAGGCCTCTACGACGAGCTTCTCGTGGCCCTGGCCGAGTACCTGCTGGAGCGCGAGGGATGAGCTGGGCTACAATGCCTCTTGCCCCGCGGGGAAGGGCTGTATTCGAGCCGGGCCGGTGCATAAGCTTTATTGATAGCTTGAGATGGCTGTGATATAATCAAAAACTGAACGCTTGCCGGTAGGTGGTGCAGTATCCTAGTCGGGCTTACCCTTTTTGAAGACGGGCCTAAAAATCCGTCAAGGGCACACCGATGAAGTTCCTTGTGCTGGCTGCTGACGCCCAGTCGGGGGTTGGCGCAGGGAGTTAAGGGAACCGGGCGATCTACAAGGGCATGTAGGCGTTGACCCGCTTCCCGCGGAGGCCCTGGCTGCGGTCTAGCCAAGCGGTTTTGCCGTTGTCGGGGTTAAACCTACCGGGAGTACTGGTAGCGCAGTGCTTTCGGTAGCGTAGCCTGCCTTGAGCGGGGTGGGTGGATACAGGTTCTCCATGACGGATGTGGGGCCCGCGTCCGTCATCGGATTGCTGTACGAAACCCATCGCCGCAAAAGAGGCTAGAAAAGGGTAAGGCCGTCGAGGAAAACTCCTAGGCTGTTCCCTCTCCGGGAGGCGGAGCGGGGATTAAAGTGTGTGCTAAGTGGTAGTCTAGCCCTGCCTACGGCGACGAGGCAGGTCGGCCATAAAGGGAAACCGCCGTGGCGGCGACGCTGCGGAGGCCGACGGGAAAGCCAGCTGGACCTAAGCCGCAGCATTTACCCGTTCCGTTACCACCTACCCTAATATTTTGTCTTCTGAGGTGAGCCCGAGGGTGGCTAACAGTAGGAAGAACAGGGGGAGCAATCCGCTGTTGCAAGGTTTGCTTACGGGAGCCTTGACCTTCGCGATTGCTCTTCTTTTTTCTTTGCCCTCGCAGACTCTGGTGCGCGAGCTCGACCTAGCGATAGCCTTGCCGACGCTTGTGGTTATTATACTGATAGGAGTGATATTCGATATTATAGGTGTGGCGGTGGCGGCGGCCGATGAGGCGCCCTTTCACTCTATGGCCACCAAGCGCGTGTCGGGGTCGCGCCAGGCCGTGTTCTTGATTCGCAACGCCGACCGCGTGGCCAGTTTTTGTAACGACGTAGTCGGCGACGTCGCGGGCACGCTGAGTGGTGCCCTGGGCGCGGCCATCGTGTTTCGGATCGTCTCCGGCACGCCGCTGAATAAGGCCCTCCTGGACATGGTCATGGTGGCGATGGTGGCCGCCCTGAGCGTGGGCGGCAAGGCCGCCGGCAAGGGCCTGGCCATACGCCGGGCCAATTCCATAATCCTCAAGGTGGGGAGGATAATCCAATGGTCCGAGAGGGTCTTGGGCGTGAGATTGTTCCGGGATCGGGGTAACAAAAAGAAGTAGAGGGGAACCGAGGCGATGAAAATCCTTCCAAGCATACGGGGGCCGGCGGACGTCAAGAGGCTTACACGCGGAGAACTCGAGGCCCTGGCGGATGAGATCCGACAGGAGATCGTGGCCACGGTGGCCGCCAACGGTGGGCACCTGGCGCCCAGCCTCGGCGTGGTTGAGCTCACCCTGGCCCTGCACCGGGTGTTTAACAGCCCAGTCGATAAGATCATCTGGGATGTGGGCCATCAGTGTTACGCCCACAAACTGATAACGGGGAGGCGAGACCGCTTTCGCTCGTTACGGCAGCGCGGCGGCATTAGCGGCTTTCCCAAGCGCCGCGAGAGCCCGCACGACGTCTTTGAGACCGGCCACAGCAGCACCTCCATCGCCGCGGCCTTGGGAATGGCCAAGGCTAGGGACCTGGCGGGAGAGGATTTCTCAGTGGTCGCCGTCATCGGGGACGGGGCCCTCACCGGAGGTATGGCCTTCGAGGCCCTCAATAACGCCGGGCATCTGGGGACCCGCCTGATCGTAGTTCTCAACGACAACAGCATGTCCATCGCGCCGAACGTCGGGGCCCTGGCGTCCTACCTCAGCCGGCTAAGAAGCGATCCGACCTACGCTAGGGTGAAGGCGGACCTCGAGCACGCTCTAAGACGCATCCCCGTCGTCGGAGATTCGGTCAGCAAGGCGGCCGAGAGGCTCAAGGACAGCCTGAAGTACCTCGTGGTGCCGGGCATGCTCTTCGAGGAGCTGGGGTTTACGTACCTCGGTCCGGTCGACGGTCATAACCTCACGGCCCTGGAGTCCGTGCTCCGGCAGGCCAGCTCCATCAGGGGCCCGGTGCTGGTGCACGTCATCACGAGGAAGGGCAAGGGTTATGCGCCGGCTGAGAGGAACCCCGATCGCTTCCACGGCACCGGGCCCTTTGAGGTTAAGACCGGTGAGGCCGAGTCATCGGCCTCAAGCGGGCCTTCCTACGGCGAGATCTTCGGACAGACTATGATCCGTTTGGCAGAGGAGGAGCCGCGGTTGGTGGCCATTACTGCGGCCATGCCCGACGGCACCGGCCTGAAGCCCTTCGCCAGGCGCTTTCCAGACCGGTTCTTCGACGTCGGCATAGCGGAGCAGTGTGCCGTGACCTTCGCCGCGGGCCTTGCAACGTGCGGGTATAAACCCGTGGTGGCTATCTATTCCACCTTCCTGCAGAGGGCGTACGATCAGATTATCCACGATATCTGCCTCCAGGACCTCGCTGTGGTCTTCGCGGTGGATAGAGCGGGGCTCGTCGGGGACGACGGGGCCACCCACCAGGGCATCTTCGATATATCCTTCCTGCGGGCCGTGCCGAACCTGACGGTGATGGCTCCGGCCGACGGACGGGAGCTGTCGTTGATGCTGCGGTGGGCCATCGGGCAGCCGGGCCCAGTGGCCCTTCGATATCCGCGTGGCCGGGCACTCTCCCTGGAGAGGACGCCCGAGCCGATCCGACGGGCAACCGGCGAGGTTCTCCGGCAGGGTACGGACGTGTGGATCGTCGCCCTGGGCCCCCTGGTCGGACGAGCCCTGGAGGCAGCCCGACGCCTCGCGGAGAGGGGCATCAGCTGTGGGGTGTTCAACGCGAGGTTCGCAAAGCCGCTGCCTGAGAAGGAGCTCCTCGATTTCGTGTCGGCGGGTGCGGGCCTAGTGACCCTGGAGGAAAACGTGGCCAGCGGTGGATTCGGCGCCGCGGTCCTGGAATGCCTCAACCGGAGGGCCCCGGGGCTGGAGGGGCGGGTGGTCACCCTGTCCCTGCCCGACCGGTTTATAGATCACGGCAAGGTCCCCCATCAACTGGACGAAGTGGGCTTGGGAGTCGAGGACATCGTGGCCGCCGCCAGTTCAGTCGCCGCCGGAGGGCGGCCCAGGGAGGTATCCCATGGCCGCTAAGTGCCGTCTAGACCGCCTGCTGGTGAGCAGGGGTTATTTCCCCACCAGGGAGCGTGCGCGGGCGGCCATCCTGGCCGGCGAGGTGTTGGTCGACGGAGCGCCCGTGAGCAAGCCCGGTATGTCCGTCCCCATCGACTGCCGGGTGGAGGTGAAGGGCGACCCCGTTCCTTATGTGAGCCGTGGCGGGCTGAAGCTCGAGAGGGCCCTGGACGCCTTCGAGATTGAGGTCCTTGGCAGGTATGCCCTGGATGCCGGCGCATCGACGGGCGGCTTCACCGACTGCTTGCTCCAAAGGGGTGCTGCGAGGGTGCTGGCCGTGGACGTGGGCTACGGTCAGCTGGCCTGGTCGCTCAGGAACGACCCCAGGGTCGTCGTCATGGAGCGCACAAACCTGCGGTACCTGACGGTCGAGGAGGTGCCCTTCAGGCCGGACTTGGTCACCCTCGACCTGGCCTTCATCTCCCTTACCAAGGTTCTTCCCACCGTGGCCCGTCTCATGTTGCCGGGGGACCTCTTGGCGCTCGTGAAGCCCCAGTTCGAGGTGGGCCCTGAGAAGGTGGGACGCGGCGGCGTGGTTAGGGACGCCGCGGTTCACGAGGAGGCAGTCGAGAAGGTGGTGGCGTCGGCGCGAGAGCTGGGTTTTGAGCTTGCCGGCCTGGACTTTTCGCCCATCAAGGGGCCGAAGGGGAACATCGAGTTCTGGGCGTGCTTCTCCTGGATGCGACCGGCGCGCAGGGTAGGGGCCCAGGCGGCCCGGGAGGTCGTTAGGAGGGCCTGGGAAGCCCTGGGATAAGGTCGACCGCCCCCGGCGGGGGGCGGTCAGAGCAGAAAACGCCTTTGAAACTTCGCCCCTACTGGTTGACCTGTCTGCGGCAGCCGCTGACCTGCTTGAAGTAAGAGACGGATAGCGAGAGGTATCTGTTGGCCTTATCGACTTCGCCCATCTCGGCGTACAGCGAGCCGAGCTCAGAACACGCGTTGGCCAATTCGCCCTTGGCCCCGGCCGCCTCAAACAGTCGCAGGCTCTCTTCGAGGAGGGTTGCAGCCCTCTGGTGGTCGCCCCTCGCCCTGGCTATGTTTCCCATGACTGTCATCACGCGGCCCTTCTCCACGCTGTCCTTGGGATCCCCGAGGAGGGACGTGGATTTTCGGCAGTACTCCTCAGCGCGGTCTAGGTCGCCCGTGTGGAGGTAGTACCGGGCCAGTTCGGTGTAGGTGTAGGCCTTCTTAACCTCGTCCTTGATTCGCTCGCGGAGGCGAAGGCTCTCCTGATAGTGCTTGTTCGCCCTTTCCCAATCGCCGCTATCGGCGTACAGAATCCCGATGTTGTTGTGAATATCGGCCACGAGATCGACGTTGTCGTGGACCTCAAAGAGCTCGAGGGCCTTGGAGGAATATTCAATGGCGCTGTTGTAGTCGCCCATATCTCTGTACAGGAGCCCGAGCCCCATGTAGGTGCTGCCGACGGTCATATAATCGTCGGTGTGCTCGGAGATCTCCAGCGCCCGCCCGTAAAAGTTCCGCGCTGCCTCCAGGTTCCCGCTTTTCCAATGGGCATTTCCGAGGTTGGCATAAAGCCTCAAGAGCAGGGAGTGGTCTCGGTAATTGAGATCTTCCGTGGCTTGCAGGCTTCGCTGGTAGGCGTCGATGGCATCGGTCAGCCTTCCCGCATGATGATAGACGGTGCCGAGGGCGAAATAGGTCGCGGCCAGCTCCTCCCGGTTGCCCTCGTTCTTCAAGACCTCTATGGCCTTCCCCAGCAAGGACAGCGCCTCGTCAAAGCGGCCGCGGGCCCTCAAGGCCAACGCCAGGTTCCGGTTAGATATGGCCTCACGCTGCCGCTCCCCCAGCTCCTGACTGAGCTTAGCCGCCCGTCGAAACCTGTCCTCTGCCTCGGAGACCTCGCCCTTTCGGAGGAGGCCCTGGCCGATCATGTTCAACAGGTCGATATCCCGGCGAGTCTCCAGTTTGTCCTCGAGGAAGTAGGTGAGCGGCTTCTTCAAGCGCGCCGCCAGCACCGTCAACGATTCCAGCGACGGCCTGGTCTTGTTGAGCTCGACGAGGCTTATGAACCCCTTGGTGAAATCCTTCCCCGCCAGCTGTTCCTGGGTTAGACCCAGCTCCTTACGGGCCTTCCTTATGCGTTGACCCAGGGAGAGCTTTTTCAATTTCTACCCTCCTTTCTGCAAGAGCTCAAGTCAAGTACAGTTAACCTCTAGATTCATTATACCCAATACTAAGAAATATTGGCAAGAGACGGAAAATGGAGGTCTGTGTCAAGAAACCACGTAACCTGGTCTGCTGGCCGACTGGTCCCCGGCAGGGCCAGTTGACCCTCGGAATCGGTATGCGGCGCGCGAGCTACGGCACAGAAGGGTGATGAGATGCCGACGGCGACCCGAGGCACCGGGGTGTGAGGCCAGTAGCTAACCAGTTCAGCCTGCCTTGACGACCGGGGGCGCGCTGTCAGCTGGCCGGAATTCGCCTTCTCGAGAGGATAGCGATGGTGTGGCAGAGAATACTACGTCATGAAATTGGGCTTGTCCTGCTACAACCCGCTTGGGCTGGCAGCGTGGCCCCTGGAGGTGCCGGCATGTGTCAGATCGGTATCTGGCCTAACCTGGATAAGGAGGGCGCCCTCAAGATAACTCGGGAATTGGTAGATTGGCTCTCGGGCAGGGATTGCCGGCCGTGGTTACCGGCGGACGTGGCCGGGGCCATTGGGCGAGACGACCTAGGCGCCCCGGACCTCAAGTGGGCCGCCGAAGTGGACTTCGTGGTCGCCCTCGGCGGTGATGGCACCCTGCTTCAGGCCGCCAAGGAAATGGCCTCGCTGGCCAAGCCGGTCCTGGGGGTGAACCTGGGCCACCTGGGTTTTCTAACCGAGGTCGAGGTACGAGACCTTTTTCCAGCCCTCTCCTCCATCCTGCGAGGCGAGTACATCATTGAGGAGCGCATGATGCTCGAGGCCGAGGTGGTACACGAGGGTGAGAGCGTCAAGAGGTTCTTAGCTCTGAACGATGTGGTGGTGGCCAAGGATTCCTTCGCCAGGATGATGTTAGTAGAGACGTACATCGACGACACCCTCGCTGCCAGCTATCCCGCCGACGGGCTTATCATAAGCAGTCCAACCGGTTCCACCGCCTACTCGTTGTCGGCCGGCGGGCCTGTCGTGAACCCTAAGGTGGACGTGATAATCATCACGCCCATTTGCCCGCATACCTTCTACGCCCGCTCGATGGTCGTCGCCGAGGACGAGAGGATTAGGGTCCAGATCTTCACGTCCCACAAGCAGGGGATGTTAACGGTCGACGGTCAGATAGGCTTTGAACTTAGGCCGGAAGACACCGTGTACGTCCAGAAGGCGACGTTGAAGGCTAGGCTGATACGTCGACCGGGGTGGAGCTTTTACGACGTCCTGCGCAAGAAGTTGGCCGCCGGGGGTAGTTGAGGAAAGACGGCTCAGGGAGGAGAGGTCGGTGAAGGCGAGACGACAGATGAAGATCCTGGAGATAATCCGCTCCGAGGTCGTTCAGACCCAAGAGGAACTCGCGGAAAAGCTGGCCCGGGAGGGGATGGAGGTCACGCAGGCCACGGTCTCCCGAGACATCAAAGAGTTACAGTTGATCAAGGTGCCCAACGGCGACGGCAGGTACCGGTACGCGATACCCAACGGCCAATCGCCGCGAAAACAGGCCGAGCGATTGAAGCGGATCTTCAAGGACGCGGTGCTGGCCATCAATGCGAGCGAAAACCTCATTGTCGTGAAGACCCTGTCGGGGACGGCGCCGGGGGTGGGCGAGGCTATTGATACCTTGGACTGGCCGGAGGTCGTGGGCACCGTCGCCGGCGATAACACCGTGCTCGTCGTCGCGAAGGACAGGGAGACAGTGCCAGGCGTTCTGGAGAAACTGAAGGATCTGCTGAGGTAGGTCGGTTGGGAGGCGAGGCGTGTGCTTCTTGAGCTCTACGTGAAGGACTTCGCCTTAATCGAGGAGCTGAGGTTGGAGTTCAGCCCCGGCCTCAATATCCTGACGGGTGAGACGGGGGCGGGCAAATCCATGGTGATCGACGCCGTAGAGCTGCTGTTGGGTGGCCGAGCCTCATCGGACTGGGTGCGGACCGGACGCGAGAGGGCGGTCATCGAAGCCCTCTTCGACATAGGTTCCAGCACTGGGGTGCGCGAAGCCCTCGAGAAGCAGGGGTTCGACGCCTCAGAGCAGGTGCTCCTGACCAGGGAGATATCGGCGAGGGGACGAAACGTCTGTCGGGTCAACGGCAGGACGGTGACGGCGAGCATGCTCAGAGATATCACCGAACAGCTAATCGACCTGCACGGGCAGCACGAGCATCAGTCCCTGCTGAAACCCTCAAGACACCTAGTCCTGTTGGACGAATTCGCCGGACAGGCCGCCGCCGCCCTCAAGGCTCGGGTCCGCAGCAGGTGCGCCGAGATAAACCGCGTTGAGAGTGAGATCGAGAAGCTAAGCGGTGGCGACCCTCGGGAGAGGGCCCAACGGGTGGACCTCCTGGAGTTTCAGATCGAGGAAATAGACCGCGCGCGCCTTAGGGTGGGCGAGGAGGAGGAGTTGCGTTCGCGCCGAAGGGTGCTCAGCAACGCCGAGAAGCTGAAGTTGGCGGCCAGCAGGGCCTACGCGCTCATCTACGACGGAGAGGGACCGGTTCCGGCGGCCGTAGACAGGCTCGCTGAGGCCTTGGCTGAGATCGAGGCGATCTGCGAGCTGGACGACGAGCTCGGCGGCCTCAAGGCGGACCTGGAGGATGCGCTTCTGAAGATCCAGGAGATGTCCCGACCCCTCGCCGGCTATGTGGAGATGTTGGAGTACGACCCTCGGGAGCTTGAGGAGGTGGAAAACCGCCTCAACGTCCTTTCCAACCTCAAGAGGAAATACGGGGACTCGATTGAGGAGGTCCTCGAATATCGAGACCGGGCCAGGCGACAGCTGGAGGAGATCCGCGGCGCTGAGGGACGGCTCGCCGAGCTCGGCGACCTGCGGGCCCGGTTGATCCGCCAGTGGCGGGAGGAGGCGGAAGAGCTCTCAGAACAGAGGAGAAAGGCCGCGGCGGGCCTGGCCCAGGCCGTGCAGGCCGAGCTGCAGCAGCTGGGCATGCCGCGGGCGGTCTTTGAGGTGTCCTTCTCCGAACGGGGCCACTCTCCCCACCCTGAGGGTCTGGACGAGGTGGAGTTTCTGATCTCGCCCAATCCCGGCGAGGAGCCGCGTCCTCTGGCGCGGGTTGCCTCCGGGGGCGAGATGGCCAGAGTGATGCTGGCCCTGAAGACGGTGCTGGCCTCGGCCGACGACATCCCCGTGCTCATCTTCGACGAGATCGACGCCGGGATAGGGGGTAGGGCCGCCCATGCGGTGGGCGAGAGGATGGCCCGTGTGGCGAAGGCCAAGCAGGTCTTGGCCGTCACCCATCTTGCGCAGATCGCCGTGCGAGCGGACACTCACTTTCTGTTGGAGAAGGAAGTGGTGGGCGGGCGTACCGTCACCAGGGCCAGGCCCCTGGACTTCGAGGAGAGGGTGTACGAACTCGCGCGAATGATGGGAGGAGGTCAGGAGGATACGGCCCTGACTCACGCCCGTTCGCTATTGGAGAAATATGCGCAAGTTGGCTGACGGACCCGTTACATACGATTTTGCTGCGAACCAACATCGCATAGATGTTGGTTTTTGTTTTGAATCCCAGCGCTATTTATGTCGACTACTGTGCATAGCTTAATCGCGCTTGGGGCAAGTTATATAGCGCGATACGCCGACAAGCCTGTTACGGGCTAAGAGAACTTATGTTAACAGGGAGGTGTATTGCCAAGAAGCCCGAATAGGAGGCTGGTAACTAAGTGAATAGGGAGTTGCGGCGGAAGATCGTAGGTATGGTCATCGCCTTGACGATAGTGGCTATCTGCAGCACGCCGCAGTTCAAGAGCGTCGTAAACTTCCCCGAAGAGGTCCGCCTGCAAAGTGGATCCACCGCCGACCTCCCGCTGAATATCCCCTTTGCGCTGTACGTCAGGTCCGACCGCCATGGCATGGTGAGGTTGAACGGCGAGCCCCTGGGCGACCAATGGCGGGTGGTGAACTCGCCTATCCGAATCGAGAGCGAGTCCGCCGGGCGGGTAAATCTCGAATTCAGGCTCTTCGGGCTGATTCCCTTCAAGTCCGTCGTCGTGGACATAATCCCCACCATTCACGTAGTGCCGGGTGGACAATCGATTGGAGTTGTTCTACAGGCCGACGGAGTCATCGTGGTGGGATTTGCGGCCGTGGAGGGCCCCGACGGGAGAGTGTACCATCCCGCCAGAGACAGGGGCGTGAGGGTCGGCGACGTCATCACGCACGTAGATGGACGGCCCGTGAGATCACAGCGGGAGCTGAGCGCCAAGATCCAGGCGGCGGGAGAATCCGGACGCGCGGTAACTCTGACCTTGCAGAGAGGCGAACAGACCCTGCAGCGCCCAGTACAGCCCCGCAGGGCGAAGGATGGGAGGTATCTCCTGGGGATCTTCGTTCGGGATAGCGCCGCTGGCGTCGGCACCCTTACCTTCCACGAGAGGACCACGGGTAAATACGTCGCCATCGGTCACGTGATCAGCGACTCCGAGACCAACCGTCCCATCGAGGTGCGGAGCGGTCAGATCCTCAGCGCGGAGGTCTCTACGGTACATCAGGGAAAGCAGGGCTCACCGGGTGAGAAGGTGGGGGTAGTTACCGGCAATGCGGTGGTCTTGGGGAACATCGAAAGGAACACTCCCTTCGGCATCGTAGGAACCCTGAAGACGGAGCTGGTCAATCCCTACTACGAATCCATCCCCGTGGCCCTGGCCTCGGAGGTCGTAGAGGGACCCGCCGAGATAATTACGGTGATCTCGGGAAGGCGCATGGAGAAGTTCCGCGTCGAGATATTGAGGGTCAGGCAACAGCGCTGGCCTGACGACAAGGGCCTGGTGGTGGAGATCGTGGACGAGCGCCTGCTACGCGCCACCGGGGGCATCATCCAGGGGATGAGCGGCAGCCCCATAATCCAAAAGGGGCGCCTGGTGGGAGCGATAACCCACGTGTTCGTAAACGATCCGACGCGGGGCTACGGAGTCTACGCCGAATGGATGTTGCGGGAATCTGGCATCTTGGAGGAACTACAGAGGCGATATGCCGAGAAGACGGAAGAGACCTCATTTTCGGGATATGGGAGAAGAAAGGCCTCGTAAAAGCGAGGCCTTTTTTGGTATTACAGGAGGATAATGGAATGCGCCTGTAGAATGGAAGGCACACACGATATCGCGGGGGAGGGATCGCCTTGCCGGACGAGTCGAGAATTCGCATCGTTCTCGCCGACGATAACCGTGAGTTCTGTGAGCTGGTACAGGCCTACGTAGAGGAACAGCGTGATTTGGAACTGGTGGGCATAGCTTACAACGGCCTGGAAGTCCTTGACCTTATAACAGAGCACAACCCCGACGTCGTCATCTTAGATCTCATAATGCCTCATCTCGATGGCCTGGGCGTGCTCGAGCGCCTGAATCAACTGCCCTTTGAGAGGCGCCCCAAAGTCATTATCCTAACGGCCTTCGGTCAGGAGAAGACCACCCAGAGAGTTGTTGATCTCGGCGCCGATTACTACGTTCTAAAACCCTTCAGCCTCGAAGTGCTGGTAAAGCGTATTCGACAGGTGGCAGGCAGGGAGGCCGAGGTCAAGAGGCCCATGGGGGTCGAGAACCAGAGCTACGAGGCAGAGATAGCGGCTATCTTACACGAGATCGGCATTCCCGCTCACATCAAGGGCTATCTCTACCTCAAGGAGGCCATAGGGATGGTCATACACCGGGTGGACCTCTTGGGCGGAGTGACGAAGGAGCTGTACCCGGCCATTGCCAAGAAGTTTAAGACCACCCCTAGTCGGGTCGAAAGGGCGATCAGGCACGCTATTGAGGTGGCCTGGAATCGGGGTAACATAGACGTGATCAACGATTTCTTCGGGCACACGGTAAGTCGGGACCGGGGGAAGCCCACGAACTCCGAGTTCATAGCTATGATCGCGGACAAGCTCCGCATGGAGTTCAACGCCTCTCATCCGAGGGTCTCACCGCGAAGAGCGGTGGACCAAGCATAGGCCCGCCCTGCCCGCACTTCATTCATCTTCCGGGGCCATCGTCTCCGGCAACTAGGGGACGGTGGCCCCCTTTTGTTGGTGGTCACAGGTGTTGAAGGCCCGAGCTCGTCGGGTCGTCACAGGCGCTTGGGTGGCTCTCGGGGTTGGAGTATGCAGCTATCTTCCGGCCCCGAGATGCCAATTTCTCTGGCCATTAACTGGGGCATAATAGCTATAGCTGGGTGGTGACCGGGTTGGTGATCAAAGGCGCCCTAAAGGCCGGCAGGCGAACGAAGGATCTGGTTTCCAGGTTGGCCGCCGGAGACGTCGCCCTCATCGACCACGCAGACCTGGATGAGATGGCGGCGAAGGGTCTCCTATCCCGCGGCGTCAGCTGCGTGTTGAACGCGTCCCAATTCTGTACCGGGAGGTATCCCAACCCAGGGCCGCAGATTCTCCTGAGAGCCGGAGTTCACCTGGTGGAGAGCCTGGGCGAGGTCGGCTTTCAACGTCTACGCGACGGCGACAGGGTAGAGGTTTGCCAGGGCAAGGTGTGGCGAGGGGGCGAAGTGGTGTGCGAAGGGAGGGTCTTCGACGAAGAGCTGCTGAGGGAGAGGCACGAGCTGGCTCGAAAGAACCTGCGGCATGAGCTCGACCAGTTCGTGAAGAATACGCTGGAGTACGTAGTCAGGGAAAAGGACCTCCTTCTGGCGTCGGTCGGCTTCCCGCCGCTGAAGACCGCTATGTCCGGGCGGCACGTGCTCGTGGTGGTGCGGGGCCACAATTACGAAGAGGACTTGGCCATGATCCGAGGATATGTGCGGGAGATCGCCCCTGTGCTCATAGGGGTGGACGGCGGGGCCGACGCTCTGCTGGAGTTCGGCCTCAGGCCGGACATCATCGTGGGCGATATGGACAGCGTCAGTGACCGAGCCCTGCGGTCGGGGGCGGAACTCATCGTCCACGCCTATCCCGATGGGACGGCGCCTGGTATGAGGAGGCTGGAGGGTCTCGGGCTCAGAGCCCAAAAGGTGCCTCTGGCCGGCACCAGCGAGGACCTGGCGCTTCTTTTGGCCTACGAGCAGGGCGCGTCGCTCATCGTCATCGTTGGCTCGCACTCGAACATGGTCGACTTCCTGGAAAAGGGCAGGAGCGGCATGGCCAGCACCTTCCTCACCCGTCTGAAGGTGGGACATATACTGGTGGACGCCAAAGGGGTGTCCAAATTGTACGCGGGGGGGTTCCGTCTGTCGCACTTGGCGGCCATGACGCTTTCGGCACTGGTTCCTCTGTTCCTGATCTCGGCCCTGTTCCCTCCGGTTAAGGACTACTTTCAGCTACTGCTAATGCGGATTCTTTTGCTGTTGGAGTTGTGAGTCCCTTGATCGACCAGAGAATCCTCATCCTGACCGTAAGTTCCATTTTCCTCGCGCTGGGCATAGGGATTGCCGTTGGGACGGCCCTGCCGGGGGAAGAGGTGTTATTGGAGGAACGAAACGCTCTCATCGCTCAACTCGAGGGCGAGTTCACACGGATCAGGGGGGAGAACGCGAGCCTGCGCACGAGGGTTCGCGACCTAGAGGCCCAGCTAAAGGCGGCCGAGGACTTCCAGCGACGGGTCATAGAGTCTGTGGTGGCCAATGCCCTGGTGGGAGTGAACTTGGGCATCGTAGAACACGGCAGCGGCGAGACTACACGGGGCGTGGTCGAGGACTTGAGGAGATGGGGGGCGGACTTGGCCTGGCAGGTGACCCTGGACCCGAGGGCCCTCGACGAGAGGCAGCTCGAGCATTGGGCCGAGCTCCTGAGGACGGAGGGACGGGGAGTAAAGGAGATAATGGCCGGGGTCACGGCCTACGTTTTGGAGGGCCTGCTGGGAGATAGCCGGCCGGCCCTGACGGGAGGAGCGGTTACCGTCGAGGGAAGGGCGGCCGGCGTCGACGCCATCTTGGTGTTAGCGGAGCCCTCTGCGGACCCTGTGGTGCTCGGCGCGGTGCTGGCGGCCGTGCGCGAGGCGGCGGGTGAGGGGCTGCCGGTGATAGTGGGAGAGGCGTCCTCCGGTGCTGCCGGCTTAGGGCAGGTGGGAGGACGCCTCGGGCTGGCAGTGGTGGATAACGTAGACCAGCCGCTGGGTCGCTTCTCCCTCGTGGCACTGCTTCTGGGAGCCGAGTGGGGCCACTACGGGGTCAAAGCGGGAGCGCGGGCGCCGCTCCCCTGGGGGTTCCTGGAAGATGCCCTCGAGCCGCTGGTCGGGCGATGAGCGTGTCGGTGATCATACCCGCCTACAACGAAGCCTCGACCATCGGGGCCACGGTACGAGCTGCCTCCCGGCTGAAGGGCGTTGTGGAGGTCGTGGTGGTGGATGACGGATCTCACGACTCCACGGCGGAGGAGGCCAGGTTGGCGGGAGCTAGGGTAATTAGACACGACGACAACAGGGGCAAGGGACAGGCCATGATGACGGGACTCTCGGCTGCGGCCGGGGACATCGTGCTCTTCCTCGACGGTGACCTGGAGGAGACGGCTGCCGCGGCCTGGGCCCTGGTGGAGGCGGTGAGGGGGGACAGGTGTGACCTGGCTGTGGCGGCCTTCCCCCGCCGAGGCACCTCGGCGGGGTTTGGTCTGGTGAAGAGACTGGCCCGGCTGGCCGTACGCGCGTTGGGCAAGGCTGACCTCACCGAACCCCTGTCGGGGCAACGTGCCATACGTAGGGCCGATCTCGAACAGATACTGCCTCTCTTTGACGGTTTCGGGGTTGAACTTGCCATGACCATCGACTTGCTTCGCCTGGGCCGGCGGGTGGCGGAGATTCCGCTGCCGATGAGGCACAGGCGTACGGGAAGGGACGTACGGGGCTTCATCCATAGGGCGCGACAGTTGGCTTGGGTGCTCAGGGTGATAGCGTCAAGGTGTCGCGGGGGGCGGAGATAGTGGCGGTGTTCCTGGCCGGCCTGGTCGTCGGCTGGGCCCTCGTCGGGCCCCTGATCGAACTGGCCGCCCGAGCCGGCGCGGTCCGGGCCAATTATCGCGGTGACGGTGTTCCCACCTCCGGCGGGGTGGTCTTCGTCCTGACGACCGTCTTCACCCTCGTGCCGGTGTTGCTGGTAGACGGGAACCCGGAGGTCATGGGCGGCCTGACCATCGCCTTGGGCATGGGGTTCGTGGGGTTCCTCGACGACGCCTGGGGCCTCGAGGGGGCAAAGGGATTCAGGGGTCACCTCGCTATGTTGTTCCGGGGTCGGGTGAGTACGGGCCTCCTGAAGGCCCTGCTCGGCGGGCTGGTGAGCCTGGCCGCGGTTGCCACCTGCGGGTTCGAAGGCCCGGAGCTCCTGGCCCGAGCGGCGGTGGTGGCCCTGTCGGCGAATGCCCTCAACCAACTGGACCTCCGCCCAGGCCGAGCGGCGTCCGTCTTCGCCCTGGGGGCTTCCCTCATCGCCCTCGCCGGCTTTCGTTCCCCGGTGATACTTTCACCGCTTGGGGCAGTCCTGGCTTACCTTCCACGGGATGAGGCGGGGGAGGTGATGATGGGGGATACAGGCGCCAATATCCTCGGTGGCCTGCTCGGGCTGGCCTTGGCCCTGTTCGCTGGTGCTGGGCTGTATCTTATCCTGGCCGGCCTGGTCGCCTTCAACTTGGTGGCAGACAGCATGTCCCTCACCAAGTTATTACAGGCCCTGAGATCTAAAAGGGATTTTTCTGACAACGGCGAATAGTAATCTGGGGCCAAAAGCGAGATCGGAGGAGGCGATTGCCGTGATACTGAGCTCTGTCGGTCCCGCGGAGCACGAGGAAGTCGTGTTCTGTTGGGACCGATCGTCGGGTCTGAGAGCTATCATCGCCATACATGACACCTCGCTCGGACCCGCTCTAGGTGGATGCAGAATGTGGCCTTACGATACGGAGGAGGAGGCTCTTGAAGACGCCCTTCGACTATCCGAGGGGATGACGTATAAATCCGCAGCGGCCGGTTGCAATTACGGTGGAGGAAAAGCAGTTATCTGGGGCGACCCAGAGACGGACAAGTCAGAGCATCTATTCCGCGCCCTCGGTAGATTCGTAGAGAGTTTAAGGGGGCGCTTTATTACGGGCACCGACGTCGGAACGACGCCCGAGGACTTCGTGATCGCCGCGCAGGAGACTTCCTACCTTGTGGCCCTTCCTGAGGAGTACGGTGGTAGCGGGGACACTTCGATAATAACGGCCTTTGGGGTCTGGCGCGGGATGAAGGCCTGTGCTAAGGAGACTTGGGGCGAGGATTCATTGGAGGGCAGGACGGTGGCCGTCCAGGGGTTGGGAAAGGTCGGTGCCAAGCTCGTGCGGCATCTGGTGGAGGAGGGCGCGCGAGTCATCGGCTCTGATGTCAACGAAGAGAACGTGCGCAGGGTGGCGGAGCAATACGGTATAGAGGTGGTCTCACCGGAGGAGATCTACGACGTGGAGGCCGATGTGTTCTCCCCCAACGCTCTGGGAGGGGTGATTAACCCGTCCACCTTGGGGAGGCTGAAGTGTAAGATCATCGCCGGGGCCGCGAACAACCAGCTCTCCGATGATTCCCTGGCGGATGAGCTGAGGGCCCGCGGTATTCTGTACGCGCCGGATTACGTTATCAACGCCGGCGGACTGATACAGGCGGCCGACGAGCTGGATGGATATGTGAAGGAACGGGCCTTCAAGAAGGCCGCCGGCATCTATCAGCGGCTGGCGAGGGTGTTCCAGCTGGCGGAGGAGAACGATGTGTCGACGGTGGTGGCCGCCAATCTCATGGCCAAGGAGAGAATAGAGAAGGCACGCGAGTTGAAGAGGACATATCTGCCGAGATGAGGATACTCGTCATTAACCCAGGTTCAACTTCAACTAAGCTGGCGGTCTTCGATGGTAAGAGGGTGCTCTTCGAGAGGACCGTACGGTCCGATCCGCCCGCGGAGCCGGAGCTCGACATGAGGGTGCGCCGCTCGCTGGTAGCCGACTGGCTGCGGGAGGTGGGCGTCACGAGCTTGGATGCCGTGGTGGCCCGCGGGGGCATACTGAGACCTCTGCCGCCGGGCGTCTACGAGGTGGGTAGCGCCATGGTGGAGGAGCTCATCAAGGGCCTTCACGGCTGGCACGCCTCGAACCTCGGGGCGCCGCTCGCGCAGGAGTTCGGTCGCCTCTTCGGTTGCCCTGCCTACGTGGTCGACCCCGTATCGGTGGACGAGATGATCCCCGAGGCGAGGCTGTCCGGCTTGAAGGAGGTCCCGCGCAGGAGCCTTTTCCACGCGCTCAATATCAGAGCCATAATCCGGGACGTGTGCGGCGAGCTCGGCAGGTCCCCGGACGACTTCAATGCTGTGGTCGCTCACCTCGGCGGCGGGACATCGGTGGTGGCGGTGCGGGGCGGTCGGGTCATCGACGTTAACAACGCCAACGAGGAGGGCCCTTTCAGCATGGAGAGAGCTGGCGGCGTCCCGGCCGTCGGGCTGCTGAAGTGGGTCTTCGCTCGAGGGTTCGACCTGGAGAGCGCGGTGCGTCGGTTGGTCGGGGGCGGCGGGATGATGGACTATCTCGGGACGAGGAGCCTTGAGGAAGTGGAATCCAGAATGCTGAAGGGCGACGAGAAGGCTAGGCTGGCGTGGGAGGCGTTGGCCTACCAGGTGTGCAAGGAAATCGGGGCTATGACTGCGGCCCTGGGCGGGAGGCCCGACGCCATCATCCTGACCGGAGGCATGGCCAGGTCAACTCGTCTCACGAGCAGGATAAGGGAGCGGATAGGGTTCCTGGGCGAGGTCCTCGTCCGCCCAGGCGAACAGGAGATGCGGGCCCTCGCCGACGGGGCGATAGAGGTGTTGACCGGTAAGACGAAGCCCATGCGCTATCCTCCTCCCGAAGGAAGGACCCAGTCGTGATAAGAAGCAGTGAGGATTTAATGGACGTGGCACGGACCCGGGGCCCCGTCAGCATGGCAGTAGTCTGTCCGTACGACGTGGAGACGCTGGGCGCCCTGGGGGCGGCTGTTCGAGAGGGCATAGCGCGTTTTGTGCTCGTCGGGGAAGGGGACAGGGTCGTGCAGACGGCCGAGGACGCCGGCCTCGATATCGATGAGCTTGGTAGGTTGGTGGCCGTTCCGGATCCCCAGGCCGTGGAGGTGGCGGTGACCCTGGCTCGGGAGGGCCAGGTTGGGGCCCTTATGAAGGGCATGGTGTCGACTGCGGCCTTTTTACGTGGGGTGTTGGACAGGTCCAGGGGGCTCCGCCGCGAGGGGCTGTTGAGCCATGTGGCCCTGTTGGACATCCCTTCCTACTCCAAACTGCTGGCCGTCACGGACGGCGGTATCAACGAGCTGCCCGGCGTGGCAGAAAAGGAGTGGATACTGAGAAACTACCAAGTAGTCGCGCGCGCCCTCGGGGTCCGTGAGCCGCGCGTGGCCCTGTTGGCCTCTTCTGAGAGTGAGGGCCGTATCAAGGCCAACGCGGAAGCGGTCGTGCTGAGGGAGCGGGCAAGGGTTGCCTTTCCGGATATGCGGGTAGAAGGACCGATAGCCCTGGATGTGGCCGTCTCGGCCCGCGCCGCCCGCGTCAAAGGCGTCGAAGGGCATGTGCCGGGCGAGGCCGACTGCCTCCTCGTGCCCAACATAGAGACGGGAAACGCCCTCTGCAAGGGCCTGGTGTACTTCGCCGGCGCTATCTTCGCAGGGGTGGTTGTGGGAGCGAGAGTACCGTTGGTGCTTCTGTCTAGGGCGGATCTCGAGAGGAGCAAGCTGGCGTCCATCGCCCTCGGGACGGTCCTGGTGACGGCCGAGGGTTGAAAGGCCGAGCAGAGGGATTCTACAGGTGACGGTACGGCACAAATCGAAACTGGGAGGTGCATGTCGTGAAGGTCTTCGAACTAATGGGGAAGCACGATCATGAACAGCTGGTTTTCTGCAACGACGCAGCATCGGGCCTGAGGGCCATCATCGGTATTCACAATACGACCTTGGGGCCGGCTCTCGGTGGATGTAGGATGTGGCCGTACAAGAGAGAGGAAGATGCCATCGTCGACGTGTTGAGGCTGTCGGAGGGCATGACTTATAAGAACGCGGCCATGGGGTTGAATTTCGGGGGCGGCAAGGCCGTGATCATAGGCGACCCCCGCTCTGACAAGAGCGAAGAGCTGTTCCGGGCCTTCGGTAGATTCGTAGATAGCCTGGGCGGTAGGTACATCACCGCCGAGGACGTGGGCACCTCCACGGACGACATGACCTTCGTGAACATGGAGACCGATTACGTTCTGGGGCTGCCGGGGCGCAGCGGGGATCCGTCTCCGCTCACCGCCTACGGCGTTTACCGAGGCATGAAGGCCTGTGCGAGGGAGGTCTACGGTACGGAGAGCCTCAAGGGCTTGAGGGTAGCGGTGCAGGGCTTGGGTCACGTGGGATATGTCCTCTGTCAGCACCTGGCCGATGAGGGCGCCAAGCTGGTGGTCACGGACATTTACGAGGACCGCGTGACCAGGGTGGAGAAGGATTTCGGTGCCAAGGCCGTCTCCCCCGAGGATATCTATGCGGTCGACGTTGACATCTTCGCGCCCTGTGCCCTCGGGGCTGTGATCAACGACGAGACCCTTCCCCAGTTGAAATGTAAGATAGTTGCTGGTGCTGCTAACAACCAGCTGGCCGAGCCGCGTCACGGTGACCTGCTGCAGCAGAAGGGCATCCTGTATGCGCCCGACTTCGTCATCAACGGCGGCGGGGTGATTAACGTCAGCGAGGAGCTGTCCGCAGGAGGATACGATAGCGACCGGGTCTACGCGAGGGTATCGAAGATCTTCGACAAGATCCTCAGGGTGATCGAGATATCCAAGCGGGAGAATATCCCCACCTACGAGGCTGCGAATAGGATGGCTGCGGAGAGGATCGCCAAGATCGGCGCTCTCAAGAGGATACACCTGCCGCGGTGAAGCCATGGAAATAGTAGAGAGACCCACGAGGCGGATCACCATTCTAGTCGGTGGATTCGGCAGCGGTAAGACCGAGACGGCGATAAACCTGGCTCTGCGTACTGCTCGCGGTGGAGAGAGATGTTACCTTGCCGACCTCGACCTGGTGACTCCCTTCTTCAGGTCACGCGAAGTTGGTTCAGTCCTGGAGGAGGCCGGAGTAAAGGTGCTGTTCCCCCCGGCCCGGTTCACGCAGACCGACCTGCCGGTACTTCCTCCTGCCTTGCACCATGCCATAAGGGATCGGACCGCTCGTGTTATACTGGACGTGGGCGGCAGCGAGGTGGGGGCCAGGGCGGTGGCGGGGTTTGCGGAGAGCTTGGCCCGGGAGGAATACGATGCGTTGTGCGTAGTGAACCCCAGGCGGCCCTTCGTGATGACCGCGGACGAGGTGGTTCGAAGCCTGCGGGGCATTGAACTCGTCTCCCGCCTTCGGATCACCGGACTGGTGGCCAACCCTCACGCCTCGGGCAGGACGGATTGGCGCGTAATACGCACTGGGATCCACGTGGTTGAGGAGGCCGCCCGGCGATTGGGCCTGCCCATAAAGTTCGTGTGCCTGCATTTTGAGAGAGCCGTGGACAAGGCCCCCTTCGAGATCGCCTACCCAGTTCTACCGCTAGAACTGTACATGCGCCCGCCGTGGGATGACCTTCAGTCGGGGAGGTAATGTGATGGATCGTAAGGTGATATTCTTTGAAGATCGGTGCAAGGGCTGCGAGCTGTGCATCACCGTCTGTCCCGTCAACATAATCTACATGGCGGAACACATAAACAGGCAGGGTTACCACCCGGCGACGGTAACGGATCAAGACAAGTGTATCAGCTGCGGGCTGTGTGCCCGCATATGCCCCGATACGGTAATAGAGGTGTTCAGAGAGGACCGGCGGAAGTGAAGTCGTCGGGGTGTGCGAGGAGGTGTGCATGTTGGGAGAGTTGTTGCTAATGAAGGGCAACGAAGCAGTGGCTGAGGCCGCTATCCGGGCAGGATGTCGTCATTTCTTCGGCTATCCCATCACGCCGCAGAACGAGCTGCCCGAGTACATGGCGCGCAGGCTTCCGGAGGTCGGCGGGGTCTTCGTGCAGGCCGAGAGCGAGGTCGCAGCGATCAATATGGTCTACGGTGCCGCTGGCGCGGGCGCCCGAGTCATGACCTCATCCTCGAGTCCGGGTATCAGCCTCAAGCAGGAGGGGATCTCCTATCTGGCGGCATCGGAACTGCCCTGCCTCATCGTGAACATGATGCGGGGCGGGCCGGGCCTGGGAGGCATACAACCAGCGCAATCAGACTACTTCCAGGCCACCAAGGGCGGAGGGCACGGTGATTACCACCTGATAGTGTTCGGCCCTGAGTCCGTGCAGGAGATGGTTGATCTCACTCCGCTGGCCTTCGACCTGGCTGACCGCTATCGCAACCCCGCGATGATCCTCGGCGATGGTATCCTCGGCCAGATGATGGAGCCCGTTGAGCTATCGGAGATGCTCGACGTACAGCTGCCCCCGAAGGAATGGGCCACAACGGGCCGTAGCGGGGGGAGGAGACACGTGGTGAGCTCCTTGTATCTGGACTCTTCGGAGCTTGAGAAGCTTAATAAGAGGCTGCAGGATAAGTATCTAGAGATTATGAGGACGGAGCAGCGGTGGGAATCCCTCGACGTCGAGGGGGCCGAGGTCGTGCTGGTGGCCTACGGTACCACAGCCCGGGTTGTCAAGAGCGCCATGAACCTGGCTCGGGAGGAGGGAATCAGGGTCGGCCTCATTAGGCCCATCACCCTGTGGCCCTTCCCCACCAAGGCCTTCGAGTCACTAGAAGATGTCGGGCGCTTCCTGGTGGTCGAGATGAGCAGCGGTCAGATGGTGGAGGACGTCCGCCTGGTGGTGAACGGCCGCTGGCCGGTGAGCTTTTACGGGAGAACCGGTGGAGTGGTACCCGACCCGAAGGATATTCTGGCCAGGATACGGGAGCTGGCCCGAGGAGGCGGAACACGGTGAAACAGGTGTTTAAGCGCCCCCAGGCACTCAGTGATACCGTGATGCACTACTGTCCGGGATGCACCCATGGTATTGTCCACAGGCTGGTGGCGGAGGCCATAGATGAGCTGGGAATTCTCGATCGCACCATAGGTGTGGCCTCGGTTGGCTGTTCGGTGCTGGCCTACGAGTACTTCGAGTGTGATTTCCAGGAGGCCGCCCACGGCAGGGCCCCCGCCGTGGCGACGGGCATAAAGCGGGTCCTCCCGGACAGGGTGGTGTTCACCTACCAGGGTGACGGCGACCTGGCGAGCATCGGGACCGCCGAGATCATACACGCAGCTACGCGCGGTGAGAAGATCACGGTGATCTTCATAAACAACGCCATCTACGGAATGACAGGCGGGCAAATGGCCCCCACGACCCTTCTCGGCCAGAAGACTACCACGACGCCGAGGGGGCGGTTAGCTGAATACCACGGTCAGCCGATTAGGATATGCGAGATGATCAAGGAGCTCGACGGGGCGGCATACGTGACCCGCGTCGCGTCGAACAGCCCCCGCAACATCGCTGTGGCCAAGAGGGCCATCCGGAAGGCCTTCCAGGTGCAGCTTCTGGGGCTGGGCCTGTCTCTGGTGGAGGTCCTGTCCACTTGCCCCACGAACTGGGGGCTCACCCCTGTAGAGTCGATGAAGTGGCTCGAGGAGAAGATGATGCCGCACTATCCCTTAGGCGAGTTCAAGAGCCCTGGGGAGGTGAAGTAGATGCTTCACGAGATCCTTATCGCCGGGTTCGGCGGCCAGGGGGTTATGTCCATGGGGATGCTCCTCGCTTACGCTGGCATGACCGAGGGGCTCAAGACCTCGTGGATGCCGTCTTACGGCCCTGAGATGCGGGGAGGTACTGCCAACTGCTCGGTCGTCATCGCGTCGGATGCTATCGGATCCCCGCTGGTTACCGAGCCGTCGGGACTGGTGGTCATGAACCTCCCCTCCTTGGAGAAGTTCGAGCGCAAGGTGAAACCCGGGGGACTCATGGTCATTAATAGCTCGCTGGTGAAGAAGAAGGCCTCCAGGGACGACATAGAGGTGCTGTACGTGCCCGCAAACGACATCGCCGATGAACTAGGAAATCCCCGCGTGGCCAACATGGTCGCCCTCGGTGCCTTTGTGGCTAAGCTCAGGCCGGTCAAGCTGGATTCGGTAAAGGCCTCGCTCAAGAAGGTACTGCCGGAGCGACGGCATGACTTGATTCCACTGAACGAGAGGGCGCTCGACAGGGGCGCCGGATTAGTGGATTAGTTTTCGCGTGTTGGAGGGGTTGACGATGGAGGAGAAGGCGGCTCAGAAGGTGAGCGTGACCGAGATCGAGTCTTTGCTGTGCCAGCTTCCGGGGATTCTCTCGACCAGGGTTGTGGTTAACGATTGGGGAGCGGTAGAGGAGGTTCACGTCCTGGCCACGACCGAGAGGACGGCAAAGCAGGTCGTGAGAGACGTGGAGAGCTCTCTCGCAGCTAAGTGGGGGCTCAACATTGACCACAAGAAGATAAGCGTGGCCCAGGTCGAGGAGAAGAAGGACGAGCCGAGACCCACTCGCCTGAAGCTGGTGGGAATGCAGGTCCGGACCGACACCGGCAACGTTCGACTGCGAGTGCAGGTGTCCCTCGAAGATAGTGAAGGCAACGCCTATGCCGGCGAGGCCCAGGGGCCCAACAGCCAGACCGCATCGATGCGGGCTGCGGCTGATGCTGTTGTACAGGCGTTAACGAAGGCCGCCGGGCCGGGTGCAGGTTTCGTCCTCGAAGACGTGGCGCTGATCTCTATGCGGGACTATAAGGTCGTCGTCGCGATGGTTACGCTGCTCGACTCGCGCGGCAACGAACAGGTATTGACGGGGTCATGCATTGCCGACGTGGATTTAGTGGAGGCAGCGGCGAGGGCGACCTTGGATGCTACCAACAGGCGCCTACAGAAGCTTATGCAAAACCGGCGAGATGGGTAATGAGGGAGGAAGAGGCCGCGCACGGGTGATGGGGTGATTTAAGAAGTGCGCGGCCTGATGGTGAGCGGTAACAAGCTTTGAAACGGGAACGGTACGGGTTGCCCGTGAGGTCAGCCTTCGCAACCGCGATATTTCTTCACTATCCTGGGTACCGTTGTCTGTTGGCCATAGCTGGCCACAAGATTTGCCGGAGCAATAGTGAGAGTAGACGGCTGAACAGTATCTAGCCCATGTTGAAGTAGTTAACCGTTCGGGTGGATGTCTATCGATTTGGATGCGAAGTCCGGGATTCATCCACACAGGTGTCCTTTCCCGTCGCTAAGGATGATGCCGCGAAGGCTAGCACGTATTCCTCCAGAATATCTACGCACCTACGGTGTAAGTACGGCATTCACAGCAGGGGAGCGTTGTCGATTGGTATCCGCCTGTGGTTTCCAGACAGCTGGTCCCAGCGAAGCCTCCTTATCGACAGCATCAGTTCGGTGATGCTTCCTTCCATTGTGAAATTATCTCAGCTAAGAACCGCCTCACAGGTCCGCGCTGTATTTTATGGTGAGCAAACTGGTTGGTGTAGCTGCGAAGACAACCGTAGCAGCTTTCATCCTCACCGCAACCGCATCTGCCGTCAACACGGTCATGAGCCGCTTTGAGTGAGGCGAAAATGACATATTCCTCTTCCAAGCAGGCAACCAGCCCGGCGCCACCCGGCACATTATCGTATAACACAATCGGCAGAACCCGTCCGCTTCCATGAGCCACTGTAGTGTTTAGGTCAGCGGGGGGCACCTCTAACACCTCTGCTGCGCCCCCTACTAACGCGTAAGCTAGCGAATACGTAAACCAGAGCGGGTCTACATCCTCAGCAGGTCCATTGAGAAACTGAATTCTTAGCACATCTGTAATGAATTCGTGGCCTAGGGTAAGTTGTGCCAATGTTCCAGAGCAGTGTCTGCCCTGGGGCGTTTCATGGGGTTGTTTCCTTTCGCTAAATCCGGCACCACAGCTCTGGCAGATGAAGAAACCCTGACCCCTGCGACCTTCGCAAATGACTCCCATTTTGCCTGGGCATGCCTTGCTGACCCTCAGGAGAGGAGTCCTCTCTGGGATCTCAACGGTCGACTGTTCTTTACCGGAGAACCCTATGAAAAACGGGCGGGTGCCGAACAGCCTCACCGGTCGGCCCTTGGGCTCTCTTGGCTTGGCAACTGATGTTACGAATCCAAACCTGGGGATCACATACTGCCGCGTTGCGGTCATCTTACCACAGCACCTATCTACAGGTGGCTCGTCACCGGGGTTCCACGTATCGAAGCGATTGTGGTCAGTGCACCTTCTGTAAAATCGACGTTCCCATGCGCGCTCAGCCACTATCTTCAAGCCATAAGAAGTGAGCAACTTCTTGTTCGCGACTAATTGGCTGCCAGGTGCAAATTCTGCTATGGCGATATTGAGATCCCTCTGCAGTTGTACGGATTGCGTATCGTGACTGTTGCTCTGTGTATCGAGTTCTACCACATCGACAGGGAACCCGTATTTTGGAATCACCGCCTTGCGGGACAGGTAAGAGAGGATGTCCTCCTCGGCAATCGTTTTCGCTCTCCTTCTCGCCCACTCGGCCATTTTGTACTTTCCCTTGTCGCGGCACTCTCGTTCCAGCTTTTTTACGCTGCAATAATCGCTGGTTAGCTCCGCCTCGGCCTGAGCAAACCTGCTTTCCTCACCACCGGAGTATTGGAGAGAGATGTAGTCGATCCACTCTCCCCTCAATAGACCGAGTTTTTCGTGCATGTTGACAGGGATTATCTCCACCAGCGAGCGTTCGATCTCAGCTTGATTTTGCCTCAGGAATGCCCGAAAATCGGCTACAGCCGATGGGTTCTCCAAGTCCCCAAAGAAGAGCTCTACGTTTCCAAATCGATCTGGGTATGCTCGGAAGAACTTTGAGATAGCCACCGCCGTGATATGTCGGAGCAAAATCTTCTCGTTTTGGAGCCTTAGCACTGGCGGTTTAGTAAGACCACGTAGCATACGCGAGGGCTCGGTGAAGTGGTAGAGGTCGTGGGGTGAGCGACGACAATAGGTAATGGCGATGCCTGGGCTTCCTGGACGTCGACCTGCCCGTCCGACGCGCTGGACATAGTTAAAGGTCTCAGGCGGAACGTTGCGCAAAAAAACTGTGTCAAGGTCTCCAAGGTCAACCCCTAACTCAAAAGTTGTGGAGCAGCTCAGAACATGAATTCGACCTTCCTTGAACTCTGCCTGGAACTCACGGGCCTTCTCGCGGGCTAATTGAGCCGTATGCTCTTCAACCCGCAAGCGGCCCGGTAAGTCGGTTTCGTAAAGGTAACGGTAATGATTCGGTTCGAGGTCGACTACAGCCACCTCTTTTAGCTTTCCTGGGCAACCGATTCTGGCACAGAGGCCGCCTAGAGGAACTGCCTGGAGGCGTCCGCACGTGTCGCATTGAAAGACTCGGTCGTTCTTCTTCAACGCCTGAAACCTCCACCAGGCAGAATTTAGTCTTCGAGCATCGCCTGCTTTGAGCAGAAGACGGCTCGCCTCAAAAGGAGCGTGGTGGTCATAACGGTCAAAGGCCTCCCATATCTGCCGAAGAGTCTGGATGGCCAGGTGTTCGGCCTCATCCTCTGATAAACCCTTTTGAACCAGCAGCCTTTTCAAGAATTTGGCTCTAACACCTTGGGGTCCATCCCAGCTGCGGACCCCGCTCTGGGTTCTCGGCCGGCCAACTCGAACTCGGGTCTGTGGCTTTTGCAATTGTAGGTCGGACCAGGAAACCGAGGCAAGGGGTTCACTGTGCTGAAGCTCAATCGCCCCTTGGTTTCTCATGGAGTCTATCAGGAAATACAGCAGGTCCATAGCTTCGGCTTCTGTTAAATTCCACGGTTCTTCAAGCAGCAAATCTGGAACGCGAAACCACTCGGGCCAGCTTATGGTCCAGCGCCCCAGACCTACTCCCTCAAGGGATAGCCTTTTCTCATCGGTTAAGAATTCGCGGCATACAGCTATCCATGCTTGGCGCCGCACGCTCAAGTCTGATGCCTGTGGATCAGAAATGCCCCTGGACTGTATTTGATTCTTGAGTTCTTCAACAAGGTCGCTCAGGGACAGGCCTTCTTGAGAATACTGCCTCAGCCTACGGGCAGATTCTAGGATTAGGTTTCGGTACAGAATGTCCTGATAGGAACGGTCCAGGTACCAGGCGAAAAAGGCAGCGTCTAGCCGTCCATCGGCAAAGGCCAGGACCTTCTTTCTTCTCTGTGGCAAAAGTTGGTATAGAGCCGTGGCGATAACGGCGTGGGGTCCATCACTGCCGTGTACTACTTCTCTAACGGGGTCATGTCCACGGTAACCGCACACGGCGCAGCGCGGAATTTGGTCTTCCCGCTCCCTGGCTGCATCTTGTTTTTCTAATCGCAGCACTGTCTCGTGGTCGCAACTTGGCTGCAGTCCCTCGCGCCAAAGAGCCTTACATTGGAGGCATCTAGCTAGCCCCCTAATCCGGTTGGAGAATTTGTGTTAAGGTTGTACAATCAGGT
>ENA-OSAE01000100-OSAE01000100.1-marine-sediment-metagenome-genome-assembly--contig:-NODE-100-length-62381-cov-24.914049_pt1 | contig 62381 bp, 58 predicted proteins | sample MGYA00237870_ERZ529317 | MGnify/ENA primary metagenome ERZ529317 (study PRJEB26369, sample SAMN03142812) | marine sediment metagenome | biome: marine; feature: borehole; material: sediment... | reverse complement strand
TCCACGGGGCTTTACCTTCCAGCCACAATTTGGCTACTCTTTTCGTAGCTCCACCCCCACCACGTTCGTAAAGCAGCCAGAAAGGTAGTTCAAAATGAGTTAGGTGCCGACTCCAGTTAGTACCCGTCAATAGACTCCTAGCTACTGCGATGAATAGCTGGGTATCATCACTATATTCACCAGCATTAATTGTTTCCTCATACGCCAGGTAGCGGGTACCCGAGCGGCGACGCCATGCCTGGAATTCAACCCCGAAATTTCGCTGATACTTCTCCCCAATCCGTCCACTCCTGGTTTCTTGTGGCCAGCCCAGGGCATCTCCGATTGCAGCTCCCAAAAACGCACCTAGTATGCGGTCCTCAGTTACATGCTTATCCAAGCTATTCATTAGTGGACACCTCAACAATCTCTTCGGGCGGACGCTCTCCGCGTTCTATAAAATCTCTCCACGAATTATCAAACAGATGGGGACAAACCACCCATGGAACCTCCACGACGTCTGGCATGAATTCGCGAGCAAACCTCAATCGGTTTCTTTCTTCAATCAGCTGGCCTCTACTTCCTACGGCGACGGCAAGAATCTTGTTTCGAGGTACGTTCCGGTGAACCAGAACCTCGGCCTGTCCATCGGTCGGACAACATTCTAACATGCGTTCCGCTCGTCGATACGTAAAACCATATGCCCCTCTTGACAATGGGCGAAATAACGAGAGAAAACCGCTATACCCTGAGACCACGTGCCGCCCAAATGAAGCTGCTGCATTGCGCGGGCAGAATGAAGTGCCTTCCCTCCACACCAGGGAAGGGTCAATAAATAGTATTACCCAATCCTGAAACACCGGATCTTGTTTTTTCACTCTGTTTAAGTACCAACTATTTGGGTATTCAACGCTGCAACACACATAGTCAAGATACCCATCAAGTCGATGCGGGTCATTGTAGTTCGCCACGTCCGGTGATTGTTCCATAAGCAACTTCGTGGAAAGTACGCCTTCCGGATTTCCTAAAATATACGGTAACTTGCGCGCTTGAGTAAAATGGCATAGCCGGCTAATCCTTCGCTTCTCTACTTCTCGCCGAATAGCCTCTCGATCATCCACTGAGATCAACTGCCTCATATAGATCATCTTGACGAGGAAGCAACCGTGTTAATTCGGTCGTGTGGAACAGCAACAAGCTGCTCTTGGCCCGGGTGACCCCTACATATAGCAATCGGGCCTCGTCAGAAAGCGTTCTATCTTGATTATCAGATACAGCCAATTCATGAGGATCGGGCATTTTATCATCGTCACACCGAGGAATAAGCACAGCATCGAACTCTAGGCCCTTAGCCGCGTGAAATGTCCCCACCCACACCGTCGGTTCAAACGTCCATCTTTTAGCATCCCTGCGCAAACGGCGCACTAAACACCCCGCTTGCAATAACTTCCTGACAAATTCCTTTTCAACTTGCCGTTTACGTAAGAGAACGGCTACTGACTGGTTACGTGCCAACTCCGCCGCTTGTTCGGCCACAACGTCTAGTTGATGTTGATCATCCCTGCATTTGACTACTGTAGTAAACTATTGTTAAAATCCTTCTTTATTGGAACTTCATCCCAGAACAGCTCTCAAAGTTTACCGATATGACGCGATGGGCCACTCACAGTAGAGGTGTCTTTCCGGATCGGATTAGTCTCCTATGTCGGTGTACCGGAGTAAATTATTTTTTCCAACACACACCTATGAATCAGGGATTTACGCTGTGGTCAGTTTCGGCCTTCAGCAGGACAAAATGCTCATGAGATGGTTGCAAGTCCGCTTAGGAAATCAACTTATTGCCACTTTTGAGTACCGGCTAACTATGTAAAATCATCGATGTAACGCTAGAAGTGACCATTAGCGCCCCCCGGTACCGCAGGGCCGGGGTCATCGATATCTTGCTATGGATCGAGCCTTAAAGAGTCATCGACGTACTGCTCTACGCAGGCATTAAGAAAGTCATCGAACTGGTGGTATTCAACAGGAACAGGTAAGCGTTGGCTGTTTTCTTTTCTTTCCAGCCCCCGCAGGTACCGCGGAGCGGGCCATAGGAGCTAAATAACAGGATCCCCAACACCATACTTTAACAAACTATCGTCTGTCATAATAGATGGGATAGACAAAGGTATTCTCCTCTGTGATGCGGCGCATGGAGGCTATATCTTGAAATTACATGTCGCCCGTATGTCTACTCTTAACCTACCATCATAAGAACCATGTGCGCATATCAATCGCTTCAAGCAAATCCCTTCAGTGATCCTTCCTGCTGTGTTAGGTTGCCTTTCGAATTCGCACCTAGACCGCCGGCCCGCCACCGATACCGACGTAGGCAACTCCAGGGGGGTAAACTGCCGAGAAAGTCCTTTTCTCTTAACCCCAGTGTCTTAGCTATAGAGTCTACATCGCCTTTATCCAACCTATGAGCGATCTTCTGATTGGTTTCTTGGAGAATATCTCGACTAATACTTGTGTTCCGGCAAACAAGAAAGATCCCCTCCCCTAACTTCCGGACCTCTTGAAGAATACCGATCAGTTCCCTTTCTATTCTCTTATTTGACCCAACGACCTGGGGTGCCCCATCTATAATCGTCACATGACAAACGGGAGCTTCTTCTTCCACCTCAACCAGACGCATGAAATGACTTTTAGCCTGTCGCAGGAGAAAGAACGTAAGCAAAGCTACCGCCAGTCGGTGCTCCACCGTAAGGTGTTTCACCCGAACGGTCATGGATGTAAAGAACATTTCTGAGGATCGAAGCTGGTTTCGGCACAGAATAAGCGACCGAGGTTTCCCTGAGACAATCGGCTCAGCCTTCGCTCTAGGGCGCCCACTGTCTCTCGTGGGGAGTTTACCCGGCCGAGTAGCTCTCGAACATCCGCGAGAGTTGGTGTTAGACGTCTCTGGTAGGCCAACTTCACCGCATTGGTAAGGGCAATTTTCATCGGTTCGGTCAGTTTCATGAGTTCCTTCTAGCCAACGAGATCCAACACGATTGAAATATAGTCTTCGATCGTCTCCCGTGTAACCTCTGGGTGGTAGAAGCGCGGGTCAAGGATATTCCAGGTGAAGGAGATCTCGTCTGGCCCGGGTCTGACCGTAGCAGTTGGCGGAACGCTAACGACGCCCCCCAACTTCCTTCATGAGACCAACGTATTCATCGTGCCAATCGACAATTGTTACCGGCACACCAGTCTTGACCAGCTCAAGAGCCAACCGCTTGGTCGTTACACTTTTGCCGCTACCGGTAGTACCAAAGATGGCTGTGTGAGTGGTAGCCATCTTCAACGGGTACTCCATTTGGCCAACAGCGGTTAGTTTTTCGAGACGATCGTTCTCTCCGAGTTCAAGTCGCTCACAAAGATCACGCAGTTCCTTTGCGGATACAAGGTACCCGAGAATAAGCTCACCTTTGATTCGACGCCTTGGGTATTCAGACTCCTTGTTGTCCTCCTCCATGCCCCTCTTCTTGTCCCCCTGCACCGACCTGGCTTCTCCCTCTTTCGGTTTACCTAGCAGTTCCCAACCAGAAACACGTGGTTGTGATCCCGTGCCGGAATAAGAAAGTGCACGATAATCCTGTTTGACCCGACCCCGGTGGAGGTTTTTGGGAAGAAAACTTTGAAAACGGGACCAATAAGCAGCGGCTCCATCATCATTACCAGGTTTTTGACCGTCCAGGTGCCTGGGCCTTCTGCTCAAAGGTCCCAACTACCACCGGCTCACCATGCCAGACCATGACCCGGCCGCCGGCGAAAACGTGCTCAATCTGCAGCCGGTCGTTCAAGACCACAAAGTCGGCGTCGGCACCCACCTTTACGACCCCCTTGCGGGGAAGCTTGAGGGTTTCTGCCACATTGGAGGTGATCAGCCTGAGGGCATCCGCCAGGGAAAGCCTGGTTTCCAGGACACTGTCCCGTACCTCTTCCCAGAGGGTAGCCGGTGAGGCTACATCCATGGCCACCAGATGGCCTTTCTCGTCGAAAAGGGGGGAACTCCCGTTGCTGTCGGAACTAACGGTGATTTGCTCGATAGGGATCCCTTGTTTCAGGAGGAAGCGAACCGCCTCGGCCGGCTTCACCGAAACCCGGTCCTCCCTGGTGGGACGAATCACCGAGGTCAGGTCAAGCCTCCCACCCCTTATCCCCAGGCGGACGGCATCCTCCAGGAGCTCCTGGTTCCGGTTAAGGTGGGTCGGGACAAACATCTCAACCGGCAGGTCGGTATTTTCCAGCAGATGAAATATGCTGGAAAGACGGTGGGGACCGTCCCCCACGTGGAGGTGCAGAACACCAGCCTTCCCACTCAGCATCCCGCCCACCCGGGCCTCTGATGCCAAACGGATCAGTTCTTGATCACTTGGATGGGCCGACCGGTGGTCCGCGATGGCAACCTCTCCCACCCCAATCACCTTATCAATGAGAATGAGGTCAGACCGCGCGCTTTCTGTCAGGGTCCGGGTGGGAACCTCGTAGGCCCCGGTATAGATGTAGGTAGTTACCCCTTCCTCTTCCAGGCCCCGCGCCTTGGCCAAGAGCCCCTGGATGGACCGGGTAGTGGCATCAGTCCCGAGGAGACCGACGGCGGTGGTGATGCCAGCCCGGGTCAGGTGGGTAAGCATCACCTCCGGAGTCCGGTTCTGAAAACCCCCTTCTCCCCCACCACCGCTCATATGAACGTGCTGGTCAATGAACCCGGGCACCAGCTTCAACCCGGAAAGATCAAATCTCCGGACCTCACCCAAACCTGACGGCAGGGAAAGGTCGGAGCCCATGGCCACCACTTTGCCGGCCGCCACCAACAGGTTTTGCTTCCCGCGCAGCTCAGGGCAGTAGACTTCTGCCCCAGAGAAGAAAGAAAGCAACCAAATCACCCGAACCTATTGTCTCCAACAAGACCTGCATCTATTGCATCTTGGCTGATGGGTAAGTTCGGCCCCAGTCCTGGGCCGCCGTCTGGATTCATGACAAGCTTTCGGCACGCGTGGAGCTAAAAAGGGAGGCCGGCACCATCCAGGCATCTTCGTATTAGTGCTCGATGCCGCCCCGGCGGGACCACGGAGGATGAAAATTGGAGGCGGTATTTCGCAAAGGTTGCACGCCCGGGGTGCTCCGAAGCGAGACCGGTTATGCCGCAGGCCCGGAGGGTCGAGGAATAAGGAAGGCGAGTGGAGGAGTACCCCGGGCGAGGCGGGTAGTGGCATTTTCGCATTAGCGGTCGATACCGCCACAAGCGGCGGCACCACGGTCAATGAAAAGATGAAAACTGGAGGCGGTTTTCAGCGGCCCCATGACCGGGTACTATCGTGAGTTGCACGCCCGGGGTACTCAGAAACGATACCGGTTATGCCGCAGCCCGGGAGGTGGAGAGATAAGAGAGCCGAGTGGAGGAACAACCCTGGCGAGGCGGCCGGTGGCATTTTCGTAGTAGTGTTCCATGCCGCCACAAGGGGCGGCAACCACGAGGGATGAAAATCCAGGGTGGAACCTGTATTTTCGTAGTAGTGGCCGATACCACCTAACAAGGCGGCATGATACAGGATGAAAAGCGGGACCAGTGCGGCGCGGGGTCTTAAAGGGGTGGCATGAGCAGGACATCGCCAAAACTTGTACGCCAGGATTTGCCCCGGAGCAAGACGCTGCCAATACTGGCCCAGGGAAGCCGTCTGCAACTCAGGGTTTGAAAAGATCGATATACTTCACTACCAACGGACCCAAAAGGATGATAAACATCACCGGAAAGATGAAAAGGACCATCGGAAACAACATCTTAATGGGGGTTTGCATAGCCAACTCCTCAGCCCTCTGCCGCCTTTTTCGACGCATGGCCGCCGCCTGGATGCCGAGCACCCTTGAAATACTGGAGCCGAGCTCATCAGCCTGGACCACAGCCGCCACAAAGGTCCGCATGTCATCCAGACCGATTCGATCAGCAAGGCTTCTCATGGCTTCAGTTCGCGTCTTCCCCAGGGCTATCTCCTTAAGGTAACGCCCGAATTCGCCCCGGACCGGCTCCCGAAATTTTTCGGTGACTTTCTCTATCGCCCCATCCAGTCCCAAACCTGCTTCTACGCATACACACAGAAGATCGAGGACATCAGGCAAGGCGCGCTGAATGGCCGCCTTCCGGCGGGAAATGCGGCGGGAAAGGGCAAACTCGGGGTAATAGTACCCTAGGACCCCGGCACTGACCACCACCAGCCAGGCCTCCCTCGTAAAACCGGCAGCCCGCGCCAGAACCAGGGTGCCCAAGAGACCCGCCAGGGTTCCCGCCACCTTGATGGCTACAAAGGTCCCGACCTCCATCCGGGTACCGGCCTGTTCCAACCTCTTTCGAACCCTTTCCCGTACCCGGGCCGGCGTACGGCGCAGGATGAAACCGTGTAGCCGTCGGAGGATGGGGACCAGAACCCTCTGGCTAAAGGACTGTTCCAGTTCCATCTCCTCGAGCCCCTGAGGCCGGCGACGCCACTGGCGGATCCTTTTCAGGCGCGCCGCCACCAGGCGCTGGGGTTCGTCAGGAGCCAGAAGCAAAACAGCCCCTGCTGCCGATACCAGGAAAACCAGGACCAGAACCGGGAACAACTACCACACCACCCTTTCCTGGGAGCCATTAGACTTCAACCCGGATAATCCTCTGGATCACAAGGATTCCCACCGTTTCCATGACGACCGCTCCTGCCAGGAGGAGACGACCCAGGGGCTCCTCAACAAGAGGAAGAATGTACTCAGGGTTCATGGTGTAGGCTAGAAAGGCCAGGACCAGGGGCAAGAGTGAGATCACCCACCCTGACAACCGCCCCTGGGCAGTCAGTGCCCTGATCTCCCCCTGGATCCTGATCCTTTCCCGGATGGTCTCTCCGATTCCCTCCAAGACCTCGGCCAGCCGGCCGCCCACCTGCTGCTGGACCTTAACGGCCGTCACCACCAGTTCGATATCCGGGCTTTCCAACCTTTCAACCAGGTTATCGAGGGCCTTTTCCACCGGTACATTGAGTCGACACTCCTTGGCCACCCGCCCAAACTCGTCTCCAATGGGAGGCGGCATTTCCCGTGCCACCATCTCCACTGCCTGCAGAAAGGAGTACCCGGCCTTCAGGGAGTTGGCCACAAGGTCCAGGGCGTCGGCAAAAGCACTTTCCACTTTCTTTCGACGCCACCGGTGGATAATGACCAGGGCGTGAACAGGGACCCATACCCCAAGCCCCACCGCCAATCCACCTGCAAGTCCAGAACCTGTAAGAAGATAGGCGAGAAAAAAGAACACGACCCCGCTCGCAGCGCAGACCACCATGAACTCCCCGGGCCGCAGCTTCAGACCGGCCCGGCGGATACGCCTGTCAATCCACCTACCCGCGGAATAACGGGCCAACAACCGTTCCAACCCTTGGGCGGCGTATTTCACCCCGGCCATACCCAGTCTTGGGCGGGGGCGGGCGCCCGACCCCATCTCCCCCCGCCCCTCCTCGGGGCTCGCTCTTTCCCTCAACACCGGCGAAACAGATCCCTGGTCCGGGTGCCGCCCCACCTGGATCCCGATCCGTTTCCGCAGCTGATTCAGTTCCCACCGGGCGACAAACCAAGCCGTAACACTGTATGTTCCCAGGGCAACAAGGCCAAAGACAAGGCCCAGGGTCACCCACAAGTTCATCCAGATCCCCACCCTATACCAACCAGGGTTCCAGGCGGTCCTGGAACCGGGGTCTGATGCCTGTTCTGACGAATCTTCCTGTCTGGCCCTCACCTTTCCCATTCCTGAAGGCATCGTAAAGAAAGATGTCCTGAAGGACGATAACATCACCCTCCATACCCTGAACCTCGGTGATGTGGGTGATGCGGCGCGTTCCGTCCTTGAACCGGGCTTGATAGATAATGAGGTCAATGGCTGATGCCACCTGTTCCCGTATCACCCGAACCGGGAGCTCAACCCCTGCCATGAGAACCATTGTTTCCAAGCGCGACAGCATGTCCCGCGGACTGTTGGCATGTCCAGTAGTCAGGCTTCCATCGTGGCCGGTGTTCATGGCCTGGAGCATATCCAGGGCCTCTCCACCCCGGACCTCGCCCACCACAATCCGGTCGGGACGCATCCGCAGGGCATTCCTGACCAACTGCCTGATGGTAATTTCCCCCCGGCCTTCAATGTTGGCTGGACGGCTTTCAAGGGCAACCACGTGCTCCTGCTGCAGCTGGAGCTCAGCCGCATCCTCGATGGTGACGATCCTCTCGTCGTCTGGGATAAATGAACTCAAGACATTAAGGGTAGTGGTTTTTCCACTCCCAGTTCCTCCGGCCACAATCACGTTCAAACGAGCCCGAACACAGGCTTTAAGGAACCGGGCCATTTCCTCGTTCAGGGTCCCGAACCGGACCAGGTCTTCAATCCGGTAGGGTTTGCGGGAGAATTTACGGATCGTCAGGGCCGGCCCGTTGATAGCCAGGGGCGGAATAATGGCATTCACCCTGGACCCGTCCGGGAGCCGGGCATCAACCATGGGACTGGATTCATCAATGCGCCGGCCTAGGGGAGCAACAATCTTTTCTATGATCTGCATCACCTGTGCTGCATCTGCAAAGCTCACCGGAGCCCGCTGCAGCTTCCCGTCCTTCTCAACGTAAACCCGGTCAGGGGCATTGACCATGATCTCCGTCACCCTGGGGTCGTCCAGCAGGGGCTGCAGGGGACCATAGCCCAGAATCTCTGCAAAGAGCTCATCCGCAATCTCCTCGTTTTCTAAAGGGGACAGCCCTTCCTCTTCCAGGAGGGTGACAATCCGCTCCTTGATCTCCCTCTTTTTTTCCCCGGAAAGGCTTTCCTTTTGAATGAGCTCAAAGGCATCCATCTCGCTGGCAAGCTGCTGCTGGATCCGGTTTTTTAGTTCCCGGCGCGAGAAATCCATCTCCTTTTTGGTTATGCTCACAACCTGACCCTCCCCGGACCGGTGTGAAGGGGAGGGCTGACGGTGCAACCTCTGGTAGAGTGACACCTTACTGACCTCCACTCGGGAAAATCAGGTTAAGCAAATTCGTCCGCACAACACCCCGAACCCTGCTTTCGGCTCCGCTTAGCTCGCCGGCCACCCTTCTCGGCCGCTCCTGACCGTGAACCTCTTGGCTGCCGAGCAGTTCCTGGGCCATGGCACCTATGGCCCGCGAGATTGGTTTTTTCTTCCTTGTTAGGAAAAAAGGGCGCCCAGAGTTGGCCGCTGCCACCGCTACCGCTCCATCACTGGGTATTTCAAAAGCAACTTGGTAATTCAGTGCTTCGGCCACCTCCCTGGTCAGGAGTCCTCCTACCCCACGGGCCCGGTTCACAACGAGTTTCACCCGGGCCCCGTAGTCCAGTCTTTCTGTAAGGATGCTCAAGGCCCGGGCTGTACTCCACAGGGCCGGCACTTCAGGGGTGGTGACCAGTAAAATGGTTTCCGCACGGTCCAGCGCGGTCAGGGTGGTCTCCCCGAAATTGGTGGCAGTATCGACCATTACCCACTCAAAATCTGCCCTTAAGGTATCAATGATCTCCCCCACGTAGGACCGCGTGGGGTCGGCCCGGGCCTCCCCTTCCACCTCGGCCGCCAGCTCAGGGTCCGGTGGGGCCGCCAGAAGGGCTACCCCCGTGCCGGCTGGATGGGTCAGGGCTTTGTGCACCCGGTCTGATGGGATGGGACCCTGGGTCCTGCACACATCCACAATACTTGACCTGGGCGTTACTCCAAAGACGGTCGCCTGGTTACCAAACTCGAGGTCCAGGTCAACCACAACCACCCGGTGACCTGCGGCCGCAACGGCCACGGCCAGGTTGGCCGTCACGGTTGTTTTCCCCACCCCCCCTTTGGAACTGAAAACACAGACAACCTGGCCAAGCCTGGTGGCCCCCCGCCTGAGGCTGGTGGCACCGGCCGCACGTTCTGGTGCGTTAAGCCGGTAAGCGTTCCGGATCGCCCCCACCAGGTCGTCCATGCCAAAAGGTTTGACCAGGTAATCCCGGGCACCGGCACGCATCGCCTTCCGGAAGTACTCTTGGTCGCCCTCAACCGAGATGATCACGACCGCGGTTTCCGGGTGCTCTTCCACCACCCGTTCGGTGGCCCCAATGCCGTCCAGGCCAGGCATGTTGATGTCCATGAGGACCACGTCCGGCCGAACCTCCGGGATCCTTTCCAGTGCCTGGTACCCGTCTTCGGCCTCACCTACCACCTCCACCCTTTCATCAAGGCGCAGCATGGCCCTGACGCTTTCCCGGAGTTCACGGGCATCATCCACAATCATCACCCGAATCGGCTTACCTGCTGACGTTTTTCCTTCAGCGCCAATCGATGTCAGGGATGACAAATACGAGCAACCCCCTTTGACCTGCCTTCAAGTCTGGCGACAAGAGATCAGGCGGAAGAACGTACCGGTTTTCCGGGCCCCGGTCGGTCTTGAAGTCTTCAGGCCTCAAGAACCCACTGACCACCACCAGTTCCGACCGGTCGATCCGTACCGTACCTGAAGCTTCCCGCATGTCTACAAAACGCAGCCCACTTTCATGCACCGGCGGTTCACCTTCAACCGTGACCACCCGCACTTGCGAGTTGATGGTCAGGTCAAAGAAAGGCCTGTTATAGGCCACGGGCAGAACACTGAGCTTGATACCGTACCATTCCCAGTTCAGGAGCCGGACACCACCAGCCGAAACGTACACGGGAAGCTTGGAACCCGCGGTATAGGAGGCCTGCCGGTGGTTCATGGTAATCAGTTCACTTTCCCTGACAACCATCGCCCTGTCATTGGCAACCAGAACATCAAGCTTGGCGAGGACTTCCCGCGTCAGCTCGGTAAAGGTCGGGGCACTGGAAAACTTAAGACCCAACTCCGGAAAATCCTCGCGCTCCACCTCCGCCAAAAGGATCCGGATCCTGACCTGGGTCTCGGGCTCGAACACGGGTAGTTCTTCTGGATGTTGGAAAAACTCACCGGTCACCTCAACCGAACCATGTCTCTCTTCTTCGACCACCGGCCTGAGTAACATCCGCAGGCTCCCCCTTTCTTCCGCCAGTGTTAGTACCGCGGCCTGCTCAGGCGTTGCCGCCAGGGTCACTGAAGTTAAGGCCTCCAGTGGGACCGGCTCTTCCTTACCTTCCGTAGACTGGGCCACGGCCAGTATCTCCAGGTTACCGGCTACCAGCACGGTTTTCTCCTCCCCGGCCACCTCCCGCGGCAGGGTCGCGAGAACATCCACCCGGTCCCCCGGCCGGAGAAACCCGGCCACCCCGGTCACCTCGTTGACCCGGAGGGTGACGGCGCGTTTCCCGGGCGGAATCCGGTAGGCAAGGACCTTCCCGTAGCCGGGTGCAGCCACCTTCGTCTCCAGGACAGGTTCTCCGGCAGCCAGCGGTACCGTGGTCACCTTTCCTTGGGCCTGTTGGATCTCCGTGATGGCGTAGGGTGGTAGATACTCCTTGGGAAGGACTTGAAGCGTCAGCATCTCACCATTGAGAACAGTACCTGCTGGTATTGCCTGCCTGGCAACCACCACTTCACCCATTGGAACCGGTTCACTTTCTTCCGGCTGGGCCTGCTCCAGGTAATAGTAAACAATCCCGGTGGTCACCAAGCCGACAAGGAGTGGTACCAAAACCAAGCGCACATACTTGTTTCTGAACAAAACCTATCCCCTCTCTGAGATACACCCTTGGGGTACTTCTACGAAAATACAGGTTCCACCCTGGATTTTCATCCTTCGTGGTGCCGCCGCTGGTGGCGGCATGGAGCACTTCTACGAAAATGTCCCAACGGCTCCGGCCTTCCTTCGCGGCGTCCCGCTCACCGTATAGTTGTAATTAACCTCGGCGGTTCCGGGCCGCAGCCACAAACTCGCCCTGTGGGCTCAGGTAAGTGCCTGCGGCTGGTCCTCCGCCGCCTGTGGTTCTAGAACTTGTTCGCAAACCGCCGCTCAGAAAACCCGCGCCTACCCGTTCCTTGGCACCTCCTATGCAGACTGCAACAATCAACTCCGGGTTTTCATCCCCCGTGGTGCCGCTGCTTCGGAGGCGGCTTAGAGCACTAACCATTGCTGAAGACCCCTGCCCTCCCGGGCCCTGTTCTGACCTTGCCCTGCCTCAGCCCCGGAGACCTGGCCTCACCCTCGGACCGGCCGTGGACGGTCTTTTTTCACTGGACTAACCGCACCGACCGCAGTCCGTAATCAGCGTGTACCTCCCTGTCCAGAACAGGCCCGTCCGTCAACCAGTGCAAGAACCTCCCCTGAACTTCATCTTCTTCATTGATCCCCTCAAGGAAGAAGGCGGCAAACCCCACGATCTCGACCTCGTCCCGGCCGGCAGCCAAACCGTCTACCACCGGAACAAACAATAACCTCGGTGACTCAGAGTCAACTGCAGTGTACACGGCATCGGGGTCTGCCTGCAGCCGGTCCAAAAGCCCTTGTCTGGTGGGTCCTTTCATATTCCCGGGTTCGGTGGAAACCACATCCCCAACCCGAAGAACACCCGGGTACCCTTCACGGAGGTTGTCCCGGTAAACCGATGCCCCTTTTCCACCCAGGGCAAGGGCATGGAAGTTGCCGCGTAACACGTCCCCTTCATCTGCCGGGGAGGCGAGTTTTAACAAGTAGACCTGTCCATATTCAAACTGGTCCCACCAGATGCCGAGTGGTACCGCCCCGTGCACAGCCCCGACAGGGCCAACCCTGGCCTGTGCTGCCGCCACCGGTTCGGCCGAAACAAGGCCCAAGACGCGGGCGAAGTAAAGGTCAACCTTGTAGGTCAAATGGACACGAACCGTATCCCCGTTCACTTCTACCGCAGCAGCCCCTGCCCCAGAAGACCCCGAACCAGGGGAGGGAAAACCATTGAGTTCCAGGTACCGGTCCGCCTCCGTCCTGGCCCCTTGGGGATCACCGGGCAGGAGTTGAACACCTGCCAGGGCTGCGGCATCGGCCGCATCCTGAAGCCACTGCTTCTTGATATACAGCCTCCCGACGTCGAGGGTTAAAGCAGAAAAACCCATCAGAACCACCATGGTCAGGGCCACCAGGACCATCACCGCTCCCTTTTCAGCCTCTGTGGTGGACAAAGGGCCTGAACCGGCGGGTACCGCACCCTCTTTTACCAACCCGTTCCGAGAAGACACAACCCCTCACCCCCACCCAGGCCCAACCGCTACAAGCCAGGCACCTGCTGCCAGGCCGCTTTACCCTCTGGGTGCGGTTTACTCCACCCTCATGGTCGACTGGTAAGCAAGCACCACATCGGGTCCAATGATTGTGCCGATGAGCGGTACCAACACCTCGTGCTCGTAGCGGACCTCAACCTGTACGACGTCTCCACGGTCACGCTCGGCCTCCGGCGGTGTTACGGTGACACTAACTTCTCCCGCCAGTCCTGAAGCCGCCTCCCTAACCCTCTGCTCAATTTCAGTGTCCTCCACACCCAGTGCCCCCAGGCGGGCACCTTCCCGGGCAGCGTGTTGGACCGTCAGGTACGCATTCATGAGCCGGCCGAACTCTGCTATTCCCAGCAGCATGAGGAGCACCACCGGTGTGACCAGGGCCAGTTCTACCAGGGCCTGTCCTCTTGTGTCGCGCAGCCACTGCAATCTTTCCGCCCCCCGGTTCCTTATACTCCCAACCTTTACCCCAAGGTGCAGAACGGCCGCAGCCCGCCCCTCCGCTAAGCGAACCACAGCCGCCTCACCTCAAGACCAAAGCTGTAAAAACCTTCCTCGACTCCTCCCGTCCCCCAGAAACCGGTTCAACTGCCTGCTCTTTCGGTGGTTTAACCACCCGTTACCCCGGTCAGGGTATCTACAATGGTCTGGAAAATGGACTGAAGCTGGCCGCCCATTGCAGTTACCACCCCGATGACAGCAATGGCAACAAGAGCGATAATCAACCCGTATTCAACCATCCCCTGTCCGCGTTCATCATCCATCAACTGGCCAAGGAGAGAAAAAACACTTAGCACGGCACCCTTCATGGTTTCACCCCCTTCCTTTGGTCTTGATTCTGAGCTCTGGGTCTCTCAACAACCGCGGAGAAAGACCATCTCCTGCGGCTGGACAGATTGAGCTGTTGGGCTGGTTGCCTCTTTAGGCCTAACACCTATTGATTGTTTGCAGTTTCACCTTAAAGTCTAACAGCTTTCCAGGGGCGGCGGTATCCACCGGTCTGCCCAATTCGGGGGGACCCGAAGCCCCAATTTAGACAAAAAAAATAGACCTCGAGTCCTATCTTCAGCCGCAACAGGCACCCTTTCCAGGCCGCAGAAGCCCGCCCGCATTGCATTGGGGCGGGCACGAAAGGTACCGGTGGCAAAGTTAAGCCAGATGGCCCTGGTCGGGCTCGTCCGGTCAGTTTACCGGAGGAGGTCAGTGTCAGGGTGAATTTCCACCAGTCCCCGGCGAATAGCGTAAAGGGCTGCCTGAAGCCGGTCATCAACCCCAAGTTTGCGGTAGATGTTGTGGACATGGTTCTTTACGGTCTTTTCACTGATGAAAAGCTCCTTCGCGATCTCACGATTGCTCTTACCTTCCGCGATCAGGCGGAGGACCTCCAGTTCCCGCCTTGTTAACACCGACGCGGGGGCAGAGCCCCGGTCATCCCGGGCATGCTTGGCCGCGTACTCCCCGAGGAGCCGGCCAGCCACGTCAGGGTCGACGTACGACCGCCCGGCCGCCGCGGCGCGGATGGCAGCCCTCAAGGTGGCCGGTTCAGCATCCTTGGTAACATAACAGCTGGCCCCGGCTTTCATGGCGGCAAGGAGGTATTGTTCCTCCTCGTGGATGGTCAAAACCACGATTCCAGTCTCTGGTCGGTGCTTCTTGACAAGTTCTGTCGCTTCAATCCCGTTCAGCCCCGGCATACTGATGTCCATCAAGACCACGTCCGGCTCAAGCCTGATGGTTTCCCTGACCGCTCTCTCCCCGTCTCCCACCTCCCCGACGACCTGGAACCCCTCCTCCAGGTCCAGGGCATGACGCAAACCTTCCCTTAGAATAGGGTGGTCATCGGCGATGAGAATCTTGATGGGTGGCATAGGTATTCCCCTCCTTCAGGGGCACCATGATCCTGATCCTGGTACCTTCCCCGGGAACGCTCATGATCTGCAGCGACCCTCCAAGGAGTTCGGCCCTTTCCTGCATGCTGATCAACCCAAACTTATCCTCTTCCTCCCTTACCTTATCGGGATCGAAACCCCGGCCGTTATCTTTTATAACGACCTGTACCGACTTGTCGGTGACCTCGATGTTAACCTGGGCCTGGGTGGCACCAGAATGCTTCTCGATATTGGTCAGGGCTTCCTGGGCCAGCCGGAAGAGCCCTACCTCCAGGGCCGGGTCGAACCGCTCCTCCTTCCCGATGATGACCACTTCGGTCGAAATCCGGGTCCTTTTTTCAAACCCCTTCAGGTATTCACGTAAGGCCGGGATCACCCCCAGGTCATCCAGGGACATGGGTCTCAAGTCAAAAATGACCTTGCGTACTTCCCTGAGGGTTTGCCTCACCAACCTTTTCAGTTCGCCCAGTTCTTTACGAACCTGGTTCAGATCGGTGTCAAAAAGCCGCTCACAAAGGTCAATCCTGAGGGCTACGTTGGCCAGCAGCTGCGCGGGACCATCGTGCATCTCCCGGGAGACCCGGCGCCTTTCGTCTTCCTGGGCCAGGATCAGGGCGAGACCCAACTCCCGGCGCTTGAGGATACCCTTAAACTGGGAAACAAGATCGCTCAAACTTCCGCTGAGGTACTCCAGGGCTATCCCAACCTGGGAAACCAGGTCTTCCGCCCTCTGAACCATTGTCTTCAAGTCACGCAAACGCCGCTCCAGGTCGTCCCGGCGCTGCCGCAAGCTCCGCTCCCGTTCCCAGGCCACTGACAGCTGGGACTGGATCTCGGCCGCCCGGTCGTACGCTTCCTTGATATCTGCCTCTGTATAACGGACAAAGTCACGGCTCACCTGCATCAACCTGTGCCGTGCACGCCGGTCCGCCATGGTCAACCGGTCAACTTCCTGGATCTGTTCTGCAGCTTTAACCCGAAGCTCCTGCAGCTCGGCCTCCACCCGCCGGTACTCCTCGCGGGCGGATTCGGCAATGGCAAAAATCTGCTCCTTGCTCCGCTCAATGGCCGCCGTTGTGTTCTTAATAATCCTTTCTAGGACGTTGATGTCAAGGTGTCCGTTCCCCAGTGTCAACACCAACCCCCCTTCCCCAGCCGGTTGGGTATCAGTAGGCCTGAAAGTCATCCTTCACCTGCTGCAGCAAAGAAGGACTAGCCATGAGTTCCAGTGCCGCCAAGGCCATGGCCTTCGCTCCCACCAGGAGTCCCCGATACCCCCTGTCACTGACTGCAGCCTCGGCAAACTCCCGTGTATGGCCCACCACCTTCCGGTTCGAAATGGCAATATATGGATGGATGGCCGGAGCCACCTGGCTTACATTCCCCATATCTGTGGACCCGTACCCTTTCTTGCGACCTGAGGTAACCCTCTCCCCCAGTTCAGCCAGGGTGCGCTCAAAAACCCGGACCAGGGTCGGGTTAACCTTGATGTTTTCGTAGGTATGGGCAAACCGTTTAACTTCAACCTTCGCCCCAATAGCCAGGGCAGCACCCCGGGCACAATCCTTAACCTGGTTTACGACCTGGTTCAGACGCGCCTTGGTCCTGGCACGAACGTAGAACCTCCCGACTGCCCTTTCAGGCACGATATTGGGGGCTTCTCCGCCCTGGGTAATGATCCCGTGCACCCGGACCTCATCACCCAGCTGCTGGCGCAGGGCGTTAATCGAATTGAAGGTTTGGATCAGGGCGTCCAGGGCGTTAATCCCCTCATGGGGGGCGGCGGCAGCGTGGGAAGCTTTCCCAGTGAATCTGAACTCCAGGGCCTCCCTGGCCATGGAGCCGCTTTCGACAATGGTGTGGGCCGCCGGGTGAATCATCATGGCGACATCAACATCACGAAAAACCCCGTGTTTCACCATGACCGCCTTTCCGCCGGCACCCTCCACAGCACCTTCCTCGGCTGGGCACCCGAGGACCATCACCCGTCCACCGAAAGCCTTGGCCAGTGGAGCCAGGGCGGCACCAGCACCAGCAGCAGCGGCACCAACAATGTTGTGGCCACAGGCATGACCCAGGCCCGGCAGGGCATCATACTCGGCCAGAATGGCTACCGTGGGTCCCTTCCCGCTGTTGGCACCTGCCGTCGCCCGGAGAGCGGTCTTCATCCCGGCAATGCCCATTTCTACCCGAAAGCCAGCCTCACGCAAGAACTCACCGACCCAGGCACTGGCCCTTTCTTCTTGATACCCGAGCTCGGGACGGTGAAAAATACGCTCACTCAAAGACCGGAGCGAACGTCCCATGCGGTCGACCCGGCGGATGATTTCATCCTTGAATTCCTTCAACTCACTCCTGGCAATAATTTTCGCCATCTTACCTCCACTTCCAGTGAGATTCAACCAGCACCAAGCCGGTGCAGCACCTCCCGCACCAGCCCCGGCGAAACCTGGTCTGTCACCGTCGTTTCACCGAAAACTACCGGCAGGACAAACCTGACCCTGGCTCTCTTGGTCTTCTTGTCGTACCGAAGATGCTCCAGGATCTCTTCGGCCTTCACCCCCTCGATCCGGGTGGGCAAACCGAGCCGGTCCAGCAGAGCCTGCACCCTCCGGGTACCCTCAACAGGGAAACCAGCTGCCGCGTTCCCCATCTGGCACGCCGCCATCATGCCGATGGCGACAGCCTCACCGTGCCGGTAACGACGGTACCGCGTCACTGCCTCGAGGGCATGCCCCACGGTATGCCCGAAATTCAACACCATCCGCAGCCCTTCTTCCTTCTCGTCCCGGGAAACCACGGCACCCTTAATGCGGCAAGAGCCCTCCACGACCTCTGTCAGGATTGCGGTCTCTCCCCGCTTGATGCGACTAACATTTTTCTCTACCAGTTCCAGGTAGGACTCACTCCTGATAATCCCATGCTTCACCACCTCGGCCATCCCTGTGCGCAGTTCCCCAGGAGGCAGGGTCGACAGGACACTGGTGTCTGCCACCACGAGCCTCGGCTGGTGGAAAGCCCCAATCAGATTTTTCCCCCGGGCATGGTTTACCGCAACCTTCCCACCGATACTGCTGTCAACCTGAGCCAGAAGGGTGGTCGGAAGGTGGACGAGCAAAACCCCGCGCAGGTAGGTCGCGGCCACAAAGCCGGCCAAGTCTCCAATTACCCCGCCACCGAGGGCCAGTACCACCGAGTCGCGTTCCAGCCCCGCTTCCACCGCCGCGTCATAAAGCTGAGCAGCCTGCTCCAGGGTCTTGTACTCCTCTCCGTCCGGAACCGTGGCCACCTGGACGACAAACCCGGCCGCCGCCAGGCTCTCCAGTACCATCCTTCCGTAAAGCTCATAAACGGTAGGATTGGTGACCAGGAGCAGGCGGGGGGAAATCCCCTCCGGCAAGAGCCTCCCAGTTTCCGCCAGCAGTCCAGGACCGATGTAGACGGGATAGCTTTTTTCCCCAAGCTCAACCTGTACAACCCGTACCATACTACCCACTTCACCCGCTCTTTCTTCTGTACCGTCACTCTAATTTACTACGAAAATGCCGCTATCCGCCTTGCCCGGGCTGCTCCTCCATGCGCCTTTCTTACTCCTCGGCCATCCGGGCCTGCACAGAACCGGTCTCGCTCCGGAGCACCCCGGGCGTGTAACTCATGATCCTAACCGGTCAAGGGGCCGCTGAATACCGGGTTCAATTTTCATCCCTCGTGGTGCCGCCGCACTGCAAGGCGGCATGGGACACTACTACGAAAATGTCCCTACGGCGCCGGCCTTCCTTTGCCTACCCGTTCGTTGGCAGCCTTGATGCAGACAGCAGCAACCGGCTCGTTCCTAATTTTCATCCTCTGTGGTGCCCGCGCAGGCGGCCCCCGGGCCTCCAATAGAACCTTTCCCGAGCAGGCCGACGATCTTCTCGGCCACCTCCTCTGGGGTCAGGCCTTGGGTATCAACCAAGTAGTCAGCCTCGCGGTACGCTTCTTCCCGCTCCCGGAGCAGTGCCTCTAGGCAGCCCACCGGGTCACGGCTGTCGAGCAAGGGACGGTTGCCCGCCCTGCCCAGGCGCCGCCAAAGTTCTTCCACCGGCGCCCAAAGGCAAACCACCGTACCGGTAGCCTTCATCCGGCACCGGTTGGCCCCGGAAAGGACAACCCCTCCCCCAGTGGCCACCACCTGTGCAGCCCTTCGAGACACCGCCTTGAGGGCCCTTTCCTCCAGGCGGCGGAAGTACCCTTCACCCCTGCGGGCAAATATCGTGGGGATCTCCACCCCGGCCAGGGCTTCGGTCTCACGGTCAAGGTCGACAAAAACAAGACCCATCTTCCCAGCCAGGATCCTTCCCACGGTACTCTTTCCGGCCCCCATAAGGCCGGTGAGGTAGATATTCCCTTTAATCAGTACTTCCCCCCTGAAGTATTGTCTCCCGGTAGGCACACCAGTTCCGCTTCATCTCATCCAGGGAGTCGGCCCCGAATTTCTCCGTCATGGCCCGGGCGATTTCAAATGCAACCACAGCTTCTCCGACGACGCAGGCGGCAGGAACCGCGCAGACATCGGAACGGTGCACCCCAGCAGCAAAAGGCTCTTTCGTTACTAGGTCCACACTGCCCAGGGGCCGGTAGAGGGTGGGTATCGGTTTCATCGCCGCCCTGACTACCACCGTTTCACCATTGGTAATTCCGCCCTCAATACCACCGGCGTTGTTGGTCGGGCGCCAGAATCCCTTCTCTGGGGAGTAGCGAATCTCATCGTGAACCACTGAACCCGGCTCACGGGCCGCCAGGAACCCGGCCCCAATCTCAATCCCTTTAATGCCTTGAATACTCATGACGGCCGCCGCCAGTCTCCCGTCCAGCTTCCGGTCCCAGTGGACATGACTTCCTAAACCAGGAACCACCCCGGTTACCAAGACCTCGAAAACACCCCCGACAGAATCGCCCTCTTTTCTGGCCTGTTGGATGACCCGGAGAATTTCCCTTTCGGTCCCTTGGTTTGCACAACGAACCGGCGATTCTTCGGCCTGCCGGCCCAGCTCCGCGGGGTCTACCCCTTCCGCCCGCCAGCCTGCTGAACCGATGGCAAGCACATGACCATAGACCTCCACGCCAAATTCCCTCAACAAGCGACGGGCCACCGCCCCCACAGCCACCCGTGCGGCTGTTTCGCGGGCACTGGCCCTCTCCAGGACATTCCTCAGGTCCCGCTCCCCGTACTTCAGTGCCCCGGGAAGGTCAGCATGACCCGGCCTCGGGCGGGTTACAGGTTCCGGGGCCTGACCACCGGTTCCATCCTTTGGGGGTGGGGCTGCTTCCACCGCCATCGTCTCTTTCCAGTTAGACCAATCCAGGTTGGGAATATAAAGGGCAATGGGGCTGCCCATGGTCAGGCCAAGCCGTACCCCGGACAAGATTTCAACCTGGTCCCGTTCAATGGCCATCCGTCCCCCCCGCCCGTAGCCGGCCTGCCTGCGGGCTAACTGGTGGTTGATGTCCTCTGCTGCAAGGGGAAGACCGGCCGGAATTCCCTCAATGACAGCCACCAGGCCTTTGCCGTGGGATTCACCAGCCGTAAGGTAGCGCAACATCTCCTTCGTCTCGTTCCTCCTTTGTCCCGGGTCGGACTGTTCCCGGCATTTTCTCGCTGGAGAAGGCAGTACCGGGTCCAGCACCCCGGTCCGGTTCCTGCAGCTCCTAACGATACTATTCTTCCCTGCTTCCTGTCGACCGCGTTGCCGTTAAGAGGTACACCTTTCATTACTTCACTCGGTACCGTTGTCGAGCCCGCAGCACGGGCGACGGGACCCAGGTGTGACCACATCGCTCCTAGCTCGACCGTTACTTTCCATCTGGAGTACCCACTAGTTTGCCGCTTATCTCAGCCTGCGGCCCCTTTTCAGAGAAGATAACCAGGGTCAGGTGGTTCAGAAAGCGGTTAGCCTTCTCCGGGTCGCGTCCTTCGGCATCAGCCGGCCCCAGCTCCATGGACTGCACTCTGAAAAGCCGGGGACCAGCTTCCAGTAGTTCCAGGTAATACCCCTGCTGCTCAAGGGTACCGGCGACCCTCACTTCGACCGAGCGCTTGACAAAGGGGCCCGCCGGCTCGGGGGTACCCACACTAACCCTCTCCACCAAAACACCGGCATTCCCGGCGCTCGCCTGGAGAATGCGCAGAAACGAAGCCGTTTCCTCCTCCTCCGGAACAACCCGCTTAAGCTCGGCCAGCCGGGCCTTAACCTCGGCCAATTCCTGCTCGATTCGAGGACGCTCCTGGTCCAACCGGAGCCCCCGGGTGAGCTCCATCCTGACCGCCTGCAGGTTGTTCTCCAGTTCATCGAGCTGCCTGTCCAACGGGTCCCTGACCCCAACCAGGTAGAGGGTAACCAGGACCACCAAGAGCCCGAAAAAGACCAGGAACTTTTCCCTGGTGCTCAGGTTTAACTTTCGTTCTCCTTTCATGGGCACTCCCCACCTGACCGTTTCAGCTGTCATTCTGTCATTTCCCAGGCTCACAACCTGGTCTCAACCATCCTGCCGCCCTTTGAGGCCGCCTTTCGCCCCAGCCACCTCAGGGGGAAACCAGCACTGTACGTCGGAAGCAAGGGCGCACCCACACCACCAGAGGTCACCGGTTGCCTGCTCCCGAGAAACCCTTTGGGTCAACTGTAATCACCATCTCAAAGGCTAACCCTGGAAGCGTCTCCTTCCCGGTATCCCTGGCAGCCTCCACCAGTTCGGCCTCCGCTACCCGCGGCGACTCTTCAAGCATGTCCATCAATTCAGCCAAAAGCTTCAGGGAAGGTACCCTGCCGCGCAGCACAAAGGTCGTTCCTTCTTGATAGGTGATCCCCCTGATCTCGACCCCGAGGGGAGCGGCCGCCTGCAGGATTTCACCCAGCAGTGTCGACCAGTTGTTGACCCCCTCGTGTCTACCCAGGAAACCCTCCCGTTCGGCGAGCAGGGCCTTCAAACGGTCGAGTTCTTCCTTTTTTCTGCGGGTATCCTGGTACTGCTCAACCTCCAAACGGGCCTGGCGGATCTCGCCCTGGTAGGACGCCACCCTCTTGGAAAGGGTGTTAAAATCCCAGAACAAAAAAAGGCCAAGAACAACCACAACCAAAACCCCAGCCACCAGGCGCCGTGCAGCCCGGGGTCGCGCTTTCATTTCTGGAGGCAAAAGGTTGATCGCTTTCACGCCTTGTCCTCCCCCCGGAGGGCCAGTCCAAGGGCCGTAACGAAAAGGGGTGCCGCGAGGCCCTCGGGTTCATCCACCCGGCTGCCCTCCTTACTGGAAAAACGAAAGCGAGGAACAATAACCATCAATTCCCCTCCATGTAACCGGTGGGACAGGGCCTCACTGAGATAGGCCTGGAGCCGGTCAGCCAGCCCAGGGAGCAGAGCGCCACCTCCAATTAGATACAGGCGGTCCAAACCAGCCTCCCGTTCCTGAACCAGGAAATACTCCAGGGAACGACGCAGTTCATCCAGAAACCCATCAAGGATCGGACCTACCGTCGCCCTCACTGCACCGGACCCCATGATCCCCTCCCGGCACTTGATCCTCTCTGCCTCTTCAATCCCACAGCTAAGCTCTTCCGCGATCCGCTGGGTCAGGTCATCCCCACCCTGGGGAATGGAGCGGGTGAGGTAAACGGTATCACCCCGGAAGATGCTCAGGTTCGTCATCGAGGCACCAATGTCAACAATCGCCAGACCTGAAATCTCGTCTGAGATGCACCCACTCAGCTTTAAGGCCCGGTGCTGGGCCATAGGGTCCAACTCAATGGCCCCAGGTTTCAAACCAGCCACGCGCAGGGTCTCCAGGTATCCCTCGATGCTTTCACGGTGCGTCGCCGCCAGCAGGACCCGCATCCTAGAGCCTGAATGCTCCAGGATGCTGAAATCCACCACCGCTTTCCCGGCGGGTAAAGGAAGGTGCCGGTCACCCTCCCACTTCAAGGCCTCGCTGAGCTCGGTTTCACTCATGAGGGGAAACTCAGTGGTCCTGAGGATTACTGCCTGGCCTCTTAGTGAAGTAGAAACCTTTCTCGCCCGGAGGCCGTTCCGGTCAAGCAGGTCGCGAAGGGCCTTTCCAACGGCCTCTGGTTCCAAAATCCGCCCCTTGTCAACAGACCCAGGCGGCGCAGGTCCCGAGCACCAGCCCGTAATGACCGGGACCGGATCTCCCCGCCGGGCGAAAACCACCTTGAGATTACGGGTCCCGATATCCAGGCCGATTCCATCTCTCCAGGCCCCCAGGGGCAGGGAAAACCCCCGGCGCTGCAGGGCAACAGAAAGGTGGAAAAAGGGAGGTGGTTCTGGAGACACTTCACCTTTCTTTTCCGCTTTCTTCATTTCCCTGGTATCCGCCGGTTCCTGCTGAACAATATCGGTTTCGTTTCCCTGGTCCGGAACCGGGTGTAGTTCAGCTGTCTCCACCTGACCGTTATCCCTGGGTTGGTCTAAGGGTTCTTCCCCAAATGCCTTGTTGACTTCAATAGTTGGAGGGCCGGCCTCTTCAGAAGCTTTTTTTTTACCCTGCCCCGGGTACCGGGCGACCAGAAACGTAATCAAGACCAGAACAGGTAGTCCCACCGCCCCGGCGTAACGTAGAGGCGACCCTTCGAGGTACCAGGTGACTTCCAGGAGAGCCAGTCCAAGCACCAAAAGGAGCCCAGCCACAGCGTAGATTACCCCGGTGACAAAATCCAGCAGGGTGGAACCAGGGTGTTGGGTCTTCTCACCAGGGGCCAATTCACCTGACTCTGCTTTCTTTTTCCCTTTCCTCTCAGCCCGGCTGGGAATGGAGTCCATGGACACACCCCCAGTTTAGATCACGGAATCTCTTTCCAGCTCAGAACCTGCCACGAACGGTCGGGGTAGCCGGGCAGCTGGCTCAAGGAGACACCACTTTCTGAGATAATCTTGAGTTCATTCTCGTAGCTTAGGTGCCCGGCAACAATCCCACCCCTTACCTGGGAAACACTCCTGTCAACAGTCAATCCCCCGTAGCTGTACAAAAAAGCCTCTACCTGGCCTCCACCCTGGAGCAGAATCTCCTCCAGGCTGATGAGCACCAGAACGGAATCACTGCCCCGGGTCTTAAGGTTCCCATCCACAGTCAGTGTCCCCTCAGCGACAATGACAGCCGTCCCTTCCACCTGCCCCGAGAGGTTGAGGTCACCCTGAACGTAAATCAGTTCCCCATCAAACTCCAGGTTCCCATCCAGGGTCACACCACCCTCCCACACCTGGTCCGCCCCTTCCCTGTACCAGTCGCCCGGGGGCTGGGCCACGAAAATGGGTTCTACCACCACCGGTTCGGGTGAGTACTGTTTTCCCTCGTACAACCACTCACCCGTCAGGGCCAGTTCGCCGTCCACATCGATCCTCTCGCTGCCGGTGATGTCCCCGGCGACAAGGACATCACCCTCCACCTGCAGCCTCCCGCTGATATCAAGACTGCTCCCAGAGTAAAGGGCTTTTTGGGAACCTGGGCCCGAAACAAGCTCAGCCACCACCTGAATGGTCCTTTCCGCCCCTCCCACGCTACCGGTTGAAGTGACATAAACCACGGCTCCATCTAGTTCTTCGACTACAACGGTGTAGTGGCCGGTGCCGAACTCGACCCCAGAGAAGCCTTCCCGCCAGGAAGGGTCAAGGTCCAGTTGGGCCAGGGCCCGCCGCAGCCCGGCCTCAGCCACGTAGAAGGCCGCCGTCTCGTCCCGGTGCTGCCGTGCCACCCTCAGTTCGGTGCTGGCCGATGAACCCAGGGCCAACCCGAGGACCATGAGAACCGTCACCACGAAGAGGGTCATGGCAAAAACCATCCCCCTCTGGTTGCCGAGCCACCGAACCCACCCTGGCCCCCATCTGGTTTCGACACCACCCACCGACGACACCCTTTCCAGGTCCAGGTTTTCTACCCGGGATCACGCAGGCGCACCTTTGTTCTCAGGTCGTAACGCCGACCCTCAACCTCCACACTGGTCAGCGTGATGGTAACCAGTTTCCTGTCGTCCGAGAGGACAAATTCACACGATCCAACTCCCGTCCCTAAAACCCTCTCCTTCTCACCATCGAACCGAACCAGACGGTCCCCATCCCGCAGCTCGTAGGTTACTGTGCTACCGTCAGGGCCGAGAAAGACCAGCCTCCCGGTGGTGGCTTGTACCACCCCACTTGCCCCCCGCAGCTCCCTTGCCATCCGGGTCAGAGCCAGCTGGACCCCATGCCGGGCTGTGAACCCCTGGTGCTGGTCTCTCCACGCAGAAATACCGGTGAACCAGACAAGGTAGATCAAGGAAGCCAGGACGCTGAGCACCACGACCGAAGCCAGCAGTTCCACCAGCGATACACCCGAGGTGTTGACGATCAAAGAAAGAAAACCTGATTTCTGAATCCCCTTCCGGTCTTCTTGATTGTCAGCAACCCTTCTGCGGCAGGGTATCACATTCACCTGACCCCATCACATCCCTCGCGCAGGCTGGACAACCCACATACCGGAAGCCATTATCCCACCAGCCCCTCGCCCGGGTGCTCCTCTGCTCGCCTATTCACTCCCCGCCCCTCCAGGCCTGCACCATTACCGGCCTCTCTGCAGAAAAACGCGGGCGGGCAAGTCTCAATGATGCTACCTCATTAAGACCGCTCGGAAAACCCCGGCTCAAGCTCTTGTTCTCTTGTGGTGCCGCCGGTATTGTGGCAGCACGAGGGACCGATCCGTTAGCGCAAAAAAAGACTGTCCAGCCGCACCTCTTGTGTCTGACCCTTTTCCGACCACTTGACGGTTACAGTTACCCTTTTTAAGGAATAGGTTTCCGTGTGCACCGTTACCTCTCGGCGGTAAAGGGGATAACCGGGCACAGCCTCCTCCGACTCGGACGTAATGCTGTCGAAAGGCATGCCCTCCAGGGCCTCAAGCTTTTCCTGGGCCAGGAAGGTGGCGGTAATGATTTCGGTCGAGGCCTGGCTGCCGGAGAGTGCAGTTCCATAATAGCCCAGCAACGCCAACACAGCCACAGAAAGCACGGCAAAGCTGACCAAAATCTCCACCAGGGTGAAACCCTGACGGTCAAAAATCCACTTAAAGCGCATTTGAGACCATCCTGCTCATCACAACCCGGCCGGTAACAAAAGCCGTACCGGCAAGCCACCCCTCTCCCGTTACGGCAAAAAGCAGCCAAGGTACCAAGTGATCAGCTCCCGACCCCACAAAAAAGCAACCACCGCCCCCAGACCCAAAAAAGGTCCAAAAGGCACAAAATCCTTTCTGCTCTTAAGTTTCAACGCCATAAGAACAATTCCTGCCGCCGCACCGCTTACAAAGGCGATTAACAAGGCCGGCACAACGTGAGGCCAGCCAACAAGGAAACCAAGGACCGCCCCAAACTTGACGTCCCCACCCCCCATACCCCCTCGGGTGACCACTGCAACAAGGGCCAGGAAACCGCCTCCAACGGCGAAACCCAGGAGGACCCGGGACCAGGAGAGGTCTGGAAAAACCACCTGTAAAATCACGGCCAAGACAAGCCCCACAACCACCAGCGCATTGGGAATTACCTGGTGCCTGAGGTCAACCACCGCCGTAACCAGGACGAGGCTGCCGAGAAGCAGGAGGCGCAGCGCAGCACCGGTCAGCCCGTACTGGTGGAACGCCAGTAAAGCGAGTCCCATGGCCAGAAGCTCAACCAAAGGGTACTGCACCCCAATCGGCGCGCGGCAGCCCCGGCACCGCCCTTTCAAGATAAGATGACCCACCACAGGGACCAGTTCTACCGGGGTAAGGTGCCGGCCGCACTTAGGGCAGTGTGAAGGGGGCCAGAGCACCGATTCGCCCTTGGGTAGGCGGTAGATACAGACATTGTAAAAGCTTCCCAGCACCAGGCCCAGGAGGGCCACAAGGATTAATACTCCCGTGTTCACCTTTCGGCCGTCACCTCGCAAGACCCAAACCTTTAATCACTTTATATTCGGTTTCTCCCCGACCTTTCCTCTTTCGAAGGCCCCACCGGTGCGAAAACTTCACCCCCCTGCCTGGAAGGACGCGAAAAAACAGGAAGGGTGGTTCAAAAACCACCCCTCTGTACACAGGTCTTGTTCTCTGCCATTCAATCTCACCAACAAGACTGAAATAACAATGTCCAACCGGTACCGGCCTTTCCGTGTCGCAGCGCAAGGACCGGATATACGTCCTTAAATCTCATCCTCTAACCAACCTGGCCCGGCCCGGGCCTACCACCAAACCCACCAGGTGGCTGCAGCCACCGCTGAACGCGCCTTCGAAACACCAGGTTAACTTCGGTCTCCTCAATAACTGTCTATCAATATGTTATACCATCCTGGGTAATAGTAATCATTGTAGAATCCTGATCCTTGGCAGTTATGATCAGTTCATAGGTATCTCCAGTTGAAGTATAACTGGAGAAAGTAAAGTTGGCACCATTTTCATTAGCTGGTAATCGGGTATAATCTTTCAAGACTTCTCTCAGGGTACTATAGCCTGTAATACTCTCCGTGGCCGGGTAACCGTCATTGCCATTGTCAATACTGTACCTCTCCATGGCCAGCTGGAGGCTCGCCGCACTACTCAAAGCCGCCTTCAGCCGGGCCTCCTCAATGGAAGCCTGGACCCGCGGGACAACCAGCACGGCCAGCAACCCGAGAATAGCAATCACCGCCAGCAGTTCGATAAGGGTAAAACCCTGCTCCGATTTCCTGAACCTCTTGTACAAAACCTTCATTTCATTCCCCCCTGGATTAACTTGATTGTGAACAATCCTCACGTACTTCCCCTTTTTCCCAACTGATACGAAATGAGGTCATATGCTTACGATAGTAGTAGTCGTGATGTGAGACGATGGTAATTTTAAACTAATTATAATACCCAACAATACAGGAAATCAATATTAACCGGATATTTTTTACTTATGATCCGGCATCTTTTTACACCATGTCTTTTTTTTCATGGAATCATGCCCCTTCTGCCCTATCTACACGCCCCTTTTTGCCCAGGGCTCCCTGTTTCCCCCTACCTTACGGTCGTCAAAACATCAAACATCGGCAGGACAATGGATACTATGATCCCGCCCACCACGACGGCGAGCACAACAATGACGGCCGGCTCCAGAAGAGCCGTTAACCGCGTCAGGGTCCGGTCGAGATCCGCCTCGTAAAATTCTGCTACCTTCAGCAGCATCACGTCCATGGCGCCTGTGTCCTCGCCGACACTAAGCATCTCCAGCAGCAAGCTGGGGAAAATCCCCGCCTCAGTCAAAGGCTGGACAAGACTCTGCCCTTCCGCGACACGAAGCCGGGTAGAATCTATGGCATCAGCCACCACCGTGTTGTGCACCGCCCTCCGGACAATTTCCAGTCCATCGAGGATCGGAATCCCGGCGCCGGTGAGGGTTGCCAGGGTGCTGGAGAAGCGCACCAATGCCCACTTCAAGACAACTTCCCCAATAACAGGCACCCTGAGAAGGACGCGGTCCAAAAGCCGCCTCCCCCGCTCCGTGCGTGCATAGATGCGGAACAAGAATACCCCTACGGTCCCAGCCACCAGCAGCGGTACCCAGTAGGCGCGAATGAAAGCACTGAGCCTGAGGAGGATGCGGGTAGGCAGGGGCAGCGATGCCCCCATATCCTGGAACAACCCCACGAAGGTTGGCAGAACAAAGGTAAGGGAAAAGCTGATTACCCCCAGGGCAACCACTACCACCACGGCAGGGTAAACCAGTGCAGACCGGATCTTGTGATTGGTCCTGTCCTCCCTTTCAAAGGCAACGGCCAGCCGTTGGAAGACCTCGGGCAGAAACCCCCCTGTTTCCCCGGCCTGGACCATGTTCACCAGCAAATCGGGAAAAGAGCGTCCCTGCCTCCGGAAGGATTCAGCCAGGGTTTCCCCCTGCTCAAGGAGGCGGCCAACCTCTTCCAAAGCCAGGCCCAGAGGCCTGTTGCCGGCCTGCCTGGACAAAACCCTGAGACCGGTCCGGATGGGGACACCGGCCTCAACAAGGGTTGAAAACTGGCGGCAGAAGGCGGCCAGATCCTTGAGAGAAATCTTCCTGCCCGGTCGAGCTCCAAGACGGCGGCGAAAAAAAACGGAAATGTCCCGGTTCAGTTCAATGTGTGTAACCACGTAACCCTGCTCACGTAAGCGGGCCACTGCCGTACCCTGATCCGGTGCTTCAATGGTCCCTTTAACCTGGTGTCCCGAGGCGTCCCGGGCACGATACAAGAAGCTTGCCATGGATCACAACCCCAACATCTGTACGGTCTTACCAGGCGACAACCCCGCCTCTCTTACCGCAAAGAGATCTTTTCTGGTGCAGAGGAATGCAACCGGTAATCGTCCAGTGCAATCACCCCTTTTTCGTAGAGCTGCCTGAGGGACTGTTCCAGGGTGATCATCCCGTACCGCGCTCCGGTCTGCAGTGCGGAAGGTATCTGGTGGGTCTTCCCCTCCCGGATGAGGTTCCTGACTGCAGGCGTCGCCACCAAAACCTCAAAGGCAGGTACCCGTCCGGTTCCATCGCGCCGTTTCACCAAGCGCTGGACAGCGATTCCTTGCAAACTGCCTGCCAACTGGACCCGAATCTGGGCTTGCTGATGCGGAGGGAAAACATCAACAATCCGGTTGACGGTGTGGGCCGCATCAATGGTATGGAGGGAAGCCAGGACAAGATGCCCGGTCTCAGCCGCGGTGAGGGCGATGCCGATGCTTTCGGAGTCTCTCATTTCCCCCACCATGATCACATCAGGGTCCTGGCGCAGCACAGCACGAAGGGCATTGGGAAAGTTCCTCGTGTCCCCTCCGATTTCGCGTTGGTGGACAATGCTGCACTTGTGGGGATGCAGATACTCGATGGGGTCCTCAAGGGTAATGATATGGCATTTCCGCCTGCGGTTGATAAGGTCGATGAGGGCTGCCAGGGTGGTTGATTTCCCGCTTCCCGTCGGCCCGGTCACGAGCAGTAAACCTCGATCCAGGAGTGCAAGTTCCTGGAGGACAAAAGGAAGACCGAGTTCTTCAACGGTGGGCACCCTTTCAGGAACGACACGGACAGCGATCCCCACCGTACCCCGCTGGCGGAAACCATTGATCCGAAAGCGCCCTACCCCGTTGAGAGTGTACGAAAAGTCAACTTCACCCTCCCCTTCGAAGCGGGACCGCTCCGCCTCACCCATGATGTAGTCAAGCATGGCGGCTGCTGTTTCAGGCTGAAGGGGTTCAGTACCCTCGAGCACAACGAGTTCCCCGTCAACACGCAGAACAGGTGGAGCACCCACTGCCACGTGCAGGTCCGATGCCCTCTGCTCGACAGCCAGTTTCAAGAGTTTATCAATCTTTGCGCCCTCTCCCCTTGTATCCACGGTTTCCTGCACCTCCGGATCCGAACCCATACTTAACTGCCGCCATATGCTACCCGGCGCACCTCCTCCAGGCTTGTAATCCCGGCCCTGGCCTTATCCACTCCATCTTCAATCAGACGGAGCATTCCCGCCTCCTTTGCCTTGCGCCGCAGTTCCGCGCCACCCATTCCCTTCGAAACCATCTCCCTCATGCCAGCGTCTAACCTCAACACCTCAAAGAGGGCGGTCTGACCGTGATACCCAGTGTAGGCGCATTCCGAACAACCCACCGGTTCCGCGAATTCCAGGGGCACCTCTGGCAGGGGTAACCCCAGGCGGCGGGGATCGCCGGGTTCTAACCGGTATTTCCGTGCACAGGCTGGGCAGAGCTTCCGCACCAGGCGCTGGGCGACGGCTCCGATTACCGACGCCGAGATGCGAAAAGGTTCAACACCCATATCAATCAAGCGAACAACAGCACTGACAGCGTCATTGGTGTGCAGGGTGCTGAAGACCAGATGGCCGGTAAGGGCGGCCCGGATCGCAATATCAGCTGTTTCCTGGTCCCGGATCTCACCCACCATGATGATGTCCGGGTCCTGGCGCAGGATTGACCGGAGCCCGGCAGCAAAGGTCAACCCTGCCTTCCGGTTCACCTGAACCTGGTTAACCCCCGGGAGATTGTATTCTACCGGGTCCTCAATGGTAACAATGTTGACTTCGGGTTTGTTCAGGTAGGACAGGCTGGCCATGAGGGTGGTGGTCTTTCCACACCCGGTAGGGCCGGTCACCAGGATCATGCCAAAGGTGGTGTCCAGCATTTCCCTGTAAAGGGGGAGGATCCCCTCAGAAAACCCGAGCTCGGCAACGTCGGTGATCACCCGGTGTTTATCGAGAATCCGAATCACAATTTTCTCTCCATAGATGGTCGGAAGACTAGAAACCCGCAGGTCTACCCCCCGGTCGGCGTGAAGCTGAATCCGGCCGTCCTGGGGCTGTCTCTTGATGGAGATATCCATGGAAGCCATGATCTTGATTCTGGAGGTGCATGGTGCCTGCAGTGCCCGGGGAATCTTCATCACCTCACGCAGGACACCGTCAATCCGGTACCTGACCCGGACACCATCCTCCTGGGGCTCAAGATGGATATCACTGGCCCGCTCCCTGAGGGCCCGGTCGATGATGGTATGAACAAGGTTCACCGCCGGTGAGTCGTCTTCACCGGAACCCAGGGTATAGGTTTCGGTCTCTTCAACCTCGGCCGTTTCCCCGTACCTGTCGGCCGGGATCGGGTCTGTTTCATATACCTGGCTGATGGCCCTTTCAATGTCCAGGGCGTTCATCACCACGGCTTTAACTTCCTTACCGGTCGTGAAGGAAACCTCGTCTGCTGCGTAAACATCCAACGGGTCTGACATGGCCAGTACCAGGCGGCCGTCTTCCTCGGCAATGGGAACTACCCGGTAGCGCGCCGCCATCTCCTTACTGATCAACCGGGCCACCCTTGGGTCAATCTTCACATCCACGAGACGAAGGTAAGGAATTCCCAGCTGTTCAGCCAGGGTCTCAGCCAACTGAACCTCTGTTATGTAACCAAGGCCCACCAAAACCTCACCCAAGCGCGACCCGGATTCCCTCTGTACCCTGAGGGCTGTTTCCAGCTGCTCGGGGGTAATGACCTTGGCATCAATCAGCATCTCGCCCAGTCGCCTTTTCATGGTGTAATAGACCCCGCTTCCCCGCAATCAAGATGCGCGGCAGCCGCCTCCTGCATCACCTTGCCCGGGGCCTCCCGGCCGAACCATACCTCCCAGGCCAGGACCGCCTGCTCAACCAGCATCCCCAGACCGCTGACCACCTCAAGCCCCATCTCGGCGCTTTCCCGGAGCAGTCTTGTCCTCAAAGGGTTATAGACCAGGTCAGCAACTACGGCGGTTTTCGGCAAGGCCTCAAGGTAAGTACGAAGAAGTGGGGTCTCATCACCCCGCGGCAACATTCCAACCGAGGTGGCGTTGATCAAGAAGTCAGTCTCCCCAAGGGCTTGTGCCAGCCCTTCACTTGCCCACCTGACTGTCCTAATCTCGACGCACACGGAATCCTCCTTGACCTTCCGCAAGCAGCCGGCCAGCTCCCCGGCCCTTTCCGGCGTCCGGTTGGTTACAGTCAGACGGCCCACTCCTTCCAGGAGCAGTTGGGTGGCGACCCCGCGTGCCGCCCCGCCGGCGCCGAGGATCAGGACCGAGCTTCCCCGGAGGGGCCTTTTCACCCTTTTTCTTAAGGAGGCAACAAACCCCCTGCCGTCGGTATTATGGCCGATGAGCCGGTTTTCTCGTCTCTGGACGGTGTTTACGGCCCCGATAAGCCGCGCCTCCAGAGACAGGTCATCCAGCAGGGGGATAATCTTCTCCTTGTGGGGAACGGTGACATTGACCCCCACCAGGCCCAGCCCTCTGATCCCGGCCACGGCTTCAGCCAGGGCCTCAGGCGGGACGGAAAAAGCCAAGTAACGGTATTCCATCCCCAGGTAGTCAAAGGCAGCGTTGTGCATCACTGGTGAAAGGGAGTGTTCAATTGGATACCCAATAATACCGAGAACCCCGGTTCCTTTTCCCCTGCCGGAAGGCATACCAGCCACCCCCTTTGAGATTTCTCCCGGGCCACCCTGTCAGCTCTTAAACATAGAGGTCGGCCTTTGGCTTCCCAGCCCAGGAGATCAATAGTCAATAAATTCTCTTTCTAAAATACAAATCCTTCACCGCAATAGTGACGTTCGGCTGAGCAGCAGCCTTTCGGGTCTGCCTCCGGCACCCACCCGCGCCCGTATCCTCGTGCTACCGCCAGTGTCCGCAAACATGGGGAGAACCACGGCGTCACAGAGCAAAAAAAAGAAGGCCCCGGGCATCTACGCGTGGTGCCCGGTCCAGCCGTTCAAGCCTGCAGCACACCGGATCATGGTCAGCTCCCGCCCTGGGGCCGAACCCGTTTCAAAACCCAGCGTTCCAACCGCCGGACCAGCCGTGTGCCGATAAACTCCCGCTTGTTAATGGGCACCACCAGGATCGTGTAAAGGCCAAGCCTGTTGCCCCCGAGGATATCGGTAAAGACCTGGTCTCCAATGACAGCGGTTTGATGGACACTGGTTCCAAGCAGCTCCAAGGCTGCCCGGAAGGCCCTGCGCCGCGGTTTTCCAGCATTGCCGATGGAGGGAATCCCAAATTTCAGGGAAAAGCCTTCTACCCGTTCAGGGTGATTATTGGAAACAATACAAACCTCGAACCCCAGCCGACGGATCCTTTCCAAAAAAGCAGCCAGGTCCCCACCTGGTGTCATCCCCTGCCACTCCACCAGGGTGTTATCAAGGTCGAAAATAAGGCCCCGAATCCCCCTGGCCCGTAGACGTTCAAAGTCAATTTCGTAAATTGATTGATGGTACTCAACCGGGGTCAACATCTTGAGCAAGACCGGCCCCTCCGTTCCGCAAAACTCCCGAAAACTGCCCAAACCAGCCTTTGCCGACACCAAGCCTTGTTCTCCAGTCTTTTTCTAATCGTTTATCACGCCGCATGCCGGCATAATCTACCCTTACCGCCGTCCCTTTTTCTTCGCCTTTTTCCTCGGCTTCCCGGTAACCCTGGGGCGGCCGGGAGGGGAAACCCTGCCGCCAACCCCTCCCCGGGGTGGCATGACAGCCACCAGGGCCCCGATTCCAAAACCGTCCAAAACCTGTGGCACCCAAGACCCCGACAGGCCGAGCCGGAGGGCCAGGGGTTTTTCAACGTACTCAAGACCCAGGACCACCAGCAGGACCAGACCGATCCATCCCAGCCAGGAACGCATCCGCGGAGCAACCCGTCTCAACAAGAAGAAGACAGGGAACGCCGCTGCAATCTCAATCAGCAGTTCATTAAGAAGCACCACCGGACACCCCTTCCGTGCCTACGGCGCGGCCTGAAAACAAAGACCCTTTAAACAACGGCCGCAACCGCTTCTTTGCTTACTTTCCTTCCCTTCTCTTAAGGCCTGAGCACGATCTTGACCGCTGCCTCATCCTGGTCAGCCCTTTCGAAAGCCTGCTCAATTTCCTCGAGGCGAAATTCATGGCTGAGAAGGGACTTGATATTAATTAGCCCTTGAGCGACAGGTCTTAACACCTGCGGGGTCCAAACATACCTTTCCTGGACCGTATGGTGGACCAGGCAGGTGTTGACCAGGTTAAAGCCATCGTCGTGCCAGCGTCCCATCTGGAGGGTTACCGGCTGTGTGATCCAGCTGTAGAAGGCGAGGGTACCGTTGCGCCGGAGCACGGCCGTTGCCTGGTTCATGGCCTCCTCAGTCCCGGCTGCCTCCACCACCAGGTCGGCTCCAACCCCAGAGGAAAGCTCAAGTATCTTCTCTACCGGGTCCTCTTTCTTGGCGTTAATGGTCACATCAGCCCCGATTCTTCGTGCAAGATCAAGCTTTCCGTCTACAACGTCAACCACAACTACCTTTCCGGCCCCTTTTTTCTTGACCACCTGGGCAATAATCTGCCCGGCAAACCCAGCACCGTAAACCACCACCAGGTCTCCCAACTGCACTCCACAGTTCATCCCTGAATACATGGCACAGGCAATGGGCTCACCAAGGGATGCCAGGTCCATGCCCAGTCCTTCAGGGACCGGCTGCAAGGCCTGGACCGGGGCTTTAAAATAGTCCGCAAAGGTATTATACCAACCAAAGCACATCACCTTGTCCCCGGGCTTGACCTCTCGCACCTTCGACCCCACCTCAACCACCGTTCCTCCTGCCTCATGACCCAGGTAAAAGGGTAGGGTTACCCCTTCCGGAAACTCACCGCGGTAGAAGGTCTTATCACTACCACAGATACCCATGAGGTGCGTCTTGACGATTACCTCGTCCTCCGCAGGCTCAAGGGTCCTTTCCTCCAAGACCAGTCGACCGGGTTCTACCAAAACGGCAGCACGCGTTGTTACCAAGGTATAGATTCCTCCTTGTTGCATCCTTTGCACTGCAGTGAAAGCTCTGCAGTATTTTCCCAGGACCTCTAATTGCCGTGAAGATGAAAGGACAAGTCGTCGAATACTTTTAGTTTCCCGGGAAATCCATGAAGTCCTTCTGAAAATTGCTTTCTAGGGAGAACGTTTCTCTCTTGAAAACTGTAACCCTGCAACCCGTACTACGCATACAAAGATTACAATAGGATCCCCCTGGCCTTCCACTACAATAGGATTCCCGTAGCCTTCCGCCCTGACAAAAAGCTGGTGCCGGCCTGTTGACCCGCACCCCTCCCAAATCAAGCACATATTCTACAATGCCGCCCTCTCGGCGTGTCTCCTTTCATCATCCTGGTCTTCTCGTAGTGGGCAACCACACCCTTCGTCCCGCGCTAGGGCCACGGTGTCGGCCGTCACTGCCGGTGGTGGCCGGTGCCGTAACACCAGGCGTCGCGCACGGTACATAAGTGACCGTACTCTCCTTGCGGCAGCTTAAAGTCCCCTGGCGACCGTCACCGGCAAATGTCCAATTGGCAGGCTCGCCTCTGAAAATGTGACAATAAGTGGGAGGTCATCCTTTTTCGGGCGGCATGTCAAAGGCTCTTCAGGATCCTCGAGATCTTAGATTCAAATTCATCCACCTGGGCTAGCACCTTGTCCAGGCGGTGACGCAGCTTTTCCCGTGCTACCTCGTCGTCGATGGAATCCAGGTTAATGCGCACGTTCAGGGATGCGCCCCTGGCGCCAGCGAGGGCCATCAAGAAAGCCACGCCGGCATCGCTGGCGGTATTAGGGTTTCCGTGCTCCAGGGCCACCGCGGCCATCTCCAGGGCCTCCAGGGAAAGGGCTGCCACCTCCAGGGGCACCTCCGTCGCCGCTACTACCGCCCTCTGCACGGCCTGGGCGCGCGCTCTCTTCTCGGCGTCGGTACCCTTGGGCATCCGGTACGCAGAAATCACCCGTAAGAACGCCTCTGTATCTTTGTCAACAAGTGCCAAGAGCCTGTGCCGCAGGTCCTCGGCCCTTCCCAGGGCACCCCTCATCGTTTCCTCTTGCGCGCGGAATTTTTCTCTACCAATGGTCAGCCGGCTCACCATCAGAGTCAGTGCAGCCGCGATCGCTCCAGCCAAGGCAGCTACGCTGCCCCCTCCCGGGGCCGGAGAAGCCGAAGCCAGCTCGTCTAGAAAGCCCCTCACCGGCATCTCCACGAGCAGACCCTTCTCGTCTCCGCTCAAGGCTCTCCCTCCTCGAATCATACTACAGCCAGAACCCCCGGCTGGCCCTTCCCCGCCTCCTTTACTCCTGTAACCGCTTCTCCAGTACCTGGTCCTTCCGGAAGCCTTCAAGCCTCAAGTAGTATTCGGCGACCTCGATCAAGGCATCCGCAGGGGTCAAGCCGACGATTTCGCTCCCGAGGACGTTGACACCATAACGAGCAGCCTCGGCCTTGACCACTTCGAAAACCCGGTAAAGGGGAGCCGTCTTGTAATTGCACATATTAATCGTAACCTGGGCCACGTTCCGCTCCTCCATCATAATCCCCAGGGCCTTGACATCGCGGAACCCGCCGCTGCTTCCCCGGATCGCCCGCGCAATCTTTTTCGCGATGCTCACGTCATCAGTGTCGAGGTTGATGTTGAATGCAATCAACGGTGGACGGGCGCCGACCGCGGTCGCTCCCGCTGTGGGATGGAGCCGCGGTGCCCCGAAATCTGGGTGACGCTCGGGCAGGGAGATGGTCTCTTTCAGGCCCTCGTACTCACCCTTGCGCACAGCGGCGAGGTTCTTGCGCTCGGCGCGAAAAGCCGCCTCCTCGTACAGGTACACCGGTATCTTCAATTCCTCCGCGATCCTTCGCCCCAGCTCCCGCGCCAGGTCGATGCACTCATCCATGGTGACCCCCGAGATCGGGATGAAAGGGATGACATCTGTTGCCCCCATCCGGGGGTGTGCACCCTTGTGCTCTTCCATGTTGATCACTTCAGCAGCTTTGCGGGCGGCCTTGAAGGCCGCTTCCTTGACCGCGTCTGGCTCACCGACAAAGGTCACCACCGCGCGGTTGTGGCTCTCGTTGGTCTGCCAGTCCAGGAGCTTGACACCCCCGACCCCCTCGATCTCCGCCACGATGGTTTCCACCACCTCTTTGCGGCGACCTTCGCTAAAATTTGGCACGCACTGGACGATCTTTGCCATGGGGCCACTCACCTCCGCGCTCAATCACTACTGTGCCTTTCTTGATCACTTTCCACACCAGATTGGTCCCAAATCGATAACATAGGTACGCAAGATTGGGAACGTCGAAGATTACGATATCGGCCTGCTTCCCGGGCTCGATGCTACCAACACGGTCGGCGCGGCCAATGGCGTGGGCCGCGTTAATGGTCACGGCATTGACCACCTCAGCCGGCCGCATCTCCAGGTACAGGCAGGCCAAGGTCATGATGAGCTCCAGGGAGTGAGTGGGACAGCTCCCCGGGTTAAAATCACTGGCCAGGGCGACCGGTACGCCGGCATCAAGGATCTTCCGGGCGGGCGCATAGCGGCCCGTCCGAAGGTTGAAGCTTGTTCCCGGCAGAAGGACTGCGATCGTACCGCGCTGGGCCATCCAGGCGATGCCACCCTCCGACACCGCCAGCAGGTGGTCGGCGCTGACGGCGCCCAGTTCCGCAGCCAGTTCCGCGCCCCCCAGCGGCTCGATCTCGTCGGCATGGATCTTGAGCTTAAACCCCAACTCCCTCGCTCGCTGCAGCACCCGGCGGGACTGCGGGATGCCGAACACCCCTTCCTCGCAGAAAACGTCGCAGAACTCCGCCAGTGAGTGGCGCTTGACGGCGGGAAGCATTTCTTCTACGACCAATGCGACGTATTCGTCGGTCCTGCCGGTGTATTCTCGGGGCACGGCATGGGCCCCCAGGAAGGTGGGTACCAGGTCGATGGGGTGGCAGGCATCTATTTCCCGAATTGCCTCCAGCTGTTTAATTTCATGATCTGTGGTGAGACCGTACCCGCTCTTGGCCTCGGCCGTAGTCGTACCCTGGCTTAACATCTCGTCGGCATAACCCATCCCTGCTTTTACCAAGTCTTCCCTGCTGGCCCTGCGGGTTTCGGCCACCGTGTTGAGGATCCCGCCGCCCTGCGCCAGGATCTCCAGGTATGACAGGCCCTGAAGTTTAAGGTCCAGTTCATGTTCCCGCGACCCCGCGAAAACAAGGTGGGTGTGGGGATCCACAAGCCCTGGCATCACCAGCCGTCCTCCGGCATCAATCATCCTCCCACCGGCTGTAAGTTCAATCTCCTTCTCCAGGCCACCGGTTTTCCCCACGGCAACAATCTCAGCGCCAGCCACGGCAACAGCCCCGTTCTCGATGACACCGACGTCGAGCATCTCACGCCCGACCTTGGGCCTCCTACCAGGGCCGGCACAGGTCACCAGCTGGCCGGCGTTTACAATCAACAAGTCAGCCTTCACACCCAACCACTCCCACCTCCCAGGCACCGCTGTTGCGCCGTAAGCCGGTGCTCAACCTCGACTCCGGTTCTCAACCCCAACTTGAGCTCAGTCCTCATTTCAGCATCGGTATCTTGATGCCCTTTTCCTTCGCTGTGCGGACGGCTTTTTCGTAACCGGCATCAGCATGACGGATGATGCCCATGCCCGGGTCCGTGATCATTACCCTCTCGATGCGCTCGGCGGCCTCCGGCGTCCCGTCGGCAACTGTTACCTGACCCGCGTGGATGGAGTAGCCGATACCGACACCCCCGCCATGGTGGACGCTGACCCAACTGGCTCCACCGCAGACGTTGATCAAAGCATTGAGGATGGGCCAGTCGGCAATGGCATCGCTGCCGTCCTTCATCCCCTCTGTTTCCCGGTTGGGCGAAGCCACCGAACCACAGTCCAAATGATCGCGCCCGAAGACAATCGGGGCCTTCAGTTCACCCTTGGCCACCATTTCGTTGACCTTCAGGCCGAAACGGTGCCGTTCACCGTAGCCGAGCCAACAGATCCGGGCCGGTAGCCCCTGCCACTCAACCTCCTCCTGGGCCATCTTGATCCAGTTGACCAGGCCCTCGTCCTCGGAGAACATCTCCATCACGGCCTCGTCGGTCCGGTAGATGTCTTCGGGATCACCTGAAAGGGCCACCCAGCGGAAGGGGCCCTTGCCCGCGCAGAACAGGGGGCGGATGTAGGCGGGAACAAACCCAGGAAAATCGAAGGCGTTCTTGACACCCATCTTGTACGCCTGGGCCCGAATGTTGTTCCCGTAATCGAAGGTCTCGGCACCACGCCTCTGCATCTCGAGCATGGCCTCAACGTGTACCGCCATGGCCCGCATCGCCTGTGCTTCGTACTCCTTCGGGTCGCGCCTGCGCAGTTCCAGGGCTTCCTCGTAAGTCATCCCATTGGGAACGTAGCCGTGAACAGGGTCGTGGGCCGAGGTTTGGTCCGTGAGGATGTCGGGGATGATCCCGCGCCGCACCATCTCCGGCAGGACATCGGCACTGTTCCCCACCAGCCCGATGGATACAGGCTCCCGGCGCTCCTTGTGGTAGGCCACCATGCGCAGCGCCTCATCCAGGTTAGCAGTCATCTGATCGCAGTATCCTTCGCGCATCTTGCGCTCGATCCGTTTTCGGTCGACCTCGACAACGAGGATCACGGCCCCGGCCATCTTGCCGGCCAGCGGTTGCGCACCGCTCATCCCGCCCATCCCGCCCGTCAGGATGAAGCGGCCGCGCAGGTCCGGGGTGCCAAAGGCTTTTTTCCCGGCCTCGACGAAGCTAAGATAGGTGCCCTGCAAAATACCCTGGGCGCCGATATAGATCCAGCTCCCCGCTGTCATCTGGCCGAACATGATCAACCCTTTGTCCTCAAGCTCATAGAAGTGATCCCAGGTGGCCCATGCCGGCACGAGGTTCGAGTTGGCGATGAGAACCCGCGGCGCCATCTCGTGGGTCCGAAAGATGCCCACCGGCTTGCCCGACTGGACTAGCAGCGTCTCATCGACATCCAGGTTCTTCAGGGATTCCAGGATCCCATGGAAACATTCCTGGTTCCGGGCAGCTTTGCCCATCCCACCGTAGACCACCAGGTCTTCCGGCTTTTCAGCCACCTCTGGGTCCAGGTTGTTTTGAAGCATCCGGTAAGCCGCTTCAATCTGCCAGTTCTTACAGGTCAACTGGGTTCCTCGCGGCGCCCTGATGATTCTTGTCATCGGCAGCCTCCTCCCCTTTCAACACAAGACTCTTTTAAGCGATAGTCTTCAAAAGGCAGTCAATCAAGACATCCACGCAGGTGTCCTTTCAGCCCGGTAGATGTCCCTTGTGGACGCTGCTAAGTACCGCGCCGGTGCTTGAGCCTGTCACAAATGATTGATCCCAAGCCCAACGACTTCGTGCTCAAAGCCCTTGATCGGAGCCCCAATCGTTCCGTAAAGGGCTACCGCCAGCCATTCCCCTTCCGCACCCGGTCCTGCCTCACGGGGGCCGCGGACCACCGCGAAGTTGAGACCGACCGTCCGGAGGATGCTCCCAAGCTCAAGCTGTCCACGGCAAACCCCGTGGAAGGCCTCAATGACAGCATGGTACAAGGAGTGTTCTTCCTGGTAAACCGCCTTGATGAGCCTGCTGCGTTTAGCTGCCGTCTCTACTGCCGCCACGATTTTTTCCGCGTCCATGCTGCCAACTTTGCCCACCACCACCTGGTAACCTGACTGCCGGACTTGGTTGAGAAGAACCGGCAGCTCTTCTTCCCCGGCCAGTGCCAGTGTGATGGCCGCCTTCCCGATGGTTCTCGCCACCGGCGTCCCACCCCCTTTTGTTGAAACACTGTTGGCACGGAAATCCGGTCCCACCTCCAGGGAACACCAGCCCGCCGCTGCAAGCCGCGGCCCCTCGGACCCCCGGCACACCTCCAAGGGAGCCCGCGCCGGGGACGACATCTTTATTCTGCCATCTTCACGGAGCTGGTTTTCTGGTCTCTCTTTCCAGGCTCTCTATCACTCCCTGGGTGGTCTCAAGCACCGCCACCTTTCTCGCCTTAGGGTCAACCTCACGGAGATCGGCTCAAAACATGAAGATCCCCTTTTCCCCGCGGGCTCCCCAAAACCCTGACCAGTGCTAGCAAAGTGGTCCGATGTCCTCTTCCACCACCGCAACAACCGAGCCGCTCTTTACCAGGTTGTAAGCCGCCTGCAGGTCCTTGTAGAGAATGCGGTCCGTCTCCCAGTGGGGCAGGTGCCTCCGTACATGTCGGTAGGCGCGGGACGTACCCGTCCCGAACCTGTGCTCCTTGAAATCCAGGGCCTGGCACGCGGCGAAAACCTCCCCTGCCACCACCCAGGTGACGTTTTCCACGATGCTTCTCAGCTTCCGGGCAGCGATAGAGCCCATGCTCACATGGTCCTCCTGGTTGGCGGAGGTGGGAATCGAATCCACGCTTGCCGGGTGGGCCAGGACCTTGTTTTCCGACACAAGGGATGCAGCAACATACTGGAGGATCATGAGCCCGGAGTTGAGACCACTGTTCTTTACAAGGAAAGGGGGAAGCCCGCTCAAGACCGAGTTGACGAGGCGCTCGATGCGCCGCTCAGTGATGCTACCTAGCTCTGCTACCGCCAGGGCCAGGTAGTCCAGCACCAAGGCCAGGGGCTGACCGTGGAAATTCCCGCCACTTATTACTTCCTTCCCATCCGGGAAAATCAGTGGGTTGTCAGTAGCGGAATTGATCTCCCTTTCCAGCACGCTGCGGACGTGGGCGAGGGCATCCAGGGAAGCCCCGTAAACCTGCGGTATACACCTGAGGGTATACGCGTCCTGCACGCGCCGGGATCTGCGGCCCTCCTTCAGAAGGTCGCTCCCCTCAAGGAGCCGAAGCATCCCGCGGGCGCAGGACCTCTGGCCCGGATGGGGCCTGACATCATGCAGCCGCGGGTTGTAAGCAGCCGGAATTCCTTCCAAAGCCTCGAAAGCTAGGGCAGAGGCGATAAGCCCGGTCTTCATAAGCAATTGAGCATCGTCAACCGCCAGGCACCCAAGGGCGCTCATGTACTGGGTGCCGTTGATCAGGGCAAGGCCCTCCTTTGCGCTGAGGGCGATGGGTGTCAGCTGAGCCCTCCGCAAAGCTTCCCGCGCAGGAAGAACCTGGCCTGCGTACTCAGCTTCCCCGAGGCCGATCATCGCCAGGGCAATGTGGGCCAGCGGCACCAGGTCACCGCTCGCCCCCACAGAGCCCTTGGAGGGCACGACAGGGTGGAGGTTTTTGTTCAGCATCTCCAGGAGCAGTTCCACGGTTTCCAGCCGCACACCGGAGCAGCCCTTTGCCAGGGAATTTGCCCGTAGAAGCATCATCGCCCTCACGACTTCTTGCGGGAGGGGATCCCCTACTCCTCCGGCATGGCTCATGACGATGTTGTGTTGAAAGGTGCTGGTGTGTTCAGAGGATATAGAAACATCGCTGAGCTTGCCGCAACCAGTATTGACACCGTAAACAGGCTTTTCCTCTAAAAGTATGCTCTCGACGGCCTGTCGCGACTCCTTGACCCTCTCTCTTGCAGCATCAGCCAGGGCGACGCGAGCACCGTTTCGTGCCACAACCTTTACCTGTTCAATGGTTAAGGTTTCCCCATCGAGCAACAATACCTCTTCCACCTTGACCTTCTCAACCTTTTCTGCCTTTTCAACCGCCACGGTGAGCCCTCCCCTGATAAGAAGAAAAGAGTAGAAAGCAAGCACTCGGCTCGCTTCTACTCCCTGATGGCTGATGGCTGTGAGCAGAAGTCGGCACATAAATTTTCTTGAACTTTTCTGCCTCAACTTGTTCGTATCACAGCACTGCCTGTTTGTCAACCCTAATTGACCAGCCCCATGAGCAGTCTTGGCGGTAAGCAGCTCCTGAAGGGAGGGGAAATCCCCACCGAAAAACGGTTTCTTGGATTCGAAAAGCTTTTCGTCTGAGTCAACCTTGAACAGCTTCTTTAGAAGACACGTACACCCTTCCCGGGCCACGCTCAGGGTATTCTTGGTGGCCACGTCAGTTATAACCAAAGTCGCGTCATGATGGGCCATCGTCCTTTGAGACACTCTTGAGTTCACTTCACAACCTCTTTCGAAAAACCTCAATACCTACTTTTTGGGGCCATAGCCATTTTGCCTTCGAAATTCACTCGGTGATAAGCCGTACTCCTTCTTAAATATCCGGCTGAAATAATTCGGATTTTGATAGCCAACCAAGTGGGCTATTTCCCTTACAGACCAGTGTCTATTCGAGAGAAGTTTTCGTGCCTCCTGTAGCCTCAATTTCGTTAGGTATTCCGTTATCGTCATCCCTATTTCCTTTTTGAACTGATGACTCAAGTAGAAGGGACTGAGGTGGACACTCTTGGCTATCTGTTCTAATGTTATATTTTTCCTGATATTATCAACGAGAAAGGTGATAACCTGCTTGGTGGCATAAGACATTTTTCTACTCCTGCTCCCTCTCACCTTGCTGGCGAGACGGATGGTGAAACTGACCACCAGTTCCATCAGGTCTCTCATACTTTCTACCTGCATAATTTTGTTCATATTTTGGGTGCTTGCTGTTAGGCAAGCTTCCTCATTTACTCCACCCTCAATGGCCGCTCTGGTTACAACGGTAACCAATTGCAGGCAAATGTTTTTTAGGAGTCTCGGATTTATGACGCGTTCTTTTGCCCATCCATGAAAAATATCACCAAGTATCCTTTCAGTTTCTCTTATATTCCCGAGACGCACACAGGTGGCTAGTAAACTCTCTTCCTCTAGGGAGTAGGTCATAAAAACCTTGTTACTAGCGCCACAAGGTTCTATATCGTCTATATGAACTATTCGACTGTTGTCCCAGAAATTGTGTTGTAACGCCGCAAGACATTCTTGATAGGAAAGGTGCAAATTGGAGGCATCTGAATACCTTCGTCCCAAAGAAATAGTGACAACAAACGATGTTTGCCTCTCTACCTCGTCCCAGATGCGTTTTGAAATCTCGATTATTTCTCTCTTGGCGTTTAACGTCCCTTTGGGCAGTCGAAATAGAACGGCAACAAGGTGCTTTTCGACAGTGACTACGAGTACCGTCGGAAGATGAGCCAGGCATTGTTCGATAATTCTTTGGACATCGGCTCGGAGTTTGGTCTTCCACATCTCACTCTTATTGGCAGTTAACCTTTCAAAGTTATTGATTTTGATAACCATGGCATTGGTAGGAACAGCCCTTAACCCGGCAACATCCAGCCGTTCCCAAATTTCCTTTACACTGAGGATGTTGCCGTAAATCAAATCGTAAGCTAGCTGCGACCTTATGTAGGATAGCACTAGTTCAATCTGCCGTTTCGATTTTGACATATCCTGTTTTGACGATTCGGTTTGGGCAATTTTCTCGCGAGAGTTAGCGAAGTTTTTCTTTTTAACCAAAAATATTGGCAAGTTTATCCCCCTTAAGAAGTTCCCAACCCTAGACCATGTGTAGCAGCGAGCTTCTTAGAGACATCGTACCCTGCATCGGCAAATCGAATTATTGACATCGCCGGATCTACCATTAGCACTTGTTCCAACCTATTTGCTATCTCCACCGAACCGTCTACAACGACAGTCATCCCTGCATGAACAGAATAACCGATCCCCACGCCCCCGCCGTGCGATAAACTAACGCACGTAGCCCCTGTTGCTGCATGAAGCAATGCGCTGAGTACGGGCCAGTCCGCTATGGCATCACTACCATCTAACATCGATTCAGTTTCCCTCAAAGGCGATGATACACTTCCTCCATCGAGCTGGCAGCGAGTGATGGCAACCGGAGCCTTCAAACTCCCTTTCTGCACCATTTCATTTAATAATCGAGCAAATGGCTCCCTTTGTTCGTACTGCAACCAACATGCTCTCGCCGGAAGCCCCTGGAAGGGAATCCTTTGTTGTGCAAACTCGATCCATCTCTTTAATTGCTTGTCATGGGCAAACTCTTTCAAAAGAGCGTTATCTATCCTATATATGTCGGCAGGTTCACCCGATAGCGCTATCCAGCGAAAAGAGCCTCTCCCCTTACAAAAAGATGATCTTAAATAAAGGGTTGAATATGATGGAATAATGAAAGCGTCCTCAATTCCCCCTCGGAGAGCCTGCTCACGAAGGTTGTTTCCTAGTTCAAAAACAATCGCCCCCCGGCGTTTCATTTCCAGCATCGCAGTAACATGTCTGCATATACTTTCAAGGGCAAGCTGGATATACAGGCAGGGGTCTTCTTTCCGCAGTTTAGCAGCCTCACCGACAGAAAGGCCGGAAGGAACATAGCCTTCAAGCAGGTCGTGAGCTGCTGTCTGGTCAGTTACGACGTCCGGGATAATACCCCTGGCCAACATCTCTGGGTAGACATCAGCGGCATTCCCGTGTAGAGCGATGGAGAGTGGGACCTTTTTCTTTAGAGCCTCTCCAGCCTCGGCCAGTGCCTCATCCAAGGTGTTCACGGCTATTTGACAGTAGTTGGTGCGCAGTCGACGCCTAATCTTGACCTCGTCGACCTCGACAATGATAGCCACGCCACCGTTCATTTCGACAGCAAGCGGTTGCGCGCTCCCCAATCCCCCCAGTCCCGAGGACAAAACTAATCGCCCCGCGAGAGAGCCGCCAAACTCTTCTGCTGCTCCGCTAAAAGTATCGGCCGTCGCCTGGAGTGTTCCCTGGGCTCCAATGTATGCCCATGAGGAAGCCGTGGCCTGCCCGTAGGACGTTAAACCCTCTTTTTCGAGTTCCCAGAAGACTTCCCAAGTGGCCCAATGAGGCACAAGCCATGAACTGGATATTATTACCCGCGGGGCAAGTGGCTGAGTCTGAAAAACAGCAACTGGCTTGCCAGACTGAATCAGCAAAGTCTCATCGCCATCCAAGGAGCGCAGTGCTCGCAGGGTATTGACAAGGGCAGGATAATCCCGTACTGCTTTACCGGCACCTCCATAGACCACTAACTCCTGGGGGTTTTCGGCAACATCCTCGTCCAAGCTATTCAAAAGCATCCTGTATATGCCTTCCTGCTGCCACCCTTTGCAGTTTAGCTCTAGTCCATGGGGCGTGGGAGGAATGTGATACATTTTGTCACCTCGTTGAACTAAATGAGTGAATCACCTCAAATGAGTAGATGATTCCTAGGTCAAATACTATCAAATACTGATCGTAAAAAAAGTGCAGCTAGCTAGCCAGGCTCAAAGAAAACCTGTGGTTGGTGTCGGTAAAGCCCGGGTTTCAAGACGTTCACATATCACGCTATTCGCCATCACCGGCACCAGTAGTTAAACTTTCTCCCAAAAATTCTTATCTCGTATCTGCACAGGCCTACCGTAGCCTAAAAGGTCGTCCATCAACACGATTAGCGGGTTCAAGATGGGAACATTCCTAATGAAATATCGAACAATATCGTGAAAAAAGCCCTCCACCTTGTTGAAAGGACAAACTTTTACACAATTGTTGCAGTCCATCCAGTTCTTCGACCAAAATACAAAGCACTTTTCTGGATTGATATACCATTTCTCGACGCCGGAGAAGTTGCTCAAGGACGGACCTTCCATCGTAGGTTCACCATGGGAAATAGCCTGCGCCGGACAATGGTGAGCACATTTCTTGCAGGCCATGCAAAATTGAGTGACACCGAAAGGCTTGTAATCGTCATGACGAAGGGGAAGATCGGTGAAAACCTTGCAGATTCGTACCCGAGGGCCATACTTTCTCGAAATTAGCAAGCCATTTCGACCCAACTCGCCCAACCCTGCGGCCATGGCCAGGGGAATAGACAGAGCCGTGTCATTACCCGAAGGGATAGCCCGGTAACCAAGTCCCCTAATGAAGGCGGCAACAAGGTTGGCTACTACGGCTTGCTTTGAATACCCCAAACCGGTGGACGCCCCGGAAATGGCGTCCGGAGAGTAACGACAAGAATCATAGTCCATGGCAACCAACATAACGATAGCATGAACGCATCCTTCCGGCACTTCCACTGGGCGGTGTTCCATGGTAGTCAAGTCGAGTTCTTGGGAATAGACCAGATTTGGATGGACATAAGAGATGCCCACTAGATCTGCTCCCAAAAATCGAGCCGCCTTCTTGACGATGCGGGCATTAACCTCCGGGCCGTAAGAAACCGGGCCTTCGTGTTCAATGAATCGTTTGGCTTTATCGGGAATATGATCCCACGAATACAACCCAAAATTGCTTCGCATGTTGCCAAAAGCATATCCATATTCAATGTTCCAGGCAGCATTTCTTAGGGCATAGTCAAGTTTCCGATATCCATACTTATCCTTGTACTTAACCTGCTGATAAAGCTGGTTGCCCCAAGGAATGAACTCTTCATCCCAAGTCCGGCGCTTGAACATTTCGTTTCGCTGGTCAAAACGATAGTTTGGCACTGGAAAAGGGAAATAGTAGTCGTCTTCTTTCCCCGATACAGCTTGATTTCCTTGCAGGCGTTTCATGATGTCACTCCTTTTCACACCTTGAGGCGATACCAAACAGGTCGGCTTCGCTCTCACCTTTCATTACCGGGATTTTGATACCCTTTGCCTTGGCGCCTTCAACAGTCGTTTCATACCCAGCATCAACATCATGGATAATCCCAATACCGGGGGTCAGTAGTCAATAGGAACGAAACCCACGGAACGCCACCTGCTGCATTGGTTAAAGCGTTCAATGTTGGCCGGTCAGAAATGGCGCCCTTGCCGTCCCTTTATTCGCTCAAGGTGTTAAGCTAGGATTTTTAAATCACTGCGCAGGAGCAAGTTGAGGGCTTTTTTGTACCCCGCGTCCGCATGGCGCATGATACCAAGCCCTGGGTACCAATATATCCAGCTTCCTGCCGTCATTTGACCATAGATAGTAAGTCCTTTGGACTCAAGGTCATTGAATCTCTCCGGGGTGGCCCAGGTGGGAACTAGCATGGCGTTGGATATCAAGACTCGTGGCGCCATGCTGTGGGTTTTGAAAACAGCCACCGGTTTTCCCGATTGTACAAGAAGCGTCTCATCATTCTTCAGATTTTTCAGCACAGACACTGTCAGGTCGAAGCTTTCCCAGTTACGGACCGCTTTACCTCCGCCGTAAACAATGAGCTTTTCCGGTTCTTCAGCTACTTCCGGGTTAAGGCTGTTCATCAACATCCTCATGGCAGCTTCCTGTTGCCAGCTCTGACAGGTGATTTTGGGTTCCCCTGGGAGCACGGATGTTCTTCATTTCAAGGCTCCTACAAAAAATATTTAATGAACCCCGGATTGGTGTAGGGCTCAAATACCCATGTAGGCTCGTCGCAGGCCGTCGTCTTTTGCTAGATCACTGGCCTTCCCCGACATTACAATATTGCCATTTTCCAAGACATACGCCCTACTGGCTATTTCAAGCGCCTTGACCACGTTTTGTTCCACCAGCAGAATCGTGCTCCCCGTTTCAGCAATCCTTTTAATCGCCTGGAAAACTGTCTCTACAATTACCGGTGCCAACCCAAGCGAGGGTTCATCAAGCATTAAGATCTTCGGCCTGCTCATTAAACCCCTCCCGAGAGCCACCATCTGTTGCTGCCCCCCACTCAATGACCCGGCTAGAGCTTTGCGCCTCTCCTTTAAGATAGGAAGCAATTGGTACACTGAATCTAGCGTCTCCTTTAAGTATCGCCTCGCCCTTACGGAATAAGCACCCAACTCCAAGTTTTCTTCCACTGTCATATCCGGAAATAGATTTCGTCCCTCACATACCTGAATGATGCCAATGGAGGCCCGCTCATGAGCTGGCAACTTGGTGATATCCTTACCAGCAAATAAAATCTGTCCTTCCACTGCCGATATCAACCCGGAAACACAATTGATTAAAGTCGTCTTCCCAGCAGCGTTAGCCCCTAATAGGGCCACCACTTCGCCAGTATTGACCTCCAGATTGACACCATGTAAGACCTCTATATCACCGTAACCGGCCCGCAAGTTCTTAAGTGCCAGCATGCTGGTATCCCTCTCCCAGGTACGCCTTGATGACTTCGGGATCACAAGAGACTTCTTGCGGCGTCCCGTCCTTAATCACTTTACCTTGACTAAGCACAACGACTCGATCCGATAAACTCATCACGGCGGTCATGATGTGCTCAATGACGACAATACCTATACCTCGGTCGTGTATTCTGCGAATCAAGTCCAGCATTCCTTTAACTTCCGTTGGATTTAGCCCGCACATGACCTCATCTAGGAGCAGGAACCTGGGCTTGGTAGCAAGGGCCCGAGCCAGCTCCAAGCGTTTGCGGTCACTAAGCGTCAAGCTCCTAGATGGCACATCTTTAAGGTGCTCTAACCCCAAGAACAGGATCTCTTCCATGGCGGCACGATGAGCTTCTTTGACACTTCTAGTTCTCACCAAAGAACCGATCGCCACGTTTTTTTCTACACTCAAGTTGCCAAAAGGCTTAACGATTTGAAAGGTCCTGCAAAGGCCGAGGCGACAGACCTGTGCGGGTGACAAACCGGTGATGTCCTCGTCGTCGAGTAATACGTGTCCAGCATCAGGTTTGTAATAACCGGTAATTACGTTGTACAAGGTGGTCTTACCGGCACCGTTGGGCCCGATTAAACCGACGATCTCGTCCTCGGCCACTTGAAAGTCAATTCCTTCCAAAACCCTTAGCCCGCCAAAGGCTTTGTATAAACCTTCAACCCGAAGCATTTATCTTTTTCACCTGCGCCCCAGTTATTTTCCTCCATCCCTTCAATATCACCGGCCCCAAACCTGATGGCATGAGTAGTAGTACTACGATCAAGATCAACCCGTAGATGATCAAATGCAGGCCGTTAAACGAACTGCCGAAAATCCCACGCAAGAACTGTGACAAAGGCAGTATCAGAACAGCTCCGAACAAAGGCCCGAAAGGAGTGCCCAGGCCACCGACGATACTGACCAACGGCGCTTGAATGGAAAGAGTTACCGGTAGAACGCTTTCTGGCTCAATGAAAAACGTGTACTGGGCATATATCGTCCCACCAATCGCCGTGAAAAAGGCGCTGATGGTAGAAGCGGTGAGCCTAGCTCTAAAAGTATTGACACCGAGGGACCTAGCCGCCTCGTCATTCTCGCGATACGCAATCAGATAGTAGCCAAGCCTTCTTCTTTCCATAACATAAGTAAACAAAATCACCGAAATGGCATAGATTAACACCAGGTACACGTAGGCATGCTTGGACTCAAAACTCATCTGCCAGAAACCCATCTTTATCGGAAGGAGCAAACCCTCTGAACCGCTGGTGAGGCTACGCCATGAGGTAGCGATAATTAGCACTACCTGCCCGAATGCCAGTGTCGCTAGTGTGAAGAAGTGTCCCCGTAGTCTGAAGCAGGTCCAACTCAACAGGAAACCTATAATACCAGCAAATGCCGCGCCAATAAACATCCCAATCCAGGGTGACACGGAAAAATGTATGTATAAAAGCGTTGACGTGTAAGCGCCGATCCCGAAGAAAGCAGCATGGCCGAGCGAGAACTCTCCAGCGTACCCTCCTACGATCTGCCACGAACCAGCAATGGCGACCCATAAAAGGGTGTTAAAGATCATACCTAGGTAGTATTGGTTTTCAATTTTCGAGATTGCTAGTATCCCTAAAATAGCTATCACAAAAGGCCAACTGTTTATGATCTTTCCCTTGTCCAGCTTCATATTAAGCCACCTTTGTTTTCTTACCAAATAATCCGTACGGTCTAAACAGTAGTACCATGATAAACACTGTGAAGTACAGTGCCTGTTTCACAGAAGGATCTATGAAGAAACCACTTAGTGTTTCCACTAGTCCAATTAAAAAACTGGCGATTACTGCCCCTTTGATGCTTCCCAAACCGCCCATTACCACTGCGACAAACGCTACCAGAACGAACTGGAAGCCGACAGTTGGATATACCGAATAAATGGGCATCAATAGCGAACCGCCAAGCCCAACTAAGGACACCCCGATGGCAAAGGTAATTGCATAGACCTTCTGGACGTTGATACCCATCAGCAAGGCGGCATTCTTGTTCTGGGCTGTGGCCCTAATGGCTTTACCCACCCATGTATAATGTAAGAAGAAGTGTAGACCAATTGCCACAAGGATACCTACGATAAAGATTACCAAACGAGGATAGTTGATCAAAATGTCGAAGATTTCATACGAATATTGAGCATAAGGGACACTGATCGACCGGAAATTCCCAGAAAACATCAATAAGGCAAGGTTCTGCAAAATGATGGAGAGGCCTAGTGTTACAAAAACGTGTACGAAAGCCGGTTTGTCGAGGGTCGGCCTAATCAGAACCCGCTCCGACAGCAAGCCAAACAGGAAAAACAATGGGATAACAGCAATAGCAGCTACGTAGGGATCAACATTCCAAAGTTGATTCAAGAAGTAGGTTGTATATAGAGCCACCATCAAGTATTCACCGTGCGCAAAGTTGACGATATCCATGACTCCCATAATTAACGTGAGGCCGATACTGACCAACGCGTATATTCCCCCGAAAAGGATGCCGGAGATTACCACCTGAACCAATATGTCCACCCGCAGGCCCCCTCATCAACAAATTATTGATTGAGGTCTGGAAGCGGAGGAGATTATACTCTCCTCCGCCATGATGATTGCTATTCTTGGATGACCGGATTCTTTTGAGCAAGAATGTCCGGGAAGACAGGAACCAGCTTTCCATCCTGCCATTGCATAACTGCAGCAAAGGCGGATGTATTTTGGCCGGCATTTTCTTGATCGGGCCCGGCAAACTTAACTCCGTACCCCATCAAAGTACTGCCTTCAGGCAGATCGAGTTCCAGGGCGGCTTCACGAACACCCTCGGCATCGATGTTCTGGGCCCTGGGTAACACATCATGTAACAGAAGCCATGCACCGCTAAACCCGTTATAAACGTTGACACTTGGTTCTTTACCGTTGTACTTTTCCTTGTAACGCTTAGTCACCTCGTCAAATAGGGCTTTAAACTCGGGTTTCATCTTAGCAGGACTAACTGAACTTAAAATACCTGCCGCAAAAATACCAGCCGCATCCTCCCCTAAAGCTTTGACAAAGTCCGGCGTACCATGGCCTGCCGTAGTCCCAATTGTCACAGGAGGTTTGAACCCGAGCTCTTTTGAGGTTCTGGCCAGCAGGATGGCGTCATTGACGTAGGATGCAGCAAGTAAGACATCCGGGTTCTTAGCTTTTAAGCTGAGCACTAGGGATGAAAGCTCAGCTGACTTCGCACTGTAGCTCTGTGAATCCATCAGTTGAAAACTATAGTTAGATACTTGGGCCTCAATGTTCTTGGCGGTAGACGTGCCAAAGCCAGAATCTTCGTGCACCAGAATAACCTTCAGATCCTTTGGATCTTTCCCTAACTCAGGAGCAACAACCTTCTCAACAAAGTTTAGCATCTGGGTAGCCATCATCTGTGCACTAAAGGTAGGACGGAAGATGTACTTGAAGCCTCTTCCGGTGATCCCGTCGGCGATGCCCTCAACTTCCCAATAAAATACCTTGTTGCGTTCCGCAACAGCGCTAGCAGCCAAAGATAAAGAACTAGACTGCGTACCAATGATGATCTGGACTTTCTTTTCCTGGATCAAGCGGTCAGCTTCTTGCGTAGCGGCAGTTGGGTCCGGGGCATCCGCAGAGACAAACTTTACTTCTCGACCCTCGATACCTCCTCGTTCATTTATAATCTGGCGTGCTATCTCTACACCGTCAAAAGTATCCTTCCCGTTTAGGGCCAACGGGCCGCTCAAAGGAAAGATCGTACCGATTATGATTGGGTCCTTCACCTGCTGATCTTGACTACTTCCTTGGGTATCTCCGGCAGATTCTTGAGTACCACCACACCCCGCAACTACTCCTACCAACAACATCGCCATAAGCAGGACTGCCAGTAACCTCTGATTGCTCATCATGTGTTCACTCCCTTTCTTTGTGAAAAAGTGATTCCATGTCTCCCTCGCCACGGTTCCCCCCAATACCTCGTTTCTTCTCCATTTCGAATCCTATTGCACGTCCACATTCGCGGACATTGGAAGTTTCCCTCTATTGCAACTTGCTTACCAATAGCACTTTCTTGCTCTGGGCGAGCATCGAATCCCTCTATTCTGCCGACTTTTTGGCTGCTTCTTACACTCTTAACTACTCGGCTCTACTACACCTCACTTCGGCGTGCCCTGTCCCATGGGCTTAAAGCCAGAAACCCTTCTTTTTCCAATACATCCGCTGCTTCCCTGAACTTACTGTTGGGACTTGAGGGAATGAAATAAAAAGGAAAAAAGGCAGATAGAAGAAAAGAGAGTGCACCGCCCTGTGAAGCGAGTAACCGAAGAACGGAAACTCGGAGGTGCACTCATCATACATTGAGCTCATTCCTGCAGGTGGCGCAAATGATCATGGATGAACTTAAGCATGGAGTTGACCATCCAAGATTTAAGTTAAAGTTGCAGGATATCCTTAACGAACCCAACCCCACCTGTCGTTGGGATTCTAGCGCCATAGTCTCCATGGCATACCTGCCAAAGGACGACGGCCCACGGAACGTCTCCAGCTCTTCCTCAAGCTTCGCTTCCCGGTTATTCAGTCGGCTCATCTGGAGCCGAAGCCCGGATGCCCCTGAGACTCCGCGGGCAGCGGTGCCGGCCCCACCCAGACCCGGCAGCCGGTAGCCGCCCTACAAATCCAGGTTCAGGAAACCAGCTCGGCCAGTGTCCTGGCCACAAAACTTGAGGACAAAAGCACGGGACAGCCAACTCTTCTTCTCACGACCTCCTTGTGACTGGGCCCGAAACCCATACAGTCGAGAACAACGAGGCCGGGCTTAAAACCCGCAAGCCTGGCGGCCGCCTTTTCGAGGTTTCCGGTCTCCTCGTATGGTGATGCAGCTACGACATGCAGTTTCCGGTCAAGATCGGCCCACTTCCGTTCTGTCTCTTCTACCTGCTCCGGCAAGGGGATTACAACCCCCAGGGCCCTGTTCCCAATGATGCCCTTGACAGCGTTAAAGATGAGCTTGTCCGGCTCGATGACAAGGGCTTGCGACGTGAAGGACGGGAACTCGCCTGTACACAAAAGAAGAATTATTTCCACATCACGGTCGCCGAGGTCTGCAAGAATCCCTTTCAAGCGCGGAAGGATCCGCTCCCTGCCCAGCTGAACCGAAGTACCATCCCTCAAACGGGTCACGAGGACATACTCCCCGGGGCCCGGAGCCAGGGCGTCCAGTTCACTTTCAGGCACACCGTCCAGAAGGCCCGCATGGACCAGCTCAACCCTTGGAGGCAGGTATCTTTTCAGCACAGGAAGAATGTCATCTCGGGGGGATTGCCCGATGGTCACCAAACCGATCCGCTTCATCTTATTCCTCCCCTGCTCCCAAAGTCTGCAGCTTTTGCATGCTTCCGTAGAGGCCAAGGAGGCGGTCAAATTCACCCGGGTCGTAAAAGGATATCCTGCCCGCGGTGAAGGCCTTGGCCACCTCAAGGACAAACCGCGCTGCTTCTGCAATGTCTACTTCGTGGCTGGCACCACTCGCACTGCCGGGAACAGGGGTAACTGCGGTGATGGCTACACCCACCACAGGTGCACTGGTGGCTACGGCGGGCTGAAGAATACTGTTTATATGGTGGATGCCGTTGCCATATGGTGTGATGTCCTGCATGGTGATGGGAAAGACCCTGGGGGGTTCGCCAGTGGTAATGGCCATCAGGTCCAAAAGGTCCTCTGACACCCGCAGGATCCACCCTTCTTTCACTGTTGGTGAGATGGCAAACCCCCTGGTGTTAATGATTCGGTTTCCCTTGGTGGTATCAATGGACAAGATTGCATCCATTTCCGGGCTGACCTCATGTTCATTCATCGTCCTGATATCCACAGGTGATCCCATAAAAGGGACTGGATCATGGGGTTGTGTCGGTGCGTGAGGGCAAATGTGGGTAGCGACAATCACATCTCCGGCCAACCTGTCGCCAGCCCTGCGCATGGTCAGCAGTTTACAGGCTACGGTCAGGGCAGCAACGGCCCCATCAGCGTCAGACACCATCCCTGTTACCTCCGGCCGTGCTCCGATCCCGCCCAGGCGTCCGATCACCCCCAGTGTCGGGGCTGACCCTCCGGCCAGTCGCCCCTGCCATCCAGGAATCACGACCCTCACAAAGTCCGTACTCCCCTTCGCACCCCGAACGGTGGACGTTACCATCTCATCATCGCCAGCCCCTTGGTTCCGGAGAAAAGCCGCGACGTCCTCTCCCGTGACCTCTGCCGAGTCCAGCAAATCGTAGACATCCAATGTTTGCCTGAGAGTCACCGCCCGATCACCCCTTTGCCGGTAATTTCCTCGACTGACTTGAACAATCCGGCGTCGAACATACCCGCGCCAAGCCTGAGATTTGCCCGGTCTGATACCAGTACGTAGACATCCGTTCCCCGCCTGATCTCGGCGCTGGTCAGGGGGAGGCCAGTGTCGCCATCCAGGGTGGCGATCAGGTCGGGAAAGGTCGCCCACCTCTGTCCACCCACCTCGAGGGTGATGTATTCATTCCAGAAGGTGAGCTCGGTCCGATCATCAATCAGAATCCGGCCGGAGTCGAAGCCTCCCTCGGTCTTGAGCTCCCGGTGCGTAACCTTTCCTCTGGCCACTAGCTCACCCCCTACGGCCTTGGCCGCCACCCGGGCCACAGCTTCACCTGGGGCACCTGAAGCGCGAGCCGCTAAAACCTTTTCCCCGACTTCCAGGGCGTGGGTTATCGCTCCTGGTGCCGCCTTTTCCTTGACATATCGTGCACTGACCGGGTTCCTCGCCACAGCGACCACGCCGCCGGCCTGTACCGCGGCCTGACGGACCAGTGCCGAACATCTTTCCAGTGCCCCCTGTGTGTACAAACTCACGTGCCGTCCCTGGGCCGGGTTGCCCCCCACGGCAGCCTGACACGATATGTACGAAGGCTCCTTGTGCAACCCCATGGCGCCCATGAGGCCGGTAGGGTGGGCGCGCCCATTACAGGCGGCATCGATAACCGGTAAATTAAGGACTGTTCCCTGGAGCCAGCCGTTGACGGTGGCCGCACCTCCATTTTCGCTGGTGATGATACCGTATAACTCCTCTGTTATGCTGTCCTTCAGCAGCTCCAGTGCCCTGACGTAATCCATGGGGCGGACAAAGGCTTCTCTGGCTGCCGGTGCACCCACGGCCGAGACAGTGACCACCAAGGCGTCATCAGGTACTTCATCAATAGAGATGAGCCGTGGCCCACCCAGTTCAACCGCGAGATTCCCCAGTTTCTGTCCCTCGGCCATGGACCCGCCTCCGCCTCCTGCCAGGAGGGAGCCACCTACGACAGCTGCCTGAACTTCCCGTGACCCCAGTATCCCAGGACTAGTCATACCTCCTCGCCCTCTCCCCTCGATTCATAGTCATAGAGTTTGCTGGTGCTCAAATTGAGCCTGACCCGAAGGTCGGCAAGGGTCTCAATGACCTTAAATCCCGCTGCTACCGGGTCCACCACCGGGCAGCCCAACTCCTGTTGAAGTTGGCCAGCTGTATCCTCCATGGCGGCGCACCCGAGAATGATGACCTCTGCCCCGTCATCGCGAACTGCTGCCCTGCCGGCTTCAAGGAGGGTGTTGTAGGTGCCTTTCGGGTCTTCGTGCAGGAGCTTCACCGTCACCCCCACGGGGCGCCAGGAAGCTATTCTCCTGTCGAACCCATATCTCAAGGCGTTGTCTGACATCTTCGGGATCCATTTTCTCCTCCCCACGAGGATTGAGAACCTATGTCCCAAACACGACGCAACCAGCATCGACCCCTCCCCAACTCCCATCACAGGGACATCGAGAGCCTCCCTGAGCTCACGGACCCCTGGGTCGTAGAAACATCCCACCAGGATCCCGTCATAGCTCAGCTCACGCCCGGTGAGCCGGTCAATGACCATCGATACTGCCCTGTGACCGTCGATGTGGTATTCAAGGTCTGATGGACCCCCCGGTAATGCCATGACATCAACCTGGGTCCCCCCGTGCGCCAGCCCATGCAGGTACCTTCTCACCCTCTCGATTCTCTCGCCGGGGGCATCCACTGGTATGATATGGAGAATGCGGCGCTCAACCAACCGAACCCCCCCCTCCAGCTACCCGTTCCACTACTGCTTCCGCCAGCAGGCTCACTGACCTCAGCGGGTCTACCACCATCATCCCCGTGCGCCTCTCGATTTCCTTCCCAAGGCCTACCGTGCACATCCCGGTACAACCGAGCACCACAACACGGGCTCCCTGGAGCTTCAATGCTTCGGCCTCCTTGAGAACAGCCCGCCTCCCCCCATCAGTCAGGAGGTCCAGGGTATTCCGAACCCCTGGAGGGTTTCGCCAGAAGCAGGGGGTGAGAATACCTTCAAAGCCCTTGGGGATCTGGTTGCTGATGCCGATCCCGCCGATAACCTCCTCACCTGCCAGGGCCCTCGCAACGGCGGCAGTTGCGGAGCCGGCCCCAAGGACAGGAACGGACACCTCCTCCCTGGCCTCCCTCACACCAGGATCGTCCATACAGCTTACAACCAAAACATCAATACCTGCGCTGTTCGTGATGTCTGTTGCCAGACCCACAACCTTCGGCACAGCCGCGGTGAAAGTTGCCTCATCGTGTACACCCCTGGGCTGATCCGGAATGCACCACGATGACACCGTCCATTCCGGAAGAAACCCGGCCACGATCCTCCCGTGCTTGTTGAGCAAAACCTCGTCCTGGAGGGTGATGACCCTGATCAATCCCAAATGCGGTCTGCGGTGCTCCCTCCCTGCGACGAAAGGAGCCCCTCTCGGAGGGGCTCCAGGTGGTGTTTCTCTCATTCGTAGCCAGGCACCCCCATCTCTTTGCACAATTTCACCAACTGGGGATGGATGTAAACACCGTTCTCCTCAATGGGTTCACCGTCGAGGATGATGGAAGGGTTCAAGACAACTCCGTCTGTATGACCAGCGGCATCCCAGGTCTCGCCCCCAATCTGCGCACCCTGGCTTCCCAGGCCCATCTCAATACTTGCGAACACCCGTTCATCTTCAACGATCCTTCCGGTGGGAGCCTGAACACCGGGGTTGAACCCTAAAGAGTAATGGGCGAGGCGGTACATGTTGGGGTCACCGAAACCCTTCAGCCACCTCTCAAGGACAGCCGCCTCCCGTCCGCCAGAGATCCGGGTGACGCGGCCATTCTTCAAGGTCAGGCGCACGGGCTCTTTGAGCAAGCCCAGTTCCTTGGGCGGCCAGAGGGCACCGTCAAAAACCAGGGTCCCTTCAATGGTGTCCTCAAGGGGACAGAAGGATATCTGTCCACCCAGCATGATGGGCTCTCCCGGGGTGTCTGCCAGTTTGCCCGAATACCTTATCGGTCGACCCCCCATCCTCGCCACCAAGTCAGTACCCGCAGGGCTGGTCACCCGAATTTCGTCAGCCCCATGGATTAAGGCTCCCAAGGCTTTACCCAGCTCGATCATCTTGGGATAGTCCACCTGGCCAACGGTCCTCACCATCATGTCCACGTCCATGCCCGTGAGGCAGATGTACCTGGTACCGGCTTGTAGAGCCCTCTTGTAGGCAGGGGTATGGAGAATGTAGGAGACCGCGTACTCAATCCAGACATCGCTTTCCCGAATTGCCCCGGCAACCGGTCTCGGCGGTTCAATGACCGCGGAAGGCCTGCTCTCGTACCAGACAACAGTGGGGCTTGCCCCGGCTGCCATCACCGCCGCAGCAGTAGCCTCGACAACCCGCCAGTCGGAAGAGGTATCGGCCGTAATGACAACATCCTCTCCCTTCTTGACGAGCATCACCTCTTCCACCAGCTTCCGAGCTGCAAGGCCGAGTTCAAAGGCAAGGTACCTGCTCGTTGGCTCAGTCCCCATGGAGAATTCCAACGTGATCCCCCCTTGGTTTCTTAAACTTCCTGGTACCCAATTGAATTCCGGTCCGAAAATCCTGGTTCCACCCTCGATTTTCATTCTTCCGGGTGGCGCCGCTGCCACCGGGGTGGCATCATGGATGACAAGTCTGCAGCAATAACAGGGGATTCAAAACAGCACGGCAACTTCCCCGTCCCTTACGGCCGATCCCCTGGCCTCAGAACAACAGTTCGCCGTCCTCCATGATCACCTCGTTATCTAACAGAAGGGTTGGTTGAGGGATAACGAAGTCCTCATGCAGATCAGCCTCAACCCTGCCGCCCATATGGGAGCCGTCTCCGATGGCAAGATGCACCGTTCCCTTGATTTTCTCAGCCTCCAAAGTGATGTCGGTTCGGCGGGCCCTGGGATTGGTTCCAATTCCCAGCTCAGCAAGATTGCGACGGGCCCAATACAGCCCTTCGTCCCTGCCGGGAGAAAGGAGGGACCTAAGCTCACAACCCTTTGGACCACCGCCCTCTACGGAGACCACCTCACCGCCGGCAAAGGTGAGAACCATGTCTTCCCCGAGATCAGCCCACCAGCCGCGTTGGACAACGATCCTGCCCTCTGCGGTACCCTCAAGGGGCGCCACGTAGGCCTCCCCGGCCGGTAAATTGCCCCACGCGCCGGGTTTGTCGTAAATCCCTGCATCGACACCTCCGTCGCGGCCCTTGAGGCTGAAGGTAATGTTTGTACCTGCCGGGCACTTTACAGTAGCGGCTGAGGCCTCCGTGATCCTGGCGGCAATCCTCCTGGTAACCTCGTGTATTTCCCGGTAATCAGCAGTCATCGGCCCTCCCGGGTTGAACATCTCGGGTAGGAACCGCGGCATGCTGGCCACGCGGGTACCTCTCCGGCAAGCCGCCTCCCTGGCTGCAGTGTGAGTGAGGGAGAAGGATGTAATCATGACCAGAACGTCCGCTTCCTTCATGGCCGCGGCCGTCTCCGCCGTCGGCTCGACACTGTTGCGCCCGAGGGAGGGGAAGGTCAACAAGGACACTTCACAGTCAGGAAGACTTTCGGAACCGATCTCTGACACAGTTTTCGCCAGGAGAGTGCGCAAAAGCATGGTCTTTAAACTGTCGGGCGATAAGGTGCGCCATTGTTCAGGATTTGGATAATCAGAGATGACTGTGACCCTTTCCCCCGGTTTTACCCCCATATTCACCCTGAACATATCTATGACCCCACGCCTGATCTTCTCCTGATGGATTTCCATGCTCATCCCCCCAAATCGTCTTGGAAAAGGTGACACGCAACCAGGTGGTTGTCTTTAACTCTCCTAGTGCTCGGGACCACGCGTGAGCATAACTCCAACCTGGCATCACACCGCGGGTGAAAAGGACAGCCCGGTGGTGCATTGGCAGGGCTCGGGATCTCGCCCCTGAGGGGGACCTTGGCTGGTACTAACTCGCGCTCGGCGTCGTCGACCACGGGAATGCTGGAGAGAAGCGCACGAGTGTACGGGTGGAGGGGGTTCTGGTATAACTCCGGTCCCTCAGCTTGTTCAACCATCTTGCCCAGGTACATAACAACCACGACATCCGCGATATTCCTTACCAAACTGAGGTCGTGGGTTATGAAGAGGTAGGTCAGGCCCAACTCCCTCTGCAGCCTCTTGAGCAGGGCGACAAGTTTAGCCTGGACTGATACATCCAGGGCAGCAGTGGGCTCATCCAGTACAATAAACTCCGGCTCGAGGGCCAAAGCCCGGGCGATTCCAACACGCTGCCTCTGGCCACCGCTCAAGCCGCTGGGGTAACGGTAGAGAAACTCCTGGGGGAGCTCCACCAGGTCCATGAGCTCCCGCACCCTGTTCATGCGCCGTTTCCCATCTGCGACACCGTGAATAACGAGGGGATCCGCCAGAATCTCCTTGATACGCCGGCGCGGATTCAGGGAGGAAGTGGGGTCCTGAAATACCATCTGTATTGAGCGTCTCACTGGTTTCAGCTGCTCTTCCGGAAGGTTCGCGATGTTGTGTCCCTTGAATTTAATGTCTCCACCGGTTGGGGTGTAGATCCGACAAAGGGTTTTCCCTAAAGTAGTCTTTCCCGAGCCGGACTCCCCGACCAGGGCATAGGTTTGGCCCCGTGGGACAGAGAGACTGACATCGTCGACCGCCCGCACTTCACCCACCTTACGGTTCAGAAGGCCACTTGTAATGGGAAAATACTTTCTGATGCTCAGGGCTTCAATGAGGTACTCAGTTGCCACTGGTTGGGCTTCCCCCCTTTGTATAGAGGTGGCAGGCCACGTACCGCCCTGTCTCCACTTCAACCAGTTGAGGACGGGTCTCCCTGCACGTGGACAGGGCCTGGTCACAGCGCGGGGCAAATCTGCATCCCCGCGGTGGGCTGTAGTAGTCGGGGATTCTCCCGTCGATCCCATCCCCCATCTGGCCTGTTAACTTCGGGACCGAGGCCAACAGCCCGCGGCTGTACGGATGGTACTGCTGGCGGAACATCGCCTCTGTCTCTGCTTCCTCAACTACCTCCCCGGCATACATCACGTAGATCCGATCACTCACATTCCTTGCCACGCCCAGGTCGTGGGTGATATAGAGGACCGACGTGTCCTGCCCGGCAACGAGGTCCTTGAGCAGCTCCAGGATTTGGTCCTGGATTGATACATCCAGGGCTGTCCCCGGCTCATCGGCGATCAGGAGCTCGGGCTCTGTGATCAGGGCGAGGGCAATGAGAACCCGCTGTCTCATTCCCCCACTTAACTCCACGGGGTACCTGTCCAGTGCCTGCCTCGGGTCTGGGATCCTAACCCTTTCCAACATCTCTGCGGCTCGCTCTCTGGCCCTCCTGATGCTCCCGCGGTCGAGGGAAGTCCTGATGTGTCTAAACAAGTTGAAAGTGCGCCCCCGCCAGAGAAGGACGTTGGTCAGCTGTTCCCCTACTGTAAACACGGGGTTAAGGGCCGTCATGGGGTCCTGAAATACCATGGAGATTCCCTTGCCTCGAATCCGCCTCTGAAATTCGGATTCGGAAAGTGTCAAGAGGTTCTCTC
>ENA-OSAE01000098-OSAE01000098.1-marine-sediment-metagenome-genome-assembly--contig:-NODE-98-length-63148-cov-47.135815_pt1 | contig 63148 bp, 62 predicted proteins | sample MGYA00237870_ERZ529317 | MGnify/ENA primary metagenome ERZ529317 (study PRJEB26369, sample SAMN03142812) | marine sediment metagenome | biome: marine; feature: borehole; material: sediment... | reverse complement strand
TGCCTCCTGAGAGTAACCGCATTATGAGGTACCTTCCCTCCCTTCGGTAACATTTCCAACGAGGCACTTCGGGATGTTGACGCCTCACGGTTCCCGCGGTAAAATAACTTTTGCGAATGTTATTCGCAAATTTTACAACTCGCCCGGAGTGCTGCCCCGAACCAGGCATCGTTTCCCGGTTGGGAAAAGCTGCTCTGCCGCAAGGCAAAGTCCCCGGTCTTTCCTCAGTGGTCATCTGTTCTTTCTCTCCCCTCTTTGCGTGGGTTCGCGGGCGATATCCAGAAGGAGGTGGTGATGGGGGGAACGCCGTGTACCTGAAGAAACACATGTGCCTTTTAAAGGAGGTGGAAATGAGGCTTCGTAGGTTTGCAATGTTGGTCGTTTTGGTGCTTATGCTTCCGTTAACGGGGTTCGCCGCTTCTCGGCCCACGGTGACCATCCTCGCCTTCGCCCAAGGATTCGCATGGCCAGAGCTGTTCGGCTCCACCGGACTTGAGCGGACCGAGAAGTTGGCGGAGTTGGAGGACCGCTTGGGCGTTAACATCGAGATAGTATGGGGTGACGAGTCCACGGTACGGATGAAAGCTCTTACTGATCTCATCGCCCATACCGGCCGATATGACATCCTCATGGTAGGCAGTGACGGCGGCGTACAGCTATACGGCTGGGGAGGTTATCTGGAACCCCTCGACTATTACCTTGAGAACTACCCCATGGAGTGGTTCGATCCGAAGGAAGTTTTCCCCAAATTCCTGGACGCCAACAGGATGCCGCCCGGAGGTCCCCTCTATGCGTTGCCCTATTATTCTTTCGGCGCCGGGATGATCTACCGGGCCGATATCTTCGAGCGCTATGGGCTGACGCCGCCGGACACCGTGGACGAGCTGTTCACGGTCCTCCAGAAGTTGAAGGAAGGCCTGGAAAAGGATGGCCTGGACATGTATCCCATCACCATGCGGGCCGCCCCCGGCGAGGAACCCAGTCTCGATCTTCTGGGCTTCGTTTATGCCTACGCGGGTTACCCCGCCATATTCGAGGGGGGTGCGGTCACCATCGAGGAGATCAAGAAGACCAAGGCCAAGCCGATCCTTAATTCCGAAGACTTCAAGAAGGGGTTCACCGCATATGTAGAAATCCTGCGTGAATACGGCCCGCCGGGAGCATCGAACCATACTTGGGTGGATATGATGAACCTCTACGCGGCCGGGAAAGCCGTTATATTGATGCCGTCGGCGATCAACGGGTACGCTGCCATCACTATAACCGAGGATCCCGCGGTCAAGAAGTACAGCCGGTTTGCGCTGGCTCCCAAGGGTCCTTCCGGTAAAAGGATCCAAAGTTTCTGGACCTTCTCTCTGGGTATCAACGCCGACTCCAAACACAAGCTGGCGGCTTGGAAGGTGCTCAGCTACCTGTGTGGTCGCGAGGCCATCCAGGCGTTCGCGGAACGGACCGGTTGGCCCAACGTCCCCATGCGCTCGGTGCTGTACAGCCAGAATCTAATAGATAGGTATGGGCTCGAGCAAATCGAGCTCAACGAGGAATCCATCGATATCGCCGAGCCCTATTACTTCCCATATATCCCAGAACTCCCCGATTTCATGGACAAGATCGGCACAGCCTGCTCGCGGGCGGTGGCCGGGGAGGATATCGACAAGGTATTGGACGAGTTGCAGCTCTGGGCCTTGGATCGGATGTTCAAAGCGGGTTATTACCGCTAGAAGAAAGGGGCGTGCCCGGACCAGGGCACGCCCCTTTCTTCCCCCCTCATCCCGATCATGAGAAAGACAAGCCTTTGGGAGAAAGACAAATATCGCTTCTTGATTCCCACGGTATTGGTCTGTGCCCTTTTGGTGAGCTTTCCCTTCGTTTACATGCTTTACACCAGTACCCAGTACTGGATCGCGCTTCGGCCCGAGAGGAGCTTCGCCGGCCTGGGAAATTACCGATCCGTGCTCCTGTCCACGGAGTTTCGGCAGTCGTTGCTCACCACCGTGATATTCGTGATTTCCAGCGTGGCGGGGTCCATTGTGCTCGGTTTCGCGCTAGCCCTGGTCTTGAACGAGAAATTCCGGGGGAGGAATGTGATACGCGCCCTGCTCACCATCCCGGCCATTATTCCTCCGGCAGCCGCGGGCTTTACCTGGAAGTTCCTGCTGAACAGAGACGTGGGCCTCATCGGAGGTTTTTTTCTTCCTCTTCTGGGAGTGAAGCGCGCCCTCTTGGGAGATCCCGGGTGGGCCCTTTTTTCCGTGATACTAGCCGATGTGTGGTGTCAAACCCCGCTTATGTTCCTCATCCTTTTGGCGGGCTTGCAGGCGATTCCTATGGAGCTCTTCGACGCAGCTCGGATAGACGGCGCCGGCTTCGGGCAGGTGCTGGTTAGGATAATAATCCCGTTGCTTAAGCGTGTCTTAGGGTTGGCTGTTATTATACGGTTCATTTTTGCCTTTACCACTTTCGATGTGATATTCACCATGACCGGCGGGGGGCCTGGTATCGCCACACAGACCTTGCCTCTTTTAGGATGGAAAACAGGATTTTTGTATTACGATCTGGGGCAAGCTGCCGCCCTGGCAGTAGTCATGCTCCTGATCACGGTGTTCTTCAGCTCCACCTTGGTGAGGATGGTGAAGCTATGAAACTGGAAGGCCGCTGGAAGCTGTTCGGGATCGTGTTTTTGGTCATATATTTGCTATTTTCTCTGGTTCCCATCGCTTGGGTTGTCATCTCTTCATTTAAAACTCACTATCAGACTCTGATCATGCCCCCGAAGTTGTTCTTCAAGCCCACCGTTACGGCCTACAAGAACGTCTTCCTTGGGGGAATGGGCAAGGTCTTCTTAAACAGCACGAAAGTGGCGGTGATCGACATCTTTGCCGCTATGGTTTTCGGCATACCAGCAGCGTACAGTTTGGCACGGTTTAAATCGGGGGTGACAGAAAATATCGGCTTTTGGCTGCTTTCGCTCAGGATGGCCCCGGCCTTTGGCGTGGTTATCCCCGTTTATATTTTGATGAGACGTTTCCATCTGCTGGACACAACGGTGGCCGTCAATGCCGCGCACCTTTTGATCAACATCCCCTTCGCCGTCTGGCTTCTCAAAAGCTACATCGAAGAAATCCCTGTGGAAATCGAGGAATCGGCGTTGGTGGATGGCGCCACTCGCTTCCAGACCCTGGTTCACATCATCCTCCCTGTGAGCATGCCCATGGTGGTTACGGTGGCGATACTGATCTTCATCTTCTCCTGGAACGAGTTGTTCTTCGCCTTCGTCCTCACATCCAGCGAGGGGATGACCGTACCCGTGTTGGTGGCATCTCTTGCGGGCTCCATGACCTTTAACTGGCCGCTTTTGTGCGCCATCTCCGTTTGCTCGATGGTCCCGGCGTTCGTGTTCGCGTTCGTGGTGCAACGCCACATCGTCCGGGGGCTGACGTTGGGAGCCATCCGCTAAGGGAGGCGAAGAAGATGAGGTTGACGAAAGAAATCTACCTGGTGGGCAGCGGCGAGTTCGGTTTGAGTCATGATTTCGACTGCAACATATACGTGATCGACGCTGGGGATGGTCTGATCATGGTAGATTCCGGTGCAGGATTGGGAGTGGAAGAGGTAATGGACAATTTGTCCCGCGATGGGCTGAACAAGTCCGTCCGCTGGCTGCTCCTGACTCACGCCCATGCCGATCACGCGGGGGGAGCCCACGCTTTCCGTCAGCGGTTTCGATGCACCGTGGTTGCTGGCGCACCCGAGGCCGGGGTAATAGAGAGAGGGGAGGAAAAGGAGCTAGGGCTCGATGTCGCCAAACGCAGTGGTTTCTACTCTCCCGACTACGTGTTCAATCCTTGCAAGGTGGATCTTCCCGTGAACCATGGTAATCTCCTGCGACTCGGGAACGTTTCCGTGAAGGTCTTGAACGTGCGGGGACACAGTCCTGGTTCGATGTGCTATTTCTGTGAGATCGCGGGAAAAAAGGTCCTTTTCACCGGGGATGTGGTTTTCGCGAAAGGGGTAATAGGCCTTCTGAACTATGAGGGATCCAGCCTCGGCGAATACCGCCGCTGTTTGCCCCTTTTGAGGGGGTTAGGGGTGGAGACGCTGTTGCCCGGCCATGGGATCTTCGTGCTGCGGGGAGGACAGCGTCATATAGATCTGGCGTGTTCCCGGCTGAAGCGGTTGCAAATACCACCGAATTTCATTTAAAGGAGGTAGAGATGAAAGTTTTCGAACCCATCACCATCGGGCCCCTCACCTTGAAAAACCGTCTGGCACTGGCCCCCATGGATACCGAACTTAGCGGGCTGCACGGAGAAGTCACCCGCGCGATGATGGATTATTACGCGGCTAGAGCCGGCGGGGGGGTGGGATTGATCCTCATAGAGTTCACCGCCGTGGATGAGGCCCAACGGCTCACGTCGCCTTCCATCTATTCGGACCGCTTCATCGCGGGATGGTCCACCTTAGTAGATTTGGTCCACGCCCACGGAGCCGGAGTTATCCTACAGATCGCACATCACGGGGGGCGTGCCGTAAAGCGCATTACGGGACGCCTCCCAGTAGCCCCCTCTGCCATTTCATCACCGATATATCCCGAGACGCCCAAAGAGTTATCCCGGGAAGAGATCGATGAGCTGATCGTTAAATTCGTGCGCGCCGCTGAGCGCGCCAAGGCCGCGGGCTTCGACGGCGTGGAGATCCATGCGGGACATGGTTACTTGATCGGCGAATTCGTTTCTCCTTACACAAACAAAAGAACCGATGAGTTCGGGGGTAGCTTCGAGAACAGGATGAGGTTCCCGGTGGAAATCCTAAAGGGGATACGTGCCTCTTTGGGACGGGATTTTGTGGTGGGCTTCAAGTTCAGCGCCTACGAAGCGGTGGAAAGGGGAATAGATCTCGAGCTAGCCGTCGAAATCGCCCGATATATGGAAGACCAGGGGGTGGACTACCTGCATGTCTCCGTCCTAAGCTTCCCGCTTCCGGAACTCCGCTATCCTTCGGTACCGCCGATTTATACTCCCGCGCCGCCCCTCGTGGAATTGGCAGCGGAGATCAAAAGACACGTTCACGTCCCCGTAATGACCGTGGGCGGATTTGGCGAGCTCGAAGAGGCGGAACGCGTTTTAGCGGAAGGGTCTGCGGATATCGTGGCATTGGGGCGTGCGCTTATCGCCGATCCTAACCTGCCGCGGAAATGGCGCCATCAGGAACTGCCACGGCCTTGCATCCGGTGCAACCGATGCCACATCAGGATAATGGAACAGAAACCCATAAGATGCGCTGTTAACCCAGAAGTCGGCAGGGAAAGCGAATCTCAGCCCCGAGCGCGTTCACCGAAACGGATTGCGGTAATCGGGGCGGGCCCGGCCGGAATAACCGCAGCCCTGGTCGCTTCCCGACGGGGATATGAAGTTCACCTGTTTGAGCAGCAACACCGTATCGGCGGGAAAGTAATCGCCGGCAGCCGTCCCTCTTTCAAGCGACCGCTCCAACGGCTGCTGGAGTTTTGGGAACGGGAAATCGCCGCGAGCGAGGTTTTCCTCCATCTGGGGTTCACGGCCACACCTGAGTCGGTAGCCTCCTTGAAACCCGACCTAGTGATCCTCGCCACCGGCGGGCGACCCCGGTCCCTGCCCTTCCCCGTCAATTTGGAGGCCATCCAGGCCTTCCAGCAACCGGATTTGGTGGGGGATAGGGTTCTGGTGATTGGTGCCGGCATGGTGGGCTGTGAGCTCGCGTTATACCTAAAACGGCTGGGCAAGGAAGTCTTCTTGGTGGATAAGCTCCCCGAGGATAGGCTCATGATCGATGAACACTTCTTCAATCGGTATATTCTTTTGGAGGAAATCAAACGTGAAGGAGTCGTCCTCCATGCTGGGGTGAAAGTCGAACTCGATGGCCGAAAGGCACTGATTGACGGGGCAACCGTAGAGGTGGATTCCGTGATCAACGCCACAGGGTTCGTGCCGGATCCGGACTTGCTCCGCCGTTATCGCGAAGTGTTCGGCCCGGAGAGGACCATCGCGGTGGGAGACCTCAAGAGGCCCGGGAACATTTACACCGCGGTGCAGGAGGCCTACCTTTTGGCCTCAATTATCTGAGGGGAAGAATGGGAGCCAGTGTCGTTGTGATCACAGGTGCTGGCCGGGGCATTGGGCGTGCGCTGGCATTGTATTTTGCCGAACATGGGTGGGTCGTGATCATCATCGAAGTAAACGCGGAGGTCGCCCGGGAAACGGAAGCCTTGATCCGGCGACACAGTCCCTCCTCCATCGCGTATGTAGCCGACATCAGGGACGAGGAGCGGATAATGGCGGTATTAGAGGAGGTACACACACGGCATGGCCACATAGATGCTCTGATCAACAACGCTGGCATCACCGACCGTGAGCATCGTCAGATCTTGGAGCTGCCTTCCGAAATGTGGCGGGAAATCATCTCCGTCAACTTGACGGGCACGTTTCTCGTGTTGAAAAGCTGTGCCCGGTTGATGGTGTCCCAGGGGGCAGGGAATATCGTCAACGTGACCTCCCTCCTCGCCCAACGTGGCCAAGCCCGCGCTGGGGATGCCCCATATGGGGTGTCGAAAGCGGGGGTCGAGGCGCTTACTGAGTATGCCGCCGTGGAGCTGAAGCCCTTTGGGATAAACGTGAACGCTGTGTATCCGGGTGTCATGGTGGATACAGGATTCTTCGATCATTTGCCGCCACAGGAGAGGGCCAAATTGGCAAGACCCACGATCTTAAACGAACTCGTCTACCTTCTCGCCAACCTGGCCCCCGGTGAGCTAACGGGCGTCTCCATTTGCGCGTTGAAATGGAGGGAAAATCCGGAGCTCCTGGCCCTGGCCGAGAGGTACCTGAAATGAGCCCAGGGAGGGAGGGTGAATTCATGCGGGTGAGGGTGCAATTTTTCGCGACGCTTCGGGATAGGGCGGGGGCATCGGAGATAGAGCTTTGCCTTCCCGATGCCGCTACCGTCCGGGACGCGCTGGCACAGCTCGTAGCCCAACGGCCGGGCTTGGCGCCCGAGGTCTCCGCGGACGGGCTATCCGACTCAGTGAACGTGTTCCTCAACGGGAAGAACGTCATGGCCCTGGATGGACTCTCTACGCTCCTCAAGGACGGTGATGTTATCAACCTTTTCCCCCCTCTGGGGGGAGGATAAGCCTTGGCGACACGCCGAAGGCGTGGTAGAATTTTTACATATGTCGGTCCCAAAATTCGATACTCCGGCGGGGGGATATTCGGCCTCTCGGGTTTTAAAGAAGGGACTTGAACTGCTTGAGCTTATCGCTAAATCCCGAGAAGGCCTCAACATAACCCAACTTGAAAAGGCCACGTCCATGCATCGAAGCACTATCTATCGCTACCTGAACGCTTTCGCTGCTTATGGGTATCTGGAACGCTTCCAAGGCGGCCGTTATCGATTGGGCCCGAAGATATTGGAGTTGGCCTCGCTGATATTGGATCGCCTCGATATCCGCGACGTAGCCAGACCCCTTCTAATCGAGCTTTCCGAGAAAACCGATGCCACCGTGCACCTCTGTCGACTGGATGGGGCCGAAGTCGTTTATCTCGACAAAATCGAGACTTCCAGGTCTCTTCCCCTTTATTCCCGGATCGGGGCCCGGGCCCCCGCTTACTGCACGGGTGTGGGCAAGGCCATCCTCGCTTTCCTCCCTCCGGAACGCCTCCAGCGAGTGCTTGAGCGCATCCGCTTCCGTAGGTTTACCCCTAATACCATTACCAATCGCGACGATCTCCTGGCCGAATTGGAGGCCACCCGCAAGCGGGGTTACGCCCTGGATCGGGGAGAACACGAAGAAGGGATTTACTGCGTGGCGGCCCCCATCTTCAATATGTACGGAGAGCCCATCGCCTCCATAAGCGTCACGGATTTGGCCCGTAAGATCCGCAAACGCGAACAATGGTACGCCAACCTGGTATTGAAGACAGCGGAAACCATTTCCCGCTCATTGGGAAAGGAGTATGCCCGTGGCCGATGAACACCTGGTGGAAATGCGGGGGATTTGCAAGCGCTTCGGGGGGATTCAGGCCCTTCTCGACGTGGACTTCTGGCTCGATCCTGGCGAGATCGTGGGGTTGGTGGGGGACAATGGCGCGGGTAAATCCACGCTCATTAAGATCCTCTCGGGGGTTTACCTTCCGGACAAGGGCGAGATTTACTTCCAGGGGCGCCGGGTACACTTCGAGAGCCCCCACGATGCTAAGGCCCTTGGCATAGAAACCGTTCATCAAGACCGTGGATTGGTGGGGAACTTCGACGTCCCCAGCAACATCTTCCTCGGCCGGGAGATCACCCGGTTCGGCCTCCTGCGCCTGAAGGCCATGGAACGGGAGGCCCGTGCGGCCTTGCAGCGCTTGGGGATGGAGATAGCCGCCTTGCGGGCACCCGTGATGAACCTCTCGGGAGGCCAGCAGCAGGCGGTGGCCGTAGGCCGGGCTATCTCCACCCAACCGAAGGTGGTGATCATGGACGAGCCCACCGCCGCCCTGGCGGTCAAAGAGGTCCACAAGGTCCTGGAGTTAATGCGACGTCTGAAGGACGAGGGAGTGGCGGTGGTATTCATCAGCCACGTGTTGCAGGAGGTGCTCGCAGTTACCGACCGAATCGTGGTCCTCCGCAAGGGGATCAAGGTGGGGGATCTCCCCACCTCCGAGGCGGACATAGATCTCATTGTAAAGCTCATGGTGGGCACGGGGGAGGTGAACCATGGAGGATAAGGGGCTCGGATGGCTGGCCCCGGATGAGATCGAGCCTTTCCTTTTGGGACTGGGGCTGATGGGCACCGGCGGCGGTGGAGCGTTGGCCTTCGGCCGGGAGATCATGCGGAACGACCTTGCCCAAGGACGCCGGTATCACGTGGTCTCCCCGGAGGAGGTTCCGGACGATGCCCTGGTGGTGAGTGGGGGCATCATGGGCTCGGTGAAAGCCCTGGAGCGCTTCTCTATCCCCGAGATCGTGGCCCGCTGGGAGAAACGGTTCGAACCTCTTTTGGCCCTGCGGACCATGGAGGAGACCCTGGGCCGGAAGGTGGACTTCCTGGTGCCCTTCGAGCTGGGCGGCCTCAACACCCCCGTCATCCTCTCCCTGGGGGCCCGGGCGGGCATCCCGGTAGTGGACGGGGACGGGCTGGGGCGGGCAGCTCCCGAGACCCAGATGACCAGCTTCGCCGGCCACGGGGTGTCCATCGTGCCCATGCCCCTGGTGGACGCGGAGGGAAACCTCATCGTAGTTAAGGAAGCCGCTACGCCTTTCTTCCCCGACGAGGTGGGCAGGTTCGTGGTCACCCGGGCCGGGGGCATGGGGGCCAACTCCCACTACCCCATGGACGGCCGGACCTTCCGCGGCGCGGTGGTGCCCGGGACCATCAGCCTGGCCCTCGAGTTGGGGAAGAAAGTGGTGGCCCTGGACGGCGGGCAAGCCGTGGCGGAGGCTGTGGCCCGCGAATTGGGGGGAAGGACGGCGTTCCACGGGACGGTGCGAGAACTCCAGGAAAAGGAGGCCCTGGGGTTCTTCGTTCAGACGGCTCTCATAGAGGGGGAGGACGACTTCCGCGGCTCGGAGCTGGAGATCACCATCAAGAACGAATACATGATGGCCGTCCGGGATGGGGAGGTGGGGTGTATCTTCCCAGACCTCATTGTGGTGGTGGGGGAGGACGGTGGCCCGGTGATGAGCGTGGACCTCAGGCCCGGCCTGCGGGTATGGGTGGTGGTCGCCCCGTGCGCTCCCCGGCTGCGTGAGGCGGCGTTGTCCCCCGTGGGCAGGGAAGCCTTGGGCCCCGCCAGGTTCGGGCATCCCGAGCTGGAGTACCGACCGGTGGAGGAGCTCAGCCGCGCCTGGGGGCTGGAATGGTAAGGCGGCTGCGGTTCGTGGGCATCTCGTCCAGTCCCCGTCGTGAGGCCAACACCCACTTGTTGGTAGAGGAAGCGCTACGCGCCGCCGAGCGTTTCGCTAACAAGGTAGGCCTGAGCGCGGAAGTGGAGCTAGTTTCCTTGGGTGGTAAGCGCATCCTGCCCTGTATCAACTGTGATCAGTGCATAAAGCAAAGGTCTTATTGCGTGCTCAAGGACGACTGGCTGGAGCTCGCCCGTCCCCTTTTCGATCCGGTGCCCAACGGCGTCGTATTCGGCTCACCGGTGTATTTCTTCCACCAGAACTCACTGGGCCGCGCCTACATGGAGCGGTTCACCTCGCTGCTCAAACGCCTGTGGGATCCCGGGTTTCCCCACGATCCCCCGGATTGGTCCGCCACCGCCGCGGGAGCGCTGGCAGTGGGGTACGACCGTCATGGCGGGGTGGAGATGACGTTGGATTCGATACTGCATTGGTTCTTGGTGTTGGGATTCGTGACGGTGGGGGGATTTTACATCGGCGGGGCGGCCTGGACCCACATGGATCCGAGCCTGGACGCGGTGCGCAAGGACAAGGTAGGCCTCGCCGCCGCTCGCCTGGTGGGACGGAGGGTGGCCAAGACTGCCGCCCTCCTCGCCGCGGGGAGGGAGTCCCTGCGGCCCGTCGCCGAGGCGGATACCTCCTGGCTGAGCGAGGCCGCGGATCTATTGGAAGGGGGGTGATAACGGTACCGAACGTGATTTGAGAGAATCCTGGTCTTCATAGATTTCCGAAAGGAGGGGTTCATGCGCATGAGATGGATGGCGGTGTTTGTGGCGGCGGTGGCCTTGGCCGCGGGCGCTTTGGCCGACGAGCCGTTTAAGATTGGGATCAATAACTTCGGACAGGCGAACTTCTTCGCCCGCATCGGCCGACAGGTGATGATCAACGTGGTGGAAGCCTTGGGCGGAGTTCCCGTGTCCACGGTGACCGCCAACGTTCCCGACCGCATCGCGGCCATCGAGAGCTTCATCTCCATGGGAGTGGACGCCATCATCATCCAAGAAGGAGATATCAAGATGGCCGCGCCGGCCCTGGAAGAGGCCAAGCGCCGGGGGATCATCATCGCCTCCATGGACGCGGGCACCGCTCCCTTCGTGGACGTGGTGGTGGAGTCTAACAACTGGGTCATGGGTGCCATGGCCGCCTGCGAATTAGTAAACCGCTTGCAAGGCAAGGCGAAGATCGTGCTGATATGGAACCCCCTGGGGCAGATGATCCGCATGCGCGCCGGGGAGCTGAAGCTCGTGCTCACGGAATATCCCGATTCCGAGGTGGTGGCGGAGTTCGTCTACGCCTGGCCCGATTTCTTCCCCGACATAAAGGCGAAGATGGAGTCCGTGCTCACTGCTCACCCCGAGCCTGGTTCCATCAACGCCGTGTTCGCCACCTTCGACGGGGCCGGTGTTGCGGCGGCAGCGGCCATTCGGGAAGCCGGAAGACAAAATGAATTTATCATCGTGGGAATCGACGGCGATCCCATGGCTTACGAGGAGATGGCCAAGCCCGACAGTCCCTTCGTGGCCACGGTGGCCCAGCAGCCTTGGTTGATGGCAGAGACCGTGGTGAAGATGGTGTTCGCCCTCCTGCGGGGAGAAGAGCTGCCGCGGCGGCACGTCTACATCCCCGCCAAGCTCGTCATCAAGGAAGCCCTGCCGCCGGAGAGCGAGTGGCCCTATCCCGAGCGCTATGCCGATTACGGCACGGACACCGGGCCCGAGATTCCCTGGGATAAGCTCGGGGGCTGAGGCCCAGACGAGGCGGGGAGGGGGCCCGTATGGCCCCCTCCCCTTTCCGGGAGGAACCACGTCCATATGAACCGTGATCTCTGGAAGCACTTCATTCGGCGCTACGGTACGGTCATCGGTGGGGTGTTGATCTTCATCGGCTTCGCCGTCACCACTCCTTATTTCTTCACGTTCCACAACTTCCTCCTCATCCTCAAACAGATGAGCCTCCTCACCATCGTGTCACTGGGGTTCACCTTCGTCATGGCTGCCGGCGGATTCGACATGTCCATCGGCTTCGCCATGGGGCTGGCAAACGTCTTCTTGGCCAGCGTACTGAACGCCACCGGGAGCCTGGCCCTGGCCGTCCTCACCGCGCTGGGGACGGGGCTCGTAGTGGGGGCCTTGAACGGCTTGCTGGTGGCCTTCCTCAGGCTCCCGGATTTCATCGCCACTTTCGCCGTGGGCTCCGTGACTTACGGGGCCAAAATGCTTTACAGCGGCGGGTATCCGGTGTTTTTGGTCTCCCCGCCCCGTTCGTTCTTCACCATCGGGCAGGGTACGGTGGGACCGGTCCCAGTGCCCGTCTTCATAATGCTGGGGATCTTGATCGTCTCGCTGGTTGTACTCAATCGGACGAAGTTGGGACGTCATATCTACGCTATCGGCGGAAACCCCATGGCCGCCCTCTACGCGGGGATCAATGTGCGTCGTAAGCGCTTCTACACCTTTCTCATCTCAGGGCTCTCGGTGGGGATCACGGCCATCGTGCTCACTTCCCGGCTGGGATCGGGCCAACCGGAGGCAGGGGAAAACTTCCTTTTGGATGTGATATCGGTCTGTTTCTTGAGCACCACCATGTTCGGAGAAGGGGAGCCCACCGGGGCCGGCGCCTTCGTGGGTGCGTTCATTATTACCATGCTCAACAACGGCCTCACCATGCTGAACGTGCCGTATCACGTCCAGTACATCACGAAGGGGATGGTGGTGATCTTCGCGGTGATGCTTTCGGTGCTCCTGGGCCAGAAGGTGCGCATCAAGTTCTTGTGAGGTGGGTGATGCCGGGACGGCTGCTGGTGGAAGAGGAAAGGTGCACGGGGTGCACAAGCTGCGTGCTCGCGTGCTCTTTCGCCAAGGAGGGTTTCTTCTCGTTCTCCCGAAGCCGCATCAGGATATTGCGGGATCAGGAGTTCGCGGACTTCCGTCCCCGGGTGTGCGTCCAGTGTGCCGAGGCTCACTGTATCTCGGCCTGCCCAGTGGGGGCGCTCTCCCGGGATGGTGCCACGGGAGCGATCGTTTTGGACGAGCGCGCGTGTATCGGGTGTCGCAAGTGTGTGGAAGCGTGTCCGTACGGGGGGGTGGCCTTCGATGAGGAGCGGGAAAAACCCCTCATCTGCGACCTCTGTGGGGGTGAACCCGCATGTGTGGAAGTCTGTCGTTTCCCCGAGGCGATCCGCTACCAGGAGGTGGGAGGATGACCAGTTATCCGGGCCGTTGGCTGGTGGTGGATCTATCCCGGGGGTCATGGGAGTGGATCACTGTACCCCGAGAAGAAATAGCTCTGTTTTTGGGCGGCAGGGGTCTCGGTGCCCTGGAGCTTTGGCGCCGGGTGCCGAAGGGGGCCGATCCGTTCGGTGACGAGAACGTCCTCATCTTCGCTCCCGGAACCCTCACCGGCACCGACGCCCCCTGTTCCGGGCGTACCACAGTATTGGCCAAGGGCCCTGCCACCGGTTACTACCTCAAGGTGAGCGTGGGGGGGCATTTGGGGATCTCCCTCAAGTTGGCGGGTGTCGATGGGTTGGTGTTTCTGGGGCGGGCCCCGAGGCCCCAGTACCTCTTCCTGGCCCCGGGAGTGGCCCGGTTGGAGGACGCCGGAGATCTCTGGGGGCGCACCGTCAGGGAATGCACCCGAGTCCTAAAGGACCGCCACGGCGCCGAGGCGGAGGTGGCCTGTATCGGCCCGGCCGGTGAAAAGCTCGTGAGGTTCGCCTCCATCATGACCAGCGTCTATAACGCCGCCGCCCGGGGAGGGATAGGGGCGGTGATGGGGGCCAAGAACCTCAAGGCAGTGGTGGTGGATCCCAGGGGCGGAAGGTTAGGTGTGGCCGATCCTCCGACGTTCAGGAAGCTAGTGAGGAAGGCCCGCGAGGCTCTCTACAACGACTCGTTGGCCTACGACCTCCACCGGTTCGGCACCGCCCGGGACGTGGACCTCCTCAACGAACTCAAGCTGCTTCCGGCTTACAACTTCCAGCGGAGCCATTTGCCCGGGGAGATGAGGGAACTCTCCGGCCGCTCCTGGCCTGAGCTGGGCTACCTCAAGCGGATCGTGGGGTGCGGGGGGTGTATCTACTGTTGCCACCGGTTCACCCGGGTGGACGAAGGACCCTATGCGGGAGTGTACTCGGGAGGTCCGGAATACGAGACGGTGGCGGCGCTGGGAAGCGGTTGTGGTGTCACAGAAATAGAACCCGTTTTAGCCGCCAACGAACTCTGCAACGACCTGGGCCTCGATACCATCTCCACCGGAATCGTGATCCAGTGGGCCATGGAGTGTTATCAGCGGGGGCTCCTGTCCCGGGAAGACTGCGATGGATTGGAGCTCGCCTTCGGAAACGGGGACGCAGTGGTGGAGCTCGTGCGCAAGATAGGGCACCGGGAGGGGATCGGCGACCTCCTGGCCGAGGGGATCGCCCGGGCTGCCGAAAAGGTGGGGAGAGGCTCGGAGAGATGGGCCATGCAGGTCCGTGGCCTGGAACACAGCGGCGTGGAGACGCGAGGAGCATATTCCTACGCGCTCGCGTTCGCCGTCAACCCCCGGGGACCGGATCATCTCCACACCGAGTGCCTGGCGGAGTTCGGGGGCACCAAGGAGGCGGTGGAAGTGGTGGAGAAGATCACCGGGGACCGCCGTTACGCTGTGCCCGACACGGTGGAGAAGAGGGCGGAGATCGTACGGTGGCACGAGGACATCTACGCGGTCTCCGATGCCTTAGGGCTATGCGCCTTCTCCACCACCGCGGCCTACGGGATAGACGAGGAGCTGGCGGCGGGCCTGTTCCGCGCCGCCACCGGCATCACCATGGGGCCCGAGGAGATCATGCGGGCCGGCCGCCGCATCGTTACCCTGGAGCGATGCTTCAACCTCAGGGAAGGCCTCGATCCGCGGGAGGAGGACCGCCTCCCCTGGAGGATCATGCACGAAAGGCAAAACGACCTCCTCTCTTCCGACCCCGTCATCACCCCCGAGAAGCTGCGCACCATGCTCCGGGAGTATTACCGCCTGCACGGCTGGGACGAACGAAGCGGCGTCCCTCTGCCGGAGACCCTGGACATGTTGGGCCTCTCCTTCGTCAAGGAGGAACTGCCGTGAAGGCCCGATGGCTCATAACCAACGGCGTATACGTGATTACCGCCAACTGGAACGGGCGCCTGAACGGCATGGCGGCCGCTTGGGTCACTCGTATATCCGCCGAACCGGTGTTGGTGGCCGTGGCCATCTGGCACGAGAACCTCACGTACCGGTACGTCCACGGGAGCGGGGCGTTCGCGGTGAACATCCTGGGAGAAGGACAGCAGGAGTTGGCCCGGTGGTTCGGCCGCCGCTCGGGACGCCAGGTGGACAAGTTTTCCCGGGTGGAGTACAGGTTGGGCCCCACCGGTTCCCCCATACTGAGGGAGGCCCTAGCCTACCTGGATTGCAGGGTGGTCTTCGAAAAGGCCTTCGGAGACCACACCCTGTTCGTGGGGGAAGTGGTGGAGGAGGGGATCCAGGGGAAGGGAACCCCTTTGGTTTACCGCCACGAGGATTACTTCTCCCCGGAGGAAGGAAGGGTATGAAGCGGCTGAAGCTGATGATCCCCGGGCCGATCGAGGTGGCCCCCGAGGTGTTGGAACCCATGAGCGCACCCTTGGAGGCCCATTACGGGGCGGAATGGACGTCCTTTTACCGGCGGGTGATCGAGGGCCTCCGCGGGGTGTTCAAGACCCGCGGGAAGGTCTTTCTGCTGGTGGGAAGCGGGAGCGCCGGGCTCGATGCGGCCATATGCAGCACCGTGGGCGACGGGGGGCGGATTCTTGTGCTGCAGAACGGTTTCTTCGGCGAGCGGATCGCCGAGATCGCCCGCTCTTATACCCCCCATGTGGAGGTCCTCCGCTTCCCCTGGGGGGAGGCAGTTTGCCCCGAGAAGGTGGATGAAGCCCTGCGGCGTGGTCCCGCCGATGTAGTGGCGGTGGTCCACTGCGAGACCTCCACGGGGGTGCTGAACCCGGTGGAGGAGCTGGGCTGGGTGTGCTCCCGCCACGGGGCTCTGTTGGTGGTGGACGCCATCTCCACGCTGGGGATCGAGCCCCTGGAGATGGATCGCTGGGGAATCGGCGTATGTGTGGCCGCATCCCAGAAGGGCCTGGAAGCCCCGCCTGGCCTGGCCCCGGTGGCGGTGGGCCAGGAAGCGTGGGAGTTCATCTCCCGGCGGAGGTCCCCCGGTTGGTATCTCAACCTGAAGGTATGGCATCGGTACGAGGAACGCTGGGGCGATTGGCACCCCCATCCCGTGACCCACGCCGTCAACAACGTCAAGGCCCTGTGGAGGGGATTGGAGAGGATTACCGCGGAGGGCCTGGAGCCACGGTTTCGGCGGCACCGTGAGGTGACCCAGCACTTGCGCCAGGGCCTCGGGGAATTGGGGTTGCGGCCGGTGATCCCGGAGGAGATTGCCTCCCACGGGGTGACGGCGGTGGAGGTGCCCGGCGGGCAGGTGGACCGCCTCCTGCGGATCCTCCGCGAGGAGCACGGTTATCTCCTGGCGGGGAGCCTGGGGGAGTGGCGGGGGCGGGTGTTCCGCGTGGGGCACATGGGGCCGAACGCCGCCTTTTCCGTGGTGGACGCGCTCCTTGCAGCCATAAGGCGGGCCCTCGGCGAGCTGGAGTCTTGAACGGGGGCCATCGGGCTCCACGTCCGGGGATCGCCGCGCGGACACGCATTATCTGTGCTGCCCCGAAGGTGTTCTTTCCGTGAAGGTGGCGAAAATCCTTTATGCTCCGCAATGGCCACGTTATAATCCCCGCCGAATGGAGGATGGCCTTGAAGCCGGAAATAAAGAGAGTCCTCGTCTGCAGTGCCTGGCCCTACGGCTCAGGGGTGCCACATCTGGGTAACCTTATCGGGTGTCTCCTCTCCGGTGACGTGTTCACCCGGTTTTATCGGGCCCTGGGGTACGAAACCCTGCACGTTTCAGGTACCGACGCCCACGGTACCCGGATCGAATATGAGGCCCACAAACGCGGCGTCTCCCCCAAGGAGCTTGTGAAAGAGGTGCACCAAAAGATCGTCGAGATCTTGAAGGGATTTGAAATCACTATCGACAACTACACCATCACCGAATCCCCGGTCCACTACGAGTTCGTCACCGAGATCTATAAGCAGATGGAACGAAACGGTTACATCTTCTCCCGCGAAGAGGAGCGGGCTTACTGCAACGGGTGCCACCGTTTCCTGGCGGACCGGTTCATCGTGGGGACCTGTCCCTATTGCGGTTATCCCAACGCCTTGGGGAACCAATGCGAGGCTTGCGGCAGGCTCCTGGAGCCGGAACAACTCATTGAGCCCCGGTGTGCGTTCTGCGGTTCCACTGACATCGTGCGGAAAAAGACCCGGCACTGGTACCTGGATCTGGAAAAGCTTGCCCCCAAGCTCTTGGAATACGTGAGGAGCCGAGATTTCCGGGGGAACGTAAAGCTTTTCACCGAGCGGATGATCGAGGCAGGGCTCAAGCCCCGGGCCGTGACCCGGGACATCTCTTGGGGGATCCCTGCCCCCTTTGCCGGGGCCGAGGGGAAGGTGATCTACGTGTGGGCCGAGGCCGCTTTGGGCTATGTCTCCGCCACCATCGAATACTTCCGCAACCGGGGAGAGGAGGAGCGCTGGCGGGACTTTTGGTTCGGGGATGAGGTGTGGCAAGTCTACACCCAAGCCAAAGATAACATTCCCTTCCACACCCTCTTCTTCCCCGCCCAGCTCATCGCCTCGGGCCAAGGCTACCACCTCCCCGATCAGATCGCGGCCACGGAGTATCTGAATTGGATCGGAGGCGAGGCCTTCTCCAAGAGCCGCCGGGTGGGGATCTACGCCGACGAGGCCCTGGAGCTCCTTCCTCCGGTTTACTGGCGGTTTTACCTCCTTTACCACCGGCCGGAAACCGCTGATGTGAACTTTTCCTGGGAGGACTTCGACCGCACCATAAACGCTGTGTTCGTGAACAACATCGCCAACTTCGTCCACCGGGTCCTTTCTTTCGTGTGGTCGCGGTTCGGGGGCCAGGTCCCGGAGGTGCCCACCGAAGGCACCGTCCGGGATGAGATCCAACGGGTCTACGACCGAACGGTGGAATGGGTAGAGGGAGGATCTCTGGCGGCGGCCCTCAAGGAGATCGCGGGGCTTTCCGTCTTCGGCAACGAGTACTTCCAGCATAAGGCCCCTTGGGAGACGGGGGACGAGGAAGCGGTGGCATCGGCGGCACACCTGGCGAAGGCGATCGCCATCATGCTAGAGCCGTTCGTCCCCTCTTTTTCCGCGAAGGTACTGGAAGTGTTGGGCATCGGGGCCCACGACCTCGCCGACGCCCTTCGGGGGGCGGAGGGGCTTGAGCTTGCTAAAAAGCCCGTCCCGCCCCTGGAGCATGTGGACGTGGAGGACCTCAAGAGGCGCTATCGGGAGCTGAAGGAGGAAGGGTTGATAAGCATCGAGGAATTTCAAAAGCTTGAGCTCGTGGTGGGGCGCATCGTATCCGTGGAAGAGATCCCCGGGGCGGATAAACTTTACAAGCTCGTCCTGGACCTAGGCGACCGCAAGGCCCAGGCCGTGGCCGGGATAAAGAAGCACTACACCCCCGAGGAATTGAGGGGGAAGCTCGTGGCGGTGGTGGCCAACCTGAGGCCGGCCACCATCCGCGGGGTCAAATCCGAATGTATGATCCTGGCGGCCACGGATGGGACCCTGGCGGTACTCACGCCCGATCGCGAAGTACAGCCGGGGACGAAGATCCGCTGAATGGAACGTTGTCCCCGGTTTTCGGGGAAGATAGAATGCTGAGGAGGTCGCCCATGTACGCCATCGTGGAGATACAGGGACATCAATACGTGGTAGAGGAAGGCACGGTCGTGGAACACGAACTGATCCGGGGAGCCCATCCCGGGGAAAGGGTGGTGTTCGACCGTGTCCTCATGCTCCGGAACGGGGAAGGGATCCAGATAGGGCGGCCCTATCTGGACGGGGTGAGGGTAGTGGGAGAGGTGGAAGCGGTGGGCAAGAGGCCCAAGGTCCTCATCCAGCGCTTCCGCCCCAAGAAGGGCTATCGGCGCCTGAGGGGCCACAGGCAGCCCTTCATGCGCACGCGCATCGTCACGATCGAGAGGGCGTGATCATGGTGGAAGTGCGCATCGAGCGGGACGAGGAGGGGAGGATCCGCGCCGTTTCCTTGAAAGGGAACGGGGGCGCGGAGGGTCTGGCAGCCATGGCGTTGGTGGAGGCACCGCTTCTGGGAATGCGGTATTACCTTCACCTCTCCCCCGAGGCCAGCCGCGCCGATGACGGGCTTTCCTACACCGTTGATCGATCCGATCCCTTCTTGGACCGGGAACTCGACGCCATCCTGGAAACGATGCTTCTGGGTTTGCGGGCCCTGGAGCGGGATCGCCCCGGGAGCATCGTGGTCCGGGAGGTCGGCCTCGACGTCAAAGTCTAAAGGCAAGGAGGTGATCTTATGGCCCACAAATCGAGCCAGGGTTCCACGCAGAACACCCGGGATTCCCCGGGGAAGCGCCTGGGGATCAAGCGCTTCGGCGGCGAGCTCGTCTGGCCCGGTTGCATCATCGTGCGCCAGCGGGGTACCCGGTTCTGGCCGGGAAAGAACGTCGGCATGGGCCGCGATTTCACCCTGTACGCCAAGGTGAAGGGATACGTGGAGTTCGCCGGCCGCAAGCGCCGCTACGTGAACGTCATCCCCGTGGAGGAGGGCCAGAAAGCCTAGTGTGTGGATAGACGAAGCCAGGATCCACGTCGCCGGGGGGCGGGGAGGCGACGGGTTAATAAGTTTCCACCGTACCAAGTACAATCCCTTGGGCACGCCCGACGGTGGGCACGGCGGCGACGGTGGGGACGTGATCCTCGAGGCCACCCGGTCCATGAACACCCTCCTCCATTTTTCCCACCAGGTCCATTTCCGGGCTGAGGACGGGGGGCCGGGGGGGCCCAATAAGCGCCAGGGGAAGCGGGGCAAAGACCTGATCATCCACGTCCCGGTGGGGACGGTGGTGCGTGATCTCCACACCGGGGAGGTCATCGCGGACCTCTCCGCCGAAGGGATGCGGGTCGTGGTGGCCCGCGGGGGAAAGGGGGGACGGGGGAACAGCGCCTTCGTTTCCAACCGCTGGAAAGGGCCCAAGATCCGCGAGCTGGGGGAGCCGGGGGAAGAGCGTTGGCTCAAGCTCGAGCTCCGGCTCTTGGCCGATGTGGGGATCGTGGGATTCCCAAACGTGGGAAAATCCTCTTTCCTTTCGCGGGTGTCCCGGAAAAAGGTGAAAGTGGCCCCCTACCCCTTCACGACCCTCGAGCCTCACCTGGGGGTGGTGGAGGTGGACGGGAAAAGCTTTGTACTCGCCGACCTCCCCGGCCTAGTGGAGGGGGCCCACGAGGGAAAGGGACTTGGGGACAGGTTCTTGCGCCACGCTACCCGGGCCCGGGTTCTTTTGCACATGGTGGATCTCGCCGGGGTGGAGGGCAGAGATCCCCTGGACGACTACTTCGCTATCCGTCGGGAGCTCGAGGCGTGGGAGGAACTCAGGGAAAAGCCGGAGGTGGTGGCGGGAAACAAGATCGACCTCCTGCAGCCGGAAGAGATCGCCCGAAGGATGTCCCGGTTCCGTGAGGCAGGGGTGGAGCTCCACCCTATTTCCGTAGTCACCGGCGAGGGGATCGGGGAACTGTTGCGGACCCTTTCGCGGAAGCTAGATGAGGCACCGAGAGAAGCCCCCTCCGTACCCGTGCAGAGGACCTGGAAGCTCGTTCCCCGGAAGGGGTTCCGGATAGCGCGGGAGGACGGGGTTTGGGTGGTGGAGGGGAGGGAGATCGAGCGGCTGGGCCGGCTCGACCTGTCCACCGAGGACGCGAGGGTCTATCTCGAGGAGGAGCTCGAACGCAAGGGTGTATTCCGGGCACTGCGGCGGGCTGGCTGGAGTGGAGAGCCGATCCGCATAGGCGGCATCGAGGTGGAGTTTGAGTTTGAGGGGTAAGGTCGGGCTCTTCGGGGGCGCGTTCAATCCCATCCACGTGGGACACCTGAGGGTGGCGGAGGAGGCCTTGAGGCAGTTCGGGCTCGACCGGGTGATCTTTATCCCCACTGCCCGCCCCCCCCACAAGGAGGTGGACGTCCCCGCGGAGCTCCGCTTCCGCATGGTGGAGCTCGCCATCGCCGGCCATCCGGGGTTCGAGGTCTCCCGCGCGGAGATGGACACCGACGGGCCGGCCTATACCGTGGACACGGTGCGCAAGATGCTCAAGCTGTATCCCCAAGGGGTGGCCTATATCATCGGGGCGGACGCCTTCTTGGGGCTCTCCAGCTGGAAGGACTCGGACGAGCTCATCCAGCTTTGTCCCTTTATAATTGCGCCCCGGCGCGGAATAGATCCCGAGGAGCTGCGGCGGCCACCCCTGGACCGGGCGGAGATCCACCTTATCCCCATGGAGCCGGTGGAGATATCCTCCTCGGAGATCCGGCGCCGGTACCGGGAGGGGTTGCCGGTGGAGGGATTGGTCCCGGAAGCGGTGGACCGGTTTATCCGCGCCCACGGGATCTACCGCTAGCGTGGCCGAAAGCCGCGTCCGCGGCTAAAATTCCAAAGGAAAGGGGGTTGGTGGTATTAAGAAGAGGTTTCGCGTAAACGAAGAGATAAGGGCCCGGGAGGTACTCCTCATCGACGAAAACGGGCGTAATCTGGGGGTTGTGCCCATCCAGCGGGCGCTGGACTTGGCCCAAGAACGGGGGCTGGACCTCGTGGAGGTGGCCCCGGAGCACAATCCCGTGGTCTGTAAGATCGTTGACTACGGGAAGTACCTCTACCAGCTGGAGAAGCGAGAGAAGAAACAAAAGAAGCCGGCGAAGCTGAAAGAGGTGAAGTTCACGATACAAACCGGTGAACACGACTTCCAAACGAAGCTCGAGCGGATCCGGGAGTTCCTGGAAGAGGGGAGCAAGGTGAGGGTGACGGTCTTCTTTAAGGGCCGTCAGATAATCCACCTGGACAAGGGACGGGAGCTACTTTCCCGGGTGGCCCAGGAGCTCCGAGATATCGCCAAGGTAGACCAGGATCCCCTCTCCAAGGGGCGGACCCTGCAGATGCTCCTGAGCCCACTGCGCACCAAAGGAGGAGGCGGATGAAGCGCAAGAAGAAGACCCACAAGGCAGCGGCCAAACGCCTGAAGGTGAACGCCGCGGGCAAGATCTTCCGCATGCGGGCCCGCTACCAGCACAAGCGCACCAAAAAACGGCCGCAGTACAAGCGGCAGGCCCGCCGAAAGGTGGAGGTTACGGGGGCCGAGCGGAAACGGCTCATCAAGGTCCTCAATGTACCGTAACGCACGCGGCACGATCAAAAGGAGGTAGAGCATGCGCGTCAAAGGGGGTACGGTCCATACCCGACGCCGTCGTAAGATCCTGAAGCAGGCAAAGGGATTCCAGGGCAAGCGCAAGAACTGCTGGCGGATCGCCAAGCAGTCTGTGATCAAAGCCCGGCTCCACATGTATGTCTCCCGAAAGCTTAGAAAACGCAATATGCGTCGCCTCTGGCAGATCCGCATCGGGGCCGCGGCCCGCCAACACGGCCTCTCTTACTCCAAGTTCATGGGGGGGCTCCGGAAGGCCGGGGTAGCGATAAACCGAAAGATGCTCGCGGATCTGGCGATCCGCGACCCCGAGGCCTTCGCCGAGCTATGCGAAATGGCAAGAGACGCGTAGCGACCTTCCAGGACCTGGTCCTGGCGTTGCACGAATACTGGCGGGACCAGGGCTGTGTGATCTTCGAGCCGTATGACGTGGAGAAGGGCGCGGGGACCTTCAACCCCGCCACCTTCTTCGGGTGCTTGGGGCCGGATCCCTGGCGGGTGGCGTACATCGAGCCCTCCCGCCGCCCCACCGACGGCCGCTACGGGGAAAACCCCATTCGGCTCCGGCTCCACCACCAGTACCAGGTGATCCTGAAGCCCCCGCCCCCGGACATCCAGGACCTTTACCTGGGATCGCTCGAATACGTGGGGATCGAACTGCGGGACCACGACGTGAAGTTCTCCGAGGACGACTGGGAATCCCCGACCCTCGGGGCCTGGGGGGTGGGCTGGCAGGTGTGGCTCGACGAGATGGAGATCACCCAGTTCACCTACTTCCAACAGATGGGGGGGATGGACCTGGATCCGGTCTCGGTGGAGCTCACCTATGGGCTCGAGCGGATCGCGATCTTCCTGCAAGGGGTGGAGTCGGCCTTCGAGCTCAACTGGAGTGCGGACGTCAAATACGGGGAGATCTGGCACGAGAAGGAGCGCCAGTTCTCGATCTACAACTTCGAGCGGGCGGATGTGGAGCGGATCCGGAAGATGTTCGAGCTGGCGGAGGCCGAGGCCAAGGCGTGCCTCGAAGCGGGGTTGGTCTTTCCCGCCTACGACCACACCCTCCACTGCTCGCATCTCTTCAACGTCCTCGATGCCCGAGGGGCGATCTCGGTGGCCGAAAGGGAGAGCTACATCGCCCGCATCCGGGAGTTGGCCCGGGGTTGCGCCAAAGGCTATCTGAAGCTTTTGGAGGAGCGCCGTGCCCGAGTTCTTGCTTGAGGTAGGAACGGAAGAGCTTCCCGCGCTGGACGCCCCGGTCCTTGCCCGGGCGTTGGGGGACAAATTGGCCCAGGTCCTGAAAGAGGAGCGCCTAGGGTTTTCTGGGATGGAGATCCACTGGACCCCCAGGCGGCTGGCCGTCCTCGTCCGAGGCCTGGCCGAACGTCAGGCCGATCTGGTGGAGGAGGTACGGGGCCCAGCGGTGGCGGTGGGGCTTGACCCCCAGGGGAACCCTACTCAGGCGGCATTGGGGTTCCTGCGGAAGTACGGCGCCTCGCCCCAGGATCTGAAGCGCAAGGTCGTGGGAGAAAAGGAGTATCTCTTCCTCGAGGTCCGCACCCCGGGGAAGCCCGCCCGGGAGGTTTTGGTGGGGATAATCCCCGATCTCCTCCGTTCCCTTCCCTGTCGGAAGACGATGCGGTGGGACTCATCGGGGGTGGCGTTCCTCCGCCCCATCCGGTGGCTCGTGTGTCTTTTGGACGGCGAGGTCCTGTCCGTCCGATACGGGAACCTCACGGCCGATCGCGTCACCCGGGGACATCGGTTCTTCGGCCCGCGGGAGCTCGTCCTCAACTCCCCCGCGGAGTACGTGGAAAAGCTCCGGGAGGCTCGGGTCATCGCCGATCCCGGGGAACGCGAGCGCATGATCCAGGACGCGGCGAAAGGGGTGGAAGGGGAACACGGCGTTAGGGCCCTATGGACCGAAGAACTGTTGGGAATCCTGGTGGGATCCCTTGAGTGGCCTTCTCCGGTATTGGGGAAATTCCCCTCAGAATTTCTGGACCTCCCCGCCCCGGTTATCGCGGCTGTGCTCCATGAAGAGGGCAAATTCGTCCCCTTCGCGCGGAACGGAGAGCCTGCCCCGGTATTCTTGGGCTTCCGCGATGGAAAGGAAGACGAGAAGGGATACGTCCGTAAGGGATACGAGCGGGTGGTGAAGGCCCGCCTCCGGGACGCCCGGTTCTTCTTCGAGAACGACTTGAAGCGCCCTCTCGCCGAGCGCGTTCTGGACCTAAGAGAAATCGTATACGAGGCGCGTTTGGGGTCCGTTTGGGACAAGGTCCAGCGGATCCGGGAGATATGCAAGCACCTCGTTGATTCCCTGGGGTTAGATGGGGAGCAAGGGACGCTATTGGATCGGGCGGCGTTCCTCTGCAAGGCCGACCTCACCACGGAGATGGTGCGGGAGTTCCCGGAGCTCCAGGGGGTGATGGGAGGTATCTATGCTCGGCATTTCGGAGAGCCGGAGGAAGTGGCGGTGGCCATCGAGGAGCACCTCCTCCCCCGGACCCGGGCGGACGAGCTGCCGGAGAGCACCTTGGGCACTGTCCTGAGCCTCGCCGACAAGTTGGACACGGTGATGGGGGCGATCCTCATCGGTGAAGTGCCCACGGGATCCCGGGATCCGTACGGGATCCGCCGTGCTGCCAACGCCCTGATCTCCTTGATCCTGCGGAAAGGCCTCGTGGTGGACCTCTTCTCCACCATTGACGCGGCGCTTGAGCTTTATCCCCAAATTCCAGAGGGGAGGGACGCGGGGGCGGTCAAAGGGTTCTTGGTGGAGCGGTTGCGCCACATAATCCGCGACGACTTTGGGATCCCCCATGACATCGCGGAAGCGGTTTTGGCGGTACCACGGGGGGATTTCCTGGGAGCGCTGGAGCGGGCCCGGGCGTTGGCGTCCCTGGGGAGGGACGCGGCGTTGGCCGAGTTGGCCCAGATCTTCGAGCGGCTGCGAAATATCACCAAGGGCCACGAGCTCACTTCCTTCGATCCTGAGCTCTTCCAGCAAGAGGAAGAGCGGGAGCTCTGGCGGGAATACCTGAAGGCCGAGGGGCGGGTAAGACAAGCCCTTGCTAACCGAGATTTCGCGGGAGCCTTGGAGGCACTGCTTCCTCTAGGGGGGCCGTTGCACCGGTACTTCGAGAAGGTCTTCGTGATGGTGGAGGACGAAAGGATAAGGGAAAATCGCCTTTCGTTCCTCAGAGCGTTGCTTTCGCTTTTCCTGGAGATCGGGGATTTGAGCGTACTTTCGGTTTGAGGTTTCGCCCTTGTGGGGCGTAAGGCAGGGGGCGCAGGAGGGGATGGTGAAAATGGTTCGCGGTTTTCCGGTTCCACGTAAGGGTGGTTCGTCCGAGGCACAAGTGATTCCTGACTGAGCCTGATCCCCTCCCCGTCCCCGGGAATGGGGGGCGCATGGCACGGGTTTTCCTGGGGTTACAGGCAGAGGTCCCGCCGCAACGGGAGAGGATCGTTGCGGCCATGGAGAGGTTGCGATCTTGTGGGGTCAAGATAATCCGCGCTTCACCCTGGTTCCGAAGTGCCCCTGCGGAAAACTCTTACGGGGCCATCGGCCTCGCGGTGGAAGCTGACACGACTCTTGAGCCGCGCCAGCTGCGCTCCATATGCCAAGGGATCGAGCGGATCCTGGGACGGGAGCCTGGAGACAACTTGGGACCGATGCCCATCGAGATCGAGATCCTCTTTTACAACGAAAAGATCATAAACGATGGGGATTTGCACATACCCTATCCGCATCTTTTACGCCGCGGGGTGATCTTGGCCTCGCTGGCGGAGCTCGTTCCGGAGATGGTCCATCCCGTGTTGGGACGCACCATTGGGGAACTACTTTCCGAACTGCCCCCAGAAAGGAGGCCGAGACGCTCAGGGGAAACCACATCCTCGTAAACGTACAACGCGCGCCCACCGGCGTCCGCAAGCGCGTGGCCATCGTGGAGGAGGGGCGCCTGGTGGAGATCTACTTCGAGTGCCCCGAGCGGCCGCGCCTGGTGGGGAACATCTACAAGGGCAAGGTGGAGACGGTCCTGGCAGGCCTCGGCGCCGCCTTCGTAAACGTGGGGGAGAAGCAGTCCCTTTTCCTCTCCCAGCACGAGATAAACGATGCGATCCTGATCTCTAAAGGGTTCGAACCCTGGAAGGGGCCACCCCCGATCCAAAAGGTCTTGCGGCCGGGCCAGTCCCTCATCATCCAGGTGCGTCGGGAAGGCGTGGGCACCAAGAACCCCCAGGGGACCACCAAGATAAGCCTCCCCGGCCGCTACTGGGTTTTCCTCCCCAAGGAGGATCGCGTGGCCATCTCCCGCCGGATCTCTGATCAGAACGAGGCCAAACGCCTGCGGCAGATCGCTTACGAGCTCAAGGCCCCCGGCGAGGGCCTGATCGCCCGCACCGCCGCCGCCGGGGTTCCGCGGGAAGATTTGGAGCGAGACTTCAAGTTCCTCTTGGGTACTTGGAAAGGGATCGAGGAACAGGCGGCCAAGGTCTCCGCCCCGGCGCTGCTTTACCGGAACCCCGATTTGGTGAAAACCATCGTGCGGGACCGCTTCACCGAGGATGTGGACTCCTTGATCGTGGACGACGAAGCCGAACACAAGGAGATTCTCCACTACCTCCACTACCTCCACCTAGACAGGCTACGGGGACGGGTGAAGCTATATCGAGGCACCATGCCCCTCTTCGTGCGCTACGATATCGAACGACAGCTCCGGGAGGCCCTCCAGCGCCGGGTCCCCCTCAAGGGCGGAGGCTTCATCACCATCGATGAGACCGAGGCCCTCACCGCCATCGATGTCAACACCGGAAAAGACATCCGCCACAAGAACCAGGAAGCGGCGATCCTAAACACCAACCTGGAGGCGGCGGTGGAGATCCCGAGACAACTCCGCCTGCGGAAGCTCTCGGGGATCATCATCGTGGACTTCGTGGACATGGCCTCCAAGGCCGACGAAAGAAAGGTCATCGAGCGGCTCAAGGAGGAACTCCGCAAGGACCGGGTGCCTGCTGACTTCATCGACGTCACCAAACTCGGGTTGGTGGAGATCACCCGCAAGAAGGAAGGGGAGTCCCTCTCGGCGATGTTGGAATCGCTGGAAGAGGGCTTCTGAATTACCAGGAAAGTTTAGCAATAAGGTCAGTATATAGCCGGAAATACTCCGCGGGGTCGGTGTTCCGAGATGCCTGGAGCTTCAGGAAGCGCCTGTAGGTTTCGGTGTCCCGCTTGCCCATCATCCCGAGCCAGCGGAGGAGGCTTGTCTTCCGGGAGGAAAGAGCTTCCGCGAGCTCCGGAGTGGGGACAACCTCGGACGGAGAAAGGAAATCCTCGAGCCGCTCTAGATCCTGACCAGAACCTTCCCCCATCTCAATACTTCCGTAAAGGGCTTGGATCTCATCCCGGGATGCCTGGGAGAAGACGGGGTAAAGGAAGACAAACCGCAACCAAAGGGCCCGGCGACGGGCTTCATAAAGCACCTGGGCCGAGGGGAGTACCTCCAGCTCAGAAAGCCACGATTTCCAAGCGCCCAGCGCCTCTCTCCACGAGGCTTCGTAGCTTCTGCACGCAACAGATCCTGTGAGGCAGCGGAAGAACCCCCGTGCTCCCTCCACCCCCGTAAGGTGAGGGTCCCTTTGTATTTAAAACGAGGAAAAGCCAGGCGATGGTCTCCGCGAGCCTCAGCTCGGCAAGCCGTCGGTGGGGGGGGAGCTTGTTACCACCGCTCCCAAGGGAGATTCCACCTTCAAGCTCCCCAGCGCCTCCTCGAAGGAGGGGATCTTGGGTGTGCCGACGTCGCCGCCTCCCATGTGGCTCCCCACGCCGAAAAGGCAAGGGGCAAGCTCACCGCCGGAAGGAGCCCTTTCATCCCTTCTTTTTCTTGCGGAAGCTGAGCTCCTCACCGCGGAGGAGCCGTCCGATATTGGCCCTATGAGTGAAAAAGACGAAGAGGGAAAGTGCCACCGAAAGCCAAAGGAGCGGCGGGGCGTAGTCCAAGCCGGTGAACCGGTCCAGGAGGTAAACGCTTATAGGAAGCGCCGCCGCCGCCGAGAGAGACCCCACCGAGACCGTCCAGGTGGAGAGAAAAGTCGCGGCGAAAACCCCCGCACATATCCCCACCGGGACGGGCATCAACCCCAGAAGCACTCCGGCCCCGGCGGCGACACCCTTTCCCCCGCGGAACCCAAGCCACGGGGTGAACACATGCCCCAGGATGGCCGCGGCCCCGGTGATGATGGCGGCGTAGGTGGGGTCCAGTCCTCCTGCGGCGCCGAGGCGCGCCACCCACGCCGCAGCAATATACCCCTTCAGGATATCCACCAACCCCACCGCCACCCCGGCTTTCCACCCCAGCACCCGCCACGCGTTGGTCATCCCCACGTTCCCCGAACCGTGCTTCCTTATGTCCACCCCGTGGGCCTTTCCCACGAGGTAGGCGGTGGGGATAGAGCCAAGCAGGAACCCCAGGGCCACTCCCACGATCACCTGCCACATGCTGTCCCTATCTTAAAATCGTGCCCTCACTCCCACAAACCTTTGACGAAGAGGGCATTGGTTTCTATCCTCGCATTAAATGAACACGAAACTTCCTTCGATCCGCGTGGCTCCAGGGGAGATGCCCCTATACCTCCTTCTCCCCGGGGACCCCGCCCGGGCGGCTCGGATCGCCGAGTACCTGGACGGAGCGGAGGTCCTGGCGCGGAACCGCGAGTTCCATTCCTACCGGGGGAGTTACCGGGGGATCCCGGTGGGGGTGCTCTCCACCGGGGTGGGGGCCCCGGGCGCCGCCGTAGCCTGTGAGGAGGCGATTCGGGCCGGGGCGAGGGTGCTCATCCGGGTGGGGACGGCCGGCTCCCTCACCGAAAGGATCCGCGACGGCGACCTAGTGATCGCCCTGGGGGCAGCCCGCTGCGAGGGCACCACCCCCCGGCTCGTGCCGGCGGAACTCCCCGCCCTGGCTCACCCCCGGGTGGTCCGGGCGCTGGAGGACGCCGCCGCGGAGGTCGGGGAAAAGGTCCATACGGGAGTGGTGGTGACCATGGACCCCTTCTACCGGGGGGTGTTAGACCTGGGTCTGGAGACCTTCGCCGCGGCCGGGGCGGTGGCGGTGGAGATGGAATGTGCCGCCCTCTTCGTCGTGGCGAGCCTCCGGGGGGCCAGGGCCGGGGCGATCCTCGCCATCGACGGAAACGCCCTGCGGGCGAGCGCTGGGGAGTACGACCCCCACCGGGAGGTGGTGCGGCAGGCGGTGGAACGGGAGATACGGATCGCCCTGGAGGCCGTGTACAGGTTGGCTAGGGAGAAAGGAGCGCGAGATGCCGCTTGAGCTGGAGAGACTTCCGCGGGGATACCCGCGTAAGTTCGTGGCCGAGGATTTCCGGCTTAACGGGTGGAGCGACCTCGAACCCTACTTTGGGGACCTCATGGCGCGCCACCTCGGGGCGGTGGAGGAAGCCGAAAGGTGGCTAGCGGACCTCTCGGAGCTCCTTTCGGTGATCTTCGAGGAGCGGAGCGTCCGCTACATCCGCATGACCTGTGACACCGCCAACGGGGAATACGAGCGGGCGTACCTCCGGTTCGTGGAAGAGATCGAGCCCAAGCTGAAGCCCGCGATACAGAGGCTCATGGAGAAGTTCGTCCAATCCTCCGCCGCCGGTAAGCTCCCCGAAGACCGCTATTTCGTGCTCCTCCGCTCCTTCCGGAACCAAGTGGAACTGTTCCGGGAGGAGAACGTTCCCCTAGAAGTGGAAGAACAAAAACTCACCCAGCGGTACCAAAAGATCACCGGCGCGATGACGGTGACGATAAAGGGTCGGGAACTCACCTTGCAGCAGGCGGCGAGGTACCTGGAGGACCCCGATCGGGGTGTGCGCCGGGAGGCATGGGAGAAGACCGCCGAACGCAGGCTCCGGGACCGGGACGAGCTTAACAGGCTCTTCGACGAGCTCCTTTCCCTGAGACAAAGGATCGCGGCCAACGCCGGGTTCGATGACTATCGCGCCTATGCCTTCAAAAAGAGGGAACGCTTCGACTACACCCCGGGGGACTGCGAGGCCTTCCACGCCGCGGTGGAACGGTACGTAGTCCCAGTGCTCGTCTCGTTACAGGAGAAGAGGAAGGCCGAGCTCGGAGTAAAAAGGCTTCGACCCTGGGACTTGGAGGTCGACCCGAGCGGGAAGCCCCCGCTTCGTCCCTTCGAGGATACGAAGGAGCTCGTGGAGGGGGTCTCCGAGATATTCGAGGGGCTCGATCGAGAGCTCGGTGAACTTTTCTCGATCCTTCCCCGTTATAGGCTCTTGGACCTCGAGTCGCGGAAAGGGAAGGCCCCGGGAGGGTACCAGGCTACGTTGGCCGAGCGCCGGTTGCCGTTCATCTTCATGAACGCCGCCGGTCGCCACCGGGACCTCAGGACCCTGCTGCACGAGGCGGGACATTCCTTCCACACCCTCCTTTCCCGGGAGGAACCCTGATCTTCCTGCGGCGGCCGCCCCTGGAGTTCGCCGAGGTGGCATCTATGTCCATGGAGCTTCTGACCCACCCCCACTGGGACGTGTTCTACTCCCGGGAGGATTTGGAGCGGGCGCGGCGCCAGCATCTCGAGGGGATCGTGACGCTCCTTACATGGATCGCCACCGTGGACGCATTCCAACACTGGATCTACACCCACCCCGGACACACCTCCGAGGAGCGGGCGAAGGTATGGGCCGAGTTGCGGCGGCGCTTCGGGGGAATCGTGGACTGGGAGGGTTACGAGGAGGTCCTGGGGTGGGAGTGGCATCGCCAGCTCCACATCTTCCTTTACCCCTTCTACTACATCGAGTACGGGATCGCCCAGCTCGGGGCCCTGGGGATCTGGGAGAAGGCACAACGGGACCGAGCTGGGGCCTTGGAGGCGTACAAGCGGGCCCTCTCCCTCGGGGGCTCGAGGCCGCTTCCGGAGCTCTTCCGCGCCGCGGGGATCGAGTTCGACCTCGGGGAAAGGAGCGTCTCCCGGGCGGGGGCGCTGTTGCGGGATGTTCTCCTATGAAATACATGCGCAAAGGGAATGAAGAAAGGAGGCATCGGATGCGTGGGGTTATAGTGGGGCTCATCTGTGTCCTAGCTGGGGCCACAGCCCTCGGGAACCTGGATTATTTCAACTTAGCCTTGCACTGGGCGCCGATCATCTACCACGGCGCCGCGGGCGACCAGGACTACCTCACCCGGGTGGATTTCGACGGCGACTGGGTTGGGAACAACAATTGGGAGAACCACCCCACGGGGGACCTCTCGGCCCACGTCTACTACTCCGTTATCGAGTCCGAAACCCACTACTTCATCTTCTACAGCCTCTTCCATCCCAGGGATTACGAGCCCTGGTGTTTCCCCTCGCTTTGCCATGAGAACGACATGGAATCCATACAGCTCGTGGTGCGGAAGGATGGGAGCGAGTGGGGGACGCTAGAGGCCATGGAGACCCTGGCCCACAACCGGATTTATCTTTATGTGGCGGACTATTCCGTGAAACCTGGATATCTCAGGGTGAGAGGGAAGATCATGCTGGAGGATGGGCGGCCGGTGGTTTACGTGGAAACCTACGGCCACGGGATCTATGGCCACAGGATAAAGCTCAAAAAGGGAACGATCATTTACCGCCCCGGCGAGGGAGCCCAGGTTCCCGAAGGAATCGACGACGAGGTCACATATGCCTTGATCCCCGTCTACGAAACCCTTTGGCAACACCGGGGCGAGCTCGGGCCGGGAAAGCTTTTCGATCAACCGTTCGAGTACCGGGGGATCATCCTTCCCGCGGCCTTCGATGGGGACGATTGGGGCGAGGACAAAGCCAACACCCCCTGGGGCTACCCCCAGGCGCTGGGGGCGGAGCTTTCCCGGGGCGACTGGTTCCTGGACCCCGCCAAAGCCCTTGCCTATCACGCGACTTTCCCGGAACCCTTCAGCAGGTCCTATCTGTACAACCCCTACCTAGAGGACTTGGGATTGCTGGGTGGAACCCCGTGACGGCGGGGGACCCTGCCCCCATACAGCCGAGAAGCGGGCTCCACGCGAGGAGGGGCTCGAATCGAGATTCTTTCACGGCGAAGACCTTGTCGCCCCTGTTTCCCGGGCTTTACGGCCCTTTCCCTACCTTGTGAGGGTAACAGCCGAGGACGCGAAGGAACTCAGTCCGCTTCCGTAGCTCTTCCAAGGCCTCGCGGACGGGCTTTTCCTGAAGATTGCCCACAAAGTCCAGGTAAAAGATATACTCCCACCGGCGTCCCCGCAGGGGGCGGGACTCGATGTTCGCGAGATCAATCCCCCGGGTGGCGAACGGTTCAAGACACCGGTATAAGGCCCCGGGTACGTTCTCCACGGCGAAGACCACGGACGTCTTCGCCGCCCCTTCTGGACACGCCGGTTTTGGGGAAAGGATTAGGAAACGGGTGTAGTTTTCGGCGGAATCCTCGATCCCCTCCTTCACCACCACCAATCCGTAGATCTCCGCCGCCCGCCTGCCAGCGACGGCCGCCGCGTCTTTTAAGCCCTTTTCCTTGAGTACCTTCGCGCTGCCGGCGGTGTCGTACATGGGCACGAGCTCCGCCCAAGGCAAAAGCGCCCGGAGCGAGCGTTCGCACTGGGACAGAGCTTGGGGATGGGAGAGCACGCGTCGGACCTTCTCGAGCCCCACACCGGGAAGACACAAAAGGCAATGGCGAATCCGTACCTCCGTCTCTCCCACGATGTGAAGCGCGTGCTCCATGAGGAGGTCGTAATTACTGTAGACGCTTCCCGTTAGGGAATTCTCTATGGGAACTACGCCGAAATCGGCCCCTCCTGTGCTGACCGCTGTGAAGACCTCGGAAAAGGAGCGACAGGGAATGGGGGAGACATCGGCCCCGAAATGGACGATGGCCGCCTCCTCCGAAAAGGCACCGCGTTCGCCTTGAAACGCCACCCTGACCACGGGCCCTCCTTAAAACAACGACATTCTAACCTGGATCTACCCCGCCTCCCGGATCCAGCGCCGCTATCCCCACCACGGAGGAGGTAGGGACGGGCGACTTGCGGGCGGGGGAACGCGGCGACCGTAGATAAGGTTATCCCACCACACGAGGAGCCTGCGGGCGAAGGGGGATCGGGCCATTGCCCAACGCAAGAGGCGGTATAGCCCCACCAGGGGACGGCTCAAAGGACAAACCCTCATGCACAGGCCACAGTCGGTGCCGAAGCTCTTCCACTGGGCGAAACACCTTTCGGGGGAGAAGTCCCACCGCTCCACCCCTCGGATGACCGTCTTTTCCCCGGCGGAGATCGCCTGAACGGGACAGTTCTCGGCGCACTTGAGGCAGACGCGACACAGATCTTGTACGCCGAAGGCCACGGGCTCATCCGGGGTCAGGGGGGCATCGGTGGTGACCGCGCTCCACCGAACCCGGGGGCCGAGCTGCGGGGTTATCAAATAATTGAAGCGCCCCAGCTCCCCGAGACCGGCCTTCCAGGCAAGCGGGACCACCATAACCCGGTAATTGGCGTCTATATGGGCTTGGGCAGAAAACCCCAGGAGGCGCAGGTATCGGGCCAGGATCAACGCCACCTTGGCGGCCTCCACGTATTCCCGCGCGCTCTCCATAAGGGTGGGCGCGGCGGGCGCCCGGTTCACCATGCGCGAATCCATCTCCACCCCGATAACGATGGCGTAGCGGTGAGGAAGCTGCACCGGCTCGCCGTAGTGTTCCGGTCTTCTGCCGCGGTGGGAGTAAACGAAGACAAGATCCAATTCGGCTATCCCCACGAGCTTCGCCCCCAAGTAACGGGCCATCCCCTTGACCAAATGGGCAAGATCGGGGGTCTCTTGCTTCGGGCCCAGGGAGGAGATCTCTTCGGTGAGCTTCCCCGCTTCCCGGAGGACGTCGAAGCAGGCGGTGGCCAAGGGGGTGGCCAGAGGATCGAAGAAACGGCCGCCGGGCGTCCCGAGCTCCGGCATGGAGCGCAGCCGCGCGTCCACCTCCTCTAGTTCGGGCCGGCGGGAATAGTATTCGGCGTATTGCGGGGTGCCCGGTTGTAGCCCCATGCGGGAGAATATCACGTCCCGCTCATCCACCCTCTCCCCCTCCCCCACGATCCTGATCCCCTGGGGATCGCGCCAGGGAAAAAAGAGGGCGAGGCAGAAGGCGAAAAGGGCGACCGCCATCCCCCCCGAAAGCCAGGGCAAAAGATGTGGAAGCGACACCAACGCAAGGGGCCACCCCAGAAGAAACGGCAGGCTGACCAAGGCCACCCTTAAAGCGGCCTTCCACTGCCGCTCATAAACCGGGGTCCACTCCGCGAGGACGAAAAACAAAAGGAAAAGGCCGACCTCCGTCCATCCGAAGACATTTGCCCAACCCATGGCTTAATTTTGCCTAAAAGGCCCGAAAAGAGAAACGCAATCTTCCCAAATCACGGAACGAAGGGGCGTTTGCCGGTTGGTAACAGGCCTTACTCCCTCGAGGCCCAATCGCACAGGTCCCGCAATGGGCATTCCGGGCACCGGGGATTACGGGGACGACAAAGCTCGCGGCCCAAACGGATAAGGTGCAGGTGCAGCTCATACTCCTTTCCTCGAGGAACAAGAGGCGCTAATGCATCGTGGGGGTCCCCCCTCCCGTTCCAGAGGCCAAGCCTCCTCGTGACCCTCTTTATGTGGGTATCCACGGGGAAGTAAGGTGCCCCGAGGCCGAAGAGCATCACGATGGCGGCGGTCTTCTTCCCCACCCCGGGAAGCGAGAGGAGCCACCGGTACGCCTCCTCCGGCTTAAGCTCCCGGAGGCAATCCAAAGAAACCTTCCCGCACTTGTCCTTGACCTTTCGCAGGACCTCCTGGATCCTCTGTGCCCGCTGGCGGTAGAGCCCCGCCCCTTTAATCGCCCGCTCTACCTCGTGTTGGGGGGCGGCGAGGACCGCGTCCCATGTGGAGAATCTCCGCATCAGGGCCTCAAAGGCACGGTCCCGGTTGAGATCGGTGGTGTTCTGGGAAAGAATGGTGCCTACGAGCAACGCGAGGAGATCCTCGCGGGGTCGCCACCTAATTGGACCGAAATGGCGGCGGAGTCGGGCCGCCACTTCCTCCATCTTCGTGTGAAGGTCCACGTGGGGAGCTTAGAGGAGGTCAGCGAGATGGGCAAGGATCCGAGGGAGGCTGCCCGGGAGATCATCGATGCGGCCATCGACGCGGTGCGTCCGGAGGAGTGCATCCGGCGCGTCTTCCGGCTCGAGGGAGAGGTCCTCTGCGTAGGGGATGCCCGGTTCGACCTCCGGGGGGTAAAGCGGATATATGTGGTCGGCTTCGGCAAAGCCTCGGCGGGCATGGCCCGCGCCGTCGAGGAGATCTTGGGGGCCAGGGTTGCAAAGGGCGTCGTCATAACCGCCGAGGGATACCGGATTCCCACCGAAAGGATCCGGGTCCACGAGGCCGGCCACCCCCTCCCCGACCGGCGGGGCCTCGCCGCTTCGTGCGAACTCCTTTCCCTGGTGGCCGAGGCGGAAAGGGAAGACCTCGTGATCGTGCTGATCTCCGGCGGTGGGTCGGCGCTCCTCCCCGCCCCGGCGGAGGGGATCACACTGGAAGACCTCGTGGTGACCAATGAGCTTCTTTTGCGTTCGGGGGCGGTGATCCAGGAGATAAACGCGGTGAGAAAGCATCTCTCCCGGGCCAAGGGAGGGCAGCTGGCCCGCTTGGCCCAGCCGGCGCGGGTGGTGGCCCTCATCCTCTCGGACGTGGTGGGCGATCCCCTGGATTCCATCGCCTCGGGCCCCACTGTCCCCGATCCCACCACCTTCGCCGACGCGGTGGAGGTGCTGCGCCGCTACGGGATCTGGGGTCAGGTACCCCCAAGCGTCCGCCGGCACCTGGAACGCGGTGCCGCGGGGGAGATCCCGGAGACCCCGAAACCGGGCGACCCCTGTTTCGCGCGAGTCCTGAACCTCATCGTGGGTTCGGGACGCCACGCCGCCGAGGCCGCGCTGAAAAAGGGGGAGGAGCTGGGCTTCCGGGGCTTTATCCTCACCACCACCCTGGAAGGGGAAGCCCGGGAAGTGGGGAGGGTGGTCGCAGCTGTGGCCCGGGAGCTCCGCCGCTGCGAAAGGCCCATATCCCCCCCTGCTCTTCTCGTCCTGGCGGGAGAAACCACGGTCACCGTAAAGGGCAGGGGAAAAGGGGGGCGGAACCAGGAGCTTGCGCTCTCCGCGGCGTTGGGGATCGAGGGTCTGCGGGATGTGGTGGTCGCCTCGGTGGGCACCGACGGCCGCGATGGTCCCACCGATGCCGCGGGGGGGATTGTGGACGGGGGCACGACGGGGCGGATCCGCGCCGCGGGCCACGATCCGAGGGCATCGCTTTCCGATAACGACTCCTACCGTGCCCTTGCTGCCGCGGGCGACCTACTTGTTACCGGCCCCACCGGCACAAACGTGGCCGACCTCGTCCTCGTCCTGGCCGCGTGAGCTCAATTGCCCCGGGCGAACAACTCAGCTGGCCACCGCGGCGAAGGCCTCGTCCAGTATCTCCAGGGCCTCTTGGACCTCTTCTTCCCCCACCACAAGCGGGACCAGCACCCGGATCACGTTCCCGTAAATCCCAGCGGTGGGGAAGATGAGGCCGCGCTTAATGGCTTCTTGGGCCACCTTCTTCGTCTCCTCGGTGGCCGGCTCCTTCGTCCTTCGATCCTTAACAAGCTCCATCCCCACCATGGCCCCGAGGCCCCGTACATCCCCGATGAGCTCATACTTTTCCTGGAGCCTGAGGAAGCCTTCTTTGAGGAGGGCCCCGATGTGTTCGGCCCGCTCCATGAGCCCTTCCTCCTCGATCGCGTCCAAGACCGCCAGGGCCGCGGCGCAGGCTACGGGGTTCCCCACGTAGGTCCCCCCGATGGAGCCGGGGATGGGCTTGTCCATCACCTCCGCCTTCCCCACCACCCCGGAAAGGGGCATGCCCCCGGCGATGGATTTGGCGAAGGTGATGAGGTCGGGCTCCACTCCGAAGTGCTCCGAGGCAAAGAACTTCCCCGTACGTCCCACCCCAGTCTGGACCTCGTCGCACACCAAGAGGAACCCGTGTTTGTCCGCGAGCTCCCGGAGGAAGGGTAGAAAATCCGGCGGGGGAACGATGAACCCCCCTTCCCCAATCACTGGTTCCACCACCACGCAAGCGACCTCGCGGGGATCCACCAACGCGAGCATCCGGCGCTCGATCTCCTCCAGGGGGACCGGGTTGCGGTAGGGATACGGGTAAGGCAGGCGAAACACATCCGGGGCATAGGGGCCAAAGCCGGCTTTGTAGGGGATGGCTTTGTGGGTCATGGTCATAGTGAGGAGTGTCCTTCCGTGGAAGGCGTTCTCGAACACTAATACCGCCTTGCGCCCTGTGGCGGCCCGGGAGATCTTCACTGCATTCTCCACCGCCTCCGCCCCGGAGTTGAAGAAAGCACACTTCTTGGGAGAAGGTCCGGGGGCGAGCCTCGCGATCCGCTCCGCAAGCTCCACGAAAACCCCGTAGGGAACCGCGGAAAAATCGGTGTGGAGGAACCGATCGGCTTGGCGCTTCACCGCCTCCACCACCTTTGGGTGCCCGTGGCCCACGTTGAGCACCCCCCAGCCGCCGGAGAAGTCGAGGAAGCGGTTTCCGTCCAGGTCCTCAATTACCACGCCCTCGGCCCTGGCCACCACGGCAGGGACCAGCGGGGAGATCGCCGCAGAGACATAGGTCCGCATCTTCTCCAGCACTTCCCGGGATTTAGGGCCGGGAAGCTCCGTAACGATACGTACGAAACGTTTGGCGTACATCTCCCTCCTTTCCGGCTCAACCCCAGGTGAAGAGCTCGCCCGGGGGAATAAAGGTGACCTTGAAGGGAAGCTCCATGGCCTCGATCTCCTCTCTGATCCTGGGGAGATCGCGGCGGTAACGGCTGGAAAGGTGGAAGAGGATGAGCTCCTTCTTCACCCCGGCTTCCTTCGCTACCTCGATGGCCTCCCAAACGGTGGAGTGCTTGTACTCCTTGCGGTCGGAATCGTCCAAAAAGGTGGCCTCGTGGCACAACACTTCAGTGTTGCGGATAAACACAGGCTTCAAGGGGACCGAGTCCCCCCCGTAGGTAAAGATCCTCTGGTCGTATTCTTCGGTGATCTCCTCCTTTTTGCCCGCGCGCACGAGCTCGGCGATTTCCCGTTGGGAAAGCCCGCGGTACTCGGGCTTCAAGCGCCGCCTCCTTTCCACGATGTTGTAGCCCAGGGAGATCTCGTTGGGAGAATGGACGGTGGCGAAGGCCTCGAGGTACCTCCCGTGGCGCTTGGCCTCATGGAGCGGGATCCGGTCGCCCGGCTGTATTGGTACCCATTCGAGATTGTAACGGAGTTTTCTGTTGGTACGCGAAAAATAGACGATGAGTTCTGAGATGAAGTGATTACCCGCGGGGAAGTAGATGGTGAGGTCCTTCTCACGATCACCCATGGCGTTGTTGCGGATGTTTATGAGTCCCATGAGGCCCGAGATATGATCCGCGTGGCCGTGGGAGAGGAAGACCCGCTGGATAGCATAGACCTTGTTTTCGAGAAACGAGCTCATCCCCTCTCCGCAATCGAAGAGGATCCTATCGGGGGCATAATAGAACCAGGTGGAGTAGAGAGCCTTGGAATATGCGATAAGCTTCATCCATCGCCTCCGTTTTGATTTAAGAGGGGTTTTTGCGATTCAAACGAGAACCCACACCGATTATAACCTGGGCATCACAACGCTTCTAAAGCTAAAATAGCGCGTCATGTTGGATATCCAGAAGATCCGTGAGGACCCGGCGGGGGTGGCGGCGCGGCTGCGCCGCCGCGACCCAACTATTTCCCTGGACCGAGTGTTGGAGCTGGATTCCCAACGTCGTGAGCTCATCCGCGCAGTGGAGTCGCGGCGCCACGAGCTCAACCGGGGCTCGGAAGAGGTGGCGAAGCTCCAGCGGGAGGGGAAAAAAGAGGAAGCCCAGGGACTCATCGCCCGGCTGAGGGAGCTATCGGGAGAGATAAAGGCCCTAGAACGGGAGCTTAGCGAGGTAGAAGATAGGCTTCGCCACGAGCTCCTCTCCCTCCCAAACATCCCCCACGACTCCGTGCCCGAGGCGGAGGAGAAGATCGTCCTGCGGGAGTGGGGGACGAAGCCAGAGTTCGATTTCCAACCCAAAAACCACGTCGAGCTCGGCAAAACCCTTGGGATACTGGATTTCGAGCGGGCGGCGGTGATTACGGGGGCGAGGTTCCCCCTCTATGTGGGCCAAGGGGCACGGCTGGAGTTCGCGCTGCTCCTTTGGATGTTCGAGTTTCACGTGCACGAACACGGCTACATTCCGGTGCTCCCGCCGATCCTCGCCAATCGGAAATCCTTCGAGGTGTCGGGGCAACTGCCCAAGTTCGCCGAAGAGCTTTACCACTGTCCCGCCGACGACCTCTTCCTCAATCCCACTGCGGAGTCGCTCTTGGCGAACTTGCATCGGGACGAGATCCTGGCGGAAGAGGACCTCCCCCTGCGGTACGTGGCATACACGCCCTGTTTCCGGAGAGAGGCGGGGACCTGGGGCGAGGCGCAACGGGGCCTCATCCGCATGCACCAGTTCAACAAGGTGGAGCTCTTCCACTACACCACCCCGGAACGTTCCTATGAAGACCTGGAAGAGTTAGTACGCCACGCCGAGGCGATCCTCCAGCGGCTGGGGCTCCACTACCGGGTGACCCTCCTCCCCGCCGACGATCTCGCCCACCAGTCCGCCAAGACCATCGACCTCGAGGTGTGGCTCCCAGCGCAAGGCAGGTACTACGAGGTCTCCTCATGCTCCAACTGCGAGGATTTCCAAGCCCGGCGGGGCAACATCCGTTTCCGTCCAGCTGAAGGGGGGAAACCCCGGTTCGTCCATACCTTGAACGGCTCCGGCCTCGCCACCTCCAGGCTTTTCGCGGCGATCCTGGAGCAAAACCAACGCCCCGATGGCACGGTAGTTCTACCGGAGGTGTTGGCCGAGCGGTTGGGGATCCAGGTCCTCCGTTGAACCCCCGTGGGGGAGCTCAGAGAGAGCAACCGGTAACAGCGGTCACGGAACGTTGTCCTGCGGTTCCGGCCTTTCGCCACTGTAGAATGCCTCGTTGGAGAACGCCTGGAAAAGGAGGGGATGTGATGAGGAGGGTTTTAGCGCTGTTTTTGGGCGTGGCGCTCTGTGGAGCCCTCGCTCTTGCCCAATGGGTCCCCCACGATCCCATCTATATCTACGGAGACGAAGACTTCACGTGGGAGAACGGGGTCGTCGGCGGATCCGGAACACCCGATGATCCTTACATCATCGAGGGTTGGGTCATCGATACCCTGGGATACGATTATGGGATTTACATCAACAACACCACCTCCCACTTCGTGATCCGCAACTGTCTCATCCGCTATCCACAGGAGAAAGCGGGGATCTTCCTCTCGGCAGTGAAGAACGGGGTGATCGAGGACTGCGCCATCTGGGGCGGTCGGGTGGGGATTCAACTTCTGGCCGCAAGCAAGGTCATCATCCATCGGAACGCGGTGGGCTATTGTGACTACGGGATCCTCATTTCTACGGGCTCGAACGACAATGTCGTATATGAAAACTCCATCATCGCTTGTGGCCTTCCCGCCCGAGACGAAGGGCTGAACAACCGCTGGTACCACGAGGGCAAGGGGAATTATTGGTCCGACTACCGCGGGATGGACCGGGACGGGGACGGGATCGGGGACTCCTCATATGAAGTGGTCCCGGACCGCTATCCGTTGATGGAACCGGTGGCGGAACTTCCGCCCGAAGCCCGGCCCATGCGCACCCTGGACCTAACCGCCGTGGAGGAGCGGGGGATCGTGGCCCTGGCGCCCGGGAGCCTGGTGCGGCTTACCGCGGTGGACGTGGGCGTGGGCGTGGACAAGATCTTCTACCGACTCGCCGGCCAGGATTGGCAGGTCTACTCCGAGCCATTCCCGTTGGAAGGGGCCGCGGTGATCCGGATGGAGTACTACGCCGTGGACAAGCTCGGTAACCGGGAGCCCACCAAAACCCTTACCATCTACCTGGATGCGGCGCCGCCGGTGACCCGGATCGTCCCCGGCGACCCCCACTATTACGCTCCCGACGGGAAGCTCTGGGCTACGTCCCACACCCCGTTCGAGCTCATCGCGGAGGATGACTCCGGGGTGGCTCATATCTTCTTCCGCATCGATCAGGGCAAGTGGCAGGCCTACGAGGACAAGTTTTACATCCCAGGGCCCGAGGGGCCACACAAGGTGGAGTATTACGCCATCGATCTCTATGGGAACCGCGAGGCTGTCCAGTCCGTGGTGATCTGGAAGGACGACACCGCGCCCGAGACCACCAGCGCCCTGGAGGCAAAGGAGGAAGAGAGCCCTTTTGAGGAAAAGCCGGCCCCCGAGGAGGCTCGAGCAGCACAGCCCCCTCCTGGGAGGCCGGCCCCCACTGGGGGAACCCAGGAGGAAACGGCCCGCTACAAGGTGAGCTTGGTCCAGGCAGAACTTGTGGAGAACACGGGCGTGGGGAGTGACTGGTCCTTCGCGGTGAGCCTCGACGGGACCACGGTGGAGTTCACTCCGAGTTCGCTCCCCCTCCTCCTCTATCAGGGGGAGGCCCGGGAGCTCTGGTTCGAGTTCACCGCCACGGAATCCGACGAGGGAACCCCGGATGTGGGATCGGCGGGCTTTGCCCTCACGCCTCCGTGGAGCCTCGGCTCCTACACCGTTGACCTCGTCGTATACGAAGACAACGTCCAGACCGCCGCCGAAAAGGCGCTTTGGCGCCTCAAGCTTTTGGTGGAGAAGTAAACAGAAAAACCGGGAGAAAGATGGGGGCGGAATTGCCGCCCCCATCTTTTTTCTTTTTTGGCGATTCCATGTTTCCCTGCGGTCCTTTCCAAGCATTTAGGCATAAAAGCAATTATCTGATATCACTCCTCGGGTCCCTTTTGAGCTGGACGCTGCTTTGGGAAAGTGTCCCATAAAGGGACGTTATGAAAGCGCGCTCCTGGCGGAGGTTACCCTGTCGTAAACCAACACAAAAGGAGGGGCGCGCCATGGAATATATCGCGTTGGGCTGTCACAAGCGGCACCCCTATGCGGCGGTGGAGGATGAGCAAGGCCACCATTCTGTGGGAGGGGAAACTTCCGACCGACCACACGTGGTTTCTTGTGCGTTGGACTCCGAAATCTCCGGTGACGGTGAAGCTTTGGGAGACCTTGCCCGGGTTGAGCCGGCGCGCTTTCAGAAACATTCCCGTAATACCTAGGTCCTTGTGAGGGGTCTCGGATTCTGATATCACCAGGGTGTGAGCGGGAAACGTGGGGTAAAGATCGTTGTCCTTTGCGGCGGGGACTCGCCAGAGCGTGAGGTCTCCCTGCGCTCGGGAAAGGGGGTATACAACGCGCTCCTTAAGCGGGGCTGGGACGTGGAGCTCCTGGAGATCGAAAATTACGACGGACTTCCCCAGAGGCTTGCTTCATACCACGTGGTGTTCAACATCATCCACGGGGGGGCAGGGGAGGACGGAACGGTTCAACTCCTTTTGGACCTTTTAGGGAAGCCCTACGTGGGGTCAGGTCCCATGGCTTCGGGTCTGGCCATGGACAAATACGAAGCCAAACGGGCCTTCACAGCTAAAGGCATTCCTACCCCGCGGTGTGTGCTTCTGGAGGCCGCAAAGATCTCCGAGGCCCTGGAGCGGGCCCTGGCGGAGCTGGAGCCCCCGTTCGTGGTGAAGCCTCGGGCTCAAGGTTCCAGCGTAGCCCTCCATTTCGCCAAGGACCGGGATGAGCTTGCGGAGGCGGCGGGAGAAGTGGCGGCGGAGTACGGGGACGTATTGGTGGAGGAGTTCGTCCCCGGCCGCGAGCTCACCGCCGGGATCTTGGAAGAGGAAAGCGGACTGATGGTCCTTCCCGTACTCGAACTCCGCCCCAAAGGGGAAGAGAGGCTTTTCGATTGGGTCGCCAAATACACCCCGGGGGAGTGCGAGTTCATCTGTCCGGCCGAGCTTTCCCCCGCGGAGAGGGAGGCGGTAGAAGGGGTAGTCCGCAAGGCCTTCGCCGCCCTGGGGTGCCGGGATCTCGCCCGGGTGGACATCCGCCTTTCTCCAGAAGGGGTTCCTTATGTGCTTGAAGTGAACACGCTTCCCGGCATGACGGAGATGTCGACCCTTCCCCGAATGGCCGCTGCTGCCGGGATTCCATACGAGGAGCTGGTGGAACGGCTCGTCCACCGGGCGCTGTCCCGCTTGCCGAATTCCCACCGTTTGGGTTAAAAAATCCTGGAGGTGATCTTCATGAAGCTCCAGTGGCTTGGACACGCTTGCTTCCGCATCGAAGCGAGCGATGGAACGGTGATAATTATTGACCCGTATGACGAATCGGTGCCTTACAAGGCCCCGGAGGGCCCGGCCGACCTCGTCCTCTCCACCCACGACCACTTCGACCACAACGCTGTACATCGGGTCAAAGGGAACCCCAAGGTCATCCGAGGAGTGGGCGAGTGGGAGGAAAAAGGCGTGAAGATTCGCGGGATCCCCGCTTACCACGATGAGAAGGGGGGCAAGGACCGGGGAAGGATCACCATCTACCGGTTGAACGTGGACGGGATAACCCTCGCCCACTTCGGTGATCTCGGCCACGTGATTTCCGCCGAACAACAACGTCCCCTGGAGGATGTGGAAGTGGCGCTGATCCCCGTGGGAGGTTATTACACCATTGGACCGAAAGAAGCTTTGGAAACGATAAAGCTCCTTCCCAATCTGAAGCTCATCGTCCCCATGCACTTCAAGACCGAGTTGGTCAAGGACTGGCCCATCGAGCCTGTGGATGAGTTCCTCTCCCTCGTGGAGCTCCCGGTAAAGCGCCTCGACACCTCGGAAGTGGAGATCGTGAAGGGGAAACTTCCCGAGGCGAAGGAGGTGTGGGTACTCAAATATGCCTAAGATATCCGCACGTGCAGCCCAAGCCCCCGCCTCGCCCATTCGTCGCCTCGTTCCCCTGGCGGATGAGGCGAAGCGCCGGGGGAAGAAGGTCTACCATTTGAATATCGGCCAGCCGGACATTCCCACCCCCGAACCGTTTATGCAGGGGATCCGCAAGGCGCCGGTGGAAGTGATTGCTTACTCCCCTTTCCAAGGCCTGAGGGAAGCCCGGGAGGCGATGCAGAGCTACTACGCCGACTGGGGTTTGGAACTGGAGATCGACGATATCATAATCACCCAAGGGGGATCGGAAGCGGTCCTGTTCGCTCTGAACGTGGTGTGTGACCCGGGAGACCAGATTCTGGTTCCCGAGCCTTTCTACCCCAACTACAACGGTTTCTCGCGGCTGGCGGAGGTGGAGATCGTCCCCATCACCACATACAGGGAGGAGGGCTTCCACCTTCCCCCGAAAAGGGAGATCCAGCGCCTGATTACCCCCCGTACCCGAGCGATTCTCTTTTCCAATCCCGGGAATCCCACCGGAACCGTTTACACCGAAGCTGAGATGGAGATGTTGATGGAGTTGGCCCTGGAGCACGATCTTTTCCTGATCGCCGACGAGGTCTATCGGGAGTTCGTTTACGAGGGCAGATACATCCCGGTCCTTTCCTTCCCCGAGGTCCACGACCGGGCCATTATGGTGGATTCCATTTCCAAACGGCTTTCCGCCTGTGGCGCGCGGATCGGGGCCCTCGTTTCCAAGAGTCCCGAGATCATGAACGGGGTGCAACGCTGCGCCATGGCGCGCCTTTCCCCGCCCACCATGGAACAGTATGGGCTCATAGCGTTCATGTCCCACCCGCGCCGCCGTGAGATCATCCAGGGGATGGTGGACGAGTACCGGCGTCGCCGGGCCGTCTTGTGCGCTGAACTCAGGAAAATCCCCGGGGTGGTGTTCCGGGAGCCCGAGGGGGCCTTCTACGTGATCCTCGGCCTTCCTGTGGATGACGCCGAGGACTTCGTGAAGTTCATGCTCACCGACTTCCCGGGGAACGAAACGGTGATGCTCGCCCCCGGAGAGGGGTTCTACAAGACCCCCGGCTTGGGACACGATGAGGCCCGGATCGCCTATGTCCTGAACTGTCAGGACCTGGTGCGGGCATGTGAGCTCTTAAAAGAAGGGTTAGAGGTTTACCAGGAGGTGCAAGAGAAGGTCCGCAGTTGAAACGGGGAAGGAAGCGGCTGGATCAACTCCTGGTGGAACGGGGGCTAGTGGAGTCCCGTTGCAAGGCCCAAGCGTTGATTCGGGCTGGCCGCGTTTACGTGGAGAGGAAAAGAGAGGACAAACCCGGTGCCTTAGTCTCAGAAGATGCCCTAATAGAAATCGAAAAAGGGCCCAGGTACGTCTCCCGGGGCGGGGAGAAGCTGGAAGCGGCCCTGCAGGCTTTCGCAGTCAACCCTGCAGGAAAGGTTTGCCTTGACATCGGTGCGTCCACCGGGGGGTTCACCGATTGTCTCCTCCAACACGGCGCCGCCAAAGTCTACGCCGTGGATGTGGGGAAGGGCCTCCTCCACTGGAAGCTCAGGAACCACCCCCGAGTGGTGGTAAAGGAAGGGATAAATGCCCGATACCTTCGGCCCGAGGATATCGGCGAGCCCGTGGATTTGGCCACAGTGGATGTCGCCTTCATCTCCCTGAAGCTCGTCCTCCCTCCCCTGGTGGGGATAGTGCGGCCGGAAGGGGACGTGATCGCTCTCGTCAAACCCCAGTTCGAGGCCGGAAAGGAGAAGGTAGGAAGAGGCGGGGTGGTACGGGATCCCCTCGTGCACCGCGAGGTCATCCAGGGCATCGTCCAATTCGTCGAAGATGAACTTCGCTGGTCGGCGGTGGGGGCGATCCGCTCGCCCCTTTTGGGGCCGGCGGGAAACGTGGAGTTCTTCCTCCATCTCCTCCCTCGGCCCGGCCACTCCCGGGCACTGGATTGGTCCAAGCTGGGCCTTCCGGGATAGAAACCCGGGGAAGCCGGGAAATTCCGAAAGTAACTTCAAAAAATAAAAAAATCTTGGCTCCCGGGGGAGGACTCGAACCTCCAACCCGCCGGTTAACAGCCGGCTGCTCTGCCTGTTGAGCTACCCGGGAACCCAAATTTATCTTATCGGGCCGCAAAACCCCGGTCAAGTCAGACGGAGCTACAAGCCCTCGCTTCAACTGGAAAGAGTCCGGTGGCGGGCTGCTGCGATCTCCTCCGCCACAGCGTACGGCACCGCCTCGTAATGCTCGAAGTGCATGGTGAACTCGCCTCGGCCGCTGGTGATGTTGCGGAGCTCTGAAGAGTAACCGAACATTTCCGCAAGTGGCACCAGCGCGCGCACAGTGGCCCGCTTCCCCTTTACCTCCATGCCCAGGATCTTTCCCCGCTTTGCCGCCAAGCTCCCCGAGACCTGTCCCACGTGCTCCTCCGGCACGGAAACCTCCACCGACATCACCGGCTCGAGGAGCTCGATCCCGGCCTTCTTAGCGGCTTCCCGCAGGGCCTGGCGCGCACAGGTACGGAAGGCCTGTTCTGAGGAATCCACTTCGTGGAAGGACCCGTCTAAGAGGGTGACTTTAAGATCCACCATGGGGTAGCCCGCCAGGGGGCCCTCCGCCATGGCCTCCACGAACCCCTTCTTCACCGCGGGGATGTAATCCCGGGGGATCCGGCCTCCGGTCACCTGGTTCTCGAACTGGAACCCCTCCCCCGGCCCCGCCGGCTCCAAGCGGAACACGACGTGGGCGTATTGGCCCCTACCGCCGGTCTGCTTCACCAACTTGTGCTCATGTTCCACCGCCCCGAGGACCGTCTCCCGATAGGCCACCTGTGGTACCCCGGTGATCACCTCCACGCCGAACTCCCGCCGTATCCGGTCCACGATGATCTCGAGATGCAGCTCCCCCATCCCGGAGATGACCACCTCTCCCGTCTCGCCATCGGCCCGCACTGTGAAGGTGGGGTCCTCGGCGGCGAGGTAGCTCAGGGCCCGGGAGAGCTTGTCCAGGTCCTCCCTCCGCACGGGGGCCACAGCGAGGTCGATCACGGGGGAGGGAAACTCGATGGGCTCCAGCACCACCGGATGGCGCTCATCGCAGAGGGTGTCGCCGGTGTAGGTGTCGGAAAGCCCCACCACCGCTCCCACATCCCCGGCACGGAGCTCCTCTACGATGTGACGTTTGTCGGCGTGCACTTCGAAGAGTCGCCCCACCCGCTGCTTCACCCCTCGGGTGGCGTTGAGGACCACCGCGCCCGTGCGCAGCACCCCGGAATAGATCCGTACGTAGGTGAACTTGCCCATGTGGCGATCAGCTTGGACCTTAAAGGCCAAAGCGCTCAGGGGTTCGTCGTCGCTTCGGGTGCGGATAACTTCCGCCCCCTTGTTCTCTCCGACCACGGGTGGGAGATCCGCGGGTGAGGGGAGGAAGTCCACGATGGCGTCGAGGAGCCTCCTCACGCCCTTGTTCCTGAAGGCGGCGCCGCAGAGGACGGGAACCAGTGTCCCTTCGATGGTCCCCCGGCGCAGGGCCGCCACGAGCTCATCCCGGGAGGGCTCGATTCCCTCCAGGAACTTCTCCAGGAGGCCATCGTCCAGTTCCGCAGCCCGCTCCAGCAACTCCTCCCGGGCCCTTTCCGCCGAGGGGCGCATCTCCGCAGGGATCTCGCCTCGACGTAGCTCCACCCCGCCGGGACCTTCCGCGAAGAAGATGGCCTCCATGTCCAAGAGGTCCACCAGGCCGCGGAAGCCTTCTTCGGCCCCGATGGGGACAACCACTGGCACAGGGTTTGCCCCGAGCTCCTCTTTGATCTGGGCTACCACGCCCCAGAAGTCGGCCCCGATGCGGTCCATCTTGTTCACGAACGCTATCCGCGGGACCCGGTACTTCTCGGCCTGATGCCAGACCGTCTCGGATTGTGCCTGGACCCCGTCCACGGCACAGAACAGAGCCACGGAACCATCCACCACCCGTAGGCTCCGCTCCACCTCGGCGGTGAAGTCCACGTGGCCGGGGGTATCGATGATGTTGATGCGGTGGCCGCGCCAGTAGACCGAAGTGACCGCGGAGGTAATGGTGATGCCCCGCTCTTTCTCCTGGGGCATCCAGTCCATGGTGGCCTCCCCCTCGTGGACTTCGCCGATCTTGTGTTTTTTCCCGGTGAAGTAGAGGATGCGTTCGGTGACCGTGGTCTTTCCCGCGTCGATGTGGGCCATGATCCCAATGTTGCGCACCCTGTGGGTACCAATTTCCCTGTGCATTTTCCCTCCTTGGGACAAAAGAAAAAGCCCTGGCCTCGGGGCCAAGGCTTTTGGGCCTTCGCACCACCTAAACGGCTCAAGATCCTACACCATCTCGACGAAAAGGCAAGCTTACTTCCGTCCTACCCCATTTGTCGGAATGTACCAGCTCGCATAAAGTGGGCTGGTTTTGGCGCTACGAGATTCTCGGCCGTGGGAGAGGTGGCCCTGGCAGCGGTGATTTGGGCCACCTCGTTTGTGCGATAAAGTACAGGTTGCGGGCCATGCGCCCCTGTCTCTGGCGGGAGCCCACTTCTTTTTAGCCTTCCTTTTGCTCTGGCCTTTCGTAGTGAGAAAGAGAGGGTTCTGTCTGTCTCCGCACTGGAGGTACTTGGCCCTGATGGGATTCATTCAGTACACCGTGGGGGCACGGGGTACTTTTCACGGCACTTAAATATCTCTCTTCCACCGCGAGACAGCTTGACCCTCACCGCACTTCCCTGGGTTTCGGCGGCGCCGGGTTGGTGGCGCTGGGATTCCTGTGGGAAGGGGTGCCAGGAGCCGATCCCGCCGCTTGGGGAGTGGTCTTGGGGATGGGCGTGATAAATACGGTTTTTGGCGTTCCTTCTGTATACCCATGCATTGCGGCGCCTGAAGGCCACCGAGGCCAGCGTGTTCCTCAATCTGAGCCCGATGCTCACTGCACTCCTGGCGTGGGGAACGCTGGGAGAGGCCCTTACCCCCTCGCGCCCCTCGGCCTTGGCGACGGCGACCCTCGGTGCCAGCTTGGCCTAATGGCGAAGGGGAACTTTCCGCACTTCTTCCAGTAGCCTATAGGAAAACCATGCCGTTGCGTTATTATTAAAGGCTGCAGCTTCTGTTCCGAATCGAAAAGGAGACCGTGGTGAGATATGACGTTGCCATTGTGGGTGCGGGACCGGCGGGGCTCTTTGCCGCGTTGGAGCTCGTGGAGGCGGGTTTCAAGGTCATCGTGGTGGACAAGGGCCTTGACCCCCAAAGGCGCAAGAGCATCACCTGTGGGGTGGGCGGTGCCGGGACCTTCTCCGACGGGAAGCTGAACCTCACCCCCCGCATCGGGGGCGACCCCGCGGCCATAGGCTGTAGCCCCGGAGAGCTTGAAGCGCTGATAAAGGAAGTGGACGAGGCCTTCACCCGTTATGGGGCCCCGGAGCGTTATTCTGGGGAAAGGGATGAGGACCTCGCTGCTCTCAAGAAGAAGGCCGCCGAGGCGGGAATCGAGTTCATCGCCGGCCGCCAGCGCCACATCGGTACCTCCCGCATCCGCGAAGTGATCGACAATTTCTACCATGACCTCCTCGCCCGGGGGGTAGAATTTCGCCTCGGGACCAAGGTGGAGGCCATCGAGCACCTCCCAAACGGTTTCCTCCTCAAGGGGAACGGCCTCGAAGTGGAAGCGCACCGGGTGATCGCCGCGCCCGGAAGGGTAGGGGCGTACTGGCTGCGAGAGGTGGCCCGGCGGCTCGGGGTGGGGCCGGAGTTTGGGCCCTTGGATGTGGGGGTGCGGGTGGAGTTCCCCGCCGAGCTCTACGAGCCTATTGAGCGGGTCATGTATGATGCCAAGTTCCGCGTGCGCACCTCCACCTACGACGACATGGTCCGCACTTTCTGTACCAACCCCCGGGGGTTTGTGGTCAAGGAGGACTATGAGGAGTTCGTCCTCGTGAACGGCCACGCCGAGAACGACAAAAAAACCGAGAACACCAACTTCGCGCTACTGGTGCACATCGAGCTTACGGACCCGGTGGAGGATACCACCGAGTACGGGCGGGCCATCGCCAAGCTCGCCACCACCATCGGCGGGGGACGGCCGATCCTGCAGCGGCTAAAGGACCTGAAGAAGGGACGCCGCTCCACCCCCGAGAGGCTGCGGCGGGCGCCTATTCAACCCACCTTAGAGGAGTACACCCCGGGGGATATCTCCATGGCCCTCCCCCATCGCGTGGTGATGGATATCGTGGAGGCACTGGAGCGGCTGGACCGGATCATCCCGGGACTTGCGGCCGATGGCACCTTGATTTACGCCCCGGAGATCAAGTTCTACGACACCCGCTATCGGGTGAACAAGGGCATGGAGACCGAACTTCCGGGCTTCTATGTGGCGGGAGACGCCTCGGGCCATTCCCGGGGGATCGTGTTCGCCGCCGTCACGGGGATCCTCGCGGCCCGCCACATAAAGGCCGTAACGGGTAACGCGTAGCGCGTGACGGGGGCAGGGAAGTTTTCCCTGGGGGGACACCGGCGTGATATATGGGGAGAGGGTTAGGTTGCGGGCGATCGAACGGGAGGATGTTCCCCGGTTCGTGCGTTGGTTCAACGATCCCGAGGTGAGGCAATTCCTCACCATGTACCGCCCCCTTTCCCGGGCGGAGGAGGAACGGTGGGTGGAGTCCCTCGCCTCCCGCCGCGAGGACATCGTCCTCGCCATCGAGGTGCGAGCAGGGGATCAGTGGGTTCACATCGGAAACGTGGGGCTACACCGAATCGACTGGAAGAACCGTACGGCCACCCTGGGGATCGTTATCGGTGAACGTGAATATTGGGGGAAGGGCTACGGGACCGAAGCGGTAAGGACGATGCTCCGCTACGCCTTCGAGGAGCTCGGGCTCAACCGAGTGGAGCTCGAGACCTACTCGTTCAACCCCCGGGCCATCCGCTGTTACGAGAAGGCCGGGTTCAAGCGCGAGGGGGTACGGCGCCAAGCGTTGTACCGAAACGGGAAGTTTCATGATGTCATCCTCATGGGGATCCTGCGGGATGAGTTCGAGGAGATGAATGATGGGAGATAAACGGGCACGGACGGTGGAGGTGACGGTGGTGAGCCAGCAGGGCACATGCGCTGCGGGACATACGGTGGGCGAAACCTTCGTGATCCCCGGTGACACCGAACGCTTTCAGACGCCGGGGATCTGTATCCATGCCCTAATCACCATGCTCCCCAAGGTATTAGCGCTGCGTTACGGGGCTGGGTTTCCGTGGGCCAAGGAGGGGGCGGTGACCCATGCCTGTCCCGATGCCCAGAACCCCTGTGTCTTTCGGCTCCGGGCCCTGGATTGACGGCCAGTGCTGAGCTACGCTCCCACATATTGGCAGCAACCCTTGACAGTCGGGCCATGGTGTCATAAATATAAGTTGCGCCGCGCGGGAAGCGTGGCGTTTTTTCTTTTCCCGCGAGGGCTCCTTTATAATTCCCCCGGAGGCGGAGATGCTGCGAGGAGGTTATCTTTGGCTTGACTGAGGGCCGCGTGCCTTTCCATCGAAAGCCTCAACTTAGCCCCCTACAGGAGGTGATCCATGCGCATCTTTTCCGGGATACAGCCCACCGGGGTACTTCATTTGGGTAACTACTTCGGGGCGATAAAGCAATGGGTGGAGCTCCAGGAAGGTAACGATTGCATCTACTGCATCGTGGACTACCACGCCCTCACCAACGAGGAGATGGTCCCCGCGGAGATGCGCCGGGCGAAGGAGTCCCTGGCCATGGACCTCCTCGCCTGCGGGATCGATCCCGAGAAATCCATCTTGTTCGTGCAGTCTGACGTCCCCGAACACACCGAGCTCTGCTGGATCCTGGGGTGTGTCACCTCCTACGGGGACCTCACCCGGATGACCCAATTCAAGCAGAAGGCGAAGGAGCAGGAGTTTGTGAACGCCGGGCTCTTTTACTATCCCGTGCTCCAGGCTGCTGACATACTCTTGTATCTAGCCGACCATGTTCCCGTGGGGGAGGACCAGCTCCAGCACCTGGAGCTTTCCCGCCGCATCGCCCGCCGCTTCAATTATCGCTTCGGGGAGCTCTTCCCCGAACCCCAGCCCATCCTCTCCAAGGGTGCTCGCATCATGTCCCTGGCCGACCCTTCCCGAAAGATGAGCAAGTCCTACGGCCCGGAGCACTACATCGGCCTTATGGAAGAGGAGGAGTCCATCTACCGCAAGATCCGCTCCGCGGTCACCGATGTGGGGCTCAAGCCGGGACAAGAGATGTCCCCCGGAGTGGCCAACCTCTTTCTGCTCCTGGAGCTCGTGGCCCCGGCCGAAGTGGTGGAGGACTTCCGGACGAAGCACAAAGCGGGGAAGCTCCTCTACAAGGACCTGAAGGAGACGCTCCACCAGTACCTTATGGAGTTCCTTGCTCCCATCCGCGAGCGGCGGCGGGAGCTCGAGGCCCGGGGAGAAATCCGGGAGATCCTGGCCGCGGGGGCGGAGCGTGCCCGCAAGATCGCCCGGGAGGTGATCCGCGAGGTCCGGGAGCGGGTGGGGCTTGCCTGAGCCATGGAGAAACCCCTCGCGGGAGTCAAGGTCCTGGACCTTTCCCGTATCCTGGCTGGTCCCCTCGCTACTATGTGGATGGCCGATTTGGGGGCCGAGGTTATCAAGGTGGAGCGGCCAGGGGTTGGAGACGAGACTCGCCGCTGGGGGCCCCCGTTCGTGGGGGGCGAGTCCGCCTACTTCCTCGCGGTGAACCGCGGCAAATACGGGATCACTCTGGATCTGGCGGACGAAGAAGGGAAGAAAGCTCTGCGCGAGCTCATAAAGGTCTCGGACGTGCTCGTCCACAACTTCCTTCCTCGTACGGCACGGAAACTCGGTATTACCTACCCCGAGGTGAGCTCCATAAATCCGGGGATCATCTACGTCGCGATCACTGGCTTCCCCCCTGGCCCATATCATGGGGAGCCGGGGTTCGATGCCTTGATCCAAGCCATGGGGGGACTCATGGCCATCACGGGGGAAGGGGATCGCCCGGCCAAGGTAGGGGTGGCCATTGTGGACGTGCTCTGCGCTTGGGCTGCTCTCTCCGCTACCCTGGCGGCGCTTCTTTCGCGGGAGCGCACCGGGAAGGGCGGCGTGGTCCCCCTTTCGCTTTGTGCTTGTTCCGTGGCCGCCCTGACAAACGTGGGTCAGGCCTTCCTTTTGACCGGCGAAGAGCCGGAACGGCTGGGCACGGGCCATCCTCACATCGTCCCTTACCAGGCCTTCCCCGCCGCCGACGGGCTGTTCATGGTAGCGGTGGGGACCGATGCCCAGTTCCGGGCACTGTGTGAGGCCGTCGGGAGGCCGGAGCTCGTCCTGGACCCCAGGTTCGCCACCAACCCCGCCCGGGTGGAGAACCGGGAAATACTGGTGTCCCTCCTTGAGGGGATCTTCCGGAAAAGGCCACGTGAGCACTGGATCGAGGTATTGAAAGAGCGGGGAGTTCCGGCCGGGCCGGTTAACTCGCTGGCCGAGGTTTTTGGGGACGAGGGGATCGTGGACGGGTTGCTTACCGAGGTGGAACATCCCACGGTGGGGCGCTACAAGACGGTGGTCTGTCCCTTGCCCCAGGCCCAGCCTCCCTCACCCCTTCCCCCGCCTCGCCTGGGGGAGCATACCGAGATGGTCCTCAACCGGTTCCGCTGAAGAACCCCTTCGCCACGGACCGGATCGAGTGACGCCCCGCGAAGGGGAGATAAACGATGATCCCCAGGACAACCCCCACGGCTACTCGACCGAACTCCCCCAAATGCACGCCTCCGTAGCGATCGACCCCGTAAACGGCCCCCGCCATAACTGCGACCCCGAAAAGGCGGAGGAAAAGCTCTTTCCCCGGGAGCCATCCAGGTATGCGGCGCCACAAAAGGACTCCAGCGAGGATCCCCCCCACACAACCAGAGATCCCCGTGGCAAGGGAAAGGCCGAATACCCCCCAGATCCCGACCAGGGTCAAATCTAAGGCCACATTAACGCCCACAGAGATCCCCAGGATCAGCGGGGGAAGCCCCAATAAGCCCAGAGCGTGGAACGCCCGGGTGAAAATGTGGAGGAGGGCGTAACCCCACAGACCCACGAGGTACCCTGCTAGAGCTCGGTACGTACCTTCCACCGCCGCGGCACCGAAAGCTCCGTGGCCGAAGAGGAAGCCGATGATGGGGCGCCCCAAAAGGAGGAGCCCGGCCGTGGCGGGAAGGACCCACGTGAGCACTAATTCCATCCCCTCACGAAGCCCCCGCCGCAGGGCTTCCGGATCCGCCCCCATGGCGTCCCGGGAGAGCCGGGGGAGTATCGCCATTCCCACCGAGGCAACGATGATCCCCATGGGCAAGTAAAAGAGTCGCATACCGTACTGCAGGACGGAAACGGAGCCAGCGGGTAGGCCCGAGGCGAGGCGGTTGTCCACAAGAGCGTTGAGTTCAGAAAGAAGAAGTCCCGCTAGGGCCGGGATCAATCGCTTCCCCACCTCCACGAGCCCGGGGTGCCATGGAAGTCCCAACCGAAGTTCCCTTCGCAGGGGAAACGAAAGGAGGATCACTTGCAGCAGTGCTCCCCCTAAAATTCCCCCCGCCAAGGCGTAGGCCGATCCCGCGACATACGGGGAGAGCAGCGCGCCAATGATCGCTCCCAGGCTGAAGAAGACCGGGGAAACGGCGGGCAAGAAGAAGTACCCCCGGATATTCAGCAGCCCTGCGAACATGGCCCCAAGCCCAACGAGTCCCAAAAATGGGAAAAGCACCCGCGAAAGCCCCGCCGCCAACGAGAGCCTGGGTGGGGGGAAGCCCGCTGCGAGGAGGGGCACGTATTTGGGGGCTAGGTACGCCCCCACCGCACAAATCAGGGGGAAAAGGATGAGCGCGAAACTCAAGGCTGCCCGCAGGAACTCAGCTCCCTTCCCCTCCCGTTCCTGGCGGAGATAGGTGGGAACGAAAGCGATGGCAATCCCCCCTTCCCCCAAGAGGCGTCGCAGGATGTTGGGAATGAGGAAGGCAATCCAAAAAGCATCGAGGGCGCCTGTGGCCCCGAAGAAGTGGGCCAAAGTGACCTCCCGGGCCAGCCCGAGCACCCGGGAAGCCGCGGTGCCCATGGCGGCCCGGAAGGCATCTCCCCGTAAGGACATTCAGTCGATGGGCTCTACCTTCACCTTCAGGGTGGCGGCGATGTCCTCGTAGAGCTTCACCTGCACCTCATACTCGCCCAAAAGCTCGATGGGCTCCATTACCACCTTTGCCGGCTCGATCTCAACCCCGAATTTCTCCTGGATCGCCTTGGCCACATCGTGGGGACGGACCGCGGCGTAAAGCTTGTCCACGTCGTGGACCTTGCGCCCGAAGACGAGCTCCGCCCCCTGGAGCTTCTCCGCCAGGGCCTGGGCCCGGGTGCGGCGATCCGCGAGCTCCAGCTCGTACTGTTCTCGGAGCTTGCGAAAGCGCTCCACGTTGTGGGGCGTGGGGAGGACGGCAAGCTTTTTGGGGAGGAGGTAGTTGCGGGCGTAGCCGTCCTTTACTTCCACCACATCTCCGGGAACGCCCAGGTTGGGCACTTCTTTTATGAGCAGTACCTTCACGTTCACATCACCCCTTTTTCGCGCTCTATAGCCCGCACTTATTAGCGGAAAATTTTCCGCGCCACAACCCCGGTCCTTGGAAACGCCGGAGAGACCATTGTATGGGAGTTTCGGCGAAAAACGATGTGAAAAGCGAACACCCTTCGACTAGAATTCGAATTTGGAAGCTATGCTCGAGCTTTTCAGGAAGAAGCGGGCCCTCGCCGTGTACCTCATTTTGGCCAACTTCGCCATGTACTTTGGCTTCCGGGTCTGGCAAGCCCTGTTCAACAACTTCGCCGTGGAAACCATCGGGGTGGGGCCCGCGGAGATCGGGGGAATCCAGGCGATCCGCGAGATCCCGGGACTTTTGGGATTCGTTGTGGGGTTCTTGGTTTTGGCGCTGACCGAGACCAGGCTCATGGCCCTGAGCATCTCCATTTTGGGCGCGGGAATTGCCCTCACGGGATGGGCTTCGTCCGTATCCACCCTCCTTTTGGGGACTTTGATCATGAGCGTGGGGTTTCACTTCTTCAACCCGGCGAACAACGCGGTGCTGCTCATGGCGGTGGAGAAACGGGCTGCCCCTCGAGTATTGGGGCAACTCCAATCCCTCGGAGCGGTGGCGGCCCTGATCGCTACCGGGGTGGTGTACCTTCTCGCCAGCAGGGTGGGCTATCGGCCGCTCTTCTGGGGGGTGGGGGCCGTGGCGGCGCTGGTGGGGGTGGTCCTTCTTCCCTTCCGCTTCGGTGAGGAGGGACTTCCCCCGGGACGGCGGGTTCGCTTCCGGCGCCGCTACTGGCTCTACTACACCCTCGCTTTCCTCTTGGGAAGCCGGCGCCACATCTTCACCACCTTCGCCATCTTTCTCTTAGTGAAGAAGTTCGGGATACCGGTTCAGACCACTGCCCTCCTCTACCTCGCCAACAGCCTCGTCAACACCTACGCCTATCAGTGGATCGGTAAGACGGTGGCCCGACTGGGTGAACGCCTTGTGCTTTCCGTGGGATTCGCGTTGTTGATCGTGGTGTTCCTCGGATACGCGTATGTCCCCTACCTTCCCTTGCTTTACGCTCTGTTCATCCTGGACAACATCATCTTCGGCACAAGCCTTGCCAACTCCACCTACCTCCAGAAGATCGCCCTCTCCGAGGAGGAGCTCACCAGCAACCTTTCCCTCCAGCAGACGTTGAACCATATATCGGCGGTGGTAATCCCGGTGATCGGGGGAACCATTTGGACCTTGTTTGGGTCTCAGGCCCCCTTCCTCATGGGGGTGGGGATTGCCGTCCTTTCCTTGATCCTCGTCCAGTTCATGCGGGTCCCTGTCGAGAGGACCGCTTCTGCCCACTGTGCTGGCTCTTGAAGTCTCCGCATTTCCCGCGTAATTGAAAACCGTAACGAAAGGTTGGGGGTCGATTCGCTGTGATCTTGAGAGGCAAAGGGGGTGATACGGGATGCGGATACCGCGCTTTCTTTTCCGGGTCAAGAACCGCGAGATCGAGCTCGAGGCCAAGGACCTGGTGGAAGCCCTGGGAATAGACGATATCGAGATACGGAGGGACGACACCATCGCGGAGGCATGGCTTGAGGACTACGAGGCCGGGAGGACCATCTACGGCTTCGAAGAGATCAAGGAATACCTGGAAAACCTCGTGCGGGGCAAAGAGGGCTAACCGCCGGCGATAAGGGTTGCGAGCTTGTAAAGCCCGAAAGCGAATAACCCCGCACTGGTGGGAGTGGCCACCCAACCCACCACGATCTCCAGTACCCTCCGCCGGCTGACGGCGCGGATCCCTTTAACGATCCCCACCCCAACCACGGCCCCTACCACTGCTTGGGAGGTGGAGACGGGGATTCCCAGGATGGAGAAGAGGTGCACCCCCATGGCGGCCGCCACCTGGGCCGAGAAGGCACTCAGGGGGTCGAGGATGGTAATGGAACTACTTAGAGTTTCCGTCACTCCCCGGCTGTAGGTGAGGACCCCAGTGGCGATGGCGATCCCCCCCAGCGCGATCAACCATTTTCCACTGTAGCCCAAGTTAACCAACGGCCCGATGGTGGTGCCCACGTGATTGGCCCCCAACGAGAAGGCCATATACGCCACCGAGGCGAAGACCATTATGCCCATCAAGCGATCCCACAACCCCACGTACCTTACCCGCCACATAACCAGGGTCACCAGCCGATAGATCACGTAGGACAAAAGCGCCATGAGGAAAGGGTTCAGGACCCAGATCTGCCCAATTTCGAGGAGCTTCTTCCCGTTCACCGGGGAACCGGTGGCCAGGCCGATACCCGCCACCGCGCCCACGATGGCCTGAGTGGTGGAGACCGGGAGCTTAAGGGCGGTGGCCAGCGTGACGAAGGCCCCGGCTGAGATCAGGCCGATCAATACGGCCAGCTGTGGCAGCTCGGTTTCCACGACCCCTTTCCCCACAGTGGTGGCCACTTCGCTTCCCTGAAGCAGGCCCCCGATGATCACGAAGAGGGAGACCAACAGGATCGCGCCGCGGTAAGAGAGGAGGCCAGAGCCCACGGAGGTCCCCACACAGTTGGCGGTGTCATTGGCCCCGATGTTCCATCCCACGTAAAAGCCGCTTAAGAAAAGGAAAGGAGTCATGGCGCCCCTTTCTATCAAGTCTCTATAGTAAACGGAACTATATAGAGATCTTTTGAGAAATCAAGGGCGGGCCCGACGGTGGGTTACGATCGGGGAAACTTGTCCCCGGCTACCCCTTGTCAACGGCGCATGCGGTGTTTTATATTTGTTTGATCGTCGAAACGAAAGGAGGTGAGGCGATGCGGAAGGTCTGGACGGTGGCACTCATGGCCCTCCTCCTTGTTCCCCAATCCACGTGGAAGACCACCTCCACTTGGAAGCAGGAGGACACGGTAGCCCTGAGCTCGGTGGTGGCGTTTATGGAAACGCTGGCGTCGGCTGAGGGGGCGAGCGAGGAGGCCGTATCTGCGGCCCTCTCATCCTTTGTGGGAGAGCTCGCTTCGTTCCTGGGCGCCCAAGGGGTTCCCCAGGAAGCCCTGGCATCCATCTTGGAGGCCTTTGAGGAACTAGAGGCTAAACTCCGGGGAGACAAGATCGATCTCGCTGAGTTCGGAAAACAGGTGGCCTCGCTGGCCCGGAAGCTGGAGGAGGAAGCGATGAAACGGGATGTCCAGCGGGTGCCGGAAGAACTTCTGGAGACGATCGGGCTCGAAGACGAGGAGATCCAAGCCCTCCGAAAAGAAGAGGAACTGCCCCCCGAGGAAGTGGCCGCTTTGGTGGAGCGCATCGCCGAGGAGAACCCCGATCAGGACGAGGCCCCACCCCCTGATGAAACCGAGCCGCCAGAAGAAGGGGCTCCGCCCGATGAAGGTCCCCCACCGGAGGACGAAGGACCGCCTCCCGATGAGGGCCCTCCGCCCGACGAAGGATCCCCGCCCGATGACATGGAACCGCCTCCTGAAGAACCGCCGCCCGATGAAGGTCCCCCGCCCGACGATATTGAACCCCCTCCCGATGAGCCCCCGCCCGATGACATCGGACCTCCGCCCGATGAACCGCCTCCCGATGAAGGTCCCCCACCGGACGATCCCGGCCCATAAGGGGGCGGTGTTCAGCGAGCGCCGTGGAGGGGGGAGAGCTTTGGGATGAGGACTCCGCACGAGTCAGGGCTCATCCAGAAGCTCCTTGGCCACCTGCTTTGGATCCATCCCGCTCCCCCTCTTCAGGGCGCGTTCCAGTTCTTCCGGGGAGAGCGAGGTCCGCAGCCGCGAGAGAACGTCCTCCGCATCCTCTTTGCCGTCGATATCCAACGCGGGGTGGCCAAGCACCAGTCCCAAGAGTTCTCCCGCACGCAGTTTTTCCCCCTGGTGCAGTAAGTATCCGGCCATCTTGGCCAAGCACCCCACCACCAACCGCAGGGCATCGATTTCCAAAGCCTTGGCCAAGGCCTCCCGTAGGTAACGGGCCCCCTCTTCGTCCTCCCCTACGGCAAAACAGACCTCGCATAGATTCATCAGCGAGATGATCTCTCCTATGGAATCGCCGATTGCTTGGCGCTCCATCAGGCTTCTCAAGTATAAGCCCTTAGCTTCCCCGTAATTACCCATCTGGAACGCGAGGTTCCCGAGGTTGCTGAGGGAACCCGCGGCGCCGCCCCGATTGCCGGTTTCCCGCTCGATCTCGAGGCCCCGTTCGTGGAATTCCCGTGCTTTTTCCAGCTCTCCCAGTTTCGTCGCCACCACTCCCAGGTTGTTCAGGCACCGGGCCATACTGGGAAGGTCACCGAGCTTTTCACTGATGGCGAGGCTTTCGGTGAAAAGGGCTCGGGCCTCCTCAAGTTCACCAAGGATCCCATGGATGATGCCCAGGTTGTTCAAAGTGATTGCCATACCCCGCTCATCGCCGAGCTCCCTTTCGATCGAGAGGCTCTCCTGATACAGCCTTTTGGCCTCGTGGAACTCGCCCATGTTCCACGCCACCGTGCCCAAGGTGTTCAATGCCCGGGCGGAGTCGGGACGGTCACCGATCCCTCGGCTCAGGTCCAAAGATTCCCGGACGAGCTCCACGGCGGTCCGGTAATCACCCAGAAAGGCCTTGACCTCGCCCAGGAGCCTCGAGATCAAGGCCGTTTCCCGAGCATCTCCCGTTTCCCGGGCCAAGGCTAAAGCCTCTTCCAACAACTTCTCCGCCTCCTTGGAGCTTCCCAGGGCGTGGCGAAATCGGCCTTGTCTGGCCAAGGCCTTCGCCAGAAGCAACCCCCTCTTTCCCCGTTTCTTGAGGAGGGCGACGGCATCCGCGAAGGCTTGCGCCCCTTCTTGGAACCTGCCCTGGATTTCATAAAAACGGTAGAGGCCCTCCATTAAGTCACCGATTGCTTCTTCTTGAAGCGTCTTGAGGGCGTTTTCCCACGCCAGCTTGAGGTTTTGGAACTCCCCTCGTAACTCCCGCAGCGCGATTTCCTGTTCGTTTCCTTCGAGCCTTTCGGCCTGGCGACGCGCAAATGAGGCGAAGAAATCGCAGTGCCTTTTTAGGACTTCTGTTTCTTCGTCCGGATCCTCGCGGAGGCGCTCACGCCCGTATCCGCGCAGGAGCTCGTGGAGGTCGTACCTGCCCCCTTCCCCGCGGAAAAGGAGGGACTTATCCACCAGGGCGGAGAGGACGGGGAGAGAGACCCCGGCCACCTCGGCAGCGGCCTTCCGGGTGAAGCCTCCCCGGAACACGGAGAGCCGACGAAATGCCCTTCTTTCCTCTTCAGACAAGAGTTCCCAGGAATGATCGAATACGGCGCGGAGGCTCCGGTGGCGTCCGGGGACGTCTCGGAAGGAGGTGGAGAGAAAATCGATGCTGTTTTGGATCTCTTCGGCGATTTCCGCTAACGTGAGGACCCTAAGCCAAGAGGCCGCGAGCTCGATGGCCAGCGGCATCCACTCCACGAGGGCACAGATATGTTCAATCTCCTCGGCCTCATCCTCGGCAGGGACGAAATCCGGACAGACCCGCCGAGCGCTTTGGAGGAAGAGCGTTCGGGCGCTGTCCTCGGAAAGTCCACCTACCTCCACCAACCACTCGCCTTGGAGGTTCAACCTCTCCCGCGAGGTGACGATTAGCTTCACCGTGGGGGCCGTGTGGAGTATTTCGGCCACGAGATCGGCTCCTTCCATAAGATGTTCGAAGTTATCCAGAACAAGGAGCATCTCCTTTTCCCGCAAATAGTCCAAGAGTTGGCCCTTGGGATCCCCCCCTTGGTAGAAGGAAAAACCAATGGATTCGGCGACCACAGGTACGATATCTTCAGTGGAACGCAGGGGCTCTAAAGCCACGAAGAAGGTCCCGTGGGCGAAGTCCCCCATTTTTCGGGACGCAGCCTCCACGGCGAGCCGGGTCTTGCCCATGCCGCCTGGGCCCACTAGTGTGACGAGCCGGCACGATGGGTTGGAAAGGAGCTCCTCGATCTCCGCAAGCTCCCTTTCCCTGCCCACGAAGGGGGTAGCGGATACCGGGAGGTTGGAAAGGGGTTTTCGGGGCTTCGCGGGAGGGGCCCTTTCCACTGGAGCCTGAATCGCTGTATCTGGCTCGATCCCCAAGGCGGAGATATCCAGTTGTGTCACCTCGTAGACGGGGCTGAAGATCTGCTTTGTGGGCATGGGCTTGTAGCGGTCGAGACGCACCAACGTTCCCGAGATGAGGCGTTCTCCCTTCTCGGGGAACCTGAGCTGTGTCCCCCACCCCGGCTTGCCCTCGAACAAAGGGGCCAGTTGCATTCCGGCCGCGGGGCGGACCCCCGGATGGGGGCGGACGGGGAAGATGATGGCTGTGTGGCCCAACTCCGCCGTGTTCAAAAGCACAGTGAAGGTGGCACTGCTTTTTTCTTGCAGGTAATAGAAGGCCCGGGCGGCGTGCACGAAGGCCTCGGGTTCGGGGTTCATGGCTGAAACGAAGATGTAATGTAATCCACCTTCGGTAAGGGTTTTGAGGAAATCGAACATGGGTATCTGTCGCGCCCCCCTTATCTCGCCCACGTAGTCTTTGCAGATAAGAAACAAGAAGTTTCCCCAGTTGGTGATGAATTTGTGGAGCACGCGGCCGCAGAAGAGGGTCTCCCGGGCCGAGAGGGAGAACTCGCCCGAGAACGGGGTGAGCTTGAGTTGGGTAAAGATGTGTAGATTGCGGGCCGTTTTTATCAAGATCCGGCAAAAATTGGCCATCCGGGGATCGTCCTCCCCTTCCGCCAGCCCTTGTTCTTTCCGTTCTCGCGGGGAAAGAAGAGGGACGAGCTCCTTTAGGGGAACATGTTCATAGCAGAAGTTAATCACCAGTTCCTTTTCCAACCCCCTCACCGTGTCCTCCAAGAGGGGGAGGTAGCTGAAGGGAACAGAGAGTTCCGGGAAGACAACCAAATTTATATTGTTTTGGACAGCATATGTGATGATCTTGAGGATTTTCTGGAATTGTTTCTCGGGGCTTCGGCATCGGATCAAGCTTTCGTTGCGGAGGATTTCGGGGTCGAAGGCAGGGCTGATCTGGGCGAGGAGGATCTCCAAGGTTTCCCGGGGATCTTGGAACTCGATCCGGTGCTCGCTTACCTGTAATCCAACGGCACTATCGCTGGATCCAATGCCCTCCACCTTGCTCACATCCCCGTCTTCGTTTCGGTCAAAAAGGGATTGTACGCCAACGGGGTTTTTTGTGAAGGCTCCTTGGGTGCAATTCGGCCTCGGCCCCGTGATGCCTCAAAAACCTATGTTACCGAGGGTCTGGGCTTTGCCTCCTAATC
>ENA-OSAE01000097-OSAE01000097.1-marine-sediment-metagenome-genome-assembly--contig:-NODE-97-length-63452-cov-460.771645_pt1 | contig 63452 bp, 92 predicted proteins | sample MGYA00237870_ERZ529317 | MGnify/ENA primary metagenome ERZ529317 (study PRJEB26369, sample SAMN03142812) | marine sediment metagenome | biome: marine; feature: borehole; material: sediment... | reverse complement strand
GGAGGTGGATTAGTAAATTCCTGATTGGTTAAGTTTGTTATGTCCGACACTATAACTTCTAAAAACGATATTACCTCTTTCCAAATAACCCAAGCACTCCTAAACACAATGCATAAAACCCGAACGAAACCGCAAGGGCCTCAACGTAGATGGAAAAAGTGGAGAGAAGGTGGAACGCAAAGACAGAGGCAAAGCTCTTCAAGAAAGGGAGGGCAAGAACGATAGAAAAAGAAAGGATCATGTATGTCCTCTACCTCTTCGTTGTTCTGCTCTCGAAGGGGATCATTGAAGTGGCCATTCCGAGGACAATTTCGGTTGCAATTACTACCATGAGAGCCGTGCCGAGGATGGAGGCGTAACAAAAACCTCGTTCCTCTTCTCATCGTAGGTCCACATCTTCTCCCCGTTCGAGACTATGAGGGCTCCGAGCTTCTTGCTGTACATCCACACTTTATCGGGCTACTTCTCCTGAATTTTTCTGGCTATTTCCTCTGCACCCATCTGGGCGCATCCTGCGAGAAACACCAGAACGAACATTACGAGCAGAATTTTTCGCATGTTTCCAGAATGAACAAAAAATATATAAAATTTTCTTCTTCACACGATACGTTAAAACATTCTGAAGCTTTGTTAGTATAGAGAAAAGTTAACCCCCCAGAAGTTAAAAGAAATTGAACGTAATTGCGTGAAAGGGCAATGAAGACGGGACAGCAGCTAAAACCGACTGAAATCATCCAGGATCGACTCAAAGAGCAGTTTTGCATCCCTGCAGGCAATCGGAAAACAGTTTTAAATCCCTCGCATTAACACCGTTTTATGCTTCCAGCAACCCACTGCACGCACTGCCAGGGGAGTGATGAGAGCATAGAGAATCCCGTTCACCATCCGACCTACGAGATCACGCCTAAATGCAACCTGAACTGCATCTACTGCTACTCCAACGTGGCATTGAAGAAGGGCAAAGCTCCTCTGCCCGGTTACTACGGCGAGACGGATGATGTGAGATCCATAACCCTCTCCCAGTACGGAGAGCCGCTTGTTGCCGGAATTGATGAGGTAGAGAGGATCGCGAGAGAGCTCAAGAACATGTTTCCAGAAGTAAGGCTCGATTTGCAGACCAACGGCATCCTGCTGAACGAGAAGGCGATAAAGAGGCTCGAGAAATACTTCGAGCTTGCCATGGTGAGCTTGGACGTCTCCTCGAGGGAGAAGTACGCCAGAATAACGGGCTTTGATGGGTTCGACATTTTGATGGAGAACCTGAAGGCTCTGAGCAAATCCGCGATAAAGGGCGTCATCAGAACAGTCTACATGCCCGGAATAAACGACAGAGACGTTTTCGAGCTTGCCGAAATTGCAGGCAAACTGAACATGGAGATGTTCCTTCAGCCTCTCTCCGTTTACGATAAGGAGCTCATGGAGGGTCATGGACTTGATATGGAAAGGACCGAAAGCATTGTTGAGCTTGTGGAGGTTTATGGAAATCTCTCTGAAATTGCAGATGTCAGGATTCCCGGATGTTTTATTGTTAACCTGAAAAAAATTGAAAAGGATTTCGGCAGAGAATACATCAGGATGATACGGAGAAATGCTCTGGCTGAAGTGCCGGAGATCAGAAGGGAAAGGAAGTTTGTGTTGTGAGAGAGGTCATTTATTTCTCCTACACCGGAACATCTGAAAAAATTGCCAGGGTCATTTCATCTCATTTAAACTGCAGAATGGGTCAGATCAAACCAATCAGAAATCGTTCTTATCCTGAATGGCTTATTCTGTCTTTTATTCCCGGGTTGGGGGTTAAGGTGGTTCATGAGGGCATCGAAGGTCATGAGATAATCCTCTGCTTCCCGAAGTGGACATTTAACTGTCCTCCAGTCACCTCATTCATTAAATCGGGGAATCTAAAAGGCAGAAGGGTTTTCATGATTGTGGCTTGTGGTGGATGGAGACCTGAAAGCTACACAGTCAGATATGCTGGACTCATAGAAAAACATGGAGGACATGTTGTTGGGTGGAGGATAGTGAAGAAGAAGCATGTTGATGCGGTTTTGGAGAGCAATGAGCTGTTTGAAGAGGTGAAAAATGCCTTCAGTACTGTTAAAGGAGATTGATGGCCTTGTTGAAGGAAAACTCGTAAGAAGGATTAACAGATTCGTCCTTGAGGTGTTTGTGGGTGGCAGAATTGCAAGGGCACACCTGAGAGATTCTGGGAGACTTACCGAGCTGATGAAAGTAAATAACAGGGTTCTGATGAGGCCAAAAAGAAGAGAGAAAACGGAGTTTGAGGTATTTGTGATATATAACGATCTGATTCCGGTGATTGTCAATTCTTCCATTCATTCAGAACTCGGAACAAAGGTTCTTGAGCTTGTTGGCTACAGGATTTTGAAGAAGGAGGTGAGAGCGGGAGATAGCAGGATAGATCTTCTGGTAGAAAAAGATACAGAGAAGCTTTTTGTTGAGGTAAAGGGATGCACACTGGTAAAGAATGGTACCGCTCTTTTCCCGGATGCCCCGACAGAAAGGGGAGTGAAGCATGTCAGGAGGATTGCAGAGCTTGGTGGCACCATTCTGTTTCTTGTCATGAGGGAAGATGCTGAAAAAATGATGCCGAACGCAGAAACCCACCCTGAGTTCGCCCGGACATTAGAAGAGGCAGTCAGAGGTGGTGTCAAGGTCATGGCAGCTCTTTTAAAGCCTTCAGTTCATGATGACACGCTTAAGATCAGGTTTTGCAGATTCATACCAGTTGCCTTCCCTGAAATCTGATTACCGCAATGTTCATAAACAGCATAAATCAGCAGGAAACGAAGCCCCGTAGGGTAGTGGTCAATCCTGCGGGACTCTGGATCCCGCGACCCCGGTTCGAATCCGGGCGGGGCTATCCTCCTCTAAGGTCTATAGCCCACGCCAAACCTCCACGTTCATTCTCTTGTCAAACCACCAGAGAACAAGCAGACGCCGACGTTTAGCAATCTCATCAATTGTTACAACTCCAACCTTCTCCAACCTCCTTTTGCAAATCGGGCAGTATTCATAATGCTCAGTCTTAAGCCTTTCAAGGAATTCAACCACTCTCTCTTTTGATACGCTGAATACCTTCCGCCAGTTATTCATAAAGCCAAAATTGCCGGTTCTGTTGCTGTATTGAATCAGAAAACCGAGCCATTCTTTCTGTTCATCGGTCAGATCATCAAACTCAACTCCAGAATAGAAAAACTCGTTAATGTCAATAACTGCCTTTCTGGCGTTGTAACGGAGATGATGAAGGATTTTTCCATAATTCTCCTCCTTAAACCAGTTATACTGGGTGTAGATGTTGAAAAACTCATAAGTGTCATCCAAAACATTGCAGTATTCTGTATCAAGATACGTTCCAAAGCCTGCTTTTCTCAAATACCTGAAAAATTCCTTTTTCCACAACTCCCTTAACTCTGCCATCCATTCCTTGGGGAAGTAAGGGCTGAATCTCACATACTTTCCATTCCAGACAACAAAGTTCCACAGGGCAACATGGACGTGCAGATGGGGCTTAATCGGCTGGCTGCTGCTCCAGATGTGAACGTTCATAACTCCGCCCTCTTTAAAGTCGCCATCGTAAGGAACGTTCTCGTGCTTTTTCAGGTACTTCCTCAGGAACCTCCTCAAAGCACTCCTCACCGCCTTTCTCATTATTTCTCTCGCCTTTTTCACACCTTCCTTGACGAGGTACTCAGAGATCACGTCAGGAATCGTGAAGACCATCCAGATCAGCGCCAGATCCCTCTTCTCCTGTTTAACTACAGATAAAACCTCGTCAAATTTCCTGTAACTCACAACACCCTTTTGCCTGACAGCATCTGCGATTGCGCTGAACTGTTCAAGCTTTAAAGCCGAGTATCTCTTTGCATCGCTGTGCTTCTTCAAAGGATGCAAACGCCCGGCGATAAGCCTGAAATTCCCCTTTCTTTCTCCACCATCCCAGCGTCCACCTTTTACAAAGTCCAGAGCGGGCTTGAAGACATCCCCATGCCTCTCACACCTGTAATGATCGAACAAGACTCTCGCATAAACGTCATCCTCTCCATAGCCCAAATGCTTCAAGAGCCTAACGAACTCCTCATGCGGCTCGACTCTCGTATAACCGTAATCCAGAATCGCATAATCCTGAATTCCAATCTCATCAAGTCCCACAACCCTGAAAGCCTGCAGGGTTGTTACCAGCCTCAATCCATAAGTCTCAAAGACAGTTCTCAACCAGTTGCTGTTAATTTCATTATCCTCTTTTATAAAACTGTCAAAATTATGAGCCTGTCCCGTATTGTAAATAGGTCGAGATAAACCCGTGGGGCTGGGCTCTACAGAATGGGTTTGGTGATGGAGAGGGGTGTTTTTATTCCCTTGGGATGAATAAAATTGGGCAGGATTTAAGCCTTTGATGATCATTCTGAGCTGTATAACTTTGTCAGGGTCTGGATTGGGTTTGGAGAGCTCTATTTTCAGGGATTCCTTAGCCCATTCCTTAACTGGGTCTTCCTCATAAAATTCTGAATCTTCTCCTATGATCCTGTTAAGAACCTCTCTTTCCCAGTCAAAGCCCGGATCCTGATAGATGCCTACAATCCTTCCAACGTTATTCTTCTCAAAAACCTCAGCATTGAGCTTTGGGAGAATAATAACCTCATTTGGCTTTATTCTGTATATTTCCTCATCTACCCCTAAAATTTCATACTCCTGTGTGAAGGGTGAGACTGCAAAGACTACCCTCTGCATGCTACATCATATCTCGGTCTTCCTTGGAAGTCGAACATTCTTTAGAACAGGATCCGTTTCCAGGAAGTCGAAAGAAATTTCGTCATCTCGAGAGTCGGACCTACTCGAAAAATCCTTAGAGTCAGCTGTGTTCAGGACCTCTCTAAGAATCTTTAGAAAAGACAGTATCACCTCACCCTCTCTCCTTGTTACATTCAAAAATTCTCCGTGATTTACCAGAATGTTGTATCTGTGTTTCTTGCTATCGTAATAAAAGCTGAAATCCAGTTCGTCCACATCTCTGAGATCGAGAGAGACGTTCTGGTAGTATTCAGGCATTGCAACAGACCCTCCGTAAATCAGCAAGCTGGGTGAGGATCCTGTTCTGTTCAGTCCTCGACAGCTTTGCAAAGTAGTCAAAGAACCTCTCCCAGAATATAGCTCTGAACTCATCGCTTTCTGAAGTTATATCTCCCTCCAGCAAAGAGAATACTCTGTCTATGCACTCTAAATTTGAGAGCCTTACACTCCTCTCCATCACAACCACCGGGATAAAAAAATAAAAAATCAGATCTCCTGCCCGAGGATCTTCTTAAGCTCGTCCTGTGCCGTCTTTGCGACTGTTCTGAGTTCTCCGAACTGGCTTATGAAGTCCACAGGATTTATTCTCCCGCTCCAGACATTCTCATACTCTTCTCCGGTGTCCTTCCTCCTGCTGACTCTGACGCTTATGCTTCCACCCTCCCACACGCTGAAGCTCAGAATTCCGTTGCTTGTATAGACGTTCACGGTCTCGACCGGCCTTCTGACCTTCTCCCCATTCTCCTCAACCTTTTTATCCACCTTCTCCTTAACCTCTACCATACGCCACACCTCTCACGGTTTTGCTCCCCGCCGGGATTGCACCGGCCAGACCGCTCCTGCGGTGGGGAGCATCCATCTCATCCAGCTTCTTCTTCAGCTCGGAGATCTTGCCGCCGAGCCTCTGATCGAGAATCGCGAGGGCAAAGGCAGCAGCTATGGGCGAGCCGTTAATCACGATAGCCCACAACGTATCATCGTCCATTCTCCTCATCCTCCTCAAAAATTGGGAGAAGCTCCTCAGGCGGGATGTTCTCAAGCAGGTGCCTGACGTTGCTCAGGATTGTATTCCGGAATGTGGCAGGATGTTTGTTCAGGATCCTGCTCAGCTCCTCCGCCATCCTGTTAAGCCCCGGATACTTCACCTCAGGCATCTCCGCCAGCCTCGATTATCTCCCAGCCACACCTCACGCATCTCCAGCCTGTCTCAGTTGCTTCCAGCTCCCCTCCGCAGGGGCATGCTCCTGCCTCAATGAAGTCGTCAAGCGTGAGCATGCTGAATCGCCTCCTTCAGCCATGGCCTTGTGCATTCGGTCCTTTCAGGATCGAAATGTCTGCAAGTCCACGGCTTCCTCAGCCTGCATCGGAAAGGACTCCAGACCGTGAACTCGTGGCACCTCATTTCTTCCTCAGCCTCCCGTAGCAGTCCTTACAGAGAGGGCAGCAGCCAAGCATCACAGCATCATCCTGAGCGAGCTTTGAGCCACAGAACGAGCATTCAAGGGCATAGACGACTGCCATAATCAGCCCTCCCAGATCTCAGCATCGCTGTCAACATCAATCAGGCTCTCCCTCTGCCTTCTCAGGAGCTCGTCAGCCCTGACGAATTCGGCTCTCAGAATCATGTCCACGTACTGCCTCCTTGCCCGCTCAATGCCTGAGAGGTCAATGACCGGCATTGGTTAAACCTCCTGCAGAACAGTCTCACCCTCTCCGTTCTTCACGCCGAGGAGTCCCTTGCTGGCGAGGTCTTTCTTGATGAGCTCTCTGATGTATGCGGACAGAGAGTCCCAGCCCTCTATCTCCTTGGCCTTCTCAATCAGGGGCTTCCATCTCTCCGGGACATCTGCCCAGACTTTCTCACCCATATACACCACCTCAACTTTTCTACAATATTGTAACCTCAAAACTATTTAAAGGTTGCTATTTTGTAGAAGTTCTACATAAATGTCGAATAGTTTAATGAAGAGCCAATAAAATTGTATTACTGTGACTGAAAAACTGGAAAGAATTATCCAAGTTCTATCCCATTCAGGATCTCTAAAAATCCTAAAAGCAATCAGTAAAAGACCGGCAAGACAAAAAGACATTATCGCACTCACTAAACTCGATAAAACTATTGTATGGCGTAGACTGAATGAATTATTTGATTTAGGGCTGATTAGGATTTCATTTAGTGGAGCTACAAGTCCTAAACTTTACGAACTCACTCCCCTCGGTCAGAAGGTCGTCCAGCTTCTGGAGCAGATTGAGAAGGAGTTCGAGGAGTATCATTCTAAGGCGCCGCCTAAGGATCCGGAGGAGTTTGTTGGTGAAATGCTAAAGGAGGAATGAGACATGAATATCCACTACCCTCCCAAAAATTTCAAAGAATTCCTCATTTACACTTTCGTTGCCGCATTAATCACCGCTCTCATAAACAAATTCCCGGAAATCGTACCAAAAGTTACAGTCGCACCCACGATAGTTGTCACCCAAACAAACTACCCCGCAGAAATCATGGACTACCTACTGCTCGTAACGTTGGCCTTCGTCGCATTCAGGATGATGAAACTGTATAGAGACCTGGCAAATTACATATACTACCTTGAAGATGAAATCTACAAAATCAGGAGGAGGAACCTGTAATGAATGAGCACACCCACTCTCACAAAAAGCATTTCAAAAAAGAAGACCAAACAGCTTTTGAAAAAGCTGGAGAATGGCTTGATACGTTTCTCACAGCCAACACCCTGACTCTCACGACATTTCTGTTAATTGGAGGAATACTCTCAGGCAATCCAATTGCATTATTGATCTCGATACTGTCTTACACCGCATACATCACAGGGGTAAAGCTAAGACGCAAACATCCCAACGCCTCATCCTTGATTTTGGCGATACTGCACATTACATGGCTCGCCATCGCCATTAATTTAATTTCCGAAGCCCTTTAGACTGAGATCTGTTTTATTCTACGCTTTTATCAACGAATTGTTGGATGTTGGTTAGGGAAATAGCAAATTTTTAATATTTTCCTCAATAAATACAAAACGCCACATGATTAAGAAAAATAAGTCATGGCATAAAAAGAAGATCAAAGCGAATGAAATGACTAAATTCAAAAGTATTGACGTAAATCTCATAGAAAAAGGTATTTGGATTGTTCAATGTGACGCAGGGTATAAAAATGGTATCGCCGGAATCTCAATTCTTATCAAAACACATAAAAAAGAATACAGGCCGATAGATTTGTCTCGAAAAGCAAATGGACCAGTACATGCTGAGTTATTAGCGATTTATTATGCATTAAATGAGATTAAAAAGAAAAAAACGGAAAAAATAGAGATACGCATACTCACAGACTCGTTGTATGCATTAAATTTTGTGTGGGGATTATGGACCCCCAGCAGAAAGTATATTGACGACACTCTAAAAAAATAAAGAAAATCGAGAAAGAAATGTCTGCTAAAATAGACTACGTACACGTTAACTCAAAAATAAATCGGAGAGTGGACAGGAGAGCGAAAAAAGCAAGAAAGAAAAAAGAAGAGGAGATACAAAAACGAATTGAAAAAAGAGTGATGCAAGTTGAAGAGTGCCTTAGAAAAGGTGAATCTATCAAAATCGAAGAAATAAATGGTACATTTTACGCACACTCTTCAAAAAATGACGGAACCAAATATAAAGTTAGCCTGAAACCACCAAGTTGTGAGTGTCCCGCTTGGAATGAAAAATGGAAACATGTGCCAGAACCTGGAAAGCGGGCTCGTCGCCTCCCATGTAAGCATATTTGCGCATTAGCATCTTATTTGGGCGAAGATATCTTTAAGATATTCAAAAAGCAAATAGAGAGGAAAACATAAATCACTAAGAAGAATGTCCAGAGTTTCTCAATATCGAGGTTCACTCAAATGAGGAGGCTTTGCTAAGAGCAAATCATCTTTTCCTCTTCTTAACCAGCTCAAACGTCCAACCGCCTCTCCTTCTGACCTCTGCCTGAACCTCCACGTATTTAATCCCATCTTCATCCAGCAGCTCCAGAATATCGTCGATGTTTACCTCCTTTCCAATGGGCCTGACAATGACTGCCGCCACATCTCTGAGCCTTTTCCGGTATATTCTGAGCTGAGTTGGCAGGTAAGCCAGCCCAGTGCTGTCAGCTATTTTTACTTCAATACCATAATCTCCATCTATAAGGATGTCTACTCTCTTCCCTCTTTCGATGGTTACCTGTCTCTCCACTCTATCCTCGCCGAGATGCACTTTCAGGAACATGGCTAACTGCTTTTCAAGATCTTCCTCGTCCCTCGTCATTTCCGGCCTGAATTCTCTCTGGATCAAATCAAGAATCTCGTCGAACTCGCTTTCAGGTTGGAGATCAACATCTTCCTCTTCACCAAATAGCTCGGCCTCAAACTCCTCAAGGTCTCTAAGGATGTCCTGATATCTGACTCCAAATTTCTTGGCATACTCTACAACATCATCAAAATCAAGCTCATCCACAATCAAGTCGATAAACTCATTCTTGCTCCTCGCTTTTCTCGGTCCTCTTTTTCCTTCAACATACGGAGGGATATCTTCCGATATACAGATCCGCTCAAGCTGCCAAACAGCAAAACGTGAAAGCAAGAGGAGTTTACTCTCATATACTCTCCTATTGAACTCTCTTTTTTTCATATATGTGTCGGCAGCCTCTGAAACTTTCTCAACCGCCTTTTCTGCCAATTCTTTGAACCGGTTTACCCAGTCAGACATATGTTCTGTGATATGTCAATAAATTTTAAAAATTTGCTTTCACGCTAACATATATTAGTTAATTAGCAAACTTTTAAATATGCATTTATGCAAGAAAAATTCGGTTAACAAAAGTTTGCTCTGCCTGAGAATTCGGAGGAGATTATTGAGGAGTTCTGTTACGGATTCGAGCAACTTCAGGCAATTGAAGTTAGTATAGCGACTTTCCTTCAATATCCTCCTAATCAAAAAAACATTGAATTGCCCATATTACTAACCTTATCTGAAAGGTTGGCCGGAATTACATTTGTAGCACTTTTTATTTTAGCATTAAGAAGGAAGTTTAAACGATAGAATAGTCCAAAGCTCAAACCTTAGCTCTCATCATCTTCACCACGAACTCCCTCTGCTCCTCGGCGAGCTTTGGTAGGAGGATCTCTATCCCCACAATCTCCCCGTTCTCGTCCAGATCCACGATGACATTGTCTGCTAACGGCTCTGACTCAGCCACTTTCCCTTTCTTGAACCTTATGAACATGGCATTAACTTCCGGATCAAACTCCACCGAAACCATACCTTATCAGCCTCTCCTTATCTACCTTTAAAGTTGTGACCACAACTATTTCATTATTTCGTTCCTCGTAGATTGCAACGACATATTTCTCTCCAAATTGCCTGAAAGCTGCTTTTCTTCCGAACTTTACATGAATTATTTTTGTTGGTTCTCGAATTACAAGCTCAACCTGCTCTGGATCAACCCCTCTCTCCTCAGCTCTTTTCAATGCATGCTCTGAGAATCTGATCATCTATAACCACTCCAATCTCAGAACCCTGTTCGCTCTGCAAAGTCTTCAATGGCCTTTTTAACCCTTCCCAGTGGTAGCATATACATCAGTATCTCCCAGATCTCCATAATCAGATCTTCACCCATCTCAACCTTAATCTGCTCCAGATCCAGCCTGTATGTTCCGTTCACCTTGTTTATGTTGTTCCTCAAGGCTATCTTCCTTGCGTCCACGGCCACGGCATGATCTTTCCCGTTTCCACTCTTAATCAGCACCCTAAACCTGTAGTCCTGCATTACTCCCACCCCAAAACAGCAAATTAGATCTCATATTATAAAGTTTGACCCCTCGGCAAATGTGAATACGTTTTATTTCATGAAATCCTCTTTTTAAAATGTTGCAACAATTGAAAGAAAGTTACAGGAGGCTAATTTTCTGCTTTATGTATTCGACCAGAGCATTCAGAGCCTCACTCAACCAGTAGTTTGCAGTGTTCAAAATGAAATCCAGTATCTGATTGATATCCAGTCCCGGCATGGTTGTTTTACCCTGCACTAATGGATAACCAAAGAAGAACAGCAGGGTGATTAGCTTAACTGTCCTGCTCTCGGTCAGCCATGAAATCACTCCAAGAGCTACAAGGATCAGGAGAGGGGAAGCACTCAGGAAGTCCGTCATACTTCCATCTCCAGACTTCTCCTTTCAAGGTATCTGACCAGCTCCTTGTAAGCAAGCCTCAGATTGTCCTTGTTGCCCTTAACTCCGCAGCTTCTCAGTATAGCCTCGAATCTTCGCTGAGAAACGGCCTCTGTGAAGAGATCTGCAAGAATGAGAGCGTTAGCCCCGTTTTTAGCCACCCTCTCCTCCCACACTCTATATACCATACTGCCGAATTCAGTAAAGTTCCCGTGCATGTCCTTGATGCCGAGGGCAACAAGGAGGTCCTCATCCTGCCAGTCCTCCTCAGTCAGCTCCTCGGCCATTTTCTCAGCCTTCTCCTTCTGCTTAAGCAGGCTCATCTTCTCCTTTACCCTCTTTGCCTTTCGCTTCATCTCCCTGTAAGTGTTATACACGTCGTCAGGGATCTTTGCGGTCTCTATTTCTCCGATCTTCCTGTAATCCTTCCTCAGGAAAAGCCAGCCTCTCTGCTTCGCCCATATCTCACCCTTACCCCTTTTGGTCATCTGGATGAATATGTGGGCCGCATCTCTCAGCTTTGGAGGGATCATCTCCCACGTGGCTGCAGTTACAATAAGCACAGCCACCTCCTCCCTGACTACCTCAAAGTCCTCGATGAAGTCAATTAGGAGATCCCTCTCCCCTCTCTTGCTAAAGCCATAACTTGATGTGTGTAAAGCAAAATCGTCCCAGAGAATAACCTTAACCCTGCCATCCTCATGCCTAACCAAGTCATTGCGGTAAGGCAGGTTGCTGAAGTCGTTGATTGTAAATATTGTATGTCTGAGAGCTTTGTCCCATTCATTCAATACAGAGTAGGTGAGGTTCAGGCCTGTAACACTCTTTCCCAGGCCCCTATCACCAAGAATGCCAATGAAAAGGAAGCCATCCCGCTCAATAGCGCTGTTTATTGCCTGCATAAGCTTATTATTCAAAATCCATCACCTCACCGCCATCACCGCTTTCACCGCTGTCATCGAATAAATCCAGATTCTCATGGCTGGCCTCTTTAGCCAAATCGCTGGCTGCCATCCACAGCTTTTGTTTAACGCCCTCGTGCTGGAGAGTCTTCAAAACCCTCATCTTGTGGTAGGGCTCAAGGAATCTGAAAAGCTCCTTTCTCGCCTCTTTACCAAACTCCTTTTCCGCTATGTCCAAGATGAAAATAAGGCTGTCTCCGCATGGATCGAAAACCAGGGTTCCAAAACCATGCTTAGCACTTAACCTATAAGCTATAAAGCGCCTTAGCTGCTCTATTTTGTCGTTCTCTGTAAACTTAATCCTGCTCATGTGTATCAACCTCCCTTACTTCTCTGATAACGTTTAGAAGCTCGCTAACTGTTCGCCTTGGCATTGTAATCTTCTCTCTAACGTAAGCCCTCAACAGCCTGTTGTAGTCCTCAGCAATCTGCCTGATCTGGGCAGTTTTGAGCATCTTGGTATAGTTATCCTCATTCATTATCTCGCTGCATTCAATGAGCTTGGTCTTGGATACTTCCAAGCTGAAATGATGTTTCAACGCCTTAAGATTGAAAACAACAGCAACGATCAGAGCGAGAAACATCGAATAAGCCAGATCTATCTTAAAGACATTAAGATAACCAGCTAAAACACTGATAACCAGCATTGAAAGAAAAGCAATCAGGCTGTATCTCGCATTGAATTCTGCCTTGCTTTCATCCTTTACATCCTCTGTTTTTACTGCAAGAATTCCCTTTACATCCTTGCCATTCAGCTCAAAATCGATCAACTGCCTGAAATCATCTTTAAAGCTCAGTTTTGTCAGTTTGTTGTCATAATCCCTTACCAGCTTGGCTTTTTGATGATATGGCAACTCGTAAAGCTTTATAGGTCTCGAATAATCAACAATCGCAAGATACAGCTTTTCATAGTCTGCCAGATACCTTGCAAAGATGAAACCGAGGACAAAGAAGACTGCAAAAGCCCAGTTATACATGTCCCTTACCTTCTCCCTGCTCAGCTCCAACGCTGGAATCTGTTTGGTTACTGTAGCGTTGCCGGCAGGGACCTTAACCGTTGCTGTTGCATAATCAACGCTCAGAATCGCCAAAATCAGAACAACGCAGGCAACAAGGATAATCAGGTTGTCAAGAAAGCTTATCAGAAGCCTGTCCCTCTTCAGCCAGTAGCTCAGAGCAAAGCCAACAAGAAAGATTCCTAAAGCTCCAGCCGCTCTCTGCCAGCCGAACTTTGCCAGCTCACTCTTTAAGATCGCAATGGGATATTCCTCAAAGTAAAAGAGATCTCTCTTCTGTTTCAGAATTGCGAATCCCCACGGAGAACCAATTGTCACCACTTTCAGCCCAGCATACTCCTGTACCCCTGAGAAGTTCAGGCGGTTATAACCCTTGTGTATGGTTGTTTTCTTCCACACCCCACCAAATACATCGACCACAGTCACCGGCTCGGTTCTGTTGGCATAGATTAGAATCCAGCCCTCATCAAGATCATAGTCCACAACATAGGCCCACTGATCTATCTCCCACTTGCTTTCAGTGCCAGTTATGTACTTCTTCGTTTCATTGCTCCAGTAAACAAGATCAGGCTGATTGCTGAACTTTCCAAGTTCCTGAGCTGTTGTATTCTGCTTAGCAAATTTGGACATGTCAAAGTAGTCTGCTGAAGCTACTGGGAGCAGTAATAAAATCAAAAAAATAACCAAAGCCCTCATACTCATTTTATTCCGATAAGCTTCTTTGCTTTCTTCAGATCCTCCTTAAAGCTATTATAAACTTTTGCAACTTCTTTCATCTCTTTTCTCTCTTTCTTGCTCAGGTTCTTTCTGTTTAAAGAGGCTTTAGCCCTGTTTGCTGCATTTGTAACGTATTTGATAGCCTGATCAATTGTTATTTTTCCCTTATCAATCATTTCAGCCAGTTCTTTAACTGAACTTCTTGCATTTTTTGGAGTGTCTATTTTAATAACTTCAGCTATTTTCTTGTTTTTTGGAGGTCTGAAAAGCCCTTTATTTCTTTTTCCTACCATGTAACCACCATGCAAAAAATAAAGATAACACTGCTTCAAGCCCTGTCATCAGTCCCTCCTCAGAAGTGCATAAATTCCAATGCCGCTAATTGCGATTATGCCAAGCTTTGCGGTCTGATCAAGTGATGCCCACCATTCTGAGAGGTTGAAGCCTGACGATGAATCACCACCACCCACAGTCATTGCCTGCATTTCTATGTATTCCTGCCATAGTTGCCTTAATGCTGCTATTTCGTCGTATATCTTGTTCACATCCTGAAGTGCTGAAGTATAACTTTTAAGTGTTGTATTAGTTAATTCGTTCCCTCTAAAGTCTCTTATTGCCAAGACGGTAAAGTTCGTTCCTGCTGGAATCTCATAAAGCCCTCCATCAACTGCTATGAAATACCTGTAACTTGCGTTAGCTGTGTAGGTTTTGTTCTTTTCTAAAACTCCCTGCCAGTCTGTGAATAAGAAGCCCTCATATTGCGTTCCATTAACCTCAATTAATATTGTTTTGTTGATCCCAGCCGTGTTGAGTCCTAATAATGCCAACTCTGCAGCAGCATAGCCATAATAGCCCGTTGCATTGTAATCATTGTTCATCAATGAAGCAAGCTGATAGGGATCTATCAGGTCAGTCATGTTTATCTGAGCCAAATTGGTCTGATTAGCCAAGTTCTGGACATATACATCAACATTATTTATTATTTCGTTATATGCTGCATCTATTGCATTTACAGCGTTTGTAAAGTCACTCAACCTATACACAAGAACATTACTGTAATATACATTCACTATATCGTAAGTATAATAATTCGGCGAATTAGTTGGCCTGTACCTGAATTTTAGCCTATCCACTTCATAGGTTTTACCAGCAATTGTCAAAGAAACTGCATACTTATTGATGCTTGGATTGTCTATACCATACGTAGTTGGATCTGAAGAAACCCATTTCCAAGTACCACTTGTATAAAGTGCATAATCTCCCCTACTGTTAACAAGCTTGAAATCGCTTATTCCAAGTTCTGTACTGTAGTTTGTATATATGGCGTACAATAGATTTACAGTCGCATTTTGTGTATTAATTATTGTTTTGCTGATATTAGCATAATACATAATAACCACATTCCTTGCAGCAGCTTGAGCCTCTGCAACAGTTTTACCCTCTTTTAGAGCCTTTACAGCCTCATACTTAGCTAAAGCCCATGCATAGTTCTTAGTATATTGCCCAAAGTCCCGACTGACACCATAGATATTGCTATCCCTCGCATAGACTTCTAAAAGTAACTGCTGAATATTGGCATCATTCACCTCTTTCTGAGATGTTAAAGCTGCTTCATACTGCTGCTTAAGTTTCTCTACCTCCTCCTTAGAGACACCACCTAATCCAAGCAAATGACCTATTAAAGCCCCAGCGAATCCACCAGCAACCCCTATAAGCAATGGAGCAATGAGCGGCAACGCAACCGTTTGCCCTATCATTATCGTCAACATCAAAGCTGACATTATCGCCCTTTTCTTACTCACCGCCACCACCTCCGTTAAAAAATAGGGTCAAAGCTCAGTCCTGCTTCGCCGCAACAATCAGAGCGCCAACGCTGACGGCCAGCATGATGAAGCTGTTTGTCGGATCAGTCAGGTACGTGCTTATGTCAATGCCCAGCGACGTGAGGTAGCCTGCTGCCGCCAGCGGAAGCCCAATAGCAACCGACAACGCTCCAATCTCCAGAGCCGTGACCTTCTGGTTCTTCTTCACCTGCTTGTCAAGGGCAAAGACTCCGAGGGCGCTGACAAGCACTATCCAGAAACTGAAGTCAGTTACCCACGCCAGATTTATGCTGCCCAGTCCAAAGGTTGCTATACTTGCAATCACGTAAACCACAAACAGGGCAGCCTCGTATATGCTAACGTTCCCCTTCCTGTAGGCTCCCCCATAGTACTGCCTAAAATTTCCTCTCGCCATACTCACCCCCTCTTCTTTTTCCTACCTCCTCCTTTCCTTTTCCCACTACTCAACCCAGCCAACGCCTCATACTTGCTAACTCTCACCCATATCAGCGCCAGCACCGCTACAAAACCCAACGCTGCAGGTATTGTTCCAAAATGCTGCTGAATCCACTGCTTTAACCAATCCCCAGCGAGGGCATCAAGTAGCAATTCCAGAACAACAAAGAGAGCTAACAACAGTGCAAACTCTGTGTGCTGGCGCCTCATTTTAAAACAGAAAATAGGTTTCCAGTATATAAAACCGCTAAAAAACTAATCCCTAATCTGGAGAAGAAGATTGAACAGCTCCGGATTGGACCTCATCTTCTCAACAAGTTCGACCATTTCCTTTGCCTTCTTGATTGTTTCAGGATCCATCATCTCCATGACTTCTTTCATGAATTTCATTTCTTCCATTTCCAGCTCCACACGCTTGGATTCATCAAGAATCAAAGCACATCTGCCACAGTAGAAGTCTGTGGGAGCATTCAGGTAGCTACAGCGTGGGCATTTAATTGGTTTTGCTTCAACATCCTTTTCCTGCTCTTCAGTTTCGAGACCATATAACCCGAGTATTGACTTCTCCACATCCCTGCCGCTCAAATGCACATAGATCCGTGGCATGTCAGAACCCTGAACCCATCCAAAGAATTCACACATCTGCGCCTCAGTTAAATGATTAGCAAGAACAGTAGCCCGAGAATGCCTAAGAACGTGAGGATGAAATCGTATTCTAAGTCCAGCCTTTTTTCCAAGTTTAATAAACTTCTCGTAGAGTTTCTGATAAGAGATCATACCACCATAATTTATCCTCGCAAGCGAGCAAAAAACGTAGGCACTCGGATCATCCTTAAAAGGATGTTCGTCCATCCACCTCTTAAGATATGGAACGCTCATAACTATTGGAATTACTCTTTCACCGGTTTTTCCATTCACTCTTATTTTCGCTCTAATCCCCCCCGTGGAATTGGAATAAAACTCAATATCTCGAATCTTCAACCCAGCAAGCTCCCCAATTCTCAAACCCGCCTCATAACAAACCGCAACCATTGCCTTGTCTCTCACATTATCCGCAACTTCAATAAGCTTCAGGATATCCTCTTCTCGGAGAACCTCAGGAATCCTGGAATCCTTTTTTCTCCCCTGTTTAACATAATCAAGCAGATCAGACTTCTTTCCATAATAGAACTTGATAAACCTCTTCATCGCCTTTTTAAACTCATTTTTCGTGGAATTTTTATAATCAGATTCCTCAAGCTTTGCAAGAACTTCAACGATATAATTCTCATCCCATTCATCAAATTCTCTGGGAGCTAAAGAGTAAATCTTCCTAAGAAGTCCAATATATCTAACAATCCTGAGCTTACTGATCCCCTCAGACAAAAGCTTCTTTTTAAAATCTTCAAGGAGCCTATAACTCCTTTCTGGCAGTTCCTTTTTTGCCAACTTCATCTGTCCATCAAGTAATCCCTCTGCTGAATGGAACCTTAAGGCACTCATTGCATCGCAATATTTGCAGTTGTGGGTTATAAACCTTGTAGGAATAGAACCCGGGCGGGGCTATGACTCTATAAACTTCATATACTTTTTGAATCATTAGAGTGCAGCGAAATTAATATTCTCAGATGAGTCAGACGAACCTAAAAAAGGGGACTATTACATACGCAGTGCAGTTATGATTCCGGAACAGGAATATTTCGAGCTTCAGTAAAAATTTTTGGATGTAAAAAAAGAATACGAAATACTCCCAAATGAGGAATTCAAACTTGCTGGTGTTTGGCATTTAAAAAATATCAAGAATACGGCCACAATTTACCCAGTAAAGATAAAGAAAGGCTAGAAAAATACACGTCAAAAAATTATAAGCACTATTTAGAATTTATAGAGAAGAGTCTTGAGTTGCTGTCGAATAATACAGTTATAATCATAGTTTTGACTTATTTTTTCGATAAAATATTTAAACAAAGAAACGAAATTGAAAAAGATTTCCTTACTATCATGATGCTTAGAGCAGAAGATGAACTAAAGGAGAGCAACGAGAGAGGAATATTCTTTTATGATGAAACGCACCTGAGAAAACTATCACAATATTACAGCGAGATATTTCTAAGTGGAGAGTTTGTTGGGGAATACGAATTCGTTAAAGACTCTATAATATTTGAAGTTTCCACATATTCTTCTGGAATTCAGCTTGCAGATTATGTCGCAAACATAGCCCACAACAGCCTAAGAGGATACAAAGAATCCCTAAGAATGTTCAAAAAGATTATACAACCAAAATTAAGGAAAAAAGAAGGGTACAAGATCTCACAAACCGGATTTATCCCAATCTATTTAGAAGGATATAAACACGGAGGAACTCAACTAATTGACGAAAAACTAAAACTATTGGGTTTAATGTAAGATTGAGATTTCAAGCTAATTTTTAAACTAAATTACTAAATATAACTAAATACCCCCATCAAGGGAACCCCTCCTCACAGCTTGCGAAGCTTCAAAGCTTGGAGGGGCAGGGCGTAAAAAGATGCGCTTTTGAGAATAAAAATTTAATCGTAGTGCCTCGGGCTCAGAGTTATCTCCTCCCCTCCGAATTCCGCATAGCCGAGGTGATCCCTTATCACGATGTAGGCCATTTCCGGCGGTATCGCCCCGATCTCGGTGATTATCAGATCTATGTAATCTCTCGGAGTTACGTCGAAGGCAGGATTTCTCACCCTGACATTTGGATGGTTCAGAAGCTCACCTTCAACGACCTCTCTCGCATCCCTCTCCTCGATGACAACCAGCTCTCCGAGTAGGGTTTTAGGGCTGAACTTGTACGTTTCAGCGGCTACCATGAAAGGTACTCTCGCCTCCTTCGCTGCAAGGGCTATCTGGGAGGTACCTATCTTGTTTATCAGCGCGCCGTTGACTGTAATCGTGTCGGCACCGACGACAACCACGTCAACCTCCTTCATGAAGTATCTCACGGCAGAATCAACTATCAGCGTGACCTCAATGCCGTAGTCGGCAAGCTCCTTCGTCGTCAGATGGCCCTGATGTCTCGGCCTCGACTCCGTCGCTATTACTCGAACGTCCTTTCCCTCGTCGAATGCGTGCTTTATCACCGATAGTGCCGCTGAGGAGTTGCAGTGAGTCATTACAGTGGAGCCGTCCATTATCCTCCTGGCCCCTGTCCTGCCTATCTTCTCCCTTGCCGTGTCCACCCATTCTATGAACTCCTCAGCTCGCTTTATCAGGCTCTCCCGTTTTTCATCGTCGCTCTCGCCAGAGTAGTTCATCACGTAGTTTATCGCATTGAAGAGGCTCACAGCAGTTGGCCTCGTGTTCATCAACCTCTCACTCGCTTTCCTCATCTCCTCGTCGAAGTTCCCGCTGACGGTTTTCGCAAACTTCATGAGAGTTTCCGCAGCAAACCTCGCAATCCTTGCAGCTCCCCGCACCTCCATGCTCTCGATCTTCCTCGCAGCCTCCTCAACAATGTCCATGTCCACCACCTGCCAGAATTGCGGCTCCCTTTGCAACTGCGAGCGGGTCCTTTATAACCCTTATCTCCGGCCTGAATTCTGGATGCAGGAAATCGTATATCAGCCGGAAATCCTCCGGCTCGAGAATTGAGGATATTCTGCCTCCAAAAACAACAGCTTCAGGATCGAGAACCATCACCGCCTTGGCAACCTCCGTGCACAGAACCCTGAAGCCGTCAAACCCCAGAATCTCTTTCCTCGAAACCTCCCTCCCGAATTTTTTCTTAATTGCCCACCCGCTGAAGAACGTTTCCAGATGACCGATTCCGCCGCAGACGCATCTCTCGTTTCCTCCAACAAACGCATGCCCGATCTCAGAGGCGAGACCGCTGCCTCTGTAGAGCCTTGAGTTGGCAATTATCCCCGCCCCTACCCCCGTGCCGAGGGTAACTGCGAAAACGTTACTGAAACCTGTAACATAATGGGCATAGACAGCAAAGCAGTTTGCATCATTCTCTATCATTTTGCCTTTGAAGAGTTCCCTTCTGAATCCGGGGATATTGGGCGTTCTTAGAATTTCACCGCCTCTTATCCATCCCGCAATGGCAAAGACAGCATCACTATACTCCTCTACCAGTTCCGGCCTTCGCAGGAATTTTGACGTCCTGAGGGTCTGAATGTGAGTGAACTCGCCATTCTCCATCGAAACGATGTCAGTGAAGGTGCCTCCAACATCTATGCCGACATTCATCATCCTGTCTGCTTATGGGAAAAGAGGTATTAATACTTCAGGGGTTCGAAAAGCCGGGAAGTCACAATTACCGGTGCTGAACAGATTGTCGGATCTGCGGCAGGGACAGCTGGGGAGAGTGAAACGTGGTGGGCTACAACACTCTCAAAATACTCCACACCTGGTAAACTCCAAACAGCGCAGTCGGAATCAAAGCACAGACGAAAGCTCTGCCAAACTCGATTTCTCTCGCGTGTTTTACAGCAAAAGTCCAGATTGCGAGACTCCATACAGTAACGGCTGCATTTATCACCAGATTTGAATGTATCAGGCTTTCGGGCAATAGAGATAACATTACCGCTCTCATCACGTCTGAATTTTGCTGTAATTGGGCTAAGTTGATTTTAGGAATTTCAGCGTTTGCAATGTAATACAAGGACATAGGAACTGTTATAGCTGAACCGATTAGCGAGGGAAAGAATCCGTAACCGATAAACTCGAAAGTCCTTCTAAAGCTTCCTTCTCCGCCGAAGAAAGCTGACAATCCGTGCATGATTAAAGCCAAAATCAGCCAGACTGCAAAAATTCCAATGAATGAACCAATTATTCCAACGTAAGCTCCGATGACGAAAAACTTGGCAAGCTCTTCAGGGAAAGCCTGAGCGATTTTTGTGCTGAGGAAATACTGATATGCTGAAATCAAAACTGCCAGAGGAAAAACTACTGTCAGCAATGGGGTTTTTATTCTTATATCTTTTCTTTTCAGCTCTTCAAAGAAAGCGTTTGGATTCGTTATTAGCTTCATGTTTTTCGGTTTTAACTACATCTAATAAATTTTACTTTTTTGTCGAGAAAAAAAAACATGAAGAGAAAATGTTATATAGGAGAAGAGAAAGGTATAAGTAGGATTGGGTTGAGGAGGTAGGTAGGATGTATGCGGTGAAGAACTGGAATGAGGAAGTAATTAAGTGGCTGGCTTTGGCTATGGTTTTGGGGATGGTTGGATTGGCTGTGATGTCAGGGGTTGTCGGAGATGCTTGGGCTGTGTTTGGCTACTATCTAGCTACACGAGGCGCACCACCAGAGGCTGGTTTGGCCGTAAGCCTAATAGGCGTTTACGAAAGTGTCCTTTGGGGAGCTGCTGTTGGTGCAGCCTTTGGTCTGGGTGCTGGAGCGATCGCAGGAGCTGTTGTTGGAGCATAAAAAAATTATTAGTATAATTATTTTTAATCTTCTGGTGAACTTGGGTGTAGAGAAATGAGGGAAGCATACTTAGATCAAAGCCAATTAATAAAAATTGCAGCATATATGACTGTTTTAAGTGTTATATTAGGCATTCTAATGTATTCAGTATATGTAGCAAAATTGTCTACTGACGTGACGATATTGGCGGTATTTTTGGGTTTACTATATGGGCTATTACTTGGAAAAATCCTTCACGAAGTTTCTAAAACAAAAAGAATGGTTTTAAAGAATCTCATACTCGCACCACTGTTACTTGTAGTACCTTACTTTCTGATTGTGTATTTAAGTACAGTTTATAGTAATATTTTTATAATAATTTTATCGTTTAGTGTTAGCGTTGTGCCAGTTAGTGTTTATGAGTTAGCGAAGGTGATCTATGAGTCAAAAGACTTCACAGATTAGAGAAACCGTTAAATTTGTATTTTTTGCACTTATTATATATTTAATTGGATTTATATTCGGATTTATTAATTTCTCAATCGATTTAGCCAATCCTGAAGATAGAACTGTCATAAAAGGTGAAATAAAGAATGAAGTTTCATTTTTTAAGATTCTTACACAAAATCTAAAAGTTATAATGACTACATTGTCCGGAGGCCTTCTTTTTGGAAGTATGTCTATTATTGCCTTATTTTTAAATGGATTTGTCAATGGAGTTGTGCTCGAATCTTGTTTATCTACCACGAACCCAAGTAATGCCCTCAAACTGCTAATACCTCACGGCATCTTCGAAATTCCTGCAATAATAATTGCTGGTGCTGCTGGACTTAAAATCCCCTACGAAATAATCAGGTACTTAGCCGGTAAGAAGGAGCAAATACTAACGAAAGAAGACGTCAAAGAGTATCTGACGCTCGCGTTAATTTCCATAATCCTGATCGTAATAGCGGCGTGGATAGAAGCGAACGTAACCCTTAAAACAGCCAAAGCCATGCTCAATTCAACAACATGGGAAAAGTCATAGAAGCGATATATGAAAAGGGAGTTTTCAGACCTCTTGAGAAAGTCGACTTAAGGGAAGGAGAAATCGTAGAGATTGAGATAAAAGAAAAGAGGACTGGCGATAGATTTTATCGAGTGTTAGAAGAGCTCGAAAAGAAAGCTCGAGTTCATGGCTTTAGCGAAAGGGTTGGATATGACCGTTTCTAAGCTGGATGTGGTCAGGTTAACGGCAGATTTCGTTTTACTCCCAGAAGATACGATATTCGACGAGGTGTTCAGAATAAGCAGAACACATCCATCCGAGAGCCGCTGACGCTTACTTCACGGCGACAATCAAGTTAACGAGTTCAATTCTGATAATGAATGACAGGATCATGGCAGGCAATGCCAAAAAGTATGGGATTGAGGTTCATTACTTAATTGAAGAGTTTGATAAGGCAGTTGAAAAGTTAAAGGAAAAAGCAATCCTGTGACTCCAAAACTGGAGTGCCGTATTCCAACGGGCCAGAATTTGATTACTATCATCGAAAACAATAATTACGAGAGCGAAACTAAAAGATGTTGGAAAAATGAAGTGCCACACAATGAAAGGCCTTATTCTCTTTCCGGAGTATAGACGATTGTTTGTCTTAGAAAAAGTGGTGGAAGAATAAGGGAAAACTCACATCTCTCTCCGAAGAGCGGTCAGGTGGTTTGGACATTCAGAGTGAAATTCCGGCGAGAAGTTATCACCTGAGGACCGGATGTACTGGTACATGGTGGCAGCACCAACAGGAAAACAATAAATTCTCCTGCACAGACATTGTATTGCAATGAGGTTGCTGACACCCGAGGAGGGCGAAAAGGCCGTCAGACTTGCAAGGAAGGCGATAGAAACGTATCTGTCCAGGAAAGAGACCATAGAAGACAGGTTCGACGGGGTTTTCGCAGAGAAGAGAGGTGTTTTCACCACACTGACTAAGCACGGTGAGCTCAGGGGGTGCATAGGCTTTCCGTACCCGATCAGGAGGCTGGATGAGGCGATAGTGGAGTCGGCAATTTCCGCCGCAACGCAGGACCCCCGCTTTCCCCCCGTGAGACTCCAGGAGATGGACGAAATAGATGTGGAGGTGACCGTCCTGACTCCTCCCGAAAAGCTCGATGTTCCACCTGAAAAGAGGGCTGAGGCGATAGAGGTGGGCAGGCACGGGTTGATGGTCGTTTACGGCCCTTACAGCGGTCTGCTCCTCCCGCAGGTTGCGGTGGAGCACGGGATGGACGAAGAGGAGTTCCTAACCCACACCTGCCTGAAAGCCGGCCTGCCCCCGGACTGCTGGCTGATGAAGGGTGTGGACATTTACACATTCGAGGGGCAGATCTTCAAGGAGGTAAGACCGCGGGGCAGAGTGGTGGAGGTGGACGTGAAGTCCTGCAGCATTTAGAAGAAACGTGAAAGAAACGTGGATGGTTTTGTTTCACACGACTCTTTGTATTCGCAGGATTTGCACCTCTCACTCTCCTTCCTTTCCGGCAAGAATCCCTTCTCTATCCTCCTGAGTTTCTCGAGTATTCTGAGCACATTGTATTTATCTCTCCTGCTCGCACTGTACCTCCTAAGAACTCCATCAAACGCATAGTAGGCGTAACCGGACTCCATTCCAGATACAATAGATACTGCTGCAAGCCTCATCCTCTCCCTGAACGTAAACCCCTCTCCCGACTTTTTCACCATCAAAACGACGAACTCATTGCTTTTTGTCACTTCATCGACAACGCCTCTTAATCCGAGCCTTTCAGACTCGAAGAACACTTCCCAGTCCTGGGGTTCTATCTTTTCGAGCTCCTTAGAATATATGAACTTCGAAGCCGCATCCCTGAACACCTCGTCTGAGCCGGGATAGAGTGAGGTGAACCTTTCGTAGGCCCACTCGTAGCCAAGTCCCTTTCGGAGGCTGAGAAAGATCTCTCTGGCCGCGTGATACTCGCTCGGTCTGTCCTCTCCGAAATGGATTCTGAAATACGCAAGCCTTGGACATGTAATGAAACTCGTGATATCAGCTATTTTCATCACACAATCCTACAAACATTCCATGAAAAAAGTTTGTTGTGTTTTTAATTCCAGAAATCTTTTTCGTTCATAAGTAAGCTGTAATGAACATGGCCCTGCCCATATTTGTGACAGGTCATGCAGGTTCAGGAAAGTCATTACTCACCGAGAATTTTTCTGGTTTTCTGGAAAAATTAGATTACAGGGTTGCAAAAGTAAATCTTGATCCTGCTTCCCCACCAAGATACAATCCAGACCTGGATATAAGAGAATTTGTAAAAACCGAGGAGATTATGATCAAATATTCACTCGGAATAAACGGTGCTCTGCTCAGATCGATTGAGGTTGGAATAAAATACATAAACAGCCTTTATCCGGATGGTAACTGGGATTTCGTGATTTTTGATACGCCTGGACAGCTTGAACTCTTCATTTTCACGGATTTTGGTAAAGAGATGGTTGAAAAATCACGAAAATCAGGTGTCTGCATATTTCTTGTTGATTCATCAAGGATAGAAAACTCCATACATTACTCTGCCGCAGTGTCTCAATCGGCAGTGATCTCAATGATGCTTGGAATCCCCGCCATCACAGCTTTCAACAAATCAGATGTTGCATCGGTAAGGGATCTGAATTACTATGCTGAGAAAATAAGGGAAGAAGGAGTTCTCGGAGAGTTCTTTGAATCACTCCTCAGATTTGTTGAACTCACAAGCATCATTTACAGACCTCTGAGAATTTCTGCAAAAACGGAAGATGGATTTTACGAGCTTTTTACCGTCATAAATGAAGTTTTCTGTGCATGCGGAGACCTGAGCTGATAAAAGCAAATGTTTTAAAGGGCTCATCAAGACTTATTGAATGATGCTTGTTCCGGGAACAAACGGTGAGCTTGCAATAAAGATATCCAAAAAACTGGGAAAAAATCCAGAATTCATTCAGATCGAGAGACTCCCCTACGGAGAGAAGTATGTCAGGGTTCCGTTTGAAGTCCCCGAAAAGGTTGTTGTGGTCAACACGTTTCATCCCAACCCTGACGAGATTCTTTTTGAGTCAAGACTCATTGGTGAAACTCTGAAGGAGAAAGGAGCTGATTATCTCACTCTTATTGCTCCATATCTCGCTTACTCAAGAAGGAAAACGACAATATTCGGAGAGGCTGATTCTCTTGACACTGCCATGAACATACTTGATGTTTTTAACAGAATTGTTGCAGTTGATTTCTACGGTGAGGCTGGGAGAGTTGAGAGCATATCTGCAATGCCACTTCTGGCAGAGTTTTTGGCAAAGGAGTACGACATCCGGAATCCCGTCGTTCTTGGCCCCGACGAGATCTCTTCAAAATGGATCGAGAGCTTTGCAAAAATTCTGGATGGAGAACCGGGAATTATAAGAAAGATCAGGATAGATGCAGAGAATGTTGTGGTTTCCAGCATAAGCGGTGATGTGAGGGGTAGAGATGTCGTTATCGCTGATGACATAATTGCCACTGGTGCAACTGTGATTCAGTCTGCAAAAAAGCTCAAGTCAATGAACGCAAAAAGGGTTTTTGTTGCATCCACTCATGCCCTTTTCGACAGAAAAACCTATGCAGATATACTAAAAGCAGGAGTTGAGGAAGTGATCTCAACCGATACAGTTCTGAGTTTTGTTTCAAGGGTTAGCGTTGCAGGGTTGCTGGCCAGAATTCTGTAACCCCTTCTTTTCCTGTGGAACTTATAAATAAAAATTTACAGAGCTTTAATTTCAGCTTAGGAATTTCATTTCATCTTTTCAAGGACGATCGCTGGACACACTCTTTTAACACCATCAATCTTTCCTATGACCTCCGATATTATTTTCGTAAGCTCATCCCCGTCCTTGGCCCATATCTCAACCATTAGCATGTGGTCTCCGCTTGTTATGTATACATTCTTGGCGAAGTCAAACTCCATGACCTTCTTGGCTACATCAAGGAATTTATCAGGTTCCGTGTCAATTCCTGTCAGTGAAACGCTGTGATAGCCGAGCATGGATGGGTTGATGATGGTGGTGTATCCCTTTATAACACCTCTCTCCTCCAAATTTTTCAATCTCTTTCTCACAGCAGCCTCGGTTATGCCCAGCTTTTTGGCTATTTTTGTCAGAGGTGTTCTGGCATCTTCTGTAAGTGTTTTGATGATCGTCCAGTCTTTATCATCCATGTCCCTATTTCTTTAATGGATAGTATAAAATCTTTTCCCAGAAATACACATATTCGAAAAATTTTTTATGACATTTTTCCCATATGAATGTGGTGGAACCATGGGTGAGATGACAAGAAGGTTTCTGGGTGAGGCCTTTGCTGGAGAGAGTCAGGCCCATATGAGATACCTTATTTTCGCAAACAGGGCGAGAGAAGAGGGATTTGAAAATGTTGCAAGACTTTTTGAGGCAATAGCATTCGCAGAATACGTTCACGCAAGGAATCACTTTGAAGCTCTCGGAAACTTAAGCGAGACAAAGGATAACCTGCAGGTGGCGATAGATGGAGAGAACTGGGAGGTAAACGAGATGTATCCTGCCTACAATGCAGTAGCAGAATTGCAGAACGAGACTAAGGCCAAGAGAAGCATTCATTATGCTCTTGAGGCTGAAAAAATTCACTCTGCTCTTTATACAAAGGCGAAACAGGCAGTGGAGGAGGGAAAGGATCTCGAAATAGGGAGCATTTACATCTGCAGTATTTGCGGTTACACAACAGACTCTGAAGTTGACAGATGCCCTGTTTGCGGGGCAAGCTTCGAGAAATTCAGGAAGTTCTGAATCCAGCATCCACTACTGTTTTATATCATTTTTTGATCTGCAGAAGTGGTATGCTGTACACGATACTCCTCAGCACGGTGGCCGTGAGTCTTGTATCACTCATAGGCATATTTGCCCTGAGCATGAAAAGGGAGAACCTCTGGACTGTAATCTTCATACTTGTGAGCTTTGCAGCAGGTGTTCTGCTTGGAACCTCTTTTTTTCATCTTCTTCCTGAATCCGCTCTTGATCTTGGTCTGAAAAATGCTGTAATATACTTCATAATCGGATTCACGTCGTTTTATCTGCTTGAAAGAATAATAAGATGGAGGCACTGCCATGAAGTTGACTGTGAGGTGCATCCCGTATCAAGGCTTGCTTTGATCGGAGACAGCATACACAATTTCATTGATGGTGTTGCGATTGCAATTGCCTATCTTGTCGATTTAAATCTCGGAATAATGACAACACTTGCTGTTCTGGCTCATGAGATACCTCAGGAGCTTGGAGACTTTGGTGTTCTTGTTTTTGGTGGGTATTCCGTCAGGAGAGCACTTCTCTTCAATTTTATGACAGCCATAACCGCCATTTTTGGAGCCGTTCTTGGATACTTTCTGGTTGCAAAAGCCTACCTGCCATACATCATTGCATTCGCAGGAGGAAATTTCACGTACATTGCAACAAGCGATCTCATTCCCGAGCTGCACAAGGAAACAGATCTGGGAAAGTCGTTAGCAAGCTTCTTAGTTTTTGTTCTTGGCTTGATTCTGATTTACCTCCTCGGAGTCATCATGGGCTGATTCAATTTTCTTTGCAATCATGATCTCCGTTGATTTTATAATGGCAAAAACCTCGTCTCCTTCCTTTAAATCCATATCTCTTATTGCTTCCGATGTTATAAGGGATTTAAGAAGGGCTGGTGTCTCTATCTCTATCTCAACCTTTCCCGCCACACCCTCAACGCTCACCCTTTTAACTTTCCCCCTCAGCCTGTTCCTTGCAGAGAGCTTTACCCCGAGCAAGCCCCATTCATCCTCGAGAGATTTCCCGCTGATCTCCATGAACTCCTGAACCTTTCTGAACTCTTTCAGGAGCTCTCTTCCAAAATCGGTAAGTTCTGCTTTTCCGCCTTTTCTCCCGCCTCTAAATGCTTTTACAACCTTCCTTCCAGTTATCTCTTCTATCTTTTTTATGTATCCCCACACATATCTGTATGACATTCCGAGAGCCTTTGAGGCTGATGAGATGGATCCACACCTTTCTATGGCCTCAAGTATCTCTCCTCCTCCCTTTCCAAGCACATGCACCCCATTCTTTTCAAGCCATACCCTGAGTCTTGGGCTCAGCTCCTCTTTTTTCCTCACCAATAGATCTTTACTTCAATAATTGATAAAGGTTGTTTCTTTCTGAAATCAAGTGGAATATCAAAGAATGATTTTCCCCGAGGCAGCCAGCATGTTGGAGTCTACAAGCTCTCCCCTTCTATCAAGTTCCTCAGCCATTTTTATCGCTCTTTCAAGTTCGGAAATCATTCTCTCTCTGTCATCCGGAAGCTTTCCTGAAATTCCCGTGTAAAACGCCCCGGATCCCCTCCACAGATAATTCGAAATGTGATCAGAATAAAGCACGGTCTCGCATTCAATGTTTTCGATGAAGAGCTTCACCTCCTTAAGCCTCAGTACAGGGTCAAGAGGCTTGTAGATGCCTTTCTTCATTCTGTGCCAGAGAATTGTGCTGGGAATGACTGTTATGGTTCTCAGTCTTACAAAATCAGGTGCTATCTCATTAATGGCTTTTGCACTGTTCAGTGCATGCTCCCTCCACCTGTCAGTTATTCCGGAAAGCACGTAAAGGGATACCTCAAACTCGGCCTTTTTTGCCTTCTTTCCACCTTTGACTGCTTCTCTGAAGCTTATGCCTTTCCGGATCATCTCAAGAGTCTCATCATCCCCAGATTCAAGCCCGAAATGAAGTCTTGTAAGCCCGGAATTTCGTATTCTCTTCAGATCCTTCAGGCTCATGGAAAATGACGTCCTGAGCCTTGCATAGCTTGTAATTCTCTCAGGGTTGAGCTTCTCAGCTGCAAATTCTGCGATCTCGGCAATATCAGGATGGACAAGATTGTCAGAATCTCCAAAAAACACTGTTCTGGAAACTGGAAATTTTGAGGCTGTAACTATATCCCTTTTTATCTCTTCAAGATCCCTTATCTGAAACCTCTCTGTTTTGTACATCCCACAGAAAGCGCATCTGTTCCAGGGACAGCCTCTGGTAACTCTGATAAGTGTGCTGTTTGCTTCACTTGGTGGTCTGTACGGTGGGAGTTCGAACATTGATTTATTGTCTTTGATGAGTGTTTTTAAGGTTGTGGCGTATTATGGTTGAAATTCAAAACCAGCTGCAGTGTATGAAGGGGAAGAGACTGAAAGCGTGCATGAATAGCAGTTTTCAAAACTTCAGGATGTCAGATAAATAAGATCGAGAAAGGAACAGCAACACACGTAAAAAGTCCAGATTCGAGAACAGCAGAAGTTTCAAACGAAACATGCGCGGGCCGGGATTTGAACCCGGGCTAACGCCTCGGAAGGGCGTTGTCCTACCACTAGACTACCCGCGCTTTGCAATTTCCATTTCCAAAGTATGTTTTAAAAAATATTTCGGTTAATGCTTCATTTATTCTTTATTCTCAAACAAAAATCAGATCGTTCTCTTCAGACTCTGAAATAAAGCTTGCAAGCCCCACAACCCTGTCAACCTCAGCTATCATCCCATTCTTTGAAATATTGAGAATCGCCATTGAAGCTGGACAGACAAAAAACTCGGCTCCCACTTCTTTGCAGTGTTTTATCGTCTCCTCCATCATTTCCACATGTCCATTTTCAACGCTCTTTATGTATCCCCCCCTGCAGTCTTCATCTTCTTCCAGCAGAGTTATGCTCTTATCTTTCTTCCTTTTCAGGTATATAAGTGAGCCGTGTGTGAAGTAGAGTTTTGCCTTTCCACCCATGAGAAGTGCTGAGAGTGCAATAGACAATCCATGATTAACTCTATCATACGAACCTGAATGAAAAATAATTGAAAGGTTTTTCATGGTTTAACCCTGATTTTCTCAGCCCACTCAAGCAAGGGTACTCCTTCATTCCTCAAATCGGTAAACTTCTTCCACAGATTGTTAATTTCCTTCTTTTCCAGTCTCTCCGCAAAATTGTAAGCCCATCGCAGTTGGATACATGAACCAGCAGTGATCTTCGCCCCTTCTTCACCGATATCACCTTTTGAAATCAATTCAGTGACTTTCTTGGCAGATTTGATTGCTTCATCATGCTTACTGAGAAGCTGGTCCACGTATTCACCGAGGAATTTTCCCAGTGTGGGATACAGCACTCCTCTTCGAATCTGAAATGCGGTCCATGCAGTTTGTTGAGCTCTCCAAAGACTTTACCAGCTTTTTCAACATCTCTTGCTTCAAGAGCGCTTGCAAGTTCTATCAAACCATCTCGAACAGTTCTGTGATCCTCTCCAGACTGATCTATTACCTCCATTTCAATCACTTAACACTGTTAAATTTGCTAATCGCATCTGTTTCTTTTAAGATCTTTAGAGTAGATGCGCAGATAGGAAAAGGAGAAGCATACCTTTTTAAACTATAAAACTGAGAGAAGGGTGGGAGGTGATCGGGTGGAAAGAGAGGCCTTGGAGGAAATAATCAGGTTTGATTTTGAAATTGTGAATGGTGATGATACAGTCTCGAAGATCTTTCCTCTGCTTGATAAACTTGATCCTGACAGGGCCAGTGCCCTTGTTGTCAAGGAAGATGACAGAATCATTGGAGTGATAAGGGAGAGGGATCTGGTAAGGGGAAGCGCTCTGACAAACCCCCATGAAACAAAGGTGAAGAGCTTTGCAATCAGAACCGGAATTCTGGACTTTTCAGAGCTATCTCCAGAAAAGGTTGCGAGGAGGTTCATAGAGGACTCAACACCCTTTGTCATTGTCAGAAAGGATGGCAAGCATGGGGTCATATACATAAACGACTTCATTCTCGCCATCAGAGATGAAATTGGAAACCTCAAGGTCAGAGAGGTTATGAATCCAGATGTGATTGCTGTTAGCGCTCATTCAACCGCTGGAAAGGCTTTATCACTCATGCGAACCCATGGAGTTGACAGGCTTGTTGTTGTGGACGACAAGCACAGAGCGGTGGGAGTCGTGACTGGTAAGGACATAGTTGACAGAATTCTCGCACCAAGGAAGAGAGCAAGAATGGGAGACAGCAAGGGTGAGAAGGAGAAGACGCTTGCAATCATGGTTGAGAGCATAATGAGCTACCCTGTTGTGAGCTGTGAGAGAAATGAGAGAATTTCAGATGTAATTGAGCAGATGGTGGAGCACAGGATATCTGGCGTGATTGTTGTGGATCAGAGTGGTGTTCCTGAGGGGATAGTCACAAAGAAGGACATTCTGGAAAGATATCTTGCAGAGATGATGCCCGCTGGAGAGTTGAAGATAGAGGTTATTCTCAGGAACATTGAGGATGAGGACTTTGACATGGAGGAGCTGAGAAATGACGTTGAGAAGTTCATGAGAAAGTTCAGAAACTTCATCGAGGATGCTGTGGTGTTCCTTTACATAAAGCAGCACAAGGAGAGGTTCAGAAGTTTGCCTCTAATCCATGTCAGGATAAAGCTGAGCTCCGACAGGGGCACATATTTTGCAACAGGAGAGGGATGGGGAGTTGAGTTTGCAGTTCATGCAACCCTGAAGAAGCTTGAAAGGGAGATTCTGAAAGAGAAGGAAATGCTTTCAGATTCAAAAATGGTTAAGAGATTTTATGAGGAGGTTTTTGAATTTTAATCTGTGAGGTGTTTGTGATGGAGTACAGAATTGGAGAGGCACTGGTTGGAACTGGAAATGAGGTGGCGCACATCGATCTTCTCATAGGCACAAAAGACAGTCCAGTTGGAGCTGCCTTTGCCAACGCTTTGTCTCAGCTCTCTGCTGGACACACACCTCTTCTTGCAGTTTTGAGACCAAATCTGATAACAAAGCCTCCTGCGGTGATAATCCCAAAGGTAACGGTCAAGGAGATGTTTCAGGCTGAGCTGATTTTCGGACCGGCTCAGATGGCAGTTGCAAAGGCAATAGCTGATGCTGTGGAGGATGGAATAATTCCTAAGAAGAAGGCGGAAGATTACGTGATAGTTGTCAGCGTTTTCATTCATCCAAAAGCGAAAAACAAGGAGAAGGTTTTTTACTACAACTACAGTGCCACAAAGCTTGCCATCAAAAGAGCCATGGAGAGCTTTCCGGATGTTGATAGAGTTATGTACGAGAAAGACAGGAGCTTCCACCCATTTGCTGGGAGGAAGCTGACAAGGCTCTGGGACCCACCTTACTTGCAGATTGCAATTGACATCCCGGATCTGAATGAGGTTTTAAAGGTTCTGAGATACATCCCTGACAGCGATCACATAATCTACGAGGTTGGTACACCGTTAGCAAAGAGATACGGTGCTGAAGTGATTCTAAGGCTGAGAGAGGAGAAGCCCGATGCCTTCTTTGTTCTCGATCTCAAAACCCTTGACACTGGAAATCTCGAGGCAAGGATGGCGGCTGATGCGACAGCAAATGCAGTCGTCATCTCAGGCTTGGCACCTATAAGCACGATCAAGAAGGCTGCCAGCGAAGCCCAGAAACTCGGACTTTACTGCATAGTGGACATGCTGAATGTTGAGGATCCTGCAGAAAGGCTTGACAGAATTGTTGATGCAGGAATCAAGCCGGATGTTGTTGAACTGCATAGAGCGATTGATTCAGAGCACGAAGAGCCACCATGGAAGTTTGCCAGAGCGATAAAAGACAGATACGACGTGCTTGTGGCTGTTGCAGGAGGGATAAGGCCTGAAAACATTGAAGAGGCTATAAGCTACGGTGCAGACATACTGGTTGTTGGAAGGGCGATTACGAGAGCGAGAGATATAGAGGGGGCTGCAAGAAGATTTCTGGCGGGAATGAAACCAGACACAGATCAGTTCAGAATCATGACTGATTTTTGAGGTGAGAGTATGAAGGCTGTCATAATAAATTTTAAGGCGTATGGAGAGGGTAGTGGTGAAAAAGCCATATCTCTTGCGAAGGCTGTTGAGGAGGTCTCCAGAAAGGTTGATTTTTACATGGCCGTCTGTCCGCCTTTTGTTGATCTTTCGGATGTGATTAAAAGCGTGGAGATTGATGTTTTCGCCCAGCACACAGATGCTGTTAGCTATGGAAGCCATACAGGCAGAATAACTCCTGAGATGCTTAAGGAGAAGGGTGTGAAGGGGAGCCTGATAAATCACAGCGAAAGAAGACTTAGGCTTGCAGATATTGAGTATCTTGTCTCCAAATTCAAAGAGCTCGGACTTATCAGTGTTGTCTGCACAAACAATGTTCTCACAACAAAATCCGCTTCAGCTCTTGCTCCAGATTATGTGGCGGTTGAACCTCCTGAGCTCATAGGCAGCGGGATTCCGGTAAGCAAGGCTGAGCCCGAGGTTGTTGAGAACTCTGTTAAAGCAGCGAAGGACATAAATCCCGATGTAAAAGTGCTGTGTGGAGCAGGGATAAGCACCTATGAGGATGTTGTCTCAGCCATAGACCTTGGAGCAGATGGCGTTCTGCTGGCAAGTGGGGTTGTGAAGGCGAAGGATCAGAAAAAGGCGCTGGAGGAGCTTGTTGGATTAAGGTAAGTTCAGAAAACTTTATATTTTATCAAATTTACTTGATTCATGGGATGCAGGGATTGCAGGTTCTACGAGTTTGATGGTGTTTACAGATGTACGTGGTTTGAGTCGAGAATTTCAAGGGTTTTCCCGAGATGGATGGACAGCTTCAGGAGAGGAGAGATAAGGTTCAAGAAGTGCGGGTATTATGGGAGTAGAAGGAGCTGAATAAGAGTCGTGATTTTTATAAATTTTAAATTCATTTTGCTTTTCTGTCAAAAAATTGATATTCTTGTTTTACTGAAACTATCGTGGAAGATAAAATTTAGACTTTCCTATGTGGGAGGTATCAGATTTGACAGAGTATCGAAAACTGTGGGACAGAGAGGAAGAAAGAAGGTTTTTTGAGAAAACACTTGAAATTGCTACCGGAAAACATCCTCATGATCATTGAAGTTAAAATGTCTGTTGTGTGGAACCGGGAATACAACCCTGAGACCAAGGAAATAAAATGTATTGGCGATTACAGAACTCATTACGGCAATCCAAGCCTTCCCAGATCGGATACGATGCTCAAAGCAACTGGCAATAGCATAAACATAAGAGTATCCGGAAACATGGCATCTAAAATACCAATTATTGCTATTGGTAACACACCCATAACAAAACATACTACCAGAAGGCTGACCATCTGAAAAAGGCCGGAATAATTCAGGGATTCTTTTCTGTCAACCTGAACCCATTGGATAATGAAAGTGAGGAGAATATAAAAAACACCCCAGAAGGGGAATTCCTCAGAATAGATGATTTTTCAGAACTGGAAACCACAATATCCAAGTTTATTGAGGAAGAAAGAGAATTCTTTTCCTCAATGCTTCCAAAAAAGAAGCTTGGGAAATTGATTGAAATTGCAAGCAAAGAGCCCACATATGTCAAAAAAGCTGAAAAATTTCTGGAGTTATTGAGAGGTGTATGAAATGAGCAAAAAACGAAGAAATGGAACAAAAACAAGTAGATTCGGCGTTTCTGGGAGAATAAGCCATGATTCAACTGAATTTTACTCCAGCAGACTTTGTGATGAATTCTCAAAAGAAAAGAAGGTCGAGTACGTTGAAAACAGAATTCCTGAAAACTACCTGGATAGAATTTTTTGTAAGTCCAGCGAATGCATGGAAGAGCTGCCAGACTGCAGTGTCCACCTGATGGTAACCTCTCCTCCCTATAACGTTGGCAAAGAGTATGACAGGAATATGGCTTTTTCAGAATATCGCGAATTTTTGAAGAGAGTGTGGAAAGAGACGTACGGGGTTTTAGTTCCTGGAGGGAGAGCATGCATAAACATCGCAAACCTTGGAAGAAAACCATACATTCCACTCCATGCTTTCATAATCCAAGACATGCTTGAGATAGGGTTTCTAATGAGAGGTGAAATTATATGGAACAAGGATTCGAGTGCAAGTCCATCCACCGCCTGGGGAAGCTGGCTTTCAGCGAAAAACCCAACACTGAGAGATATTCATGAATACATTCCTGTTTTTTCAAAAGATACATTCAAAAGAGAGAATCCAATGAAACGAGAGAGTACAATAAAAAGGGAAGAATTTCTCGAATTTACCAAAAGTGTGTGGACATTTCCGGCAGTTTCAGCCAGAAAAATAGGTCACCCAGCTCCATTTCCAGTTGAACTGCCATACAGGTGCATCCAGCTTTATACATTCAAGAATGAAGTAATTCTTGATCCATTTATGGGAAGCGGGCAGACTGCAATTGCAGCAATAAAGACTGGGAGACATTATGTTGGCTATGAAATAAATGAAGAGTATGTTGAACTTGCAAACAGAAGAATAAAAGAGTTCGTATCAGAATTCAAAGCTCCAAGGCTTGCTGACTATTTTTAAAATATCAATCCTCCATCACAAACCTCCTCATGTGCTCAGGAACAAAGCTCTCGGCATCAATTCCACAAGCTTTGCTGAACTGGTAAACCATGATGTATCCTGCCAGATGGAATGGTGCCTCTTTAACCTCAGCATCTCTCTCCATGCTTGCAAGACATGGATAGGCGCACTGATGCTGGTGAATGTCCTTCCAGAACTCTCTGATGTCTTCAATAATGTAGCCCTTCATCTTTCTTGCCACGTAGTATGCATTCCCGCATGGATCGCTTTTCAGAACCTTAACATCCGAGATAATCTCACCATCCATCTCAACCACAAACTCGGGCTTCCCAAAACCAATTGAGCTCAGTGGAGTGTTGCTGGAGCAAAAAGGCTTTGGAGAGTAAAAGTCCATGCCATTTTCATTGCATTTCCTCCTCAACTGCTCTCTCAACCCCGGAGAGATCCAGCTTGGGCTTTCAGCAGGAGCAATTATTGCTTTTGCTTGAGCAATCTCGGGAAGCTCCACAAGCATATCAGGATGGAGATTTATTGCAACTATCACCTCCGACTCTGGATTTCCAATGATTTCTTCGGGCTCCTCCACATAAATTCCATACATAGATGGCTCATCAAGCTCGATAACCCACTCGATGTTTCCAGAAAAATCATAGCTTTTGCAGTAATCGCATCCATCAATTCCGCACGCCCCAAAATATCCGCATGATCTTGGATAGGCAAGATTTGCCACAAATCTTTTTCCGAACTCCCCTGAGTAGATGATGCCGATTTTCACCTTTTACCAGTCTTACAAGCAACATTTTAAGGATTGTCTTTTTTATGCCCGTAGCAAAAATTTTTTATTCAAATTACCGAACTTGTGTTCGATGAGAGCAGTTGAGTTTGCTGCTGTAATTCTGGCAATGCTTGTGCCGTTTATTGCCATAAAAACCCATGACATGGCCACGTACATATACTGGACAGTGGTGGTGGCAGCTTACCTTGCTTACACTGCCTTCAGGAGGTGGGATGTTGAACAGCTTTGAGACACTTCTGCTATTCTATGCAGTTGCAGGGACGGCAATAGCATTGTACGCCAGAAAATTTGGGGTGAAAAGTGATGATGAGTATTACATCGCAGGAAGAAATGTTGGTGGGGTTATCTCAGCTTTAACATATGCTGCAACGACATATTCGGCTTTCATGATGGTCGGGCTTGTTGGCCTGGCTTATGCTTCAGGAGTCGGGGCATACGGCTTTGAGATGTTCTACCTTGCAGGAACTCTCATGCTGCTGTCATACTACGGTCCGAAAATATGGAAGCTCTCGAGGGAATATGATGCCGTATCTCCTGCAGAGCTTATCGGGAAGAGATTCGGGAAAAGTACGGCAGTTGCAATGGTAATTATTTCCCTGGTTGCTCTGATTCCGTACACATCATCCCAGCTCATTGGTGTGTCTCTTGTGATCGAGAGGATGTCAGGAATAAGCTTCATGACCGCCATATCAATATCAGCAGTCCTCATTGCCCTCTGGGCGTTCATAGGGGGTCTGAGAGGTGTTGCCTGGACAGATGCTGTGCAGGGAGTGATAATGATCCTTTCAGCGGTGATTGCAGTGGTTTATGTGTTCAGCCTGAATCCCGGATTTTTCGGACAGGTATCGGAGATCGGAGATCTCATGGCAGTCCCAAACAGAATATGGACACCCCAGCTTTTTATAAAGCTCACAGTTCCCTGGTTCTTCTTTGCATTAACAAACCCGCAGGTATTTCAGAGACTGTTCATACCCAAGGATGAGAAAGCCCTGAAAAGAATGGTTGTTTACTTCGGAATTTTTGGTCTTCTTTACACGGTACTTGTTACAATGCTTGGACTGATGCTGAGAGTTATGGCGGAAAATGGAGATTTCCCTCTTCTGAAAGATAGAGATCTGGTCACTCCAACACTCCTTTCTGCGATGCCAGAGTGGATGGGGTTGCTTGTTGGCATAAGCATTCTTGCAGCAGCAATAACAACGGCAAACTCAATAATACTCAGTCTTTCATCAATGGTTTCAAGGGATGTTTTCAAAAATCAGATGGCAGGAAGAGCATCTATACTCGTTCTGACTGTAACAGTTGCTCTTTTTGCCTCGACAAGGCCTTCATACATAGTCGAGCTTGCGGTGATGTCTTCCACGCTCCTGCTCTCCATCTTCCCCTTGATCTTGGCCCTCATCCACACAAAATTCAGCAGGGGCTTGGAGGCAGTGCTTGTCAGCTTTTTAACAGGGCTCGTACTGAGATACCTCAAGTTTCAATTCACGGGAGTTGCGGTGCTTGCTGTGGGATTTGCTGTGCTTTTAGCAGCGAATCTGACAAAAAGAGGAAAAATAGGTTAAATAATTCCCTTATTTTTGAGTTCCCCAAGCTTGGACTTTCCGTAACCAAGGTACTTCTTGTAGATGAACTCGTTGTCCTCTCCGGCAGGCTTGCAAAGCCACTTTATCCTGCCCGGAGTTTTCTCGTGCTTTGGAGCGATGCCCTGCACTGCAAGCTCTCCGTAGTATAGATCCTTGACCTTCATTAACGCACCCCTCATCCACCAGTTCTCGACCTCAAAGCTTTCCTTGGGTGTGAGCAGTTCTCCCGCAACCGCGGTGCCCTCACCCCTGTACTCGAGGGTTGCCTGAATCAGCTCTTCGGTGGTCATGCTGGCAGTTACTTTCTCAAGCTCCTTCAGAGCTTTGGGCCAGTTTTCGGGAGTCAGCCTCTCCTTGATTGTCGGGTATTTGTCAATCAGGTCCTCCCTGCCGAGTATCGTGCACAGTGCCTTCCAGTTGGGATCGCTGAAGCCCGCGATGAAGGCCATGCCGTCCTTCACCTTTATGAGAGTGTACGGGAACACGGCAGGATCGAAGTTCGCAACCCTGTTGATCGTGTCTCTGAAAGCATGCCAGTACTGCACGTAGTAGTTCTGGACCTTCGCCATCGCCTCAGCCTCGGAAACATCTATGAACTGCCCTTTTCCGGAGATGGTCCTCCAGAAGAGAGCAACCATTATTCCGAATGCTGCAAATCCTCCACCCACATACCATCCCATCCACGGGCCCATCTTCGTCGGAACCCTTGCATGCCCGGGGTAGTCCTCATACTCCTCCGGAATTCCCGTGGTCCAGGTTATCCCTCCCATGGCCTGATTGATCACATCGTAGTCGGGCATTCCGCTTGTTGCTTTCCTGCCAAAGTGTCCGAAGGAGTAGATGGCCGTGTAGATCAGCCCGGGATTGAGCTTGCTCAGCTGCCTGTATCCGATGCCAAGCGAGTCCATGTAACCGGGCTTGAAGGTCTCGATGACGACATCAGCCTTCTCGGCGAGCTCCTTGAAAATCTCTCTCCCCTCCTCGCTTTCAAGGTTGAGGGTTATGTGGAACTTGTTCCTGCCCTCGACGATGTAGGCAAGGCCTGAGTCCTTTATCTTCAGGCCGAAGGGAGTCATTTTCCTGGCAATGTCACCGCCAGGAGGTTCGATTCTGATGACCTCTGCTCCAAACTCGGCGAGCAGTGAAGACGCGAAAAGTCCGGCGAAGTTGCCGTAGCTCAGATCGAGGACGAGGACGTCATCAAGCGCCTCGGGCTTGTCCTTAGCGTTGAGAACGTTGCAGTTTTCCTTCGCCCACTCAACCCAGTCACTCATCTGCCCTCACCTCCGGGAAGAAGAGGCCGGACTTGCCATCCCAGTCGTCTGGCGGGCACGTTCTCGGAATCTCTCTGCTGTACTTCCCTATGACGCCTTTCCTGTAGAGTTCCTTCAGCTCATCAATGCTCAGCCCGAGCAGCTTTACGAAAACGTACTCGTTGTCAAAGCCGAGGGGTCTTGCGGTCCACTTTATCCTGCCCGGACTCTCGCTGAGCTTTGGAACCGGAGAGACTTCAGCGAGCTCTCCCCAGAGCGGGTCTTCGTACTTCCACACCGCCTTTCTCTCGTTCCAGTGCTCGTCCTCGTACTGATCCTTCGCGCTCATGACCTTCGCGGCAGCAAACCCGTGCTTTTCTGCAAGCTTTTCAATTTCCTCCACGGTCTTGTCCTTCGCCCACTCGTGGAGAGCCTGATAGATCTCCTCCTGATTCTCCGGCTTCTGCCTTTCCTCTATGTCTGCATACTTCTCAAACAGGTCGTACCTGTGCATCGCCTCGCACAGTCCCCTGAACTCCTCCTCCCTGAATGCTGCGATGGCAACGTAGCCGTCCTTCACCCTGACTATGTCAGACGGGACGAGCGCCACATCCCTGTTGCCCGTTCTCTCCCTGTTCTTTCCGGTAAGGTAGACGTACAGCCACGTCCAGTCCATGTTTCTGACGAGGTTCTCTGCCTGGGAGAGGTCTATGTACTGGCCCTTACCCGTTTTCTGCCTGTAATAAAGCCCAACCAACACTGCAAAAGCACCCATCAGAGCTCCGTAGTAATCGCCAATCCAGTCTCCGACCTTGAGGGGCATCGCCTCCTTGAAGCCGGTGGTCTCCATCAATCCTGAAGTTGCCTGCGCGACTGCGTCGTAGCTCGGTCTGACTGTGAACGGTCCCCACTGGCCGAAGCCGGACATGCTGATGTAAACCAGTCCCGGATTTATCTCGCTCAGCTGCCTGTAGCCAAGACCCCACCTGTCCGTGGTTCCGGGTCTGAAGTTCTCGACGAGCACGTCAGCTTTCCTGACGAGCTTGTACATGAGCTCCTTACCCTCAGGGGTTCTCAGGTCTATGGAGACATGGTACTTGCTGTTGTTTGCGGCCTCGAAACCGAGTGCAAGGTTCTTGTAGAACTTGGCGAATGGTGTAAGCGCCCTCATGGTGTCTCCGATTCCCGGCAGCTCCACCTTTATAACCTCTGCTCCGAATTCCGCGAGATACGTTGGCAGCATTGGACCGAGAACGAGAGTTCCGATCTCTATAACTCTTATACTCTTAAGCGGTTCTGGTTTTTGAAATATCCTTTCCGGATTCATGATCTCTCTTATGTATTCCGTATAGGGCATACCATCGATATCTCCTTTTTCTGGGATTCTGACCATAATTATCACCCCACAATGGCTCATGAGTCCAACACACTCCCGAAATGGGTGACTTAAAAAACTTGCTTTTTACGGTAACGTTACAATGATTGCTTTTAAAGAGTATGGCTTACAGCAGAAAACATCAGAACAGTGATTACCGATTCTGGTTTTAGGTAACGTTCTTGACAGCTTTCAAATCATCCAAGAACGGATAGCTCTTTCTGCTCTCTTTGACTTTCTCAAGATTTATTCTGGCAAAAATCATCTCCTGAAGCTCTCCGGCCTCATTCAGAACCTTCCCATAAGGGTCAATTATTGCTGAGTGGCCATTGTATTTCCCCTCATCATCAACACAGTTTGTTGCGATGACATAAAGCTGATTCTCAATTGCCCTTGCCCTGATTAGGGTTTTCCAGTGCTCTATTCTTGCAGAGGGGAACTCAGCAGGAATTGCAATTATCTCAGCTCCATTCTTCATAAGTGCCCTTGATAGCTCGGGGAACCGGATTTCATAGCATATCAGGACTCCAATTCTTCCAAACGGGGTTTCAAAAAGTCCAAGCTCATTTCCTGGAGTGAAGTGTTCCCTCTCATCTGTAAGAGGAAACGGAAGGATTTTTCTGTATTTTCCCCGAATTTCTCCTCTGTGAATCAGGCAGACAGAGTTGTAAAGTCTGCCACTTTCCCTTTCAACCACTCCGGCGATGATCAGAATGTCCTTTCTTTCAGAAAGCTTGAGAATGAGGTTTAGCTCCTCCTCAGCATTTCCAACATTCCTGTAGTTCTCTGCAATAAGTCCCGTGTTGCATGCTTCCGGCAAAACAACGATCTTTGCATCCACCTGAATTGCTCTTTTGATCAGACTCAGAGCCTTGGATCTGTTTGTCTCAACATCCCTCCCAATCCTCTGCTGGGCACATGCAACAACAAACTCATTCGATGTAGTCAACCACCTCTCCCTCCTTTGTGACTTCTATTTTTTCCCCGCTCCTGTCAATGCAGAAGCCCCATTCCAGAATCTGAAGATGATACTCCAGATCTCTGTCATTCAGCCCTGTCTCTTTTTTTATCTCTTCAAGGTTCTTCCCTTTCTTGAGCATTTTGAGGATCTTTCTCCTTAGAGGACTGTTCACAGCAATCTGATACCGTTTATGATACTCTCTGCTTTTCTCAATTGATCTGCTGTACTCGCTCCACCTCTCCTTCATACCTCCACCCCGGGCTTTGACAGCAAGGGGAATTTGCGTTAAAAAATTATATAGTTTCTCCCGAAAGCATGGAAGCATGAAGATCATTGTCAAGGATCAGCCATGCGGTTACATAACCGAAATAAATGCGGAGATGGTTGACAGGAGAAATGTAAAGATCACGGTAAAATCCGAGTGCCTGGATGTGCAGAAATACGGTGAGAAGCTTGGCATTTTGAGCATGAAGGATGTTCTGACAAAAATTCCGGAAAATAAGGTGTACAGACTTGCCGACATAAGACATTCAACATGCGTTGTGCCCTACATGATTCTCAAGGCTGCTGAGATCGAGCTGGGGTTGAATGTTAGGAAATTCTTCACCTATGAGATATTGGACGAATGAGAATTCTGGGATCATTAGAATGACTTTTGACATTGCAGTTCAATCTAAATAATTCTTCCCGATGTTATACATAGTTCGAGATTTTTGTCAAAAAGTTGGAAAAAATTCAGCCATTCACCAAAATATTTTTATTGCAGTTTTTGATAAACTTTGTCCATGACAGTGATTGACCTCAGGGGTCTGACGTGCCCCGAACCTCTGATCAAGCTCATAGAAAAAATGAGGGATGTTGAGGTTGGCAAGGAAATCGAAGTTCTTACAACAGATCCGGGGACAATAGTTGATATCCCTCTCTGGGCGGAAAAATCGGGAGTTGAGGTTATAGACTGCAGCAGGGAGGAGAATCAGATCAGGTTCATCCTTAAAAAGGTGAAATGATGGACTTCGTATTCACCTCACTGCCGTACATAACCTTCACAGCATTCATTTCGGGGTTAATCTGGAGAATATGGAGATTTTTCAGAGCAGGAGTCCCCTCCTATCCCCTGTTTCCCATGGCATCTCAGGACAATTTTCAGAAGTTCAAATCATATCTCACTCAGGTACTTCTTTTCGCACCCCTTTTCAAGAATGACAGAAAACTGTGGGGATTATCGTGGATGTTCCATTTGAGCCTTTTTCTGATCGTTGCAGGCCACTTCAGGATGTTCCTTGGAATCAGAATAGATGAAAGGCTGGCATTTACCCTGGGATCATTTTTCGGGCTTGTATTTCTTATTTCAGTGGTGATTCTCCTTTTCAGAAGGTTTGGAGAGGTAAGGGTTGTATCAACTCTGGAAGACTACGTGATTTTGATTTTGCTGGTATTCATCGCTCTTAGCGGGCTTGCAATGAGGTTTTCAGGGAATCACTATGATCTTTCAGCTTACGCATCCTCTCTCATAACTCTTTCACCACAGATTCCAGAGTATGACATCTTTTTACTGATCCACGCATTCCTCGCTCAGCTTCTCATAGCATATCTTCCTTACGGAAAGCTGTTTCACTCAATTGGTGCATTTGTGACATCATATTATCCACTGAGGTGGCAGAATGGCTGAAGTTGACTTTGCAGACGTCTGTGTGAGATGTGGCTCATGCCTCAGAGCCTGTCACATATTTCTCGCAACAGGCAGAAGGCACCATGCTGCTGCAGTAAAGATCAGAACCCTCAGAAAAATTTTGAAGGCAGATGTTGGAAACGACGCTGACAGATTTTACGACTATGCTTTTGAATGCACAGGGTGCAGGAGGTGCACGGTTCTTTGCCCCTTCTCAGTCGAGACTGCATCGTACGTCAGCAGGGCCAGGGGATTGCTGACATCTTCAGGGAGATACCCATCAACACTGAACGAGCTGGCTGAGACCCAGATAATGAAGGGTGAGAACTGGGAGAGACATCTCAGGATGTTCAGACTCAGTATAGAGATGCTCGAAAATCAGCACAGTGTGAGAATTCCTGTTCAGAAAGAAGCTGAGATCCTGTATGTTCCGCTTCAGGGAGCCCACACAATAGTTCCTGCTGCAAGGATCTTCAATGCAGTCAAAGAGAGCTGGACTCTCAGCATATTTGAGGCTTCGGTTTTTGCCTTCTTTCTGGGAGATATGGAGAGGGTGAAGAAGACTGTTGAAAGAATAAAAGAGGAGGCTGAAAGGGTTAATGCAAGGGAGATTGTAATAACGGAGTGCGGTCATGCTTACAGGGTTTACAGATTTCTGTTTCCAAGGTGGTTTGGCAGGGATTTGAAAGTGAGGAGCATAGTGGAGGTTGTGACAGAGTATCTGAAAAATGGAGAGGTTGAGGTAAAATCAACCTTGAAAGAGCCCATCACATACCACGACCCTTGTCAGGCTGGAAGAAATGGAGGGCTGATAGACGAGCCAAGATTTGTCCTCAGAGAAATTGCCGAGGACTTCAGGGAGATGAATCCAGGCAGAGAACTTAACTTCTGCTGCGGAGGCGGTGGAGGGCTTGTTGCTGTTCCGGAACTTAAAGAGCTGAGACTTAAGGCAGGAAAGGTTAAATTGAGGCAGATAAGAGAGACAGAGGCCAAGATTGTCTCAACAATATGTGAGAACTGCAAAACTCAGCTTAAGGACCTGAAAGAGCATTATGGAATCAACTACAGGGTGGCCGGTGTGACAGACCTTCTTGCTGAGTGTATTTGAACGCAACTTTTGTTTTTATATTTGTTAATAAAACTATTATTTTCATTTGTTATCTATCTGTAATAACTTTCAATCAGTTTTGGACAATATCCAACAATTTCACCAAATTGGCAGACAAAATATAATTTTAATTCGAGTCTTTGGGAGAAAAGCTTAAATATGTTGATTAAAAATTACAAAATAAAGCGGAGGATGGTAGCATGGGAAATGAGTGCGAGGAATATGTTAGGGAGAAGATGAAACTGATGCCCAGGTTTTTGAAGCCGATATGTGAGGTGTGGCCAGAAGCTGCCAAGAAATTTGCCGATTTTTACGAGGAGATCTGGGGAGATGGGGCGCTGGAAAGAAAGATAAAGGAGCTGATGTTCACAGCCATAGGAGTTGCCACGGCATCTCCGAGATGCATAGTGCATGTGATTGCGGCAATTGAGGCTGGAGCCACAGACGAGGAGATACTTGAGGCAGTTGCTGTAGGCTTTATCGGTGCAGGTTTCTATCCGAACAACCCAGGAATTCCGTATGCATTTGAGTATGCTGCAAAAACTCTTGAAATTGCTCAGAAATACAGAAAAGGTGAGGACTGGGAGTATCTCAAGCCTCCTGAGTTCAGAGGCTGATTTTTCTAAATTTTTTATTTTTTGAGGTGATGATTTTGAGGCCAAAGGAAATTCTCCTTGAAGCATTTAACCTTGGAACTCCTGAAAGGGTTCCGGCTGTCATATTTGGGGGAGGAATGTGGACCATAAAAAATTCCGGACAGAATTTCATGTACTATATCGGAAAGCCGAAGGAATATGCTGAGCTGATAATAAAAACAGCCGATGTGCTTCAGTCTGACATGGTTTACCCTGGTTCAGGCTACAACAACTTTCTTGCAGCAGCCATTGGAGGAAAAATAAAGGTAAGGCACATCGGGGCACCTGATCTTGAAGGACCGATAATAAACAGCCCTGAGGACCTTGAGGCATTGGAAATTGAAAGAATATACGAGGATGAGGCACTTCAGACAATCTGGAAAGCTTCGGAAATTGTTTACAACGAAATTGGAGACAGGTATCTGGTTGGAACAACATCATGGGGACCGTTTACAAAGGCAGGGAACCTCAGAGGTGTTGAACAGCTCATGAGGGATGTTTACAGGAACAGAGATTTTGCATCAAAGGTGATTGAGTTTGCAAGGGATTTGATAATGGCGTTCTACGAACCCCTCGTCAAGGATATTGGAATGGATGCCATAAGCATCGCAGACCCCACAGCAAGCGGAGATCTGATATCAAGGAAGCACTTCCTTGAGTTTGCACTTCCGGCTTTGAAAGACCTCATAAATACAATGAAAAAGAGGGGGGTTGAGACGTTTTTACACATTTGCGGGGACACAAGTGATAAATTGCATGAGATTGCAGAAACTCGTGCAGGATGCTTCAGTTTGGATCACAAGGTAAACCTGGCAAATGCCAAAAAGGAGCTTCAGGGAGTGATATGCATCGCCGGAAATGTTGATCCCGTCTCAGTGATGAATGAGGGAACACCTGAGTATGTGGAGGAGGTTTCATCGAAGTGCATAGAGGATGCAGCAGAGGGAGGAGGATATGTACTCTGCCCTGGATGCGACATCCCGCCAACCGTACCTCTCGAGAACATCAGGGCTTTCATAAATTCAACAAGGAAATGAGGCGTAAATGTTCGGGTAAAATCTTTTCTTGGTAAAATCCGGGAGATGATATGGAGAAAATAAACGGTCTTGATGTGGAGTACCTGAAAAATGTTGTGAATGCTGTCAAAAGCAATCCCGAACTTGGAAAAACCCTATGGAGAGCAAGAGCCCAGTGGAAGGATGGATTCAAGGAAGAGGTGAAGATAAGGGAATTTACTGTCAGAATGGATGAGCCCTATGATCTTGGAGGAACAAACACAGCTCCAAACATGGTGGAGTACGTTCTTGGTGCCTTTGGAGCCTGTCTGATTGTTGGATACGTGATGAACGCGGCAGTTCGGGGTATTGAGCTTGACAAGGTGGAGGTAGAGGTTGAAGGAGACATTGACCTTCCCGGCTTCCTTGGATTAGAACCTCCTGAGAAGGTATCTCCGGGATTCACCAACATCAGAGCGAGGGTTTTTCTGAAGACAAAAGGTCCGGTAAGCAGGGAGGATCTTGAGAAGCTTCATGAGGATGTTGTAAAAACATCTCCTGTTGGGAATACCCTCAGAAACCCTGTAAATGTGGATGTGAGACTGGAGAGCAGAAGAACGGTTTAATTTTAAAAATTTTTAAAATCAGCCAATACATATTACATTTTTTGCCTCCTTTGCGAGAAATATGAGTGTTGCAGCTCCTGCAGCCCTGACAGGCTCGATCAGATCCTCTTCCTTTATTTTCCTCACAACAAGTGTTTGAGAGCAAACCAGAATTTCAACTCCAGCTTCTATCGCCTCGTTCAGTCTCTGCCTCACTGTTGGAACTCCCGGTATCTCTTCCTCACTGTCAAGGGCCCCCTTTACCATAATCTCAACACCGTCCTGGAAGCAGAACAGGGTTGTCTTTACACCAAGATTCGCGCTAAGAGCAGCAAGCATCAGTGTTGTTCTTGCTATGTCCGGGTAATTGAGACCCTTGCTCAGAACGAAAACAAGTCTCTCCTCTTCCATGCCCATTAAGGGTTCAAACCCATATTTGACTTTTACCTGTCTGCTGATAATAGCCTGACAGTCTCAACCATAACCCTCACGTTTCTCGTGGGGGTTAGCGGGGAGATTGCACAGCCCGGAGCAACAATGTCCACTCCAGCCTCAACAGCCCTCATAACCTCATTCTTCACATCCTTTTCAGAGCCGAAGGGTAGTGTGTAAACTGTGTCAACATTGCCCATTATCGCTGCCTTTCCTCTCGAAACCTCAACAGCATGCCTTGCATCTGTCTTGGAGTCAATACTCAGACACGATGCTCCGGTCTCAACCATGTCCTCGATTATGCTCGTGCAGTCCCCGCAGATGTGAAGAATCGTTGGACCGTTAATCTTTTCTATGAGTTCCTTATCAAAGGGCTTTGCTGAACTTGCATATCCTTTTGCTCCGATAACATCTGCAGAGGCAAACATGTTCTCGATCACAACCGCATCTGCCCCATGCTCAAGCATTGCATTGGCATATTCGGCAATAACATCGATGCACATCTCTGTCAGCTCAACAACAAGCTTTGGTTTCTTTATGGACATTCTGAGTATCTTCTCCATGTTTGCTATGTGAGCTGCAAGCGAAAACGGGCCAATTACACGTCCGAAGACAGGAACATCATCAAATCTCTCAGCCAGAATTTCTATTGCTCTGAGCACAACAGGCACTCTTCCCTTTTCGAGAAATCTTTCAGGAACATCTATGCCTTCGGGAGCCACATCCCCACGGTAGGATATGGTCGGAATCGTTGTTTTCTTTTTACCCCAGTCAACCTCTATCCCGAAGACCTCAGCCTCAACAGTCTGGCAGAATGGAACGCCGACAGCCTCAAACCCGAGAACCGTGTAGGCTGTTGAGGCGAGATCTGCCATTTTCATGGGATCTGAGTAGGCATCTTTCATGTATATTCCGAGATCATCCATTATCTCGGCCGTAACTGTTGAATTGGCGGAGAGAACTGGAGGTCTGTCTACCTTCAGAAACTCTACACTTCTGAAAAACCTCTCCTTTGGCTTTAACTCACTTCTCACAGAATAGCTTTTTGAGGTCTTCCTCATTGTAATTCACCAAAAGCCTCTTCTCTTCCTTAACAATTGATGCAACAAAATGGGTTCCTGTTTTTATAACACCTTCAATTGAGTGTATCTCCCTGAGAATTCTTTTCAGATCATCTCTGTCCTTTGCCTTTGCAACCACAATAAAGTCATAATCTCCCAGAACATAGTACACTGCAAAAACTCCTGAAATTGAGGCAAGTCTTTCCCCTATCTCTTCTGCGGAGCTTGTATCGTATCTGACATTTACGAAGGTTATTGTAGTTATGTCAAGCCCAAGCTTCTGAGGATCAAGTTCAGCGAATATTCCTTTTATGAGCCCCATTCTCCTGTACTTTTTAAGCCTGTAATGGACCGTTGATCTGGACATTCCGGTTATCTCTGCAATCTCGTCCAGATTGCAGTTCCCGTTCTGCTCAATGCATTTCAGTATCTTGAGGTCCTTTTCCTCAAACTTTACCGTCATGCCTCCCACCTCCTTTATATTCAAACTTGTATAAAACTCTACCTGAACTATGTCAAATTTATTTTAGATTTTATCAAATTAACTTGTAACAGTATATAACTGTACCGTTCCCATTCCGATTTATTTTTGTCGAACAAAAATTCAACAAAATCCAGCAATATTTGGACAATATACAGTTTATCTGGATAAAATTTAAATATGGTGATTTTGCTATGATTAATTGGGTGGATATCATGAACTCGAAAGAGAGAATTAAGAGAATTTTTTCGAAGGAAAAGGTGGATAGAGTTGCGTGTTTCAGCGGAATGGGGAATGTGACTGTTGAAGGCCTGAAGAGATACGATTACGCATTCTATGAGATACACCTTGATGCTGAGAAGATGGCAAATGCTGCATGCACAAGCTACGAGCTTTACGGCTTTGAATGTGCAATTGCTCCTTTTGATCTTGGCATTGAGGCCGAGGTGCTTGGGGCTGAAATGAACTTCTACACTCACAAGGGAAAGGAGGACATAGTCTATCCAACCGTCAGGAAAAAGGCAATAGAGGACCCGGGGGATCTGTCAGTTCCTGAGGGAATAACTGAGAAGGGCAGAGTGCCTGTAGTTCTTGAAGCTCTTGATATAATGCAGAGGAAGGTTGGCGATGATGTGCCTGTTGCAACATACATCCTGGGGCCTTACACGCTTGCGGGTCAGATAATGGATCTTGAAAAACTGCTGAAGATGTCCTTCAAAAAGCCGGATGAAATAAACGCTCTTCTATCATCTCTTGCAGATTTTCTTGTGGAACTCGGAAACATATACTTTGATGCGGGAATTGATTACCTGACCGTCAGAGAGATGGGTGCTCCAACAGATGTTCTAAGTCCGAGAATGTTCAGAAATCTGATTCTACCCCATTTAAAGGAGGTTTTTTCCGGAATAAAGAAGCCAAGCGTTCTTCACATATGCGGGGATACAAACATAATTGTGGAGCTCATGTGGGAAAGTGGTGCAACAGCAATAAGCGTTGAGCAGAAGAATGATGTTGCAAAAACAAGAGAAAAGCTTGGGGATGAAGCAATAATATTTGGAAATATAGATCCATTTGGAACCCTTGTTCAGGGAAGTCCTGATGACATAAGAGGTGCTGTGAAGGCTGCAATTGATGGTGGTGTCGATTCTGTATGGCCCGGGTGTGATATATGGCCCGCAGTTCCAAAGGAGAACATGATAGCGTACGTTAAGGCTGTTGAGGAATTTGGAAAGAGGGAGTGAGGTGATAGGTATGGTGGATGAGGAAAAGAGAAAGGACATTCTTGAGAGATTGAAGAAGGGAGTTGTTGAGTTTGACGAGGATATGGTTAGGGAGGCTGCACAGGAGGCTCTGGATGTTGGTATGGATGCCCTCGATGCAATAATGAACGGGCTTGTTGCAGGAATGGAGGAGGTTGGTGAGCTGTTTGACAAGGGGGAGTACTTCGTTCCAGAGGTGCTGATGTGTGCAGATGCCCTCTACGCCGGACTTGACATTCTCAAGCCCCATGTCAAGAAGGAGGACATAAAGGTATCCGGACAGGTGGTCATAGGAGTTGTTGAAGGTGATGTGCATGACATCGGTAAGAACCTGGTTAAGATGATGTTCGAGGTTGCTGGCTTTGAGGTCATAGATCTGGGCAAAGATGTCCCTCTTGAAAAGTTCGTTGAGGAGTCTCTCAACACGAAGGCTGACATAGTTGCCCTGTCAGCAATGATGACCACGACCATGCTCGGAATGCCGAAGGTCATAGAGATGATCAGGGAGAAAAATCCAAATGCAAAAATCCTGATTGGTGGTGCTCCTGTCTCCAAGGAGTCTGCAGAGAAGTGGGGAGCAGATGGGTGGGCTCCAGATGCAACAAATGCTGTTAAGGAAGCGATAAACATGGTCAAGGGGTTGAAGAAGGAGGTCATGGGCGAAGAGTGATCCGGTGGTTCTATGGCCTCAAAGCACAAAATCATTTTTCAGCCAGAAGGGAAAAGAGGTGAGTTTGTAGAGGGTACAACGATACTCGACGCTGCAAGAGATGTTGGGGTAGACATCGAGGCAATATGCGGTGGAAAGCTTACTTGCGGAAAGTGCCAGGTGATAATAGAACAGGGAATGGAGAACCTATCTCCTGTAACGGATGACGAGAAAAGGCTTCTGGACAGGAGAAAGGCTGGAAAGAACTACAGACTTGCCTGTGTGACTAAATTTTACGGAGATGTTGTGGTTTACGTGCCGGAAGAGAGCAGAGGTGGTGAGCAGATAATTCTGAAAGAGGGTGTTGAGCTATCTGTTGCAATAAATCCTGCTGTGAAGAAGTACTACCTTGAGCTCCCAAAGCCCCACTTGAAGGATGATCTCGGGGACTTTGAGAGAGTTCTTGCAGCTCTAAGGGAGGATTACGGAATAGGAGATGTGGAAATCGATTACGAGGTTCTCAGGAAAATGCCGGATGTTCTGAGAGATTCCGACTGGAAGGTTACTGTTTCGATATGGAATGATAAGGAGATAATAGACATTCAGCCCGGCTACAAAGCTGAAGAATCATACGGGCTGGCTGTGGACATAGGCACAACAACAGTTGTTGGATATCTCACAGATCTGAGAACTGGGAAAGTGATGGCAGTTGACAGCATGATGAATCCCCAGGTGACCTACGGAGAGGATGTGATGTCGAGGATAACGTATGCGATGCAGTATGAGGATGGGCTTGAGAAGTTAAATCAGAAGATAGTGGATGGGCTTAACAAAATTCTCGAGAACGTCTGCAGAGAAGCAGGAATATCAACTGAAGAGGTCTGCGAAATGACTGTGGTCGGAAACACGGGAATGCACCACATATTTTTGAAGATAAACCCGCAGCACATTGCCATAGCACCTTACGTTCCTGCACTTCACTGTTCTCATGATGTCAAGGCGAGAGATCTGGGTCTAAACATAACAAAGGGCGGGTATGTTCACGTTCTGCCAATTGAAGCAGGATGGGTTGGGGCAGATAACGTTGCGGTTCTGATTGCAACAGAACCGTACAATCAGGAGGAGATGTGCCTTGTCATCGACATAGGGACAAATGGAGAAATTGTGCTTGGCAACAGGGAAAAGCTTGTCTCATGCTCCGCTGCTGCTGGCCCTGCTTTGGAGGGGGCCCACATAAAGCATGGAATGAGGGCTGCAACGGGAGCAATTGAGAAGATAAGAATCGATCCCGAAACCCTTGAACCTGAGTACAAGACCATAGGCAACGCTCCACCAAGAGGTATATGTGGTTCCGGAATAATTGACGCTGCTGCTGAACTTTACAGAGCTGGGATTGTGAAGAAGAACGGCAGGTTCAACTTGGATCTTGACAGTCCAAGGGTTAGAGAGGTGGATGGAACTCCTGAGTATGTGATTGCCTGGGCTGATGAGACATCTATAGGCCATGATATCGTCATGACCCAGAAGGACATCAGGGAGATTCAGCTTGCAAAGGGTGCGATGTGTGCTGGAGCACACATTTTGATGAAGGAGCTTGATGTGGAGCATGTGGACAGGGTGATAGTGGCTGGAGCCTTTGGGAACTACATTGACAAAATCTCAGCTCTTATAATAGGTCTCGTGCCCGACGTTCCTGTTGAGAGAATCGAGTCTGTTGGAAACGCTGCTGGAGTTGGTGCGAGAATTGCCCTGATAAGCAGGGAAAAAAGAGAGGAGGCAAACAGAATAGCGAGAAATGTTGAGCACATCAAGCTTGCAGTACATCCAAGCTTTGAGAAGGAGTTCTCAATGGCCATGTACTTCCCCCACATGGATAGGAAAAGGTATCCGAGTCATGAAGAGGTTTTGAAAATGAGAGGTGCTGAATGATGTTCAGAATTGAGAAAAATCAGAAGGTTGTTGAGATCGGAAATGTTAAGGTTGGAGGTAGAGGGGAAAATCCCGTTGTGCTTGTTGGAACGATGTTCTATACGGGTCACAAAATAGTTGAGAAGAGAAAAGAAGGGAAGTTTGACAGGGAAAGGGCTGAGAAGCTGATAAACATGCAGGAAACCTTCAGCGATGAGACAGGCATTCCATCGATGCTTGATATCGTTGCATTATCAGAGCAGGAGTTCATAAGGTACATCGATTTTGTTTCAGAAGTCACGGACATGCCCTTCATGATAGATGCATGGAAGATTCCTCCCAAAATCGGGGCAGCAAGATACGTGAAGGAGGTAGGACTTGAGGACAGAGTCATTTACAACTCTCTATCACCATGGAGTGAGGACATGGAGAAAGAGGTGAATGAGCTGAGAGAAATAGGGCTGAAACACGGTCTTACCGTTGCCTACAACATGGCAGATCCCAGTGTTGAGGGAAGAATAACTCTCCTTAAAGATACACTTCTTCCCGCATTGGAGAGAGCTGGCTTCGAGAACATACTGATTGACACCTCAGTCCTAAACACACCTGCAATAGCATTTTCACTTATTGCATGCAAGAAAATTAAGGAGGAATTCGGCCATCCTGTGGGGTGTGCCCCATCCAATGGCACTGATATGTGGAAGATGCCCAGAGAGAAGTGGGGCAGCCTTGGATTTGCTGCTGTTGACAGTGCAGCTCATGCAGTGACGGCACTGCTCTGGAACGATTTCATTCTGTATGGGGCTATTGAGAATGCAAAATGGGTTTTTCCAGCTGTTGCAACAGCCAATGCGATACTTGCAACCTTCATTTATGATGAGACAGGGGAGATTCCCGGAGACATGCATCCCCTGAACAGACTTTTTCCGGAATTTGTGGAGGAGTTGAAGGGGAAAAAGTAAAAAGCCTTCTTCATTTATTTTCTAAATTACAGAATTAATAAGTGGTGGTTTTTATGCTTTCTAAAAATGGCAAACATGATGGGAGTATATTCAGAATAGAATTTCTGATTGTGATATCAGCAATTCTGATTCTTGCTGTGATTTTTATGGGATGTTCCTCGGAAAAAACAGTTAATGTTGTCAAACTTTCTCCTCCTGACATGATTGAGCAGATAAAGCTTGGAAAGATTGATGCATTTGTTGCCTGGGAGCCCTTTCCAAGCAAGGCGGTTAGAGATGGGTTCAGGGTTTTCATGAAATCCGGAGAGATATGGCCCAACCATCCATGCTGTGTTGTTGCCTACAGAACCGGAAAGGCAGATGATGAGATGCTGAAGGCACTTGTATGGGCTCATGTAAAGGCAACAAGATTCATCAAGAATCATGAAAACAGGGATAAGGTTGTTGAGTATGCCTCCCAGTTCACGGGGCTTGATAGGGAGACTGTGAGCATTGCCCTTGAAAACATAAGGTATGTTGAATACCCGGATGAGAAGGAATTTAGACACTATTACGAATTTCTGAAGGAGTCAAAGATACTGAAGAGATCTGTCTCGGAAATGGGATATGAAAGCGAAGATGCATTTTTTGGTGATTTTCTGAGAAAAGATATCTATCGGGAAGTTGTTGAGAAACTGAGCGAAAATCCAGACTACATTCCTGAAAAAGCGGGATCAATAAAACTTGGATACATCACTGCCGACTTGCACCATCTTGCACTGTATGTGGCGATGAAAGAGGGATACCTTGATGAGGTTTTTGATAATGTTGAACTCAGGCAGTTTCCAAATGGCGTTGCAATAATGGAAGCCTTCAGACTTGGGGAGATTGATGCAGCCTATCTTGGCGGTGCACCTGCCACGCTCAAGAGGATAAATGATGGGATTGAGATAAGAATCGTGGCTGGAGTCAACAACGAAGGTTCTGCGATAATCGCTAAAGATGATATTGTGAAACCTGATGATCTGGCAGGAAAAACCGTTGCCATTCCGGGATTTGGCACAGTTCAGGACTTTCTGATGAGAAAGGTGCTGGCAGAGGGAGGGTTGAAGCAGAGGTGAACAAGCTATACTCACTTTTTCTTTTTGTATTTCTCTGGTATCTTCTCTATTTTCTGAGGGTACTTCCAGCTCCCCACACAACAGCACTAACATTTCTCGAGCTTCTGATAATGGGTGACCCCGTCCTTGGAAGAAATCTGCTCGAGCACTCTGCATCAAGCCTTCTGAGGGTTCTGGCAGGTGCAGGGATCGCATTCATGATCTCGGTACCTCTCGGCATACTGATGTGGTATGAGAGATTCTACCACCTTTTTCATCCAATTCTGGAGGTTCTGAGACCAATCCCTCCCTTGGCATGGATTCCTCTTGCCTACATATTCTTCGCATCCTTTCCAAGCCCAACGGTGTTTGCTCAGATATTCATTGTCTTTGTTGGGGCATTCTTTCCGAGCTTTGTTTCAGTCTCTGATTATGCAAGAAACACACCTCCCGAATACATAGAGCTTGCAAGGGTTTTTGGGGCTGAAAGAAATCAGATCCTCAGGTACGTCGTAATCCCTTATTCAATTCCGGGGATAATTACTGGTGTCAGAGTTGGTCTTGGTGTTGGATGGATGAGCATAATTGCTGCTGAGATGATTGCAACCTCAGGCTCGGGAATTGGATACTTCATAATGGTTATGTACGAGGTTGGAGGAAGGACACCTGAGATACTGTCAGGAATGGCGATGATTGGCCTGATCGGTTATGGTATGAATGCGTTGCTTCTCAGGATTGAGAGGAGATTTCCATGGCACTTGAGGTCAGAGGAATAAAAAAGAGCTTTGGAGATCTGAAAGTCTTGGATGGGATTGAATTCACTGTGGGGAAAGGGAAGTTTGCCTGCATAGTTGGAGAATCAGGATGCGGAAAGACCACTCTGCTGAGAATAATGGCGGGAATTGAAAGACCTGACGAGGGCAGCATCACCTATGATGGTCAGCCAGTCAAGACTGAAGATGTCGGGTACGTTTTTCAGGATGACAGGCTTCTTCCCTGGATGAGTGCACTGGAGAACATAAGGTTTGTTTTGAGAGTTAGAGGGATTGATGATGAGGCCATTGCGTTGAGGTACCTTGAGCTCGTTGGACTGAGGGGGTTTGAGAACTACTACCCTCACCAGCTCAGCGGTGGGATGAGGCAGAGGGTTGGAATATGCAGGGCTCTGGCCATCAATCCAAAAATCCTCCTTATGGATGAGCCCTTTGCAAGCCTTGATGCACAGACAAGAAACAGAATGCAGAAAGAACTCATCAGAATATGGGAAGGGGACAGGAAAACTGTTGTTTTTGTGACCCACAGCATAGATGAGGCAGTTTTTCTGGCCGACGAGATAATTGTACTATCAAAAAGACCGGCAAGAGTTGTCGAAATAGTGGAAATTGACATGAAGAGGCCAAGGGACAGAACTGACAGGGAATTTACAGAATACAGAAAAAGGATAATGGAACATCTCTCGCCATGAGTTCATTCCTCAAATTTCACAGGCTCGTAATTTCCGTCAAGCTCACTCAGAATGAGGAGATATAGCAGATAGCTCAGCTTGTTGATCCACTCAACTGCACTCTCTCCAACCTTACCCTCTCTTCCAAGTCTCACAACCCACCTTTCAGCCCTTCTCACCGCGGCTCTGGCAATGCTCAGATAGGCTGTTGTCACATCCTGTTCGAGAACGATGAAACTCCCCGGCAATGGCGTCTCCTGCCTTAGTTCGTGAATCAGGGCTAAGAGATCCTCAACATCTCCTTCATGAATCATCCTTTTTCCCGAGCTTATCTCAGCACCGAGGTAGAACATCTTTTTCTGAATTGATGCGAGAATCTCCCTTGTTCTTCCGCTGGAGTGAACCTTTGCAACCCCAATTATTGCGTTCGCCTCATCTATGCTCCCAACAGCCCATATCTCATCACTGTCCTTTGGAACACCGTTCTCCTTCAGGCTTCTTGTTGTGAGGGCATCCTTCATCATGCAGCTGCACCTACGTGTTTGTTCTCAGATCTCTTATCATTCTCTCCGCTGCTGTATGTGGATCTATCTCGTTATTGACAACCATCTCAACAACCTCTCTGAAGCTGCCACCTTTCTCGTTAATCAGAATGTTTCTTATCTCCTCGGTTATTATGCTGAAAACCTCCCTGCTTATCCTCCTCACCCTCCTTTCTTTCAGCTTCCCGCTTGATTTGAGATGGTTGAAGTGTTTTTCAATTGCATCAACGAGCTCATCAATGCCCTCCCCCCTGTCTGCAACTGTGGTGATTATCGGTGGAGTCCAGTCACTGCTCCTCTTCATCCTCTCGAAAATCTCCCCGCTTTCAACAGCATACTCATCAGCGTGACTCGTTTTGCTCAGAATCTCAACAGCCTCCTGATCCATCATGATCATTGATTTCAGCCATTTAACTGTCTTCTCCGCTCCACCAAGATCGGCTTTGTTTACAACATAGATGTCCCCAATCTCAAGAATTCCGGCCTTGTTGATCTGGATATCATCCCCCATTTCTGGCATCATGACCACTATGCTTGTGTCCGCCACCTCAACTATGTCAACCTCGCTCTGTCCAGCTCCAACTGTCTCAACAAGAATCACATCAAATCCGAAGGCATCAAGCAATCTTATCACATCCCCGGTTTTTGCTGCAAGCCCTCCTGCCCTCCCTCTTGAGCTCATGCTTCTGAAAAAAACCCCGGGATCAAGCCAGAGGTTCTTGCTTACATCGAGCCCCTCCATTCTGAGCCTGTCACCAAGCAGAGCTCCACCTGTAAATGGCGAGCCGGGATCAACCGCAACAACTCCAACCTTTCTCCCCTTTTCCCTGAATTTCTGGACTAATTTGCTTACTGTTGTTGATTTTCCCACCCCTGGGAACCCTGTAATCCCAACAACATGAGCATTCCCTGTTTTTTTGAAAACTCTCTTCATTATTTCCTTGCCCTCTGGATAATCATTCTCAACGTATGTTATGGCTCTTGCAAGTGCCCTCCTGTTACCCTCCTCAAGGCCCCTCACTATGTCCTGAAGTCTCATGCTTTCGCCTTCTCTCCTCTCTTTTTCTCTGGAACCCTCTTCCTGATGAAGTCAATTATCCTCTCAATCGGAGTGCCGGGAATGAAGACCCCATCCACACCCATTTCCTTGAGTTTCTGTATGTCATCCTCAGGAACTATTCCGCCAACCAGAATCACCATTTCGCTCAGATCTCCCCCATACTCCTCTATATACCTCATCACCTTTGGCACAAGGGTCATGTGGGCTCCACTGTGCAGCGAGATTCCAACCACATCCACATCTTCCTGCACTGCTGCCATTGCAACCTCTTCAGGAGTGCGGTGAAGGCCTGTATAAATAACCTCAAAACCGGCATCCCTCAGAAACCTTGCAACAACCTTCGCTCCCCTGTCATGGCCATCAAGTCCGACCTTTGCAACCAGAACCCTGATCTTTCTCTCCAAGCCCATCCCTCCTCAGATGATTACTGGCTTTCTGTATGTGCCGTAAACTTCCTTCAGCACGCCCATTATCTCTCCTTCAGTAGCGTAAACCTTTACAGCCTGAAGTATTGCAGGCATGACATTCTCGTCATTTTCAGCAGCACTCCTGAGCCAGTTCAGAGCCTCTTTAACTGCCTCATCATCTCTCTCAGCTTTTATTCTCCTCAGCCTCTCAATCTGCTTCCTCTGAACCTCCTCATCAACCTTCAGGATTGGTATGTTGAGCTTCTCCTCAATCGTGTATCTGTTCACCCCAACAATTGTTCTCCTGCCCTCCTCCACATCTCTCTGATACTCTGCAGCTGCTCTGCTTATTTCCTTGACAAAGAATCCATCTTCTATGCCCTTAAGCACCCCCCTCAGCATACTTCCTTCTCCCATCTTTCTTATCTGCTCGATGTAGTTCCATGCAAGCTTCTCCATCTTGTCTGTCAGCCACTCAACATAATATGAGCCTGCAAGGGGATCAATTGTATCGGGGATTCCGCTTTCAAATGCAATTATCTGCTGGGTTCTGAGAGCAACCCTGACAGCCTCCTCACTGGGCAGAGCCCAGGCCTCATCAAAGCTGTTTGTGTGCAGACTCTGAGTTCCTCCAAGCACAGCTGCCATTGCCTGAATTGTCGTTCTGACTATGTTGTTCAGAGGTTGCTGAGCTGTCAGGGAGCATCCCGCTGTCTGGGTGTGGAACTTGAGCCACCATGATCTTGGATCTTTGGCTCCGTACTCCTCTCTCATTATTCTTGCCCACATCCTCCTTGCAGCCCTGAACTTTGCTATTTCCTCAAAGAAGTTGTTGTGGGAGTTGAAGAAGAAGCTCAGCTGTGGAGCAAGTCTGTCAATGTCTATTCCTCTCTCAATTGCAGCCTCCACATAGGCCATTCCATCTGCAATCGTGAATGCAAGCTCCTGAACTGCCGTGGAGCCAGCTTCCCTGATGTGATAGCCCGAGATGCTGATGAGATTGAATTTCGGAACATTCTCAACACCCCACTCGAATATGTCGGTTATGATCTTTACAGAGGGTTCTGGCGGCAATACAAGAGTGTTTTGAGCATGGAACTCCTTCAGCATGTCATTCTGAATTGTTCCTCTCAGCTGTTCCCTTGGCACTCCCTGCATGTCACCAATCGCAACGTACATGGCAAGAATTACAGCAGCGGGAGGATTGATTGTGAATGAGGTTGAAACCCTGTCTAAGGGTATGCCATCAAACAGAATCTCAAAGTCCTTCAGCGTGTCGACAGCAACGCCGACCTTTCCAACCTCTCCATCAGCCAGTGGACTGTCGCTGTCTATCCCCATTAGTGTTGGAAAATCAAAGGCGGTGCTCAATCCAGTCTGCCCCTCTTTAAGCAAAAGCTTCCACCTTGCATTTGTGTCTTCAGCGGTTCCAAACCCTGAAAACTGCCTCATTGTCCAGAGCCTTCCACGATACATTGTTGGATAAACCCCCCTCGTGTAGGGATACTGCCCGGGGTAGTTTATGTCCCTGATGTAGTCAATATGAGCAGTATCCGTTGGATCGTAAATCCTGTTAACCTTTATTCCTGAAAGAGTTTCAAACATCTCATCTCTCTCTCCGAATCTGTCCATGTATGGAGCTAAGCATGAGTTCTCCCATTTTTCCCTCTCCTTTTTCATCTCCTCAATCTTCCTGTTCTCCATAAAAATCACCTCAGATGAGAGCTATTTACAGCTTTCCAAGCACACCTCTTGAAACGGTATTGAGCTGAACCTCTTTTGTCCCCTCATATATCTCAGTTATCTTTGCATCCCTGTAAAATCTCTCAACGTCATTTTCAGCAACATACCCATAACCACCATGCATCTGGATTGCCTCATCACAAACTCTGACAGCAACTTTTCCCGCCAGATACTTTGCCATGCTTGTCATTGTTGCATCTGCTTCATTTTGAGAGGCTTTCCATGCTGCTCTGTAAACGAGCAGTCTTGCTGCGTCAATCATTGTTGCAAGATCCGCGATTCTGTGTTGCAGTGCTTGGAAGGCACCTATTGGCTGGTTGAACTGCTTTCTCTGCTTCACATATTCAACAGTTCTGTCAAAAGCTCCCTGAGCTATGCCAAGAGCCTGAGCAGCAATCTCAATTCTGCTTTCATTGAAAAACTGAAGAACCTGATAAAATCCCCGATTGAGCTCTCCGATTATGTTATTCTCGCTGACCCTCACATTCTTGAAAACAACCTCGGCGGTTGGTGAGGATCTTATTCCGAACTTTCCGTCTATTTTGCTGGTTTCAAGCCCCTCAGCATCTTTCCTGACGAGGAATGTTGTAAAGCCTCTATATCTTGGCTTTGCATTTGGATCCGTGACTGTAAGAACAACATAGTAGTCTGCTATCGTGCCGTTTGTTATGAACGTCTTTGAGCCGTTGATGATGTATTCATCTCCGTCCTTTTCAGCTCTCGTTTTTATTGAGATGAGATCGCTTCCTGCCTCAGGCTCGGTGTAGCAGCCAGCAGTTATTGCCTTACCTCCAGCAACCTTTGGCAAAACTTCCTCCTTCTGCTCCTCACTCCCAAATTTCATCACAACCTCTGATGAAAAGTCCGAAAGAATTATTGCACTCCCAATCGTGCTGTCAGCCCTGCAGAACTCCTCGACAATAAGAGCGTTCTCAAAAACACTCATTCCGGCTCCACCATATTCTTCAGGGAAGTGAACACCTATGAAACCAAGCTCACATGTTTTTTTCCAGAGATCAAAGGGAAACTCCTCACTCTCATCATAATATCTTCCTCTCTCAGCCGTGAACTCATTCTGGGCGAATTCTCTGGCTGCCTTTTGAATGTCCCTCTGATCCTGGGTGAGTTCAAAATTCATCCTTATCCCTCCGATAACCTCCAGTTAATGTGAAGTTTTGAGCTTAATAAGTTTAAATTGTTTTCGTAATCTTCCGAAAAAAGATCAATCCGGGATAGGAGTGTGCAGAACACCATCTACCTTTCAGAATGCTTCTATCCAGTTCATCATACATTCAGTAATCAGGCTCAGAACTCCCTCTGAGGGAAATATTTTTGAAAGCCGGAATGCATTAGTGAAGTGCCCGGATGGGATGGAAAAAATCTTTGCTGGAGATACCATGGAAGAGATTGAGGTTGCCTGCCCGGTTTGCAAAAGAGGTCATGTGCTGAGGAAGGACATGGATATATTTTTCTGCAGAGAGGAGATGCTTGCACTTGTCAATGACAGGCTGGGATGGAGACTCGTGAAGATAGTTCCTCTGACTGAAAGACAGGATAGGGAGCTTGACAGGCTGTGGGGTAGTGAGGATGAAGGGTGAGGTTGGGAAGATATTTGGAGAAACATCCTCTTTTGAATTTGAATTTGTGATCTTCAATCCAAAGGATGTGAAGAGAGGGGATTACGTAAAGGTGTGGAATGATGTTGAGGGATGGGTTGTGGCCTATGTCACCGATGTCAAGGCAAAGTCGGACTTCAGCAGCGAGGATGTTATAAAGGGTAGAAACGTGGAGTCAGAGATATACGTTGCCAAGGCAAGCGTTATTGGAAAGAGGGAGAACGGATACCTCCGAGCTCCAAGAACTCCATTTGTTCCAGGAGAGAAGGTTTTTCTGGCTGAGGAGGAGCTTGTTGCTGACGTTCTGGGAATGAGTGAGGAGGGAGCTTACATTGGATTGCTCGGTGACACATCTGTTAAAGTGAAGCTCGATGTGAACAGCCTCGTTCAGAAGCATGTGTGCATCCTTGCAAAAACAGGAAGCGGGAAGAGTTACACCGCTGGAGTCATCATCGAGGAACTCATTGAGAAGGGCGTTCCTCTTCTGATAATCGATCCTCACGGAGAGTACAGCTCATTGAAGCACAAAAATGATGTGGGACAGGAGCTTGAAAGGATGGGAGAATTCGGAATAAGGCCAAGAGGGTACGACAATATAAGGATCTACGTCCCTCCCAGATCTCCCTTTGCAGATAGAGCTGATGGAGTAATTCATCTGGATGGAAGAAACCTTGAAGCTGAGGAAATAATAGAGCTGGGCAGCATAACAAGCTCATCTGCTCAGGCTCTGCTCTATCAGGTTCTTAAGGATATGGAGGACTACACGATTGATGACATTATAGAGAGGGTCGAAGAGGAAAAACACAGCAGCAAGGCAGTCCTTCTTGGAGCTCTGACAAAGATCCAGAAGTCAGGACTTTTTTCTGAAAATCCAACACCCCTTGAAATACTTCTGCAGAGAGGGAGAGCTGTAATTCTTGATCTGAGGGGAATTGACCCAGCCTATCAGGATTTAATTGTTGCGAGAGTTTGCGATAAGCTCTTTGAAATGAGAAAAAGGGAGGAGATACCGCCCGGAATGATCGTGATTGAAGAGGCTCACAACTTCATACCAGAGAGGGGATTTGGAAAGGCTGTGTCAACTCAAATTCTCAGAACAATTGCCAGTGAGGGAAGAAAATTCGGTCTTGGTCTGATGGTGATAAGCCAGAGACCGGCAAGAGTTGACAAGAATGTGATAAGCCAGTGCAACACCCAGATAATTCTCAGGCTCACAAATCCAAATGATATAAACGCTGTTAGAAAGGGAGTTGAAGGACTTACAGCGGAGATGGTTGAGGAGATAAAAAGACTCCCTCCCGGAAATGCTGTTGTTGTCAGCCCTGAGCTTGAGAGACCGGTGATAGTGAGAGTCAGGGTGAGAAAGAGCAGGCACGGACATGCTGTTGAGATATTCGGAGAGAGGAAAGGGAAGGGAGAGAAGAGAAGGGATGTGAAGCCTGATAAAAGGAAGGATGATCAGGCCGGATTTCTGAAGAAAATATTCGGTGGTTAGCATGCCTGACTACCTTGTTGTTCTTCAGGGAGCCTGGGTTGTCAAAAAAGCGAAAGGAGTGACGGATGCAATGAACATTGCAGTTGCCGAGGCTGGCAAAAGACTCAGCCCCGATCTGGACTTTGTTGAGATAGATGTTGGTGACACCGAATGTCCCCAGTGTCATTCTCCATTGAAAAGTGTTTTCATGGTTGCCGGGATGGCACTGGTTGGATTGATTTTTGAAATGAAGGTTTTCAATGCTCAGAGCGAGGAGCATGCTGCGAAAATTGCCAAGTATGAAATAGGGAAGAGGTTGCAGAGAATTCCGCTTGAGGTCATAGAGGTGAGAAAACTATGAGCATTCCGATCTTGGTGTTGATGTTGTTTTTTACACCAAGTGTCGGTTAATGATATTTTTGAATTTAGTTGTTCAATCTCTTTTTGCAATATTTATATAGAAAATCAACATCAAATGTAAAATTATCTCCAGAGAGGTCCTATCCGTGATATAAACTCAATAAACCACAAAGTATTTAAACGGAGATGTTAAAAACGGGATATGGAACCTAAACCCCCCTACCTGATCGCACTGGCTGCAATAGCCTCTCTTCTCAT